>Ga0208195_1004078_pt1 | contig 11836 bp, 10 predicted proteins | sample AD_UKC077_MetaG_FD_184441 | JGI IMG/M metagenome (GOLD analysis project Ga0208195, IMG submission 184441) | Active sludge microbial communities of municipal wastewater-treating anaerobic digesters from USA - AD_UKC077_MetaG (SPAdes) (version 2) | ecosystem: Engineered > Bioreactor > Anaerobic >...
TAAAATGATTAAATGGACTGATGAATATATTAAAAAACAAACAGCCTCATCATTAGACAATGATATATATATGGGTGTTCAGGGGCAAGCTTTGGTGGCCAATGGTACACTGGAAAACGATGCAGCAACATCAATAGACATAGATGTAAAAATTAGGGGTAAAGAGACGATAGCCTCTTCTCTTAATGAGCCAAAAGTATTCTATCAAGAATATAAGGTAAATATGGTGAAATCCGGGGGGACGTGGTTAGTAGATAAACTTACTTGGGGCGACCGACAATATTAGAAATAATCAGATTATATTATATGAGGAGGGGAAATTCAATAATCCACCATTGGGTTATTTTAATGTCTACTAACATAATATGAATAAGCCACAATCTAGGCTGATATTAGTTGTCAGCTCGATTTTTTTTATTGTCCTATTATTGTTAGGCTTTTATAGCCATTACCATTCCAACAATAATTATCTTCAGATAATTTTTTTAAATATTGGCCAGGGCGATGCTACATTAATTACTACTACCGAGGGCCAGCATATTCTAATAGATTGTGGGCCACCTGATCAGGCTATTTTAAATGCCCTAGATCAGCAACTGGCTTGGTGGGATAGAAATATTGACATTATTATTATTACTCACGACCATGCCGATCATTGGGGAGGGTTAAAGGCAATACTAAAAAAATATAAGGTTAATCAAATAATTTCGGCTCAACCGCCACAGATGTCTACAGATTTGACTAGTATTTTAGATAGTTTTAGCAGTAAGGGTACTAAAATAACTAATTTATATGCGCCAGCCATTATTAATTTAACCGACGGCAGTAGGCTTGCTATCCTTTGGCCCACCCAAGAAGATATTGTTGAACAGAAAAATATAAATAATCAGTCATTAGTTATTAAATGGCAGTATGGCCAAAAATCATTTTTGTGGACCGGTGATTTAGAAACTGATGCCGAGGATAAATTGATGGCTCGTTATATAAACCAAGAGCCAATTAATGTTTTAAAGGTGGCCCATCATGGTTCTTGGACGGCTACTTCACCACAATGGCTTAATTATTGGCAGCCAGATTTGGCAGTTATTAGTGTTGGCATTAATAATAATCTTGGCCTTCCTAACGAAATAACCCTAGATCGTCTAAAAAGACAAGGTATTTCGATTTGGCGAACTGATATAGATAATCGGCTAGTTATTTATACTGATGGGCAAGCCTTGTGGCGGTAGTAAGATATACTGGTTTAGCCATACCTGGTAATGTTGCGGAAGATGCCACCATACCAGCTATTGATAATGCTTCTTTATTATAATGTAGGGTCAGGAATTGTGCGCTAGCGGTAAGATTATTCTAATTGGCAAAAGGGTTGGCAAATTTTTATACCTGGTTTATAATAAAATCAAGATTATATTACAATATTACAATAATATGGCAAAAAAAAGACAAGAACGGACCTTGGTTATTATTAAACCCGATGCCCTGAACCGTGGTTTAGCGGGTGAAATTATTCATCGTTTTGAGAGAAAAGGCTTAAAAATAGTAGGTATTAAGATGATTCAGCTGGATGATATTATTTTAGCCGAACATTACGCTCATTTAGTTGATCAGCCATTCTTCCCCCGTATTGCTAAATTTATGTCTGAGTGGCCAGTTATTGTAATGGCTTTAGAAGGATTGGAGGCCGTCAATAGTGTGCGTTTGCTTACTGGTGAGACGTTGGGCCGCCATGCTGATGCTGGCACTATTCGCGGTGATTATTCTATGAGTGTTCAAGCTAATATTGTTCATGCTTCGGATAGCATAGAGAATGCTCGCAAAGAATTGGCACGTTTTTTTAAACCAGAGGAACTTTTTGACTGGAATTGTTTAGATAGTCAAGCCATCTATGCTGAAGGTGAAGGAGAGGAGGATGATGACGAATAATAAACAGAATTTTCGGGCTATAGTATAATGGTAGTACGCGTGCATGGGGTGCATGTAGCTCCGGTTCAATTCCGGATAGCCCGACTAAGGAAGTTTCAATTAACCCACTAATATGAAAGAAAAACTAACCGAACCAACTAGATTTTTAGCAGAAAAAGAAGCAGAAGTAATAGAAAATATTGAGCGTCCTGAAGATAAGGAAGACTTTGAAGGCCAAAAAGTTTTAATAATTGGCGGTCCTGATGCTCATGGAGTTAGCATGGCAGTTAGTTCAGCCTTATATTTAGAAAAGCGGGGAGCAGAACCTACTATTTATGTTGGCTCACCGGTTATTCGCGAAGGAAGGGGAGCTACACATCCAGGGGCTTTTTATTGTAAGACTGTCCCCAACCTAAATGTCACTAATTATGATCGATTAATTATTGTTGACATTCCTCTAGATTTTAGGGATTTATCTGGTTCAGAGAAAGCGATCATTGAATTAGATGAACGACTTCGTCAAGATAGACAGCAAAGAAAGAAACCGCCCTTAGAACATTCTACTTTTTACCTCGATCATCATAGTACCACACAATTTACAGCGCCTCATGATTCCATTTTAATTAAAAATGTACCCATAGCTGAAGCATGTAAACTAGGAAATGACAAAACTCTTATTGGTCGAATAGGAGCTATCTGTGACCGCGATCCGGCCACCTTACCCATTACTTCAGAAGAAATGATGTTGGCCAGAGGACTTGACGCTGCCGTACGTCCTGACCCTGACGATGAACGTCCTTCATTGCCCAAAAATGCTAGCGAAGAAGAAAAACAAAATTATCAAGAACAATTACGCGAATGGGAAGATAGAGCCCAGCAACGATTAGAGGAGGCCGTTAAACGTCTTAAAGCTGAAGATTGGAGCTATTTTAAAAAAGAAGCAGAACGAATTAATCAAATAGAAATTCCTACTTCCAGTGGTTTTGGACAAATTGCTATCGTTGATACTCAAAATTTGACTAGTAAACTTGGTGTTTTAAAGTTGATGGAAATGGCTATTGAAAATATGGGGACTGATGAAACACCATACGCTATTGGTGTCTTACGAGAATTAGGTGATATAAAAATGGGACGTGAACCGGCTGATGTTATGACTGTGATTCGTCATTGGACGCGCGAAGATTTACCCTCAGTAGAAGAGATTATTACCCATCGTTTCGGTGAAGAATTCATTGAAAAGTATAAAATATATGGAGCAAAAAATGCCAAAACTTTACGGTTACCAGTAAATGATCAAGAAACGGCCAAGCTGACAGCACAGTTGGTTAGGGCCTTTGCAGGACGTGAAATGCCAGATTTTTCTCGGGTACGTTCAGTAGTAATGTGTGGTGATCCTAATTCGGGTAAATCTGTTTATTCAACTATTTTTCGCGAAGCTTTAAAAAATTTAGGTATACGAGTAGCTCATTTAGATTTGGACAAAGCTGCCCCCACCCCACAATGGTATTTAGAGGCAGAAATTGCCAGTAAGGAAGCAGAGTTGCTTTTTTCTCAAGGTAAATTATCTTCAGAAAAATTAGCCGAAGCTAGAAAAAAATTGGACGAAGCAGCTGAAAAGCGACGGGCCATGAAGCGACCTTGGTCTCTTGAATTGGCCGAAGAAGCCAAGCAAGAACTATTAGAAGCAGCACGAAATGAAAACAACGATTTTGTTATTGGTGATATCGGTGGGGGAAAAATTAAGAAAGATAGTGAAGGCAATATTGTTAAAATTACTCGTCTTACAGCTGAAAATGCTAAAATTTTAGAAGGTGCTGATGCGGTTATTATTGTTTCCAACAATCCTCAAGGCGCAGCAGAGTGGAAAAAATTAATTGAAACAGGGATTGATCCTGAAACTGGTGTAGAAATTAAACGAGATAAACCGATTCAAATTTTGGGAATTTATCAAAGTACGTTAGAAGGTAATGTCCAGAAAGTAGCTGGTGATAAAGAAATTGGCATTATTACTAACCTTGATCGCAGTAAGGCTGAGAAAAAATATAATCCGGCTATTTTTACTACTGCTATTTTTGTTAGTGAGGCAGTACAAAGACGAAGACAAAACATGAACGTTTAGTTTTGATAAATATTGTTATTATGGTATTAGAAAACATTGATGCAGCTTATAAACAACCGAAATCAGAAAAAATAGAAGATAAGATTGGTAATAAGGAATTACCAATTTGGGATAAAATGCCAGAAATTGTGGAGACCTTAAAAAATAACAACCGGTTAATTTTAGTTGCTGAAACTGGCAGTGGTAAGACTACCCAAGTACCTCAAGCTTTATGGGCTGAAGGTTTTGCTGAGCAAGGAAAAATTTTTGTAGTAGAAAATCGTGTGGCTGTGGCCGTAGAAATTGCTAAACGGGTTGCTGAAGAGATGAAAGTAAAAATTGGTCAAGAGGTTGGCTATCTTACCGGGCCAGAAAAAAAGAGTAGCCGTAGGGCTCAAATTATATTTTTAACTAGCGGAGTTTTTAAAAATATCATTCGTGAAGATCCTAAAATGGAGCAAGCATCGGTAGTACTTTTTGATGAATTTGATGAACGTTATCTACTTTCCGATATTGGTTTGGCATTAGTGGAGAAAGCTCAAGATCAAGGGAGCATGGTTAAATTTGGTCTTATGTCTGCTACCCTAAATGCTCAAAAATTTTCTGAACATTTTGGCGGGGCTCCTATAGTAGAAGCTAAGGGCAGACCATATCCGGTGGAATCTCATTATGCTGCCGATTCTATATCTTTATATCGGATGCCTGAAAAAAGTGCAGAATTAGCATTATCTATTCATCAATCTAGCTCTCATGGGGATATTCTAATTTTTATGCCTGGTAAACAAGAAATTAAAGCTACAATTGATGAAATGCTCAGCCGCAATATTACTGGAGCTACTATTTTACCCTTATATAGCGAGTTGTCACCTCAAGAACGTCATAGGGTTTTTGAAAAACAACCAGGAAGAAAAATAATAGTGGCGACTAATATTGCTGAACGCGGTTTGACTATAGATGGAATACGATATGTTATTGATTCTGGTTTGGTACGGATGAATGAATATGACCCAGCAGCTGATACCACTAAATTAATGACTGTCCCAACTGCTCAAGATTCTCTAAGACAACGTCAAGGACGAGCTGGTCGTACTCAGCCGGGTGAATGTTATTTTTTAATTACTGAAGATGAATTTAATCATCGTCCTACCACTACTAAGCCAGAAATTATGAGAACTTCTTTAAGAGAAGTGGTATTACAAATTAAGGCTATGGGCTATTCACGTGAAGAGGACTCAATTCGTTTAATTGATTCACCAGATAAAAAGAATTGGCAGATTGCTAAAAATCAACTTCGTTTATTGGGAGCTCTTGATCCACAGAATGAGGCTAAACTATCCGAATTTGGTTATAAATTATCCGAGCTATCTTGCGACCCACGAGAGGGAACAATGCTCTTACGAGGTTGTGAAATGGGCTGTGGGCAAGAAATGGCCCTTATTGCGGCTATTCGTACCAGTAAACGGTTACTTTATCGACCCCAAGACGAGATTGAACAAGCTGATGCAGCTCACAAACAATTTGAGATTTCAAATTTATCTGACCTTTTAAATTTAGCCAATACATATGAACAGGCAAAACGTATGAATTTTGATTCACGCTGGTGTCGCAAAAATTATATTTCTTGGACAGCATTACGTGAAGTGCAACAGAATTATTTACAGCTTCTAAACCAAATTAAGAAATTGGGTTACCAAATAAATCAAGACAAAGCTACGCCAGAGATTATTTGTCGAGCTATGGCTACTGGTTTTCCGGATAAAATTTTTGAGAATATCGGCCGTGGCTGGTACAGAAATACCACAACAGGCGAGGAGGCATTGTTAGGGCGAGAGTCGTGTGTTAGCGGTGATTTGATTATTGCTAATGAATTGATTACAATACAAACTAGAAGGGGCGGTGAACTACCCTTAATTACTTTAGCTACTAAATTAGAACCAACATGGCTTAATAATTAGGAGGGATATAATAACAAAAATATGAATGAAACAAAATTTACCCCCGAGGCTTATACTTCTCAAGAAACTAAGGAGCATGAGCCTAAAATTGAGAGATTATCAATTAATGATTTTGCCCGTGAAATTAAACTAGAGCCCGACGCCCAGGGTCGCATTACTTTTGGGCCAGAACATGTTCGATTAGCCTATGAATATGCCGAAAAATTAGCTCGCGACAAACAGGCTGAAGCTATTGTCATTGATGGAGTAGCTTCACCGGCAGTTATTGCCAGCCTTTTACATGGCGCTCACCCTGCTGAGGGTTATTTGACTTACATGCAAAAAGATCCAGAAGGAACAATGGTTAAAAATGAAATAAAAGTTTTAGAACCGTTACCGCAAGGAGATGGCAGTGGTCCTGAGGGATTTACTTGGTTTAAGAAAGAAGCCCCTGATTATACCTTAGTTGAATTTGCTCTCAGCGGAGATTTTAAGGCGGATGATTTAGCCAAGGTTATTCCTCCTGAGGTTGACCCAACAAAACCAGTATTAATTTCTGGCAGAGGTCCTCTTTATTTAACTCAGACAATTGCTGCTGGTTATCGACATTATAAAGGTGTTCCCGGCGTGGGTTTTTATCAGCCAGCTAGCAAATTTGGCCCAGCTAAAACTGAAATTGGCATTTCTCATAATGAAGATTTACCATTGGGCTTGAATTTTGGCGAACCGTCAGAAATTGGTTCTGCCAAGGAACAACTTGAGAAAGGCATTAACGAAAACTTGACTCAAATTAAAGAAGGTATTGAAAAAGGTCAAATATCTTCCGTCGAAGTACAAGGTAAAACAATAAAAATTACTTTGGAGAATGGAACAACATATAATATCTCAGTGCGAGAAGTAATAAAGAATGAATAGCTAAAAGATTAGCTAGACAATTTTTATAATTACAACAGCATTAAAACTATGCCCCAACACCAAAAATGGTGGAGTAAATTACAACACCCTTTATTTATGACTATTGTTAGTTGTATTGTTGTAATTTTACTTATATTGGGGTTACTCAAAAATACTCGTCAACTGTTGAATGCCCACAGAGAAATTAATCAAATAAAGACAGAAATCGACAACTTGGACAAAAAAAATACAGAAATTAGTTATCTAATTAGTTATCTGCAATCCAAAGAGTTTTTAGAAGAACAGGCACGGCTGAATTTTGGCCTGCAAAAGCCTAATGAACAGATAATAGTAGTCAAACAATCGGCTACTGATACAACTACTAATTTAGTAAATAGTCAAGTCTTTGATTTACCAGCGCCACCTCAGCCTAAACTGACAGTAAGTGCTAATCCTAAAAAATGGTTTGATTATTTTTTTGCTCCACAATAATAAATATTTTGAGCCCATGGTCGGATTCGAACCGACGACCTTTCCCTTACGAAGGGATTGCTCTACCAGCTAAGCTACACGGGCGGGAGCGGGTGAGCGGAGTTGAACCGCCATCTTCAGCTTGGGAAGCTGACATAATAACCGTTATACGACACCCGCTAAATAAACTTGGTCACTACTTTAAAATATGTTATAATGCCATTATAAGAAGAAAAGTTTTACTTCGTCAATTTTATTTATGTCTTTATCTCATAATATCATCTTTTTATTAAAATATCACCTTTTGATTTTATCTGCTTTTATAATTGGTGTTTTGCCTGGAGTTGTAATTGCTGATAGTTCAGCAAGTTCTACTTCGAGTGTTATCGGTCGAGCTAGTTGGTATAATTTTCGCCCTGGACTATTTGCCGCTTCTAATGTTTATTCACCAGGGCAAAAGGTTAGGGTTTACCATGATGCTTCTGGTAAATATGTTGATGTAGTCATTAATGACTATGGTCCTGATCCTAAAATATACCCCGATAGGGTAATTGATTTACAAAAGGAAGCCTTTACTCAACTAGCTCCTTTAGGCGCTGGGGTTATTACTGTTAGATTAGAACCTTTACCAAAAGGAGAAAATTTGGCCATCATTTCTCAACCGGTTTCTTCTTCAACATTAGCTATTACTTCTACTAGTCCTAAAGTTTTAAGTAATCAAACAGGCCGCGATTTATCTAAAGAACAGGCAGCCCTAACTCAATTTACTAAACTATACGGTCGCTTACCCAAGGATTCCGTAGATTGGCAGATTATTAATGATCTAGCCTACAATAGTTTAAAAAGAGATCTAAATAAAGAAAAATTAGCCCTAACTCAATTTACTAAACTATACGGTCGCTTACCCAAGGATTCCGTAGATTGGCAGATTATTAAGGACATTGCCTATTACCAAAAACTACCCAAGACCAATAATAATTTTAAAGCAGTCAATATCTCTAACCAAGAGGCAGCAGCCGCTATTGTCCTAGATGGAGATAATGGCCAGGTTTTATGGGAAAGAAATGCCACCCAGGTTTTACCTATCGCTAGTCTAACCAAACTGGTCGCTGTTAAAACATTTTTAGATGTTAAACCTGACCTTGATAAAGTTGTTACTTATAGTCAAGAAGATGAAAAAGAAATAGGAAAATATTGTACCCCATCTGAAGCGGCGATGGTAAATTTACGAGATGGTGATCAGGTAAAAGTACGCGATTTGGTTTATTCAGCACTTATAGGCTCAGCTAATAATGCCGTAGAATCACTGGTGAGATTAAGTGGTCTAACCCGTGACGAGTTTATAAACAAAATGAATGCTAATGCCAAAAAATGGGGCGCCACTTCTACTAAATTTGTTGAGCCCACCGGTTTATCGCCGGATAATGTTAGCACGGCTAAAGATTATGCCTTAATTCTTAAAAATATTAGCCAAGATGCTACTATTAAAAAGATTAGCACAACAGCTAGCTATCAATTCAGCACTATCAATACCAAGCAAAGCCATACTATTAAAAATACTAACAAACTCTTGAGAGAAGGAAATTTTTCTTTAGAGACATCTAAAACCGGTTATCTTACAGAAGCTGGTCATTGTTTAGCTATGGCGGCTCAGCAACAAGACACTAAACAGCATTTTATCGTTGTAACCCTGGGTTCACCAACTTGGTCCAAGAGCTATGAAGTAGCTAGCAAATTATTAACTACCGCTCTAAATTAGTAAACTATTATGATTCAATTTATTCATGCAAGTAAGTTTTATCCACCCCAAACTAAGGCTTTAGATAACCTGAGTTTACATATTTATCCCGGTGAATTTGTTTCTATTGTTGGTCAATCGGGCAGTGGCAAAACTACTATAGTAAAATGCTTAATTGGTGAAGAAAAATTAGACGAAGGTCGAGTTATAGTCGGTGATTGGGACATAACTCATATTTCTAATCGAGAAATTCCCTATCTCAGACGACAGATTGGTGTTATTTTTCAAGATTTTAAATTATTACCAAAGAAAACACTAGCTGAAAATGTGGCTTTTGCTCTACAGGTTTGTGGGAAATCACCAAAAAAGATTAAGGCTATTGTGCCTAGTGTTATGAAAATTGTTGGTTTAACTGAACAAATGAACCGCTATCCCAATGAAGTTTCGGGCGGGGAACAGCAACGAGCAGCCATTGCCCGAGCTTTAGTCTATCAGCCAAAAATTTTAATAGCTGATGAACCTACCGGTAACCTGGACTCCATTAATGCCGAGGAAATTGTCAATTTGCTTTTAAAAATTAATGATTTAGGCACAACCGTTATTCTGGTGACCCATAACCGAGAGATAGTTAATAGTCTTAATCGACGGGTTATTACTATTAGCGATGGACGATTGGTCAACGATCAGGCCAAGGGTAAATATATAATTTAATCTTTATGTTATTATCTTTAGGGCGAATTATTAAATTTGGTTTTCAGGATGTGTGGCGTAATTTTTGGCTATCTCTAGCCACTGTCATGATTTTAGTTCTAACTTTATTTTCAGTTGATTTATTACTTTCTTTAAGAATTATCGGCCAAGCGGCAGTGGATAATCTTAAAAATCGGGTTGATGTCTCTATTTATTTAAAGCAAGGTATATCTGAAGATAAAATTTTAAATCTCAAAGCTCGTCTAGCTAACTTAAATAATGTTCAAGAGGTTATTTATATTTCTCAAAGTGAGGCCCTTGAATCTTTTCAAAAACGTCATCAATCCGATCCAGAGATTCTCCAGGCCCTTCAAGAACTAGACCAAAATCCACTGGCCCCCACACTAACAGTAAAACCTAAAGACCCTGACCACTATGAAGAACTTGTTGAAGAACTTGATCAGATTCAAGATCCAATTATTGAATCGCGCAATTTCCAAGATAATAAAAAATTATTAGATAAAATTAACTATATTACCGACAAAATTAATAATGCCGCCATAATTATTAGCTCCATTTTTTTGTTAATTATGATTTTGGTGATGTTTAATTCAGTGCGACTAGCTATTTATAGCCATCGACAAGAAATAATAATTATGAAATTAGTAGGGGCTTCTAATTTTTTTATCAAAGCGCCCTTCCTATTTTCTAGCTTAATTTACACATTTATGGGGGTAGTTTTAACAGTTGTCATTTTCTATTCCTTTTTGACCGTCTTACAGCCGTATTTAGATACTTTTTTCTTTGGTTATAATATTGATTTGATAACCTATTTTAATGGTCATTGGTTGGAAATTGCTGGCTTGCAATTTGTTGGCGCAGCCATCATTAATTTACTAGCTAGTTATATAGCGGTAGGTAAATATTCTAAGATCTAAAAATTCATGTTAAGTCAAAGACAGGAAAAATTGATTAAATCTTTACACACCGAAAAAGGCAGAAAAAAAGCTAAGTTATGGCTGGTAGAAGGAACAAAATGTCTAGAATCAGCTGGGCCAGCCGTGCAACTACGATTTGGTCCTGAAGACAGCCGTCATTTTTCTTATTTGACCACTACTGATACCCCGCCAACCATAGCTGGATTAGCTATTGCTCCTCAATTTCAGCTTAGTGATGTTACTGCCAAAAAAACGATTCTCGTCTTAGACCATCTGCAAGATCCTGGTAATGTGGGCACCATCATTCGTCTAGCTAAAGCCTTTAATGCTGGGATTATATTGTGTGAGTGTACTGACCCTGGTAATACTAAAGTTATTCGTTCTTCGGCTGGTTCAGTGTTTACTACTCCCTGGATCATTATGTCGTCCCAGATGGTCTCTGAGTGGCTAGCTAAAACTGATTTTATAATCTATCGTTTAGAAAATAAAAAGGGCGCTCAGGAGCTAAATGTTAAGTCCAGTAAATTCTTATCTACTGACCAAATAATTATTATTGTTGGTTCAGAAGGGCATGGGATTAAGCTACAAGTTTCCGGGCAAGCAATAGCTATTCGGCATGAGCCTAGCGTTGATTCACTTAATGTAGCGGCAGCCGTAGCTATTGCCTTATTTTTACGCTATCAAAATAACAATAAACTATGAATAAAAACATTGAAACACGTACTATCAGGGCCATTCAATATGGTTGTGGTAAAATGGGCAGCCTTATTATGAAATATCTTAATGAAAAGGGGGTAGAGATAGTCGGCGCTATTGATAATAATCCTGAATTAATCGGTCAGGATATTGGTGATTTAATGGGGCTTAACCAAAAACTTGGCCTTACTGTTCATGGCAATCCTGAAGAAATTTTTGCCGCTAACCCAGCCGATGTTTGTATTGTGGCTATTAATGGACTATTAACTGAAATTTATCCTTTATTAACGATTCCTTTGAAGTATGGGGTTAACACTATTACTATTTGCAGCGAAGCAGTCTTTCCTTGGACCACTTCTCCTGAATTTGCTAAGCGGCTGGATGAATTAGCTAAAAAAAATTATTGCACTTTAACAGCTAGCGGTTACCAAGATATATTCTGGGGTCATTTAATTTCTAACTTAGCTGGCGGCAG
>Ga0208195_1004088_pt1 | contig 11805 bp, 26 predicted proteins | sample AD_UKC077_MetaG_FD_184441 | JGI IMG/M metagenome (GOLD analysis project Ga0208195, IMG submission 184441) | Active sludge microbial communities of municipal wastewater-treating anaerobic digesters from USA - AD_UKC077_MetaG (SPAdes) (version 2) | ecosystem: Engineered > Bioreactor > Anaerobic >...
GTGATGTTAAAGAAAGATGCATTCATAGGAGTAGTGCCTACTAAGAAATGCATTTTGGCATATGATGTACCTTTATCAGAAGTTAAATATTCTACTTTTTCTAGTCTTGCTTTGTTTAAGCCTAAATTTGGTCTTGATCCAGAATTGTCAAATTGAGATTTGTTTTCAAATACTTCGTTACTAAATGTGAACATAATTTTTAAATAATTAAATTGTTAATAAATGATTGAGATTGATAATTAAATGTTAAATGAGTTTTGTTCTTGTTGAAATAAAGCTGGAGTTTCCTCTACTGTTAATTCTGTTGCAGTTTCTACAGCTTGAGTTTCAGTTGGTGTAATATCATCAATTAAATTGATTTTAACACCTCTTTTTGTTTTTAATGTTTTTAAAAGTGGATGTTCACTAAATAATTTTTTAAGAGCTATTTCTGGTACTCCATAATTTTTAGCCATTTCTTTAGTTGATAATCCATTTTCTTTGTCTTGTTTCAATTGTGAAACTGTTAAATTTACTTGCTCTGCCATGATTGGTTATTTATTTATTTGTAAAGTTATTAATTTTTTTTGTTTTGTGCAAATTTTATGATTCAAATTCGTGTATTCTTTTTATTACGAAATCCAAATCATTTGGTATTAAAATATCCTCAAATACACCAATTGGTGATTTAGCTTCTATTTTAATATTATCTAATTTAGTTGTGTTTGTTACAAACCAGTAGTTAGCTTTACCATCTTTTTTATCAAACGTTGTATGAGTATAAAGATGATATGTTACAGATCTACTAGGATGACATTTATCTTCTGTCATTCTACCCATTAATGACAATTTTCTTACTTTATTAAATTCATCACCATCTATTTCATCGTGATACATTAATACTATAACAATGTCTAAATCTAAATTTTTAAGCATATTAATAGCATCATTAACATGTTTGCTTAAATCTGTAAATTTAGTATAACCTGCTTCTTTAGATCTTGATAAAAATTCATCTGACATTAACATTCCAAAATCATCAAAAACAACAGTTTTGACATTAGATAAACTTGGTAATATAGATACTATATCTGCAAATTGAATATAACCTGCTACAGGATTAGATTCATTAGCACTTTTAAATGTTGCTAAATTCCTTTTTTCTGCATTATACAATGATTTTGCTTTTGCAAATGGTAACGACTTGTTAGTACATCTAACAATAAACGTTTCGTCTGGATTTAAATTTCTTAATGAGGTTGTTTTACCTGACCCTGTTGGTCCTGATACAATGATTACTTCTGCCATTTTTTAATTATAAATTGTTCACTTATTAATTCACTTACGAATCCTTTCGTAAACTCCCAATGCTCCTTTTAAGTTCATATGACCATGTGCAGGAAACTCTCCAAATCTTCTTTTTATAACGTGAAATGATCTTAAATATGGGTTGATTAATCTTTTATTAGCATCATACAATTTGACTCCAAAATGACTGGTTAAATTGTATTTCTGATCTAAAGGATTAAATAATGTAATACCAGTATCACAATCTTCTAATAAATTTTCACTACCTTTAATAGATTCATCACCTGGAAATATTGTATCACCTGCAAATTTCAATCTGTCTACATCAGAGACACTTTTGTTTACATGAATCAGGTTTACAAATGTTATTCCATGTCTATTTCTATAGTCTACACATTTATTTGAAAATTCATTTATAGTCTCATATAATGTCTTACCTTCAGTCATTACTTTTCTAATGTGATCTGTAATTACAATTTTATGTACAGATTCTTTTATTTTTGATAATTCTAATAATTGATTTTCAAATTGACCAAGAGTTAATTTAGTGCAGAAAAAAACTCTACTAGGTGAAATTCTATTGTCATCATTATCATATTGACCCATTAAAGGTATAATTCTTTTCTCATAAACTTCCTTTATTTTTGGAATGATCTCAGCAGATAAAGGTTCTATACATTTAATTTGAGTACCATCTTTATTAGTGTAATAACATGTATCTCTACCAAGTAAATAATTAGAACTAATGTAACGCTTTATTGGCTCTTCAACGTTATCAGAATTAACTCGTTTTACTTGACTTTCATAATGATCAATTCCGTAGTCTAAATATAAAAATATAACTATCAATTTAGCTTCTATTTCAGTTCTAGACATTTCTAAAGAATTGAATATCCATAATGGAGGAGATACATTGTTTCGTAAACATTCGAGGTAAGGTTGTACTATAAAAGAATATAAGATCATTGTTGTTTTACCAGAACCAGGACTACCACCTATTAAGTAATAATGTCTTTTTAATATACCACCAATTGCTTCATCTAAAGGAGTACCAGTTGTTAATCCTACGTTATATCCAGATTGACCTAAAGTAATTTCTTCTAATATGTTCATATGATTCTTATGTGAATAAAGTTGTATTATTTAAATTTCTATCATTTAAATCTTTTTGCTCTCTAAACAATTCCACCCAATACAATAATCTACTATCTTTTTTATGCTTTATAAAATAATTTAGACTTTTAAGGTATTGAGGATCTTCTATAGAATCCAAATAATATTCACAAGCACCAATGATCTCTTCTTTAGTTACGGATTTATTTTCACGCATAAAAGAAGCTATTCTAACTTTAACTTCTTTTAAAGGTCCGTTTCTCTCTGGATTTATTGATTTAAATTTGTTTCTTATTGGGATTATAAAATCATAATCTGAATAATCATCTATTGATTCATCTTCAAATAAATTCATTTTTAATTCCAATTTTTTAGTCTCTAAGTTCAAATCTACTATTTTTAAAGTAGTTATTTGAGCTCTTGTATAAGCTACCAAACTAGTATACTCTAAGTCATAATAAATAGCCAATAGAAATAGAAATCCCTCATCAATATCAATTCCGTTTTCTATAAATTTTAATTCTATCTCTTTATTTAATCTTTTCATTTTTTAATTCTTCATATGTTGTTTTATTTATTTTATCGTTGTTTAAAAATGTTAAAATACTGTTCAACCATACTTCTTCCTGAGTACCTTTAGAACACACTATATATAATGTAGATTGATCATCACCACGTAATAATCGACCTAATTGTTGTAATAAGTTTTTCTCGTTACTATTTACTTTTAATAATATACCTTTATTAAGATCAGGTATAGTAATTCCTTCATTCAATGCATTAACACACGCAATATGATTTATCTTTAAATTAATCATGTCATTTAGAGCTTTTTTACCAGATTTGGAGTGATATACATTAGTACATATTTTTTTAGTATGTTCTATTGATCCACAAAATATAATAGCTCTATCATCTTTTGATATTAAATTATTATATATCCAACTTCCAACTTCAAATTTAGAATCTAATCTATACAAGAAATTTGCTCTTTTAATATTATTTTGTTCAGTAGGTTCTAACTCACATATTCTAGACAATCTTTTATACATTATCTTTTCATTTAAATTTAGTTCTGAAAATACAACTTTAATTTCGTAATTAGATACGAATTTATTTTCCACAGCTTCATCTAATGACATTCTACTAACTATGTCAAATTTTAACATATCAACTATAAATGGTTTTCTACGAGGTTCTGTACCTGTTAACCCTAATAAGAATGAATTTGTAGTTAGTAAACGATTAACCATTGGTAAAGTTAAATTATGTATTTCATCTAATATTATTATATCATATACATTTAAATTTAATTTTACCAATGAGTCATAGCATATTGAATCTACATGTAAATCATAAAGTGCTTTTCGTCTAAATTTCTTAAACTCATTTGGAACATTAACATCTCTTAGTATTTCTGTTGGTACAACAAATAGTATTCTTGACTTTTTATTTATTTTATTTACTATTTTAGCAAGAAACTCTATTGCAACTTTAGTTTTACCCACTCCTGTAGCAAGCAATGCTAGTGAATTTAATCTTACTTCATAATTTTTTACTATATTATTTACTGTTAATTTTTGAAATTCATTTCTATCCATTACCAGATTATATTGTCCAATTCTAAAAGTATATCTTTAGTAGGTTTAATACTACCATCGTCTACCAACGTCATTGATTTTACTCTTACAAAATCTTTATGTTCTCTTTCTTCATCAAATACAAATAATCCTTCTTGACAAATTAAATCTGTTTGTACAGTAGGAATAGTTCTGAAATTAGATTGACATAAATGTTTTAAATTATCTATATATGTAAAGTTTTTATCAGCTAAAGCTTTTTCATATAGAGAAAAACTATTAGATATTTTATCCATAAAATTCAATGTTAATAGTTTATGTCTATCTTCATTGCTTAATTCATCATTAGGCAATAATAGAATATCTAAGTATTCATTACCAGATTCTCCATTTTTCAATTTTGATAAATATTCAATGTAAGGTTCTAATGGTATCATCATGACCATTTTCTTACCATCTATTTCTAAATCATCTATATTACTAGTTCTGTATTCTGAATCACCTTCAGTAAGTACTGAACTCCTAAAAGCAATGATTAATGAATCCATTAAATTAAGTTCTTTAAATCTGACTAGGACTTTATTTTCTATTTCAATTGGAAGAATTTGATTTTGATAATCTGACAAGTCATAAAATTCTTCTACTCCTAAATCTAGGAAAAATTCTTCAAATGTGTTTATTACTAATTTCATAGTTTTATTGATACTTTTTTATTTGTTATTTTATAATTTTCGGATAAATTGTTATTTAATTTTAATTCTTGTATTCTGAAAAAGTCAAATTCTACTTCGTCAAACATGTATAATCCTGGTACTATAATTGGTTTTTCTATTAAATTTATAGGTGTTAAATTTGATTTAATATATTCCCATAAAGAATTGTTATCATCACTATAATTATCAACTACAGATGTACCATTAAAATCAAATATACGAACTATTAATTTAGTTAATGATTCATTATTCATAAATTCATTATCTAAATTATTAATATAATCATTAATGTTAATTATATAACAATTCGCATTGCTAGAATCATTTTTTTTATTGTATGCACCTAATACTATAATCAATTTATTGGTTAAATCATACTTGGAAACAAAAGCTCGTAGATCAACCTCTGGTATCGGATCTTCGAGAGGTATATCTAATGTGTCTATTTCAGAAAAGTCACTGAATCCTAAGTCTAAGAAAAACGTTTCATATAATGATATTTCTAACATAATTATTTATTAATTGAATTTATAAGTTTATAAGTTTCTTTGATGTAAAAATCATAGTTTATTAATTTGAATAAAGAAGCTAAATTTACATCTGTTAAATTATTACATTCAGTACATAAGTAATCAACATGAACATTAGATTCTCTAATTGAATCTTTACCAGCTAATGGTGGCATTATCTTCATAAATGTTTTACCTTGTTTAGTTACTAAATATCTTGTTACTTTTTGTAATCTTTTTTCTTTTTCAAATCTAACTATTGTTTTAAATCTATTTTTTATTTTAGATGGTATTTGTTCTGTTACTAATTCACCTTGCCATAATTGATGTTCTTTTGTTTTAACATTTACTGCTAAAAAGAAATCGAATATATCTTCGTGAAATAATATAAACTCTTCTGGTTTTATACCATCTATAAAGTAAGCTTTAGCTGCCTTAGGTACAATTAACATAGAATGATCTTTTACTAATCCTCGATCTATTTCAAATGCACCTTTTAGTTTTACTTTACCATTAGTTGATTGTGAAATGTAATTATTTACATCTCTACATATCATTTTAGAATAGATATTTTCTTCCAATTCTAATTTAGCATATTTTTCCCAATTCTTATATATCTCTCTAGATTCGTTAAGTTGCTCATTACTAACGTAATAGGTAATGCCATCCGTGTTGTGCTGAATAAAAGAAAGCGAAGCTAATTTAGATAAATCTTCTACTAATTTAGTTAATAATAGTTGTCCAGTAAGAGTTGTTTTTAAGGTCGTTTGGCGATGAAATAGTTTTGAATATATACTATTGCCCTTTCCAAATGAAGAATTTCCTGCCAATTTAAATGCCTCATTTAGAGGTGTTTTCTTAGGGTATTTTGCTCTTTTATTTTTTAATATACTAAATACTTTACCGTATGCATTTTTAAATTGTGGAGGACATATAAAGTCAGAATAACTAATAGGTAATGATACATAATAAGCAGCCACATCTACATCAACTATAGTATGCGTTGAATTTGATATATAAATACCATTTAAGCTCGAGTGGATCAAATTGTTATCTCCAGAGCTTTTTATCTCTGGATTCTAATGTTACTAAAATTCTCACATTAGTTCGGCATATATTTTTACCTACGACTTTACGTTTAGGCATCGAACACTCTTGGGTAGATTATATTTATTCACTACCTATGCTCTACACTACTGATTGACCTTTCGTAATTCAATCAGTTAGCACGGTGTTTAAAAATATATTTTATTTATCCACCGTTTTTGCTCGATTTATTACTCACATATTTCTACATGAGAAGGCATCTCTACCTCCAGTCCCATAGTTCATTTGAATACCATTGAATACTACATTTACGTTAGCTTGACGCTTCTTTTTTATATCATAAACTATATATGGATCTAATGATTTTACATCTTCTAATTCAAGATCATTTATAGAACCTTTTAAGTCTACACAAGTTCTACTTTTAAGAAAGCCCAATAGTTTTACAAAGCAATCATCTTTATATGATATAGTAGGTAATATACAATCTTTAAAATGTATTAATTCGTCAGGATTACTTTTCTCAAATTGAGTTCTATCACAACCCATTTCATTCTCTAATTCAAGTAAGAATATTTCTTCACCAACTTGAGAATCATCTTTAGTCATGAAAGATTTATTATATTCTTTTTCTAACTCGTAACGAATATCAATCTTATCTTTTGAGGTTTCATATAGCTTTATTGTTGTAGTAATATCATTTTTACAATAATTTATAACAACATCAATTTCTTCATCAGTTAATACAGCAGTATGATGAAATGGTAACTCTTGAACATTTAATACTCTTAATGCAAACATTAAGTATTTTAAACTGATCATTTGTACATCAAATCTATTTATCCTCATTAAATCAATTTGAGGTATACCTAGATTATATTTAGGAGGATATTTAGATTTAGAAGTTACTAAATCATCTGATTTTGATTTTACTTTACTTAATATTTTATCATTACTCAACTTAGTAGTTAATAAAAGTGATATAATATATTCAAGCATTGGACCATCATAATTTAAATTATTAAAACCAACTAAAGGTAATTGTTGATCAAAACAATATTTAGCTAGATCTATTAATAAATCAGATTCCCATTTTCTAGATGATAATTCTACTACAATAGTTTTATTCTTTTCGGTATGATAACCTACAAATAAAAATAAATTTTGGTATACCTCTAAATCGTATACTATCATTCGTGATCTGATTCGACAGTATTAAACTCAAATGGCATTACATTGGTTACTGCATTATCTAAAATAGAGTGACAATTTGCAACTTTACGAGCTAATAGACCTTTCATATCATTAACCTTCATTTCATCGTTAATTTCCTCTGAAATAGATCTATAATTACCATATCTACCTTTTCTATAGGTAATCAAAGCATGTGTAACAGTTGATGTATCTTTTAATTGTAATTTTACATTAATAGTACACATATTGTCACCTTTTCCATTAGCATAGGTTCTTTCGATTTCTTTAGTATTAGTCACTACAGGAGGAATTGTTTTAGGGTTATACCCAAATAATTGTTTAAGCATTTCAGTTTCGTTTTTAATTAATTGTTCTGGATCTAATTCTGTTACATCAATTAGATGTTTTTTTAAATCTAAATCTTTAAGTTTATAAATATTGACCTTTCTATTTGTTGGTCTAAATTCGTTACTCTGTACTACCTCTACAAGAGTATTTTTACTTGGTAATGACCTCATTTGATCTGGAGTGAATGTTTCTTCTTCTCCATGTAACAAGTTCATTAAATCTGATAATTCGTCTTTTGTAAGACCTTTGCATACATCTATTAATTTAATAATAGAATCAATGTGTTTCTGTTTCATAGTTTGAGATAATTTATTTTAGGTAATTTAGATAATCTATAAGATAATTCGGTAATACGATAAATAATTTTAGTTTTCAAAGTAGTATACATACTATGGTCCGACATACATTTTATTTTATAATAATTTTTATAGGTCCTCATTTTTAATAAATTAATTTAATTCATTGACAAAGTGATCACTTAAATATCTTATAGCTATAGACTTGTCATATGAATAGTACTCAAATAAAAACATATATCTTTTTTTATAATTTAACTTCTTTCTTAATTTAATTGCTTTCATAGTAGTTTATTAATTTTTTTACCTGGACTTAATTTAAATATAATTATTGGTATTATCAATTTACCACGAAGTTTATAACTTTTCATAAAATTTAATTATTTTTCCGATTCTAGTAAGCTTAATATAATTAAGTTTTATCCAACCCATACCAAATTTAATCTTATTAGTGTATCCAACATGATAATAAATTTTTCTTCTATTAAATTTTAATTTACTATTTAATTTTGTAGTTCTCATGGTTTAAATTTACGTATTAGTTTAAGTCTACCATTTAATACAGCTACTTCAAAATTACATCCAGAAATAAAAAATACAATTGCAAACAAATAATTAGTTTCAAGAAAAATTGAATAATCTTTTAAATTCAATTTATCAGATTGTTTAGTTGTCTTCATGCTTAAATTCGCAATAAAGCATAGTAAATTTAAAACTCGCTGGTATTCTAGAAAAATTAATTTTATCTGTACTACCAATGTAATACCAGGTTCTATCAATCACTTCGGTTTTAAATTCTAATTTATTAATTATTTTAGTTGTTCTCATAAGTTAGTTTTATTTGCTAAATCCATTACGTAAATAATATTGATAAACTGATTGTATATTTAATATATTATTTTTTATACCATATCTTAATCTAAGTGCTTTAGGTAATATTAATTTACAATATATTTTATAAGTTTTCATAATCTGTATATAACATTTTGTTAGTATAGTCATCTATTCTTTCATCACGAATATCATGACTAGTTAATTTGTGAAAGTATTGACACTTAAAAATATAATACACATTAAATAAATAATAACTATCTCCTATAACACGTTTAACATAGAATGATTTTTTACTACTAAGTTTAAATGTTTGCATATCTAATTTGTATACCAATTAATGAATCTTTTATCTCTGAAATCATGAAATAATTATTAACAGCATAATATTTAATCCATAATTTATTCTTACGTTTATAAGTTTTCATTTTTTTATTTAATTCACTAAATTAAGCAGCTTTAATTTGATTACGTACAAAATCATCACTTGCATATTTATACAATAATACTTGTTTAAATGCTACTCTAATAAGTAAGTTTTTCACTTTCATTGTTAAGTAATTTAATGTAAAAAGATTGTTTTAATTTTAATAACTTTCTAATAAACTGATCACCATAATAGATAATGTCCATACTAAACCAATGATCTATTATAGATTTCTTACAATATAATTTACCTGTTTTCATAATTCATTTTTATAATATATTTGCTTTATTGTAATCATTGATAATTTATTAACAAACAATTTATAAATTATACTGCTTTTATAGCTAATTTTGTATGGTTGTTTTACGGTTTTCATAAGTTTGTTGCCTACCCATAATAAGTGATTTTACTGTAAAACAATAAAACTTTCTATTTACTGTTTTTTTTGTTAATAACTTAAACCTTAATTTTATTGTTATCATACTATTTTTGTATCATTGAAATATAGTTTTGTTTTGTATTTAGCCTTTATAATGTTTAATTATACCTAATATATTTGTCATATACCATGCTTTAAAGAAAAAATAATTATTACGATTACGGAAATATATACAGTGATTAACAAACTTTTGTTTAGTTTTTATTTTAAATGCTCTCATAATACTTTGTTATTTTAATTTTACTATTTGAAATATATACTTTATGATTACATTCAGAAACAAATATCATTACATTAAATGCAAAGGCAAATGCAGGATAAGTGTCAGTTGTTAAATAATACTTAATCGATAATTTATCACTCAATTTAGTAGCTCTCATTTTTTATATACATGATATTATATTGTATCTATAAAAATTTGATAACATAGAAAAGTTAAGTTTATCTGTACTACCAATATGATAACACCATTTACTAGATGGTAGGTATTTTTTAAAATTTTGTTTTTCACTTAGTTTTTTTGATGTCATATTAAAAGTTTTTAGGAAGACACCTTAGTAATAAAATTGACTGGGATGCACCATGTGGGTTAAAATTAATTTTGTCAGTATAACCAATGAAAACAAAAGACCTATTAATAGAATTTATCAACTCTAGTTTAAACTCAAGTTTATTATCTAGTTTTTTTGATGTCATAGAATGATTCAAAGTGTATCCAAACTCCATGAAAATTAATTTTATCAGTATAGCCAATATCCTTAAGATCTATTCTAATAGATCTAAATACTTCCTTTTTATACTTAAGTTTATTAGTCTTTTTTCCAGTTTTCATAAAATTTTATTATATTATTTTTTGACAAAGTAATATTAATTTCATTATCTATAGATATAAAATATCGAATTTTAGTACATTTACTAATTCTCACCTCGGATGAACTCCATTCTCGATTAATATACCATATTATATCTGATATGTAATATTTTTTATTATGTAGTTTAGTTGCGTTCATATGTTACGTTTAAGAATAGCATTAACAGTGTATTTGCCCTCCCATTTACATATATTATTATTATTTACATAAATTATTAATATTGGATAATAATGTGCATTACCAGCAAATTCACATTTATTTGTACTACCAACTACACTGTAACGTGAACAACTAATTATAAAATTAGTTTTGTTTCTTAATTTACCTGTCCTCATAAATATTGGAAAATTTACAATTATCATAAACGTGAGTCCTTTCTATTCTAATATCAAATTTATAAACATAATCAAATTCAAGCTTATCAGTAGAACCAACAGCGCGAATTGAATAAATTAAATTAGATAAAAAATATATTTTATTGCTTGATTTTTTAGCTTTCATAAGTTGTAGTTAGTCTTGTTATATTGTTTTTTTTAATAAAATTATAAAGAAAAGGATTAACTATACTTAGTTTTAATTTATTAGTATAAAACAAATGACAGTTACTAAATCTAAGATTAGCTCTTAAACCAATTAAAAAATATATTTTTTCACTTAATTTACCAGCTTTCATAATTTAATTAATATAATATAACACATAAATCTGATGCTCTTGATACTGCTGTATACAATAATCTAGTTCTTTCTTCTTTATCACTATTCATCATCATATCTCTTAAATCTATAATAGTACTAAAATAAGTACTGCCTTGAGATGAATGGGTCGTTATAGCATATTTATAAGTATATTCTTGAAAGTATTCTGCTATTTCAAAATACCTAACCCAATGAATTTTCTTAGCTTTTGCTAATTTAGCTACTTCACTTATTAAATTAGTTAATTCTTGTTTATTTGTAGGAATTGCACAATTAAGACCATTGTCAAAGAATACTCTCATATAAGAAATAGACATTCCTACATCATTTAAATTAAGAGTTAGATTAGGTGTTATTTTAGTAATAACTCTAATTTCACCAGTTTTAAAATCTTTAGAATGTTTCATTATAATAGATTCGCCAACAACTAAAGTAGGTGCTGCATCACCATAC
>Ga0208195_1004095_pt1 | contig 11790 bp, 13 predicted proteins | sample AD_UKC077_MetaG_FD_184441 | JGI IMG/M metagenome (GOLD analysis project Ga0208195, IMG submission 184441) | Active sludge microbial communities of municipal wastewater-treating anaerobic digesters from USA - AD_UKC077_MetaG (SPAdes) (version 2) | ecosystem: Engineered > Bioreactor > Anaerobic >...
CCGCTCTTTGTATATTGCCTTCTGCTGCATTTTCTCACTTGTGGTGGTGTATTTACCCATACGAAGGAATTAAAGTGGTTTAGAATCGATTCTGTAAGCTTTTGTTTTTCGGTGTTTCAGTGAATTTTTCCAGTCTTCCCATTTTTCCAGTATTGTCAAGGGGTATCTACTATATAGATAATCCAGTTGTATGATCGGACGGAATATTATCTAGGATGGTAATTAGGATATCCAATCATCCCAGAAAATAGTAAGAAGAGTATCACTGTAAATAACCCGTTTTATTCTTAAATTCAAGAGACTTAACTTTTACCTGTTAGCAGTCCATGAGCCTGTGAATTTAGCATAACCTTTTTCAAAAAAAGTAAAACTCCCATCCATCCTATTATTACTTGAAATTGCTCCGTAGAAGGACATACTATTATCAGTGATGTGTTCTACTGTAACGTCAACTAAAATCAGAACATTTCCATCTGGTTGAACTATTCCAGACAACGTTCCAAGAACACCATCAGGCACAACAACTTCCCCATTGAAACTCCCGCCGGATTGAGTGGTGATATAGAAGTCTATCAAAAATCCTACCTGATTTTCTTGATAAACAAAAACCTCCCATTTGCCTAACATGTTTGGATAAACCTGGCTAACGCATGAGGAAAGAACTAATATAGCCATCATGGCTGTTATCAAAAACAAAATGAAGAAGCTGATTTTTTTCATTTGTTCGCCCCCTTTTTGGTCATCAACTAAATAATAGCCTTTGTTACATTGAAATCAAAACAGTAAAACATATATCCCTCGTTTGTTCTGATAATAAGCGTCTTTCAAGTTATTTATCAAATGACACTATATTAACTCCGGCGTTATTTGAAGTAACGATGTTATGATTTCATTTGGAAGTCATCAAACAATTGCTTAACAGAATATTCGGTGCTTTAACAAAACTAGGGGGTGTTAGTCTTGCGTAAAGGGATTAAGGGACTTCTGGGACTATTGATCGTTATGAGTATCCTTCTATCTGGATGCATAGTTGCTCCTCCTGTAAACCTGGGGCAATGGGTTTTGAAGGATTATTGGCAGCATTATATACTTTCGGAGCATTACTACACCTATTCTTATTCTCTTTACCCAGGTTACAACTGCGATAGTGTGAAGATCACTGTCAATTGCTCTACAGCACCCAGTTACGGTTTTGAAGTATGGATAATGACTCAAACTCAGTTCAATAACTTCGTTAATTCGAAAGTAGTGAGTGTTGTTGATCACTTCACTCTATATTCAGGCAATTACACATTGTATCCCAGTGCAATGTCACCTGGAGGAACTTATCGTGTAGTGATTGACAATACTGATTATGGATGGGTAGATACTAATTGGGATGGTTATGACGATTATTGTAGATTTGATGCAAGCGTCTATTTTCATATCAATTGATATGCTTTAGAATTCCCTGCTACTCTGGAATCCCCAAGAGACTCCGAACTGCCATTATCGGATATATTTAGGAAAGAAAATTAACCTGAAAAGAGGAACACAATCATTAAGACTAATATGATCAGTCCAGCTATAAAATACCTCATAGGCTTTATAGTATAAAAAGCTAAGAACCAGAGTATCATGAAAGGAAGAATAAAAATTAGTCCCATAGTTTTACTTCCCCTCTGTAGAAATGTATTCTTCTGAGACATCTATGCTCTTTTCGTGTTCTCATATTACTGGACGTGGGTCAGATTTCATTGAACATTTCTTAATTAGCTTATCGTCAGATAGGTATTTCCGTGATTACCTTGTCAGATAGGTGTTTGACCCAAATGTGTGATTCACCAAACACCGCAACTGCGATTTCTACTTGAGGACCATTTGCAATAAAATCCTTTATGGCCTTTAACTCCTTTTCAGGTATTCCATTGCGCGTTCGCGGTTGCCAAAAATGTACCAGATAAGCCCCCCTATCTTTAGCGCCTTTACTGTAACCGCTGTTTAGAAGTTTATCGTGGTCTGGCTTCAGGTGGGTAGCAACTTTGTAGTTGAGGCCAAGTTCAACAACAAAGGCCGGCATTAAAAAACCCCTAGCAAATACCTCTTTTTCTTTGAATGGTCGAACCCTTTGAGGTAACAGTCCAGACTTCTTACTTGCTGCTACGGGATCCATAAGGTCTTCCCTATTCAAAATGGCAAGATCAACTTTCCCTCTATCTGTCTTTCCTTCTCTCCGTAGAGGTTCTGGCCACTCTTTGTGAACGAGCGAGGTCATATAGCCGCTACTTCCTATTGGGAATAAATCCCTCAGGTCTTTGTGAGTAGAAAGCATAGTGAAAAGTTCAAAATGAAAAGAATGTTCACAGCGATGGACAAAAGGATTACGTATAAAGTTATCTACAAGACTGTCTATGGAAGTTTCGAGTATCTGTTTCGCACCATTAAAAGAATACATAAAAGCATCTCCTCTACAGTCTAACAACGCAAAACCTTGCACTAAAATCATATCTTATTTACTCAGAAAACCCATCCTGAATGTTTGTTCACAACTTCTGTAATTACATGTATTACTAAGGGAAACACGACCATTTTGATCTATATCGTTCACTAAAAACTTCAGCAGTTTACTAATCTTGTTTTTCATCGTTTTTTGGAAGGGCAACGTCTTGTGAAGATGTCAGTTTTGCAATTATAGAATCTTTCAGAGAGGTCGTAAGTGAAGCTGAGATCAGAAACATTAAAAAGAGTTTTATGAACAGGGAAGTTAATGCGTTAAGTAAGAGAATAAACAGGGCAGGGACAATGAAGTACACAATTTGCTCGCGGTAGATCACTGATAAAATCGCTACTAAGAGAAGTAGAGCGCTCGTAATGAACAGTATTATCACCTCCAACAAGCAGAATTACTTCTGCTTTCTCAAATACTCCTTCTGCCTAGAGATAGCAACTTTTATATCTCTATCCTGTTTTTTGTTATCAGACTTAAAACAGGCGCTGAGAAATACCACTCTTTTCCCCTTTTCATCAATTAAAAAGTAGACTCTAATATGCTTCTTGAGACCGTTAGAAAACTCTCTAAACTCATACAACTTATTACCTAGAGCAATCTCCTTAATCTTTGGCTTCTTACCCTTTATCATTTCTAACGGCAAACCCTTTCCTTCCTGGAATTTCTCAATGAAATTGACGATGTTTTCTGCCGTAGATGCGTCTGATTTTGCCAATTCAAGAATGAAATCCCCAATATAAACTCGGCCAATGGCTTCGTCATAAAGGTAAACGGAGTAATCCTTCCATAGAAGCAATTCTTCTGAGCCCTTTGTGGAGCTTACTTGCGTGAATTTCTTGTCTTTCATACCAATCACCTCCAGCAGGTTGTCTGAAGGTAGTATACACCTACTTTGTGGATCTGTATATTACTATAGGATTACTTTTGACATATGTTTCAGTTGCTGTGTTGTCACGGAATTGCGGTATGCCTTTCTAATACAAGATTATATGTGCAATAAGAGAAAAAATAACAAACTAAATTATATTACTAAAATAAATACAAATATTACAAGGAATAAAAAATACAAAGTAATGAGTAATAACAGTAAATAATACAAATAAGCAATACAAAAAATAGGGTTAGATAACTAATTTGAAAAACATAAACAGTTCAGCGAAATAGCAAAAGTATTAGTTATATACAATGAGTAATAGAAATAAATAAAGGAATAGTAGAACAGAACTAAAAGAAAGGTTATTTTGTTTTAGTAGTTATAGAAAAGAGAAAGATCAAAATAGGTATTGACTAATATTATCATATATGATAATATACTTATGTAAGTGATTCATAAACTAAATCTAGAAGGTGGTGTTATAGATGACAGGATTCGATAAACTGAAGGCCAACTTGATGAAGAACGAGGAATTCGCACGCTTATACAACGAGAGAAAACCATTAAGAAACTTCATAGATGAACTAATCGAGCTCAGAGTTGAGAAGGGTATGACCCAAAAGGATCTAAGCGAGCTCACAGGTATAAGCGTCCCAAATATCTCAAGAATAGAGGCAGGAAAACAGAATCTTTCTTATCAGATGATGTATAAACTCGTCAATGCTCTTGAAGGAAAGATCCTACTAACTGCCCAGGCCGATAATTGCATTAGACTTTCCAATGCGGCTGCGGAGAAACTTCAAGAACTAAGTGATGAGGCTAATACCTCACCAGAAGAATTCCTTATGAACCTTCTACAAAAGGCTTCAGAAGAATCGATAATTGCCTAGCTCGAAAGGACCTGCAAGAGAAAATAGGAGATGGCGAAATAGGTGGAGAAGTATAACGATCTTTTCACTGCTATCAATGCAATAGGCGAAAAACTAGCTTTTACCAGAGATTTACGATCTACCACTCTCGATATTTTCAAGGATCAAATCGATTCTCTAATCCCTCCTACTTGGAAACAAATAATGACAGGAATTCAAGAGCCGTCAATCGTTGCACAAGAAAGCATGGCTTCGCTGATTGATTTGAGCACTACCCAAAATCACATAAGCCTTCTTGCAAAACAGGTCGATCTAATAAACGAGGCCTTTATTAGTCTGCATGATTCCTGGAATCAAATCATAGGACCCTTGACAAGTGTCACTGAAAATCTTAAAGCAAATGTTTACACTGCCTATTTTGATTCAAGTTACAAGCTTTCGCTAGCCAGACAAATGGTACTGGCGATAAACTTTGAGCATTTCAGAGACGACCAGAGTCTACTAAGCAAATTGGGCAACAGTTTAAGGATTTTCAACAATGAGTTGATGCCATCGATAAACCGTTTTTATGAATCTCAGGAATCTGTTCAAAACACCCTTCAATTACCCGCTTTTGTTCTTCCGGAGACATCTCAAGAGGCATTTCTCCACGCATATTGCTTAAGGAACATGACTTCTACAGAAGATTCGTCAGTTGAGGAAGACCAATTAATACAGGTAATAGAGGAAGAAAACGCAGATTGTATAAGCCTCTTAGAATACGTGAACCCTAAACTGATTATACCTTTCAGAGGAGCACATGAAGCCATTCATCAGCAAAACACAGATCGGAAAAGGCATATTCTTTCCTCACTAAGAGAGCTATGGAATAGGTTGCTCCACAAATTAGCCCCAAATAATGAAGTGCTACCGTGGATTCCAATTCCAAATCGTAATGAAGAGTATATTGTAGAAGACAAGCCTACGAGGAAAGCAAGAATCATGTACATATGCAGGAATATCAACAACGGGTCTCTATCAGAATTTGTAGAAGTTGATGTAAAAGCGCTTATAGAGTTTTTTAAAGCACTAAACAGAGTGCACGAATTAGACCCGAGTCTTACAGAAGCACAGTTAAATTCGGTTTTAATTCGAAGTGACTCGGCAATAAAGTACTTAATAAACATTTGGAAGGAAACCCAAGAAAGCGAATAGCGGACAAGACAATACTAGATGCCTCGCTTTAAATATCACGAGCAACCATATATTCGATATCAAATAGGAATTTTTAGGTATCAAGAAACACATTACCTCAGGCTTATATTCGGAAGTCTCAACGGAGCGGGTAAAAGCTCCTAAACTCATATGAAGGGAGTAATCTGCTGTGAAACAGAAGGAAATTAGCAAGGCTATAAACAACTCTATTACTGAAGCTTATGGGATGGACTTTATTGAATTAACTAGACGCTTACCAGACAAAATTTTATTAGAAGTAGGAAAACTCATAGCTAGTACAGATTATGCCGTTCAATTCTTCAAGAACAAACGACACCCGAAGTTTTATCACAACAGAGAAACCTTAGAAAGAGCTGTAAGACGTGGATGGGCTTTGTCTTTTTTTTATAGCGGTGAACGGGTAGCTAATTATTTGGTTAGAAACGAGTACGAAATCAAGCGCCTTCTTCAGAAAAAAGAAGATAAAGAAAAGAAAGACAGCGAGAAAGTTAGCTGAGAAAAGATTAAAAATTTGATTAAACCAGTCTCCCAAGCGTCAGTGATAGTATTCTTCCCAAGGGATAAAAGCAAGAAATTCTAATTCAGACATACATGCCGTACTCCCTTTAACTTCAACATAGAATGCGTCAGGGGTTCCACTAAATGAAAAGTCTTCTATTTCAATGATAGTGTCGTCAATTAACGCATATAGTTTTGAGCGGCCTTTGGATCCACAAAAAACTCCTTTTGCAAAGATATGTTGATACGGAAAAGAAGGAACTCGATACAGTTCCCATCCCGTTAGTCCTTCACACCGTAAAGGGAGTTCCTGACCAGCAGGACTTAGTTTTTTAAGCGTTTCAGTGATAGTTGTCAGGACCTTCTTTTTTAACTTCGGCACATCATTGTGTTCCACCCTCACACCTCCCCAGTCGAATTTCATGTTGGTTTCTCTCACTGCAATTCTAGCGAAAATATTCCTTTTCAAAAAACAATAGTTTCATCAGAACAATAACAAATGGAGTTGTTGGCTTATCAGCAAAACTTATTTGCAATCTAATACGCAGAAACATTCATGAAAAAGATTTCTTAATCCATAATGTGAACTCACGAACGCTATTCACTTTGAGAAGAATCCAGTACAGATTGACTTGATCTATTTAACACAATGTTATTATGTTAAATTCGCTGATTCTCTCCTATCCCACTACCAGTAAAGGCTTCAATCGAATCTCTACCTCTGCCGTTATCTCTCTTCAGTTTTGTATTTTACTTAATATGTGATAATATCTATTTATGTTAAATTATTGAATTTTGATACGGAGGCCTCAAATGCCATCGGTATATCTGGAGAAAGTTATGCCCGAGAACAATATGAAGAGGTTCTATTTCATTAGCGACGAACACCAATATACCTTTACGGGGTACCCTGTTACCATCATTTTCGGGCGGATCTTCGAGCGCGCCACATTCGTGACCAAAATATTTCCGAGCGAGGCTATGGCTACCAAATACTTACGTAAACAGCTCAGGATAAGGCGTAGGCACAATTATTCGGTGGTCAAGCCGAGATATTTGAGGGATCGGCAAGACTCAAAACCGATCCAGCTCGGGCTATTTCCCTTTTAATTGCCCTATTCTGCATTTTTGATAGCGGTAATACATATATGAAGGTGTAGCAAAAGAAAATGCGTTAGAGAGCATTTTACGAGGTGCAGTTATGAAGGAAGTTCAGCCGATTAGAGATACGAAGAAAATCGACGCGATGAAGTCAATTATGAAGGGTGAATCAAACTACCGGGACCTACTTTTGTTCGTTTTAGGAATAAACACAGGCCTTCGTATTTCAGATATTCTCTCTCTCAAGTGGAAGAGTTTTATAGACGGTGGGGGTAGACTCCTTAAGACCGGGGACCAATTGAATGTAGTGGAGATAAAAACTAAGAAGGTCAAGTCGTTTGTTATAAACAGATCGGTGGCGGAAGCCTTGAAGCTTTACCACGATTCCCTGGCGAATGTAAACCCTGATGATCCAGTTTTCTCATCCCGTAAAACAGATGACGGAACACTGCAACCAATAACGCGCATAGCCGCCTGGCAGATGCTCAACAGGTACGCAAATATGGTGGGACTAAATGACGGAATAGGAACGCACACTCTCCGCAAGACTTTCGGTTATCACCTGTACAAGAAAGGTGTGGCGTTGGAATACATTCAAAAGATGTTGAATCACTCTTCACCGGCTATTACCCTAAGATATATAGGAATTACCCAGGAACAGCTTAATGATATCTATGTGGAGCTTAACCTGTGACGGCCATCTAGAGCACCAGTAGCAAAGTGAAAAATGTAATCAGGGCACCGTCCTGCAAATACGGAATCCGTGCTCGAAGTCCTTTCCGGTAGGCCAAAGCCCACCTCGATAAGTTAAACGGATAAGAATTGCATCCTGATACCAGCTGCCCCCACGCGTTACCCTAAAAGATCCGCTGTTACTAAATGGATTAGTCTGTTCTGAACGGGAGTAAGAACTACTCCAGTCCGAGCACCACTCCCATACATTCCCTGACATATCGTATATGCCCAGCTCGTTTGGTACTTTTGTTCCTACCTGCTGGGTTCTACAGTTGTTATTCTTAATTGTCTCTATATCGAGCTTACCAGAAGAATATGCTGCAAGAGATTCATCTCCGGAGTTCACTACATACCAAGCTACTTCATCTGCGTTATTGCTACCAGAATACTTGTAACCCTCGCTCTTGTTTCCACCTCTGGCCGCATATTCCCATTCCGCTTCTGTCGGCAACCTGTATCCAACGACCTTTGATGGATCTGTAGTGATTCTGCCGTTTTTATCTAGCAGATTTCCATTGCTGTCATACGCATTAGGAAGTTTCTCCTTCTTACTTAGCCAGTTGCAGTAATCTATTGCGTCCCACCACGTCACATTTATTACAGGCCTGCTTCCCCTTCCCCAACCTTCATCATCTGGTTTGCTCCTACCTGTTCCTTCGCAAAAGGTGTCGTATTGTTGGAAAGTCACCTCAAACTCCCCAATTAAGAAATTGTAATTTATAATAACTGTGTGGACCGGTTTTTCATCTGCGAAACCCTCTGCTCCAGTGTTCCCCATTGTGAAGTTTCCGCTCTCCACAGGAATCATTCCATTATCAATAGGTGAAACAGTAAAATTCCATACCGGCCCTTCTTTTGTTGCTCCCTTACTATCCCTAGCCAGTATTTTCCAATAGTAAGTTGTGTTAGCTGACAAGGTGCTTAATTTAAGTGTCTTATCCGTTTGTCCTGATACCAAAAGTTTCTTTGGGTTGGGGGTAGTATCGAAATAGACATCATATGTAATTGAATCTCCGTCTGGATCGATGCTATTCCAACTTAGAGTTGCTTCAGTTATGAGAATAGTCTTGTTGTTCAAGGGTGTTGGTTCATTTGGTACATAAGGAGCTCTGTTTTTCCCCTCATATGGAACCGTTTTGCAAATGCGGAAGCCAAGACCGTTTGCTTTTTCATTGGGTTCGCCGCCATTACGACTTGTAATATATGCATCCAACTGATCGCTCCCCCATCCGCCCCCTCGAACAGACCGATAAAAAAGACCACTGCTATTATATGGATTGATTGTAGCACCCTCGCTGTACTTGTCATACCAATCGCTGCACCATTCGTTCACATTCCCTGACATATCGTGAATCCCAAGCTCATTCGGTGATTTCTTTCCAACTTCTTGGGTTTTGTCTCCCGAGTTCAACCAGTACCAGCCAACTTCTTCTAATTGACTGCTTCCTGAATACTTGTATCCCTTGCTCTTATTCCCTCCGCTGGCAGCGTATTCCCACTCAGCTTCCGTTGGTAATCTGTATCCAACGACCTTCGATGGGTCTGTTGTTGTGTTTCCGTACTTGTCGAGTAAATTACCATACCTATCATATGCCTCGGGGAGCTTTTCTTTTTTACTCAACCAGTTGCAGTAAGCAATTGCATCAAGCCAGCTTACATCGATCACTGGTCTTTCGCCTCTGCCCCAACCTTGGTCGCTGGGTTTACTCATACCTGTTGCTTCACAAAATGCGTCGTATTCTCTGAAGGTGACTTCATATTTGCCAATATAAAAGTCATAAGTGAGTGTAACCTCGTCCACTGCCTTTTCATCATCCCACATTTCTCTCATTGTGAAACTGCCTCTTTTAACCAGGATAACTCTTGTTGAATTTGAACCACATCCAACAAGCAAAATAACTAAAGCCATTATAAAAAGACTGGTTAAAAAGGAAAGTTGCTTCATAATTGTCCCCCCACTTTTTTAGTCGGTTCATCTTTTCATAATCACACAAAAAACTTGATGACAGATGGTAAGTAGGCCCTAATATTCTTAACAATAAATCATCTGGTACACACTTCAAACCACTCTGACAAAGTGCGATCGCTCTTCATTCAACTATTTACTTGCAAAATGTGTTAAGTCAACAACGAACCAAACTTCTTTTTTTCTCCACTCCTTAAGCCTTTCAAAGCTAAGCTTCTGTCTCTCGTCCAGTGCTTGTGTAAGCTTTTCAACGTTTCTGTCCTCTTTCTCTTCATATTCAACAAACACACTCCAGTAAATCATTCCGGCGCTCGAAGCCGCATTACAGGGCAAGAATGTAAAAAGGCTAAAACGTAAATCAGAACACCGTCCTGCAAATACGAAAACCCAGGTAGTTGCTCGTGAAAGTGGGCGAGAAGCCGCCGCGCTTCGCCACCCGCACGCCAGACACATCGTCGATCCAGCCACCCCCACGAAACACCAGGCCGTAATCAGCTGTACTGTTATACGGATTCGTCTGTGCATAACTGGAGTAGTCTCCATACCAGTCACTGCACCATTCCCGTACATTTCCGGACATATCGTAAATTCCCAGCTCGTTAGGTGACTTTCCCCCAAATTCTTGGGTTTTGCAGTTGTTCTCCATCAATGTGTCCAAGTTCCAACCGCCTGTAAGATACTTATTCCCCGAGTTCTGCCAGTACCAGGCAACTTCATCTTCGTTATAGCTCCCCGCGTACTTGTATCCCTTGCTCTTGTTACCACCTCTGGCCGCATATTCCCATTCCGCTTCTGTCGGTAGCCGGTACCCAACTACTTTCGACGGGTCTGTCGTTACCCTTCCGTCTTTGTCCAGTAGTTTTCCCTTACCGCTATATGCCCTCGGAAGTTTCTCTTTCTCACTAAACCAGTTGCAGTAAGCGATAGCATCCCACCAGCTCACGTTTATTACAGGTCTGCTCCCCCTTCCCCAACCATAGTCGTAAGGTTTACTTCTGCCAGTAGCATTGCAGAAAGCGTCGTATTCGTCGAATGTAGTCTCATACTTGCCAATATAGAAGTCATATGTGAGAGTAACCCTGTGGGTCGGTTGTTCCCAGTAATATCCATCCCCCCACGTATCTCCCATCGTGAAGCTGCCCTTCTCGACAAAAACTAACTTCTGTTGTAGATTGCGCACAGTGAACTTCCATACAGGACCCTCTGTAGTCGCTCCGTGAACGTCTTTGGCCACTACTTTCCAGTAGTATGTTGTGTCATATGATAAGTTGCTTCTAATAAGTGTATTCTCAGTCTGGTTAGTTGACACCTTTGTAGTTGGGTTAACATTGGTATCTAAATAAACATCGTAAGCCATAACATCACCATCTGGGTCATAACTGTCCCATCTTAGAGTAACCGTTGTTGCTCCGACAATTGCATCGTCTGCGGGACTGGGGTTGTAAGGAGAGAGTGGAGGCCTGTTTTCTCCTTCATATGGCACCGTCCTTGCAATACGGAACCCCAAGTAGTTTCCCTTGTCCGTGAGTGAGTCTTTGCTGCGATTCGCTACCCGTACATCCGCCGCGCTGTAGCCCCAGCAACTACCACGAAACACCAGGCCGTAATCAGCTGTACTGTTATACGGATTCGTCTGTACCGAACTTGAGTAGTTTCCATACCAGTCGCTGCTCCACTCACATATGTTTCCTAACATATCGTATAGTCCGAGTTCGTTGGGAGCCTTCTTTCCAACTTCCTGTGTCTTTCCTCCAGAGTTTGAAGCATACCAGGCAACTTCATCTACGTTATCGCTCCCCGCGTACTTGTATCCCTTGCTCTTGTTACCACCCCTGGCGGCATATTCCCATTCTGCTTCAGTAGGTAGTCTGTATCCGACAACCTTCGACGGATCGGTTGTTACTCTTCCGTCTTTATCCAGGAGGTTTCCTTTGTTGTCGTACGCTTTGGGGAGGTTCTCTTTCTCGCTCAGCCAGTTACAGTACGCAATCGCCCCCCGCCAGGTCACGTAGATTACAGGTCTGCTCCCCCTTCCCCACCCGCC
>Ga0208195_1004099_pt1 | contig 11783 bp, 11 predicted proteins | sample AD_UKC077_MetaG_FD_184441 | JGI IMG/M metagenome (GOLD analysis project Ga0208195, IMG submission 184441) | Active sludge microbial communities of municipal wastewater-treating anaerobic digesters from USA - AD_UKC077_MetaG (SPAdes) (version 2) | ecosystem: Engineered > Bioreactor > Anaerobic >...
TTCTTCAGTAACGCGAGAGCTTCACTTCGACTGACCATCGTATTCTCCTTTTGGCGAAGTATAGTGGGATATCGTAAAAGATAAAAGGGAAACCTTCTTGATACGTTGTCGTCGTTGGTGATATATTCGCTCAGAATGATGAATATCCCCGTATGTTCCGGAACCTATATCGAAGAAATAATCGCTTCACTAGCCAATCTTTATGACGATGTCGAGAAGGCGACCCATGCCTTTACCGCTCGCTATGGCATCGCATGTCCGCCGGGGTGCGGATCATGCTGTGAACACTTCATTCCCGATATAACGCACAGTGAAGCAGCATACATCGCCGCCTATCTGCTCTTTGAGCTCAAAGATGAAGAAACGATCGAAAAATTATATCGTCATAACGGATCGGGATGTCCGCTGTATCGCAGCGACACTCCCTTCCACTGCTCGGTGTATCCGGCCCGGCCGCTCATCTGCCGATTGTACGCATCCAGCGCATACCACGACAAATACGGCAAAACCCTCTTTCGTTCGTGCAGATATGAAGAAGCAGAAACGATGCCCAAATATCTCTACTTCGATGAGCATGTCGTAACGATGCAGGATTTCGCCTACCGCCTCCGCTCCCTCGATTGCGATCGAGGCCGGCTGTCGCTTCTTTCCGAGATCCTTCCCGACCTTTTGAAACAGCTCCAATTCATTGCATCGCTCATTTCCCATAATGACTCTGAAGAACCATTGGTGGGGTAGGCTGTTGTCCAAAAGCCTGCAATGGTTTGCCCCACCGCTCGGAACAACGAGACAATCCTCCGATAATAGGCATTCTCTACTGCTTCCTCCTGCTTTGTTTGTTGACTCGAAGCGCACAGGTCATCGATAATAGCGTATGGCTAGAAAGATTAAGGCGCTGCTGTTTGATTTGGATGGGACGCTCATTGATACGATTGAAGATATTGCGGCGGCTTTCAGTGCCGCGATCGCCGAAGAGGGATTGGAACCGGCTACGGTAGCGGAAACGAAACAGGTGGTGGGGCGGGGATTGGTGAACGCCCTGAAAGGGTTGCTTCAGATTCGCAATCATCCGGTGAGCGAAGTGCGCTTTACCGAACTGTTTCACGTTCTGTATACCTATTATGAAGAACATCCGGTGGTATATTCAAAACCCTTTGACGGGATGATCGAACTGGTCAGTGGATTGCAGGATACTTATCAACTGGGAGTCATCTCCAACAAAGACCATGAGCTTACTCAACGGATCGTGTCCGAATTGGCAGGGGACATCTCGTGGAGCGTTGTTCGGGGGATGGACGATGAATACCCCAGAAAGCCCGATGTCGGCGCATTCACTCCTTTTGTAAAAAAGATGGATCTTGGGCTTGAAGAAATGTTGCTCATCGGTGACAGTGAAGTTGACTATCAAAGTGCAAGAGGGGCGAACATGGATGTGATTCTTGTTTCGTGGGGCTTCAGACCGCGCGAAGCTCTTGTTGCTCTTGAAGGATCTCGTGTTGTTGATTCGGTTGAAGAACTGAAGGAGGCGATTTATGCGTTACAATGAAAAGGACTTGAGACAAAAAGCGACTCTCTACCTTGAAGTAGAAACCGAAGAAGCGTTTCGAACCGAAATAGAAGCGGAGTTGGAAAACGATCAGTGGGCGGAGCTCTATGAGCGCTTCTATACGACCCTTTCATTTGGAACCGCCGGAATTCGGGGCTTGCTCGGTGGAGGGACCAACCGGATGAATACGTTCATGGTCCGCAAAGTCACCCAAGGGCTCGCTGATTACCTGAAAACCCAATCGGATCATCCTTCGGTGGTGATCGGCTATGACAGCCGGCACTACAGTGACGTGTTTGCCAAAGAAGCGGCTCTGGTCCTAGCGGCGAACGGCATCTCGGTCTATCTCTTCCCGGAGCTGAGGCCGGTGCCAATGATCAGTTACGCGGTGCGAAACCTCAAAACCACAGCCGGGATCGCGATTACCGCCAGCCATAATCCCTCCGCCTACAATGGTTTTAAAGCATACTGGCGCGACGGTGCTCAAGTAACTCCTCCGCACGATTTCCAAATCGCCGACCGGGCGAATGCGATATTGCCGAAACAGATTCGAACGATCACCGAGGAAAAAGCCCGCTCAAACGGCTTGCTTGTTCGTGTTCCGGATAAGGTGGAAGAAAGTTACTACAACGAGGTCATCGCTTCGCTTCGCAACACGGATATTATCAAGAAGAGCAGGACACTTGTCGCGTACACTCCCTTGCATGGCACAGGCCTCGGACCGGTCACTCATCTTTTCGATGTGCTGGGGATCGAGTATGTCACCGTCAAGGAACAGGAACGACCGGATGGATCGTTTCCGACGGTGAAGCTGCCCAACCCCGAAGATCATGAAGCGATGGCGTTGGTGTTGCGTCTTGCCAAAAAGAAGGGAGCGGACATCGTTCTGGGTACCGATCCGGATGCCGATCGCCTCGGAATAGCCATTCCGCTGAGCGATGAAAAGAAACAGTATCGGCTATTGACGGGAAATCAGATTGCAACCCTTCTTGCGGACTATCTGATGATGGCCACCGAGCACCGGACGAAACAACCGGTCGTGGTGAAGTCCATCGTCACCACGGATCTGGTGAAAGCGATCGTCGAAAAGCGGGGCGGGGTCTGCAAGGATGTGTTGACCGGATTCAAGTATATCGCCAATGAGATGGCGCTCCTTGAAGGACCGAAAGGGGATGAGCAGTACTTCCTCTTCGGCTGTGAAGAAAGCTACGGATTCTTGACGATCAACGTCGTCCGAGATAAAGATGCGGTTTCCACCGCCTTGGTCGCCGTTGAAATGCTCAGTTACTGGAAAGATCGGGGTAAAACGCTGATCGATCGTCTTGGCGAGATCTATCAGGAGTTCGGGTATTATACGGAGCGAGTCATCTCCGTTGATTTTGAAGGCGCTGCAGGACAGGAAAAGATGGTTCAAGTCATGCAATCATTCCGCCAGCGGACCGTGGGCGAAGAGCTTGTCGGGCGCAAGATCGTAAAGATCGAGGACTTGCTGAACCCTCAGGAGGGCGGGCTTCCTCCGAGCGATGTGGTGATCTTCCATCTTGAAGGCGGTGAGCGAGTGATCGTGCGACCCAGCGGAACCGAACCGAAGATCAAGTATTATCTCTTCTTTTCCACTGAAGCGGCGAACCGCGAAGCGTTCGAGGCGCATCTGGAGAGTCGGGTCAAGGAGATGAAGGAGGGACTCCTGTGATCGAGTGCTATACGTTCGTCCGATATAATAAACCGGTATTGACCTTGACCCCTTTTCTTCAAGAAGGGCATGATCTTCTCGGAGAGCAGGTGGTGATGTACGCCAGCGGGATGTTGAACGCTCAACAAAAAGATCAGGCGACCTTTTCCCTCTTCAGCCAGATCGACTTCGCCGTCGACCGATGGATTCAGGACAAACGGTATGTACCCCGTCTCTTGTTCAGCGCGCTCGCCTTCATGCTGAGTTATCTCTTCTTCTCGCTGGTCGTCCGCGATCCGCTTCCGATGATCGATGAACTCCTCATCTCCAGCGGTCTGGCGATCTTTGTATGGGTTTCCCTCTCTCGCCGAGATACCCGCTCGATCTTGGCCCAGGAAAACCGTCAGCGGCTGAAGATGATCGGTGGCAAAAGAAGTGAACAAATCCAAGAGAACCTTTTCTCGATCGAAGAGTATCTTGATACGTGTGCCAAAACCGATACCAGGGAGCTTGCCGGACAGCTCGTCGAGGGAACCATCCCACGGTGGACGAACACGCTTGATGGAAGCGAGCGGATCCATCTCCGCACGCTTCTCGATCGATACCTTGCAGTGTATGAAAAACCGACCGCCCATTGGGTTCAGCGTCTGGATCGATCGAGAAAGAAAGATCTCGGCACGAAACTCTATATTCAAGGTTCCGAGGGCTCGGTGGATCTCAGTCTGCTCGCTCTGAGGTGCGCGCTGAAGCAAAGCGAGGAATAAAGCTCCTTAGGGGGTATGGGCCTCCCTTTTCTGTGCATTCTCTTCTGCTATCTTGCATATTCGCTTAGCCCCTTCTTTGAGTATCAGTACCTCGCGGGGTGTCTCCTCTTGAGCTCATTGTGCCTCTTGCTCAAATGGGGTTCCTATAAACGGTACGCCCTGTGTTCCTGTTCGCTCATCATCTTTCTGCTCTACCTGCTTTTTAGCCGGGCGGTTCATCATACCCGCTTCGTCTGCGGCTTCGAAACGAAGCGGATCGCCTGTCTGGAAGGTATTCTGCTGGAAGATTCGCTTTTGACCAGGAGCGAGAACCGGCTGCTTCGAATCAAGGTGGCGTGGTGCGAAGATGGAGAGGGATCGGGAGCTTCCGCATCCGGGGTGTGCAGCGCTCTTGTTCCAAGCGATGATATGCTCTTCGCTTCTTCGAACATCGAGGTGGTTGGCTCGTTCCATGAAGAATCTTCACTCTTCATCGCCAAAGACCTTCAAGTGCTCGATCTTCCCTTGTTCGCTCGATGGCGGCGTTCCTGTATGGAGTGGGTGGAACGGCGGCTTGAGAGCTCGGTCGTCGATGAAAAGGCTCGCTCACTCGCATTCATGCTCCTTCTCGGTCAAAGCGACAGCAGCGCGTTTCCCCTCAAGGAATTGGCTGAGCGATCGGGTCTTTCCCATCTGCTTGCTCTTTCAGGGATGCATCTTTCAGTGTTTCTGGGTCTCAGTACGGCGTTTTGTTCCTTTTTTCTTGGTCCCTGCCGGGCGAAGCGAGCAGGAATGGTTCTTCCTTTCCTGTTTGTTCTCATCGCCGGTCCCAAACCCTCCTTGATTCGGGCGTTGAGTCTGGCCTTCTGTTCGCTGATTCCTTTCGGTTCCCACGGCAGACTCCATTCCTATCTGCTTGCTCTTTTCTTGCAGCTTCTTTGTTTCCCATACAGCGTAGGTTCGCTGGCGTTTCTTCTCAGCTGGGTGGCGTATACGATGATCTTCATCGCCCCGATGCTTCCTTCGTTTCCATGGAAAACCGGGACGTTGGCGGTGCTGGCGATAGCTCCCGCTATGCTCCTCCTCGATGGAAGCTGGAACGCCGGAGGAATCTTCATGACGCCGATCGCCGGATTGTTGATCAATCTGTCGATGATTTGTTCCCTGCTGGTGCTGATTGCGGGTTCACCCATGGCTTGGACGCTTCTGTGGTGCGAAAAGCTCCTCCATGATCTGCTTCGTCGGTCCGCCTCTTCAAACCTCGTCTTCGGATGGACGGGATACCTGATCGCTCTGGGTTTCGTGTTGACCCTCTTCTTCGCTCTCATCTATGCTAAAAGAAACCTCATGAAGCAGGAGACCTATGAGCTGGAACTTTCCCTACGATTCACCCAACGCGATTACAACCCTCTTGGAGAAGGAGGGGCTGGCGATGAGCAGGAAGTTTGGACAAAACTTTCTCATCTCGAATTCGAGCCGGACGAGGATCGTCGATCTGCTCGATGTGCAGGCGGGGGAGAACGTATGGGAAGTGGGGCCGGGGATTGGAGCGATTACCGCCATCCTTCTTGAGCGGGGGGCGCTCCTTACCGCCTTTGAACTGGATCACGGGTTTTGCCGAATCCTGCGCACTCGGGCGTTCGGTGACGAGCCCGGTTTTACCCTCATCGAAGGAGATGCTCTCAAGACCCTTTTTACGGCCCTCAAAGAAAGAGACGCCCCCCGGTATCTGTGCGGAAACCTTCCCTATAACGTAGGCTCGGCCCTGGTCGCTCGACTTCTTGAAGGAGATAGCCGGCCCGAGCGGATGGTCTTTACCGTGCAAAAGGAAGTAGCACAGCGGATATGCGCCAAGGAAGGGTCGAAAGACTGGTCTTCCTTCTCGCTGCTCGCCCAGGCGGACTATGATGTCGAGATCGGATTCGATATTCCCCCCGGTTCCTTCTATCCGCCGCCGAAGGTGCACTCGTCGGTGGTCGTCTTTCAGCTTCGAAAGGCGAGTCGGATTCCAAAGACGGATCGCTTTGCGTTCTACCTCTTGGTGCGCGAGCTCTTTGGCCAGCGGCGCAAAACGCTCCGGAACAATCTGCTTCAATCGAAAGTGGGAGCTCGAATCGCCAAGGAGGGAGTCGATAGACTCCTGCTCCTAAGCGAAATAGATCCTTCCAGACGGCCTGAGACGTTGATATGGGAGGATATCCTCTCCCTCAGTGCACATCTGAGCTCGATTCCAGCCATCCATAGCGAAGGAACATCACCAAGCCGATGATTCCCCTCAACAACAGGTCCGAAGCCATGCTGATCCAAATCCCCACCAAGCCGAGGGACGTGCAGCGGACCATGAAGAGCGCCAAGGGCAGCCTCACAACCCACATCCCGGCGATCGAGATGTAGAAGGGGCGGCGGGTATCCCCTGAACCACGGAATACGCCAAACACCAGCATCGAGAGCCCGAACGCTGGCTCGACGAACGCTTCGATCCGCAAGATCGTGGTTCCCAAGGCGATGACATTCTGATCGCGGGTGAAGAACCCCATCAGGAAGGGAGCGGTGAAATAGAGCACCACACCCATCGTGGTCATCAAGACCGTTCCCAGAAGGGTCGTCACATTTCCGAATCGCTTGGCCAGTGCCTTGTCTCCTCGACCGAGCGATTGGGCGACGAGGGTGGTCGCCGCGGTGGAGACCCCGCTGGCGGGAAGGTAGGTCATCGCTTCAGCGGTGTTCGCCAGGAAGTGCGCCGCCAGTGCGGTCGTTCCCAGCGACCCGACGATTTTGATCAAGACAATCTGTCCGAAGGAGAGGGTGGAGCGCTCAAGAGCCACGGGCAGACCGAGGCGGAACGCATTGGCTTGAATCTCTTTGTTCAGAGCGAACGATTGATTCAGTTCCAGCTGAATGGCGGAAGATTTCGTCAGCCAGATGATGAAGAGGAGAATCGCAGTGATCGTTACCGCCAAGCTGGTCGCGATCGCCGCCCCCTTCACTCCCATGTCCAGGCCATGGATCGTGACCGGGCCGAGATGCACTTCACCGAAGATGAGGAACGTATTGAGGATGATGTTCAACACGTTGTTGAGGGTATTCAGAGCAAGCGGGGTCCGCGTGTCGCCGCTTAACCTCATTAGCGAGCCGATCGTGACCATCAGAAGGTTGGGAAGGTAGGCCAAGGCGATGACCGTGTAATAGTCGCGTGCGAGCTCCTGAACATGCTCTTCGGCTCCGATCCACGCAGGCAGCGCTTGGGCGATGAGGGCGAATGAAACCGAAAGAATCGCTCCGAAGATCAAGGCCATCACCAGCGCTTGGCGAGAAATCATTTTCGCCCGCTCGAATCGGCGGGCTCCGATATTGCGCGCCATCAAGACTGCATAGCCGATCGCGAATGCGTTCATCCATCCGTTGACGAGCCAGATCGTCGAGGTGGGGACGCTGACCGCGGCGGTGGCAGCGGCTCCCAAGGAGCCGACCATCGCCGAGTCGACATATGTAACGGAGACCTGAAGGACCTGTTCCAAGATAGCCGGCCAGGCGAGGATCCAGATAATCAGGCCGATCGGTTTGTCCTGATCGAGCAGTCCTTCGGTCATATGCTCTTACTTTGCAGCTTGAGCAAGAGTGATGGCGCTGGTTACGACGATGTCCTCAACGGAACAGCCTCGGGAAAGGTCGCTGATGGGTTTGGCGAATCCCTGAAGAATCGGGCCATATGCCTCCGCACCCGCCAAGCGCTGAACAAGCTTGTAGCCGATGTTGCCCGACTGGAGATCGGGGAAGATCAAGGTGTTCGCCTTTCCGGCGACCTTGGAGTTCGGCGCTTTGGATGTGGCGACGGAGGGGACGATCGCAGCGTCGAGCTGCAGTTCGCCTTCAATCGCCAAGGAAGGGTTCTTCTTGCGAACGATCTTCGTCGCTTCGGTGACTTTTTCAACCAGGTCACCGCTTGCCGAGCCGAGGGTGGAGTAGCTGAGCATACCGACTTTCGGCTCCACACCCAGGAAGGTGGAACAGCTTGTCGCTGAAGCCAATGCGATTTCGGCAAGCTGCTCTGCCGTCGGATTGGGAATCGTTGCACAGTCGGCAAAGATGAACGAGCCGTCGGCGCCATATTCCTTTTTGTCGGTGGCCATCACGAAGCATGAGGAAGCGAAGCTGATGCCGGGGGCGGTTTTGATGATATTGAACGCAGCCACAAGCACCGCCGCGGTGGTGTTCTCCGCTCCGGCGACCATCGCATCTCCTGCTCCGAGACGAACCATCATCGCTCCGAACCGAAGAGGATTGGCGATATCTTCAAAAGCCTGCTCTTCGGTCATTCCCTTGTGCTTGCGCAGTTCGTAGAACTCCGTCGCATACTTCTTGCGCTGATCGCTTTTGATGGGATCGACGAGCGTCAGTCCTTTCAGCGAGGTGGAGGATGCGCTTGCCGCCGCTTCGATTTCCGCTTTGGATCCGATGAGGATCACTTCGCTGGCCAAGCGTTCATCGGCGATGATTCGAGCGGCCTTGATCGTTCGTTCTTCACTTCCTTCCGCCAGGACAAGCCGTTTCTGAGCAGCTCTGGCCTGAGCCTTCATCTTCTCTGCAAATAACATAATCCATGCTCCTAAGAATGTGGTATCGATGCCCGATCAGTGTACCACGTCCGGCAATCTTGGAGAAGACTCACGAATTCTGTACAATACCGTTCATGAACAGAAAAAATCAGGTTGGAGTATATGGCCTTGGGCGTTTTGGACTCTTCTGGGCGACCCGTCTTGCCGAGAAGGGGTTTGACGTTGTCGGATGCAGCCGTCGGGCTGCGGATCCGCCGCCGGGCGTCCGCCAAGTGAGCGTCGAAGAGGTTTTGGATTCTCCGACCATCTTTTATTGTGTCTCGATAAGCTCGTTCGAAGAAGTCCTTGCGGCGAGCTTGCCCTATCTGAAGGAAGGGGCGGTCGTCATGGATACGTGTTCGGTTAAACTGTATCCCGCTCGTGTGATGAAGCGCCTGCTTCCTCCGACGATTCAAGCGATCGCGACCCACCCGATGTTCGGTCCCGATTCGGGAAGGGATGGACTGGAGGGCTTGCCCTTTGTCATGGACAATATCAGTGCTCGGGAAGAGACCTTCCGATGGTGGATCGATGAGTTCACGTCGTGGAAGATGGATGTGCTTATGATGAGCTGCGATCAGCACGATCGTGAAGCGGCGTGGAGCCAGGGAATCACCCACTTCATCGGGCGGACGCTTGCCGAGCTGAATCTGGGTTCGACCCGCTTGGCGACCAAAGGGTACCAGACCCTCATGGGGGTGGTGGAGCAGACGTGCAACGACCCGCTCCAGCTGTTCTATGATCTGCAGCGCTATAATCCGTACACCAAGCAGATGCGGATGGGCTTGCGCGGAGCGCTGGTAACGACGATGGAAGCCCTGAAGGAGCAGGAGGATATCCTTTGAGGGTTTGCGTCTATACCTTGGGATGCCGGCTGAATCAATGCGAAAGTGAAGCGCTCGCCGACTCCTTCGCCCAGGAAGGGTTTGAGATCGTCGGAGAAAACGATGGCGCCGATCTCTATATCGTCAATACCTGTACCGTTACTTCGAAAGCGGAGCAGAAAGCCAGACGGATGATTCGCCGATTCGCTCAAAGCGCACCGACGCTGGTCACCGGCTGCTATGCCCAAGTGAATCGAGAGGAGCTTGAGGATCTCGGCAAGGACATGTTGATCGTCCCCCTCGACAGGAAAGCCCGGCTCTTGCAGCTGGCGGCCCACCTTCGAACCGCGATGGAAAGCTCGCTTTCCCTCTTCGACGGGATGAAGAGCTTCACCGGTGAAGACGCGACGGTCTTCGATTATGATGCCGCCGCGTTTTCCTATCACAGCCGGGCGTACTTGAAAATCCAGGACGGGTGTGATAACAGCTGCGCATATTGTCGGGTGCATGTCGCCCGCGGCAAAGCTCAAAGCCTGGATCGGGCGATCGTCATCAAGCGGGCGAAAGCTCTGGAAGCGGCGGGCTTCAACGAGATCATGCTCACCGGGGTCAACCTTACGATGTACGATCATCGGAATGAAGGTCTTGGCGGGTTGTTGGAAGCTCTTCTCGGCGAACTCGGAGATATTCGAATCCGTCTTTCTTCGATGGAGCCCGATCATATCGACGAACGCCTTCTCAGGGTATTGGAAGATCCAAGGATGCAGCCGCATTTTCACATTCCAGTGCAAAGCGGATCGGATCCGGTCTTGCAACGGGCGGATCGGAAGTACACGATTGCCGAGTTGACCTCGATCCTCAATCGTCTGAAAGCCATCAAAGATGACCCCTTTTTAGCCGCGGACGTGATTACCGGTCTTCCGAGCGAAGGCGAGCGGGAGTTTGAAGAAACATATGCGTTCCTCAAGGGAATGGGCTTCAGCGCCCTCCACGTCTTTCCCTTTTCGCCTCGGCCCGGCACTCCGTTCTTCAAAGCGAAAGACCGGGTGCCGGAATCTATTCGGGATGAGCGGGCGAAGATCCTCAGAACGTTGAGCACGGAGCTCAATGATGCGTACCTTCGCCGCCAAGAGGGAAAAAAAGGTGAGGCGATCGTCCTGGACCGGAAAGGCGGTTCATGGTATGGAGTGACGGGCAACTACGTGGATGTAAGGGTCGTGAACGCACCGCTCTTTGCCAAGCGGGGAATGCTCCTTGGGGGAGTGTTCGGGGGCAGGAGCGATCGCTTCATGGAATTCATCAGCGGTCATCAGTGAGAGTTCCTGATCTCCCGTTTGCGAATCTCCGGCTCACCGATCGTCACGAGCGTATTGGGGGCGACCGATTCCTTGATCCACACGTTCGATCCGATCGTCGTTCCCCGTCCGATTGTAATGTCTCCGAGAATCGTGGCATTGGCGTAGATCGTTACATCGTCCTCGATCGTCGGATGGCGCTTCGCCCCCTTGATCAGAGCCCCGCATGCATCGCGCGGAAAGGAAAGCGCGCCGAGGGTCACCCCTTGGTAGATCTTCACGTTGCTCCCGATGACCGCCGTTTCGCCGATGACCGTTCCCGTGCCGTGGTCGATGAAGAAGGAGGAGCCGATCTTCGCTCCCGGGTGAATGTCGATTCCCGTCTGCGCGTGCGCGTATTCACCCATCATCCGCGGTATGATCGGGACGTTGAGGCGATACAGTTCATGAGCGACTCGGTGAACCGTCAAGCTTTTCATGCAAGGGTAGGAGAGAATGACCTCCCGGATATTCCGGGCGGCCGGGTCACCTTCATAGGCGGCTTGGGCATCGGCTTTCAGGTTGAGCCGGATCGCCGGGAAGTGAGAAGCGACGCTGCGGACCGCCCGGTCGCTTTTTTCCTCCGCCGCTTCAGAACCGAGCGATTCATCGTCATAGCGAAAGGCAAGGTACAGCTGGCTTTTGAGGTGGCTGGTGACCACGCTCATCCGATAGGCCAGATATTCCTCCAGATTCATCCGAGCCTGTTCGCGTCCGCATCGTCCCGGGAAGAAGAGTTCAAGCAATTCGTCACAGAGCCGGCCGATGATTTCCATTCGCGGCAGAGGCTTCAGGCCGTGAAAGCTCGCCTTGCCGGCGATCCGGTCAAACGTCTTCAGAAATGAAGGAATAAACACCGTCGAATCAAACGGATGGTCTTTGCATGGTTCCATGCCCAACAGCTTACGGGTTCTCGCTCCCTTTAGGCAAGAAGGGAGCGCACTCGATTTGAAAATCGACGACTGAGGGCGATCGCCAAGCCAAGCTTTATCCCGTCTCCGATGAGAAAGGGAAGCACCCCCACCACAATCGCTTGAGCAAAGGAGATTGAAAGAATATATGCAAGCAT
>Ga0208195_1004109_pt1 | contig 11761 bp, 9 predicted proteins | sample AD_UKC077_MetaG_FD_184441 | JGI IMG/M metagenome (GOLD analysis project Ga0208195, IMG submission 184441) | Active sludge microbial communities of municipal wastewater-treating anaerobic digesters from USA - AD_UKC077_MetaG (SPAdes) (version 2) | ecosystem: Engineered > Bioreactor > Anaerobic >...
CCTTCGGCAGTTGATGATTTCAGCAAAATTCTGGGGTCAAATTATTCAATGCTTGCCATCACTTTTGTCAACAAAGGGAGCAATGAGTATGTATTCAATACCTCTTGGTTCAAAATAGGCGATGGGTCTTTGCTTAAACCAAAAGAAGATGGCGGGTATGGTATAGCATACTTTGTTGGCGATAAGGTAGTTCAGGAGATATCCCTTAAGCCCTATGAAACTCGCACTCCAATGTTAATAGTTCCTGATTTTGACAAGAATCCGACAGTGATAATTGGGGCTAAGAATATGACTTTCCCTATTGTTATGTATGGTACTGACAGTTATGTATGTGAATTCATTGCTAATGAATTCAACAAGTGGGTAGACATTAAAGAACTCTCGGAAGACTTGAAAATCAGGTACAGAATACACTAACGTTCTAGATACAGCAAACTGTTGATGGTGGATACGTTGTTGTAGGTGCTGCTGAGTCAAAGGATGCGGTTTTTTTGTCGCCGGTGTAATAACATCTAAGTCTAACGACGGCGATATGATATGTCCTGTCAAGTTGGTAAGTCAGTTCTTGTACAAATGAGAGCACAAACAGGAACAATAGGAGCCTTTTTTGAGGAGATACTACGTAAAAGCCTGTGCTGCCTTTTTCTCGGGTAGAGTATGTAACCTTGTAGCAGTTACAAGCCCGATCTTTATAAATGATACTCTCCACTTTGGTGCAGTGTTTCGAAACGAAAGCGCTCATACGAGAGATTATTACTCTGGGTACTTAGTTACCAGGGCAAAGGATGCTTCTCTCATAGGAAAGATTGAAGTTATAGATGACAATGAAATGCCTCTGATAATTGAAGGAGCAACAGTAGGAACGATAAAGACAAGACGGAAGGTCGTAGATTGTATAAGAGCTTCATCTAAAGCTTCAATTGACAGAAAAGAGAACGAATACTACACTGCCTACGGAACGAGATTTCATATTAGAGAATCTCATATTATTGTCGATAGGTATTTGCCAAAGAAAGGGTTTTCTATGCTTATCGTCTTTGACGGAAGTAGGTCTGCAGAACTTGTGTTTCAAGAAATATACTGACATCCTTTTAAGACCTAAGCAGCTCAGATTTCTAGGTATTGTTAATTTAACACAAAGCGATTATGTTAAGTTCGCCCATTCTCTTCTATCCCACTACCAGTAAAGGCTTAACTCGAATCGCTTCTGTCGGCATTCTCTGTCTCGGGTTTTGAATTTTACTTAAACTATGTTATTATCTATTTGAGTAAAATTATTGAGTTTCGATGCGGAGGCCCCAATTGCCATCAGTCTACCTGGAAAAAGTGATGCCCCAAAACAATATGAAAAGGTTCTATTTCATTAGCGACGAACACCAGAGTACCTTTGTAGGGTATCCGGTCACCATCATTTTCGGGCGGATTTCCGAGCGCGCCACATTCGTGACTAAAATATTCCCAACTGAGACTATGGCGCACAGATATCTTCGTAAACAGCTCAGAATAAGGCGTAGGCACAAATATTCAGTGGTTAAGCCAAGGTATTTGAGGGATAGTGAAGACTCCAAACCGGTCCAGCTCGGGTTATTTCCCTATTAAACGCCCCATTCTACGTTTTTGATGGCGCTAATACATATATGAGGTGCGGAGAAAGAAAATGCGTTACAGGGCATTTTACGAGGTGTGGTTATGAAGGAAGTCCAGCCGATACGCGATACTAAGAAGATCGACGCGATGAAGTCCATTATGAAGGGTGAATCCAACTACCGGGATTTGCTTCTTTTCACTCTGGGTATTAACGCCGGCCTGAGGATCTCGGACATACTCGTTCTGAAGTGGAGCAGTTTTCTCAACGGCGGTAAACTCCTTAAGGCAGGGGATCAGTTAAACGTAGTGGAGATAAAGACGAAAAAGGCCAAGACTTTCGTGATAAACAGGTCGGTCGCGGAAGCGTTGAAGCTCTACTACGATTCCCTCGATAGTGCAGACCCTGAAGATCCTGTATTTTCCTCCCGTAAAACAGTTGGCGGTACCCTGAAACCTATAACGCGTATCGCAGCCTGGCAGATGCTGAACAGGTACGCCGATATGGTCGGACTGGATGAGGGGATCGGCACGCACACGCTCCGCAAGACCTTCGGCTATCACCTGTATAAAAAGGGCGTGGCTCTGGAGTACATACAGAAGATGCTGAACCACTCTTCTCCGGCGATAACCTTGCGGTACATAGGGATCACCCAGGAGCAGCTGAACGATATTTATGTAGAGTTGAACCTTTGAGACACTCTTGGGAATTACTACCTTAACTCAAGTAGTGTTATAAGCATTCCCGTGTACCAATCAGCCCACTGTTCAGTTTGGTTTCTTTCAACTAATCCAATGAATACTAAAAACTCTCCCTGTCCAAAAGAATCCAAGTTTCTCGATTCTGAAATTAATACCATCCAGCAGAGTTGCCCCGAAAAATCCAGTGCTCGGATATTCATTGAATTACCATGAACATAACCTCTAAAGCTTTCTAGAATTTCATAATCACCAAATTTTTCAAGATATAGGTTAACTAAATCTTCTATAACAAACGATATCGGCTGACTTTCATTTGATTCTCCAACTAAGATCTTACCTACAATTATTCCTTGAAAACCAATATCTGCACATTCAAGAGAGTCTCCCATGTCAAACTTGACAGTAAATTCAGGTGGTACTAAGAAACTGAAAATGTCCCCGTGTACATCAGTCCAGTCATCCATATGAATTTTTACATTTCCATCGATCGCTTTAGTAAATAGCTTTATAAACGGATCAGATGGTTCATTAGGGTATAAATGGCCAAAACAGCTGGTGGTAAGTGTTACAAGAGAAATTGTGCAAACTGCAAGCAACAATAGAAATATTCTTTTCAACACCTCACCTCCGGATTATCTAAAAACAGTTTCAAATACGCCAAACTGCTTCAACTAAGCGGTTCTGCCAGTTCTTCATACGCGCATATATATTGTGGGTCCTACGCTGAGAGCAACTCCATCCTAATGCTGTGATGAAGCAACCCATGAAAATGTAGGAACGTCAAACCCTAATTAGAAAACCGTCCTGCAAATATGGAAGCCCGTGGTGCTGCCTGTGCTAGTGGGTGAGTAGCCGCGGCGAGCTATAACCGTACGTCCCTAGCACTGCTGCACCGGTCTCTACCTAGAATCCACCCGGAAGGAATCGTCTGTACTCACCTGATTCTCACAAATTGTCAGTCAATGGATTCATATTTGTTTTAGGGCTTTATCAAATATCTTTACTGGACTCATTCCAACTCTATTCTGATGACCCCTTTCGTACTTCCGTCTTCCGACACTACGGGAATGTTCCTTGAGGATGAGCTGGCGGTTACCCTGGCCGCTCCAATAAACTCCGCACTATCTTCAAGCACTGCCCATATGGACACGGTATCGAAATCCAGAGGCCAGTCGACTTCAAGCTCTGCGCGTTGCCCGCTCGAGACGATCTCGTGCGAACCGGCTACCAGTTTCACTTTTTCAATCCCCGACGAAAATAATGCGTAGGTAATAGAAAACACTTTATGAGACGGATTCGTGGTTTTAAAGCTCCATACAGGTCCTTCCGTTATTCCTCCTTTGTTATCTTTCGCCACTACTTTCCAATAGTATGTTGTGTTGTATGATAAGGCCTCTATACTAAAATACGTTTCAGATTGGTTAGACGACACTTGTGTTGTCGGGTTGATGTTGGTATCGAAATAAACATCGTAAGTCATAGTATCATCATCCGGTTCATAGCTGTCCCATCTTAGAGTAATTCCCGTTGCCCAGACAACTGCCTCGTCTGAGGGGATGGGGTTGTACGGAGCAAGAGGTGGTCTGTTTCCTCCTTCATATGGCACCGTCCTGCAAATGCGGAACCCGAGGGCAAACGTGACAGAGGGCGAGATGCGGCCGCGATAAGCCACACGCGTGCTCGTCGCAATGTCGTAACAGCTACCACCACGTATCACCCAGTAGGAACCAGCTGTACTGTTGTACGGGTTTGTTTTTGGTGCACCAGTGTAATTGTACCACCCGTCACTGCACCACTCCCACGCATTGCCACTCATATCGTAGATGCCCAGCTCGTTAGGCGCCTTCTTTCCAACTTCTTGCGTCTTGCTCCCCGAGTTTGAATAGTACCAGGCTACATCGTCTACGTTATCACTGCCTGAAAAATACTTGTATCCCTTGCTCTTGTTTCCACCCCTGGACGCATACTCCCATTCAGCTTCCGTCGGTAACCTGTATCCTACTACCTTCGACGGATCTGTGGTTATATTCCCGTCTTTGTCCAGTAGATTCCCGTTACTGTCATACGCTTTTGGAAGGTCTTCTTTCTCGCTCAACCAGTTGCAGTAAGCTATAGCATCATTCCGGCTAACGTTGATAACTGGCCTGATTCCCCTCCCCCAGCCTTCGTCATCAGGTTTATTTCTACTGGTAGTCTCACAAAAAGCGTCGTATTCATCGAATGTAGTTTCATACTTGCCAATATAGAAGTTGTAGGTGAACGTCACTTTGTGCGTTGGTTTTTCATTGCTGGCTCCATACCCCCAGGTGTCGCCCATCTCGAAGCTGCCCTTCTCTACTAGGATCATTGTGGGGTGTGGTGGTTCCTGAATGCTAAACCTCCACACAGGACCTTCTGTCGCCACTACCTTACTGTCTTTAGCCACTACTTTCCAGTAGTAGGTTGTATCATATGATAGGTTACTTCTATTAAGTGTATTCTCAACCTGGCTAGATGACACCTTTGTCGTTGGGGTAGCGTTGGTATCGAAATAAACATCATAAGTCATAACATCACCATCAGGGTCATAACTGTCCCAGGTTAGAGTAACCGATGTTGCCCCAGCAACTACCTTGTTTGATGGACTCGGGTTGTACGGAGCGAGTGGTACTCTGTTTTCCCCTTTATATAGTATCGTCTTTGCAATACGTAAACCAAGACCTTCGAATGCGACAGAAGATTCGTATGCATTTGAATCAGTCACCAGGTATAAGTATTTGCCACGAGCCACCCGGTAGGAATCATCTGCACTGTTGTACGGATTAGTGTTGTACGGATTCGTCTGCACCGAACTGGAATAACCTACATACCAGTCGCTGCACCACTCTTCCACATTACCGGACATATCGTAGATCCCCAGCTCGTTGGGTGCTTTCTTTCCTACTTCTTGTGTCATCCTTCCTGAGTTATCCCCGTACCAGGCGACGTCGCTAACGTTGTCGCTACCAGAATACTTGTATCCCTTGCTCTTGTTACCACCCCTCGCGGCGTACTCCCACTCTGCTTCAGTAGGTAACCGGTATCCGACCACCTTCGATGGATCTGTCGTTATCATTCCGTCTTTGTCCAATAGATTTCCGTTGTTGTCATACGCTTTGGGGAGATTCTCCTTCTCGCTCAGCCAGTTACAGTAGGCTATTGAGTCATTCCAGCTGACGTTCATCGCCGGTCTGGTCCCCCTTCCCCAGCCTTCGTCTTCCTGTTTACTCCTGCCTGTAGCCTCGCAGAAAGCGTCGTATTCGTCGAATGTAGTCTCGTACTTGCCGATGTAGAAGTTGTACGTGAGTGTCACCTTGTGTGTCGGTTGTTTCCAACCGTACCTATCTCCCCACGTGTCACCCATAGTGAAAGTTCCACCCTCGACCAATACCATTTTTTCCTGTACAGGTTTATCGTCTGGTTCAAGATAGTAATGCCCGGATTTGCTTATCACTATCTCCCGTCTGGTTATTTCCTCAAAATGTGGCGAATTTCTGGCAATTAGCTCTAAGCTGTACGTTCCCCCGATGAAAGTAGAAGGTATGTTTCTGGCTATCTTAGTGTTGTCAATCACCGCCTCAACACCAGCGGGGAAATCAAAACTAACCTCATAAAGCTGGTAAATCTTCTTATCTATGAAATCGGCTAGAAGTGTAAGAGTTCTGTTCTCCTCAAGCAAGAAAACGCCGGTCACTTTACTCCTGTTTGAACCTTCAATCCCAAAATTCAACAGTCCTACAGGAAAATATGTGAGTTCAATATCTGTCTCCCCATATGATTCTCCGTTTATCGTGACCTGTGCACCATTGAAAGGAATGCTGAAAACCCTAACGGTCCCATATTTACGGATAAGGTCAATCTGGAGTTTTCCAGACAACTGTTTCGTAATCACTTTATGCGCCTTGAAACTTATTTCTAGAGCTGTTACCTTTAAGGGTTCTATCTTCACATTCCCTATAGTTTCGGAAGTGAAACCATATCCTTGAGCGGTGACCTCATAATTCCCGGCAGCCAGTTCTAGAATTAGCTGCTCATTCTTTACTACTCCAGCCAGCTTACCGCCCACTAGAATCTCAACACCATCCGCAGATTTAACAGATAGATACCCATTGGTTTCTATTGCAACCATTGAAGCCCCGAAAATCACCATAATCACGATCAGCAGTATCTTATTCATTCGAACCCCTCCCTGTATCTCCCTTTTCCTCAATCCTGAAGTCTCGCACGCACAAACGCATCTTCTGATCCGACGATGTTTGGATATTGTGTTCTATAAAAACGCTCCCGTACGACCTATCTCACCCCTTTTGGTAATTGCTTATAGGGTGTCTCACAAATCAAATAGCATAAATGATATCCATAATCTTTCTCAAAGAACGATGGTGTAGATGATTGTAAATGACCACGAGATTGTAAGTGAGAATCTTAAGGCCAATAGCTGTGTCAAAGTCTCTGTTTGGTGTGTACCATATGAATTCCGAATCAAGGATACCTTGTGATAACATCTATTCGGGTCTCCTCTTATTACCTAACCGTAATTGTGAATGTAGTAGTCGTTTCGCCGCCCTTAAGATCGCTGGCCTTCAACATGAGCGTACTTGTGCCAAGTTCCTCGGGAGTGAAGGAGTAAATGCTTCCGGTCAACAAACCCGGCCCGTAAACCAGTTCGTACCTGAGATAATCTCCGTCCGGGTCGCTGCTGAGCTCCCTGAGATCCAGCCTCAATGTTCTGGTGGACATTGTCGTCTGATCGGGTATCGTGAATAGTGGTGCCCTGTTAGTGTCGGCCACTAGAAGATCGAAAGTAGATGAAACCTGACCTCCTTTACCATCCGAAGCCCTTATCACCACTGTGTAGAAACCATAGCTGTCGTAGTCTGGCTCCACAATGTAATTGTTGTTCTCTATCCTTCCGATTCCCTGAATTATCGAGTAAGTTAAAGTATCTCCATCGGGGTCCGAAGAGACTTCTGTAAGATTTATCGAATATGTTGAACCTTCAGGAACTGTGATGTCAGAGAGCTCCAGTAACGGTGGTCTGTTGACGTCTCTTACCTCTAATGCAAAGGAGCCGCTGGTTCTTCCTCCCTTTCCATCGTCGGCTCTGATGATCACCGTGTAGTTGCCAGCCGAGTTGAAGTCCGTTCTAAGCGTATAGACGCTTCCCTGAACTGTTCCCGGCCCTGATAAACGGGTATAGCTTAATCTGTCGTTGTCTGGATCTGAAGAGTTGGCCGTCAGGTCGATAGTAAGGACTTCTCCTTCGGCGATTCTTCTTGGAGTTATCGAGATAACTGGAGGTCTATTGGAAGCCTGAACAAACCTGCTCTCATCAGTATAAAGCACCGTCCTGCAAATACGGAAGCCCAGGAAGTAGCGCGTGTGAGTAGGGCTGCTGAGGAGGCGAATCGCCACGCGCGAGTCCGCCGCATTAAAACTCCAGCTGCCACCACGAATCACCCGGTAGGAGCCAACTGTACTGTTATACGGATTTATCTGTGCCGAACCGGAGTAATCTCCATACCAGTCGCTGCACCATTCATATACATTTCCGGACATATCATACAGGTCCAGTTCATTTGGTGACTTCTTTCCAACTTCCTGAGTCTTCATTCCTGCGTTATCCCAATACCAGGCAACATCATCTATGTTATCGCTTCCGGCATATTTGTATCCCTTGCTCTTGTTACCACCCCTCGCGGCGTACTCCCATTCAGCTTCCGTAGGTAATCTGTATCCGACTACCTTCGATGGGTCTGTAGTTATCATTCCGTCTTTGTCCAGCAGATTTCCGTCGCTGTCATACGCTTTTGGAAGGTCTTCTTTCTCGCTCAGCCAGTTACAGTAGGCTATCGCATCCCACCAGCTGACGTCGACTACCGGCCTTTGTCCCCTTCCCCATCCCCAGTCGCCGGGTTTGCTCCTGCCGGTAGCCTCACAGAAAGCGTCGTATTCGTCGAATGTAGTCTCATACTTGCTTATGTAGAAGTTGTACGTGAATGTTACTTTGTGTATAGGCTTTTCACGACTATCTCCGTCTCCCCACGTGTCGCCCATCGTGAAACTGCCTTTCTCCACAAACACCATCTTAGGAACAATATCAGACGGAATATAGCTCGGAGGGTTCTTCGTTGTAAATTCCCACAATGGTCCTTTAGAAATTCCACCATGCTCGTCTTTTTCGATTATTTGCCAGTAGTAAGTTGTATCAAAATCCAGGTTTGTCTTGAGTAGTGTACTTTGCTCATAATTGACAAGAAGTAATGAAGGCTCTTTATCAGTACCAAAATATACATCATAGACCAAATGGTCATTATCTGGATCAACACTGAACCATTTCAATTCTGCTGACACATCTCTATCGGTTTCTTCAAGCAGAATCTCGGCATAGTCGTCAATCACCGGTGGTATATTAGGCTTTGTGGAAAAAGCGTTTATTGAACTTTCCATAACTGCTCCAAAAGAATCTGTTGCTACAATTTTCCAGTAATACGTTTTTCCTCTTTCCAATTCCTGCAACTTAAATTCATTCAAAGTGCTGTTTGACCTTACTTTTACGAGAGAATCGAAAGAATCTCCAAAATAAACATCATGTGTTACCCTATCTCCGTCAGCATCAGTTACTTCCCATGTAAGAGTTATGACATCGGCAAAAACATCACTACTTTCGTTTTGTGGATATACAGAGGTGATTTCTGGCAAACGGTTTGGCTGCATCGTAAAAGAGTATTGTTCACTGGTTGTTTTCATACCGTATCTATTAACTGCCGTTACTCTCCAGAAGTAAGTTTTGCCCCGCTCGAGGCTATAGAATCGAGCAATATTATTTGAAGTCGTATGTACTTTTCCATCAAACTCAATTTCAAATTGCAGAGAATCATCAAGCGACTCCCACGTTAGCTCAACCACCCTTTCTTCCAGGTGAACCGATTTATCCTCCGGATACAATAGAAATGGCTTCTTAGGAGGATCTGCTTTTGGTATTTCAGCATGTAGAAATATAATCTCCCCCTTCCTGGGGACAAGAAGAGACTGTGTTTTACTACCATGGAGTTCTTTAAATAACTCAATTTCATATGTTCTTCCCACTTCAAGCGTAATTTGCCAGGGAGTCTTCTGTTCTAGCCATTCGTTGTCTATTCGAATAGCTGCATTGGAAGGTTCAGATGTTATCCTTACTGCTCTTTTCCCCGGATTAGCTTCTAGATCTACTCGCTTTGATTCATACGTACTCTGAAAAACTACCTCTAATTCATGCTTTTCAATTAGCTCTCCATCGAGTGTTATTATGTGATTGCCAACATCCAGATCGAAGATGGTCAACTCCCCTGATTCGAGGGTTCCTTCAAGCTTGTCATTTATATAAACGCTCGCGGTCTTTGCCAGATCATTAGCTGCAACGATTTTAAGTAGACAATTACCTTCATTTGCAATGGCTGTTGAAGTCGCTACAATAAATACTATCGACAAAAATAGCCTTATTAGCACTCTGTTCTTCATTTCTTTCACCTCAAATGAAACATAGATTTTATCACTACATCTGCCACTCCTATTACAGAAACGCTTAAAAACTGCCCCTATAATTGTGTAATGCACTTATGGTTTCTAATCTATTTGAAGGAGTGATACTAGATAAATATATTTCTAGTCTAGCAAATGTTACATTGCATACAAAATAATCTAAGTAAATGCTCAGTCCTATGCCGGCAAAACTTTCAAGGTCAAATAATGACCGATCAAAAACTGACTCAGCAAACTCTGGTAAAGCCATAGTTAGTCGATAAACGCACCACTAAATCACGAGTCCTGCAAAGAAAATCTTCCGCAAAAAACTGCCCTGTTTGTTTTGAAAAAACACTTGTTATATCTAAATATGCATTATAAAAAATACAGTACATACTTTGTACTGGAAAGGAGAGAAGAATTCTGTTAAAGGCTGCCCCGTATATTACTTTCGGAAAGCGTGATATGAAACTTCTATACATGTTCACGTGTCTTATAAATCTTCACAAGAACGGTTTCTGCACACTGAATGATATATACAGGGTGGCAAGGCTCATCGACTCAAATGCACACAGAAGCAAGTTGAAATGGGCAAAAAGCTTTCTTGAATCAAAGTATGTTCGAGGCATCTATGGTGATAAAGTTTATCTTGCAAGCCAGCGAAAAATGTTCGGCGGTTTCGTGGTAGATATACCGGCATCTGAGTTGGAGTCTTACAAAAAATTCGTGAAAGCGCTAATTAAACGCACGATCTGCAGATTCAAAATTCCTATAAGCTGTGAAAACATAGCGAAGAAATTCAATATCAGCAAAAGAACTGCGCGCTATATTATCAAGGAACTCGAGACTGATGGCGAGATTGAAGTGGTCGAGATTTATGTAACTGTAAACACTCCTGACAGAACCGATAACGGCTTCAAACGCGAGAAAGACCTTCAAGTGAATTCATTACAACTGTCAAATATGTATAGCATAAACCAGAATAAAACGCTAGGTACTAATGCTAGAGTCGCTAATTGTGGCTTAACTACAAATGCGAACTATCGACTTCTCGGCAATCGTTGCTGTATATATTTTGACGGGAATGAGCTTTGGAGACGTCTCGGATTTGAAGGTCCGGTCGATTACGACGTGATAGCCTCTATGCGCAAATCTTCTAATGGCGCAAGTCGCATATACGGCTGTCTAAAACTTATGCGTCGTTATAGTAAAAAACAGGTGATAAATGCATATTCCTAGTGTTTTTTTCACCTATACATTTTTGCATGCAGTTTCGCTAGGTACTAATGCTACGCCCACAATAGGCAGTCCGTCTACAGCTATTGCTAAGTATTGTATTGCAAACATAACTAATGTGGGTAGAAGTAGCTACTGGGATATATGCATAGAAGAATATTGGCTGGATCAAGCACTATTTAGCCAGCAACTCGACAATTTACACAACCAATTTTCGCGCGCGCAGCATGGCCATTCAAGGTAAAGGTTGGTGCAAAATAGGGGCATCACCAGGCCAAATTTAGCACGTCAATTGCCAAGTATAGGGAGGAGTTAGAGAATGTATATGCACTCAATATTTGATTTAACCGATGAAAATTTGGAGTTCTACAAATACAATTTTGAGGACCACATAAGAGAAGACATCCAGGATACTATTGGTACTTTTATAGGACTCAAAATCGATTTTAGCTTAGATTGGGAATCGGAATATTTCACGGGACTCGATTTAGCCTGGAAAATCGCGCGTGGTGAAGATGAGTATATGGATAACGAATCCAACGAAAGCAAATTGCGCAGATGGAAAGACACAATGGAAACCGCAATAAAGAAAAACGATAATGCTGATATGCCCCCAAAAGTGAGACAAGTATAAAGAGAAAGTGCTGCATAAAGAGTGTCTCAATAGTGATGATTCACAGTGAATCATCACTTGCGAATCAGTAACTGAGAATGTGGA
>Ga0208195_1004149_pt1 | contig 11667 bp, 12 predicted proteins | sample AD_UKC077_MetaG_FD_184441 | JGI IMG/M metagenome (GOLD analysis project Ga0208195, IMG submission 184441) | Active sludge microbial communities of municipal wastewater-treating anaerobic digesters from USA - AD_UKC077_MetaG (SPAdes) (version 2) | ecosystem: Engineered > Bioreactor > Anaerobic >...
CCAGGCTGATTTTGTTATTACCGACCGCCGGTATATCGGACACGAGGATGATACCGGCTATCACCACTACGCCATCGATGTGGCGAAATACTACGAACTGGAGGAATAACAAATGGCTACAATCGGGCTGGATAAGCTCTATTATTCAAAAATCACAGAGGGTGCAAATGGCGATGAAACCTACGACACCCCTGTTCAGTTAGCAAAGGCAATCAAGGCGGATCTGTCTGTCGAACTTGCAGAAGCCACTCTTTACGCAGACGATGGACCCGCAGAAATCGTGAAGGAATTTAAAAGCGGCAAGCTCTCTCTTGGCATTGACGATATTGGTATTACCGCTGCCGAGGATTTGACCGGAGCAAAAATTGACGACAATCATGTGGTAGTGTCGGGTAGTGAGGACGGCGGCGCTGCTGTTGCCGTAGGGTTTCGGGCAAAGAAGGCAAACGGAAAATACAGATACTTCTGGCTTTATCGTGTGGTTTTTGGTATTCCTGCTACCAACCTTGCAACCAAAGGAGATAGCATCACCTTCTCCACGCCGACCATTGAAGGGACGGTACTGCGCAGGAATAAGCTGGATGACAATGGGAAGCACCCGTGGAAATCGGAAGCCAACGAGGACGATCCAAGCGTTCCGTCATCTGTTATTACAGGTTGGTACACGCAAGTATATGAACCTGTTTTTACAGTTACCGGCGGAGGTGAAGAATAATGTCTGATGAGAGAAGTGCTATGATACAAATCGGCGAGACAAAATATGAAATGCTCCTCACCACCAAGGCAACTAAGGAGATCGCCAAAAGATACGGCGGTCTATCTAATCTTGGCGAAAAGCTGATGAAGTCCGAAAACTTTGAGATGGCTCTCGATGAGATTGTCTGGCTTATCACACTGCTTGCCAACCAGTCGGTGCTGATTCACAACCTTCAAAATCCCTCTGAAAAGCGAGATCTGCTCACAGAGGATGCGGTGGAACTTCTCACTTCGCCCCTTGAACTGGGAGAATATAAAAATGCCATCATGGAAGCCATGTACAAAGGCACAAAACGTCATGTGGAAAGTGAGGAGGAATCCTCAAAAAACTCACAAGTCGGGTAAGTGATGATGAATCCTTTGCCCGACTGATTTTTTATGGTGTATCCCTCCTTCATCGACCTGAGCAGGAGGTCTGGTTAATGCCTATCGGTCACCTGCTCGACCAGTGGGAGGTTTATAAGCAATATCACGGCTTGGCAAAGCCAAAGCGTGAATATGGGATTGATGAAATCATTCCATATGGAATATAGACAATTGTTATTCATGGCACTCAAGAAGAGTGTCTTTTCTTATGCCCATTTTAGCCGGAAGGAGGTGGTTTTGTGGCGGATAATTTTGGACTCAAGATTGGCATCGAGGGCGAAAAGGAATTTAAAAATGCCTTGCGAGATATCAACCAGTCTTTCAAGGTTCTCGGCAGTGAGATGAAGCTGGTCTCCTCCGAATTTGATAAGCAGGATAAATCTGTAGCAGCGGTTACGGCACGAAATGAGGTTCTGAATAAGGCCATTGATGCCCAGAAGGATAAAATCGCCACCCTTGAATCCGCCTTAAAGAATGCCGCCGACAGCTTCGGAGAAAATGACCGCCGTACTCAAAACTGGGCAATCCAGCTTAACAATGCCAAAGCCGAACTCAACGGCATGGAACGGGAACTGGACGAAACGGCGGACTCTGCCGACGACCTTGGCGATGAGTTGAAAGAGTCGGGCGAGGAAGCGGAGAAATCCGGCGGTAAGTTCGAAAAACTGGGCGGTGTGTTAAAAGGTGTCGGTGCCGCAATGGGCGCTGTGGCTCTTGCCGCCGGAGCAGCCGCCGTCAAGCTGGGCAAAGAAGTTATTGCGGCATACGCCGATTTTGAACAACTTGTCGGCGGTGTGGACACCCTCTTTGGCGATGCATCTCAAACGGTGCAGAACTATGCTGCCAATGCCTTCAAAACGGCAGGAATGTCGGCAAATGAATATATGGAAACCGTCACAGGCTTTTCAGCAAGTCTGATTCAGTCCTTGGGTGGTGATACAGCTAAGGCAGCGGAAGTTGCGGATATGGCCATCACAGATATGGCGGATAACGCCAATAAGATGGGTACAGATTTGTCCTCCATCCAGACGGCCTATCAGGGATTCGCCAAGCAGAATTACACCATGCTCGATAACTTAAAGCTGGGTTACGGCGGCACCAAATCTGAAATGGAACGGCTTCTTGCTGATGCCGAGAAAATCTCAGGTATTAAGTATGACCTGTCCTCTTTTTCAGATTTGACCGAGGCAATCCACGTTATTCAGACCGAAATGGGCATCACTGGCACCACAGCTTTGGAAGCCACCGAAACCATCAGCGGCTCTATATCCGGAATGCAGTCTGCAATAGGTAATCTCATGGCTGGACTTGGCAATGCTGACGCAGACATTGAAATGTTAGTCGGTAATGTAGTCGAATCATTCCAGCACGTTGTGAAAAATATCGTGCCTGTCATTGAGAATATTGTAAAGGCTCTACCTCCCGCTCTTGACGGAATACTGAAGGCGATCGGGGACTTACTGCCGACCCTGCTATCTACGGTGGTTGACCTGTTTACACAGGTACTTGAAACCCTACTCAGTCTTTTACCTGAACTAATCCCCGCCGCCGTGGATGCGGTATTAACCATTGTGGGTGCACTGATTGATAACTTGCCGCTTTTAATTGATGCGGCAGTACAGTTGATTACCGCTCTGGTGATGGGGCTTGGCTCGGCTCTGCCGGAACTGATTCCTGCGGCGGTGGAAGCGATTATCACCATCGTGCAGGGTCTTTTAGACAGCATGGATCAAATCCTTGAAGCTGCCTTTGCCATTATCCAAGGCTTGGCGGAGGGTCTGTTAAACGCACTGCCGGAGTTGATTGATGCTCTACCCGAAATCATCATGACCATCATCGACTTTATTACCGACAACCTGCCCCTCATCATTGAAATGGGCATCAAACTTACTGTACAGCTTGCGTTTGGACTGATTAAAGCCATACCCCAGCTTGTGGCGAAGCTGCCGGAGATCATTGCGGCGATCGTGACAGGCCTTGGAAAAGCGGTGGGCGCAGTATTTGAAATCGGTAAGAACATCGTGACCGGACTTTGGGAAGGCATAAAATCCCTCGGTTCTTGGATTGCAGACAAAGTCAGCGGTTTCTTTTCAGGCATTGTAGACGGGGCAAAAAGTCTGCTGGGTATTAACTCTCCTTCTACTGTGTTCGCCGGAATAGGCGGCAACATGGGTGAAGGTATCGGTGTCGGCTTCATGAAAGCTATGTCGGGCGTGGAAAAGGATATGAAAAAGGCTATCCCCACCGACTTCGGCATAACAGCGAGTTTTGCGGGGCTTGAACCTTCCTATGTAGGAGTTCCATCCATGACTTACAACCACACAGGCACAATTCGGGTGGAGGGTATAAACTCCTCCGGCGAAATGTCCTCTGTGGTGGACATTATCATTAACCAGCTTAGACAGGAGGTGCGTGTATGACCTATTTGAAAAATACGGAAACAGGAAAAATCATCACGCGCTTTGTCAGCTTTCGGAAAACACAGGATGTCATTCGCACTGTGCAAACCGCCCTTGATGGCACGGAATATCTGACCCGTTTTGGTATTCCAACTGTACATTATGAAATAACCCTCTATGTGGACGAGAAAGGGAAGGCAGCTCTAATGGCAGCCGAGGATAGCGTTCCGCTTCTTGAATGCGCTGTCAGACAGGGAGTTTTTACCGGGCGAATCATTGAACTTGCCTCTTTCGAGTATCTTGTAGCAGGCTGGTACAAGGTTACGGCCACTCTTGCGGCGGTAAGCGAGGTGAGCAATCCATGAGAAGCATTCCCATTGCATTGAAAGAAAAGCTACTCAACCGTTTTAAGGTAGAAAGCACGGACAGCATGGCAAAACTGCGGGTAGTGGCGACACAGACCTCAATCAACTCACTGCTCTCCGAGCCGATTCATGAGGATATCTCTCCTGCCTTTGGAGATGTGGCTGTGCGGCAGATGGTAGGAGAAGCGGATTTATCCCTTGCCTATGCCATTTGTATTGATGACGGCATCGCCAACATATACAGACGAAAGTTCCCGGCAGGACTGGAGTACCCTTGGGAACTCCAATGGACGCTGGGTTCAGCAACCGATGTGGCAATTGAGTTTAACGGCGTGTGGAAAATGAACGCCGCAAAGGAGTGGTACTACCTTCAAACCGAGGAGTACCCGTATATCTTTTATGTTCGAAACGGAAATCTTTATGTTCAAATCTGGAAGGACAGCGAAAACGCTACGCTGCTTGCCACAGGCGTTTCGCAAATATCCGCCTGCAAGGGCTGGCAGTCCAGTGTTGACCGAGATTTGGATCAGGGGCTGGTTGTCGGCTACCTCAAGGGCGACTCGGTATATTACCGTGCCTTTTGCTGTCAGGACAACGGTTCTTATGTCTGGGAACCAGAGCATGAGGTGCCCTCCCTCGGTACAGGAAATGTGACCTTGTCGGTTATCCGCACCAACGATTTCCGTATCGGCTTCCTAACACAGAACAACGGCAAGATGTGCCTTGCTCTGACCCATCGAAATTATGCGGGGATGAGTGTGCGACCTGAAACCGTTCATGTGAACGCCTCTAATGTGAGGATGTGGATGTCGGACATTCGTGAGATTGATACGCTCAGCAAGGAATATGCATCGGTAAATGCCACATATCCCTATGTTCTCTTAGATGCGCCGGGTTCGGAGGAAATCTCCGTTGTTTCGGTGGAAAAACTGAACCGTATAGAAACCTTTTACTGCTATGGCTTTAAGTTACGACTTTCAAGACCTTTGCATGGAACGCCGGATGTAGGGTTTCTATTAAAATGCGCACTCTCCGTTTCAGGAGTGACATTCACCGAAGCACTTTATGACATCGATGAACAGGCAATTGTCCTCTACACAAGTGCTGATATCCGCAGGACAACTCCAGTGACCATTACTACGCCGGAATACCGATCCCTCTGGTATTACAAACTTGGCGAGCAAAGATGGTTTCTGCCCTCCTTGAGTGCATTCGCTGAAGCGGAAACTATTGATTATTATGCTTACAAAAATGAAACAGCGAGCATATCTACCATTTCGGCAGAGACATGGATTGACGAGGCTGTATTCTCTTGGTATTACCAAGAGCCGTGCACAGCAGCGGTTGAAATTGTATCCGCATCCGTAGAATTGCAGCCTGTTTCCACACTACCCATTTAGGAGGTTTTCAAAATGAAGATACAAGAAAAGGTTACCCTTCACAATCGCTTTGATGTGAAAGTGGTGGATGCTGAAAGTGGCAAGGTGAAACAGACCGCCGTGGGCTTTAACGTTATTACAAACTACTATTTCAACAGCAGGCTAACTGCTTCGCCTTTAAGCAAAACGACAGACCTATTCAGATACATTGCCATTGGTACCGGAACGGGTACGCCAAAGATTACGGACACATCCCTTTTTACGCACCTGACACGAAAAGCCGTAACAACACTGGAAACAGTTTATGAGTATCCGACTTCGCGCACCACCAAGCAAATAAAGCTGGAAGCCACAGAGTGTAACGGCTCTACCATTACCGAAGTGGCGCTTGAAGGCTATTACAGCGGAACATGGTCAAACTCCTACTACATCATGTCCCATGCCATGCTGCAGGATTCTGAAGGCAATCAGATTGCTATTGCAAAAACCGACACGGATGTGGTGTATATTACGGCGACCTTTTATGCCACTTACACACCGTCCGGTTTCGGCACAAACGGGATTTATCCTACGGCTGAAAATAACTATCTGCTCAGATGGCTGCTCACCGGAAGCACGGACAGCTATGTGCGCTTTTCTCGCTTTCCCTTGGAGTATTCCTCGGATATGAGTTTAAAGTTTCATGGAAGCAAGAGTTACACCTTTAGTAATGGCGAAGGCAATATTGAAACTTATCAGTATGACCTGCCCATTGTTACATTCCTTGACAGCGAGTGCAACAACCGCATCGTCAAGCATCTGGGTGTCGCCGGGGTCGGTGCATTTACCTTTCCCAACCACGAGGTTTTTCCGCCCTATCAGGTAAATCATCTGGTTATCGGAGAGGGTGACGGTGAAACAACAGAGTTTGATATTAAGGCTCCGTTGATACAGGCAGGAACAGCAAGGGTTTTCATAGATGGGGAGGAACTGACCGAAGGCATAGACTTTGCCGTGGATTATGAAAATAACTGCGGAGACTGGTATGAGAATTACCATTCGGCTGCACTTACTTGCAAAGATGCCGGGGTAACCTTCGGAAATCTTGCGTCAAGAACATCCTATACAGGCCGTAACTATCGTGACCCCATCGCTTGGTGGGATTGTTATGACGACGCGATGTACCCCTCCTCCTGCACCGTAAACGATGAAAATCCGATATTAATTGACTTTGGAACTGCCAAAGCCTGCAATACTCTGAAAATAGATATTTTGACTGTTCCCTCTGCAAGACTGGATACTCTTAAAATCCAGTACTCTGCAAACGGCACGAACTGGACAGATGTATCGAACCTTACAAGAACAGGTCAGGTCTGGAAGTTCACAGAGGTTTCAGCGAGGTACTGGAGAGCCTTTTTAAGCGGCGAAGGCAATGCCACCGTTGTTGTCACATCAAGCGGAATGACAGGCTCCCCGATTACCCTTTCCGTTCCTGTAGACTCATCCGACACGGCAGATATTGTAGCGGGCAAAATCAAAGCGGCCATTGAAAACAATGAAAACATTACCGCTTTATATGATGTGTCGGTTTCAGATGCAGATGTCATCTTAACCGCAAAAGCACCGGCGTCGAATGTTTCAAACCTCAATATCGCTCTGTCAAACGGAACCTGTGCAGGGCTGACCGCAGTTTCCACCTCAGCCAACACAACCGCCGGAGTTGCGCCTGTAAAACAACAGGAACATATTTATGTGACAGGAACTATTGGAGCGGCAGGAAATGCGGCGGTTATAGTAACTGCCGAGGGCATGGCAAATTCGCCTATCACTCTTTCTGTGCCTGTTGCAAGCGGTGATTCGGCGGCAACTGTTGCCACCAAGGTAAATGCTGCCTTTGAAGAAAATTCCGATATCACCGACTTCTTTACCATCAGCCCTGCCAATGGCAGATATGTGCGATTGACCGCTAAAGTGGCTGCGGACAATGATCCTACCCTCAACATCAGCATCGCAAACGACACCTGCACCGGATTAACAGCTATCCCCACATCGACATTAGATGCTTCTGGAAATCCCGGAACAAAGCAGGTGGAAACATTAACTGTGGCAGGTAGGGTCAGCTATAATTGGTCATACAGCTTGTATTATAACGGCCTACCCACAAGGGACGGACAAAGTTTCGGTACGACCTTCTTTTTGGGTAAAACCGTCCCGGGACTAAAGTTTACCGAACCTCCCGTGGCTGGTGCAGCGATAACCGCCAGTTTTGCTATCGAGTACCCCTTCAAGACCGAGAACAATCTGCTGAGATTTACCTACTCGATTCAACTTCAAAGGGGGTGAACCCATGCAATTAACATTTGAATATACTCTTGATGCCGGAGCAGGCTTGTTTCCGCAGGTGATTCACACCTCGGACAATCTGCTCCGTTTTATATACCTCACTTCTGATGGAACGGTTGAGGGTAGTACGACAGACCCTGTCCTCGGCTTGTACGGAGATTTGACCTATGAAGAAGTCGGCAGGATTTCGCCTGATGAAGCGGTATCCTATCCGAGCATCAAAAGAGTGGCTCATTACGGCGCTTACGGATTTTGGAGCGCTGAGGGTGAGCACCGATTTGTGATGTATATGCTGCCCGCCGATATCAGCAATTCCTTTGTGGACGGCTCGATAAAATACGGCGTTGGCAGCGAGGTGTCGCAGATGTCCTGTACACTATTGAATATCAAAGGCGCAATGCTCAACCGTTACCGTGCCTTGGTTACCCCCGGCACAAAGATGGAACTGTACTTTTCTCTCGGAAACAGTGGTGAAATCCCTCTCGGCATCTTCTATATCGACAGGGCTTCGGTATCCTATCCGGAGGAAAAAGTATCGGTATCTGCCCGTAATGCCATCGGTAAGCTACTGAAGGAGCAGACCTTTAACGAGGATAATACCTTCGAGGAAACAACGCTCCAGCTAAACTTTCATGAAATTCTCCGTCTTGCAGAGGTGGAGGATTTTTTTGTCGGCGAAAACGCTAAGACATGGAAACTCCGCTTTGAGCCGGATGTTACCATTCTGGACGGTATTAAGCAGGTCATCTCCCTTCTTGACGGATGGAAGGTAGATGAAACAGCGGCAGGTGTCATCGGTGTGGCCAAGGTTTCCGATGCCCGCTTTGAACAGCCTGCCGTGTACAGCTTTGAGCGAGATAAAAGCTGCTGGAGTTACAGCGTAGAGTATGACGATTCAGAAGCGGTCAGTAGGGTCTGCGTCACCTGTGCCGAACCGGAAAACACGGTCTATGCCGATGTTCCTCGGAGCAAATGGTGGATACAGCCGTCCCATCGTACGGCTTATGTCACAGCCGCCGATGGTGCGACCTTTGCCGAGATAACTGCTATGGCAAAGGAACTGGCACAGGCCATCGCCATTTCCGGCAGGCAGGAGAGTTTCGTCGGCATCTTCACACCGCAGCTTACTATCGGGGACGAAGTCCGGCTCATAAACGGCACGAAATATGAAACCATCGGTACGGTCACTGATGTGACGCACAACTTCGGCAGGGGCGGTTTTTATACAGCGTTCACCGTGGACAGCGGCGGACGGAAAGGCAAAGCACGACTTTCAGATTTGATCGGAAAAGCATCTAAAAAACCAAATCTGAATGGTGTGACTATTTATTAGGAGGAAAAACAACATGAAAGAAATCTGGACATGGATTCAACTAATGATCGCCGCTATAGGCGGCTGGATCGGTTGGTTTCTCGGAGGAGCAGACGGCTTTCTCTATGCGCTCATAGCATTCGTGGTGATCGACTACATCACTGGTGTGATGTGCGCCATAGTAGACCATAGGTTATCCAGCGAGGTCGGCTTCAAGGGGATCTCTAAAAAGGTGCTCATTTTTATGATGGTTGGTATCGGAAACATTATTGACGTCCAAGTACTGGGGCAGGCCGGGGTGTTGCGTACTGCGGTCATCTTCTTCTATCTATCCAATGAGGGTGTGTCAATGCTTGAAAATGCTGGACATCTCGGACTGCCCATCCCGGCGAAACTAAAAGATATTTTAGTACAGCTTCACAGCAGATCGGAGGATAAATAAATGAACCTGCATAAACTCATTCTGACCAACAACGCCTGCTACAAAGCGGGTAAAACCATCACACCGAAAGGTATTATGGTGCATTCCACGGGAGCAAACAACCCAAACCTGAAACGCTACGTGGGTCCCGACGACGGCCTGCTGGGCAAGAACCAATACAACAATCACTGGAATCAGGACAAACCCGACGGACGACAGGTTTGTGTCCACGGCTTTATCGGCAAACTGGCGGATGGCAGTATCGCAACTTATCAGACTCTGCCCTGGAATCACCGGGGCTGGCATGCCGGAGGTTCTGCTAATGATACACATATCAGCTTTGAAATCTGCGAGGACGGATTGACCGATGCCTCGTATTTTTCTGCCGTTTACAAGGAAGCCGTAGAGCTATGCGTGTATCTCTGCAAACAGTACGGGCTGACGGAAAAGAATATTATCTGCCACTCGGAGGGATATAAGCTTGGCATCGCGAGTAACCACGGCGATGTGATGCACTGGTTCCCGAAGCACGGCAAGAGCATGGATACTTTTCGTGCTGATGTAAAAGCCGGGCTGGCGGCAACTGAAGCACCCGCTCCCGTCACACCTGCTGCACCGAAAAAATACTACCGTGTGCAGGTCGGCGCGTACTCCGTTAAAGCAAACGCAGACGCCATGCTTGCCAAGATTAAGGCGGCTGGCTTTACGGATGCCTTCATTAAATATAGCGAATAAACATCTGTGATAATGCCGATTAAGGGGTCTGCCCTTTAATCGGCATTATTTTTTTGCTTTTTACTTGATTGATACACCGGAGCATAAATCGGAACATGATAACACGTAAGAACAGCAAATTCTTATCTCTCCGTATATAATACATATTTTTTATAACCCCAAATCTTGTGAATGAAAAATGTGTAAAAATAGCTTTTTCGTGTTCTTTGTGTTCCAAGCGTTGAAAATAAAGGATTATCTGAAACGGAACGGTCTGTGGGTATCTCTTCTGTGAGCCTGCAGACCGTTTTTTTGTGAGCCATAACGATGGGGGTTGAATTCTTCGGTAGTGAGTGAGGGAGATAATAAAAAACCTATCCCTCGGAAGGAGCCGAAGGGTTATGACCAATAATCAGAAATCACAAATAATAAAACTGCGCGCCGCCGGGAACGGCTACGGCAAAATTGCACAGGCACTTGGTATATCGCTGAACACAGTGAAATCTTTCTGCCGAAGGAATGACATCAACGGGACTTCCGCTGTTGAGCCTTCCGTGCAGCTCACAGGAGAATCAACCTGCTGCGAGAACTGCGGTCGCGAGATTCAGCAGATTGCAAAGCGAAAGAAAAAACGTTTTTGCTGTGATAAGTGCCGCAACGCATGGTGGAACAGCCATCTTGAACGAGTAAAGCGCAAGGCGTTCTATGATTTCAGATGTCCGCACTGCGGTAAGGAGTTCTACATCTACGGCGATAAGCGCAGGAAGTATTGCAGTCATGAATGCTACATTGCCGACAGGTTCAAGGGCGGTGACTGCAATGAGTAAGGAGGAATTAAGAAACGAAAAGCTCTATCAGACCACCATGCACCTTGCCAGGAAGATGCTCATTGAGGGTATTATTTCGGAGGTAGAGTATCGTCAGATTGATACAATCTTTCTTGAGAAATACAAGCCTGTTTTCGGCACATTATTTTCTGATATATCGTTGACTTCTGAGGCGTAAAGAGTGATGTATAGTGTCGGAAAGGAGTGATTTCATGGCAAAAATTACAAGGGTCGATCAGACAGTGCCGACCATAAAAACGAAGAAGAAGGTCGCTGCCTATGCCCGCATTTCAATGGAATCGGAACGCATGAACCATTCCCTCTCCGCACAGATCAGCTACTACAGTTCCCTGATACAGAAGAATCCTGACTGGCAGTACGCAGGCGTGTTCGCGGACGATGGAATAAGCGGTACGGGGATAGCCAAGCGTGATGAGTTCAAGCGCATGATCGAAGCCGCCGACAACGGCGAGATCGACATCATCCTCACAAAGTCGATCCAACGGTTCGCAAGGAACACGGTGGACTTGCTGGAAACGGTGCGGCACTTGAAAGACATCGGCGTGGAGGTGCGGTTCGAGAAGGAACACATCAATTCCATGAGCGGTGACGGCGAGTTGATGCTGACCATCCTCGCGTCCTTCGCACAGGAAGAAAGCCGCAGCCTTTCGGAGAACTGCAAATGGGGTATCAGAAAGCGGTTCGAGAAAGGAATACCGAACGGACACTTCCGGGTGTACGGCTACCGCTGGGAGGGCGATGAACTGGTTATCGTGCCGGAGGAAGCGGCGGTCGTGAGAAGGATT
>Ga0208195_1004167_pt1 | contig 11607 bp, 8 predicted proteins | sample AD_UKC077_MetaG_FD_184441 | JGI IMG/M metagenome (GOLD analysis project Ga0208195, IMG submission 184441) | Active sludge microbial communities of municipal wastewater-treating anaerobic digesters from USA - AD_UKC077_MetaG (SPAdes) (version 2) | ecosystem: Engineered > Bioreactor > Anaerobic >...
CCAATCTAATAATTTTAAAACTTTTATTACTGGTTCATCTGAGAATTTCTCAACAATACTGTCTATTTCTGAATCGATAAAGCTACCTGACATTGAACACCTCTTTTATTCTTTAATTAATGCCATTATATGATACCCTATATTATTGTCAAGTAATATTTTAACTATATTTATTGTCTGCTTTCTAATTCAAAGCTCTCGAAAAGGCAAAAATTACTTGACTTATTTAGTCATTTCTGCAAATGTTTGTGATAGGAGATATTATGAAAAAGTTTTCTTTACTTAGTGATTTAAAAAAACAAGCTTATAAAGACTTTGCCAATAATAAAAAGAGCAGCAATCAATCAAAACTTATCAACCAAATTATAGGCATTAATACGGTCAATAAACAATGGCAAGATAAAGCACTGCGATCATATGAACTTGCAAATAGGAACATCGGCTTTAACAGAGTTACTCATTTACAAGAGTCTTTAGTTGCAATTTATGCGTGTGAATATGCCAGTCGCAATTCTGGTGTCGAAGATCCTAATATTCTCAAACTAAAGGCTAAGGTCGAAAATAGCTACTACAATACGTGTTTAGAATTTATCGAGTCATGCATCCATGACGAAAAGAAAATGTCACAGTATTACAATACTCTGCAAGAAGCTGTTGATTTGCTCGAAGAATATAATTCCAAATTGGCGACACAATATAAGACAATATTAAGCAGAAAAAAATCTCTGATTAGTAGTGTACAAACGATACAAGAGACTCTGGAAGCAAATGTGGCAGACATTAATGAGAATCAATTAGAAAAGATAAAAACACTGATCAAACATCATGAATATGATTTGAAAGCGTCACCAGACTTGAAAGAAGATATTTTGGAAGACTTGCGCTTCAAGATGGATGAATTATTGATGTATTATCAAGAGAAAGTTGAAAAAGAAGAGAAAAAACAAAACCCCTCATTAGCACTTATCATAAAGGCATATGATGAATTTTCCAAAGCTTTTTTGCCTCTGTCGGACATACTCGAACAAAGACGATACCGTACCTTTATCGACAAAAAAGAAGACTATCTGCAATACCAAGACTTTTATTATAATCAGTATCCTGAGCTTGTCAAGACTTACCAGTATTACAGCCTGCCACGCAGAAATGTGGATAAGATGAAGCTCATTAATGCAAAGCGCGACGCTGAAAAATATAATCGTTTAACAAATACAACCTTTGCTGAATTTCAAGAAATGAGTCCCACTTTACCTGAGATAGCAAAGCTGTTTGACAATGTTTTGGGCGAAGAATTTAAAGATGATTTGGTCAATTATTATAAGATACACAATGAACTGATTAATGCAAGCGATCAAGATGAGATTATCCCTGAATTAATCAGGTTTATCAAGCATCTAAATAATAAAATAGGTGAAGAAAAGGATCATTTTTTAATCGATAAATTGATCACTATGCAAGAAGATAACTTTGAAAGCCTCGATCAAAGCATTCAAGCGTATTTACAAAAGAATATTTCCAGTAGCAAAAAAACAGAACATCTAAAAACACATTTTGACTATATACTCAACCATCTCTTTGAGCTCGGAGATATCAAAAGAATTGAGGCTATGCAAACACAGAAAAAGACATTGATAAAGGCATTTGATCAGCTTGAAACATGGATTGTTGAGCTAAAAAAGGACTATGAACTATATCAAAACCTGCCTGAATCTAACCTCAAATACTCTTTAAAAGACACTTTAAGTGAAAAGATAAAAAAGATTAGTGATACTTTGCAGCTGGTAAATCAATATGATATGAATGATGTCGGTGAGATCTCGCAGCTAATTTATAAAATTGAAAGTAAAATATCTAATCATGACCAAAAAGCGCAAGACCAATACCCAAAACTGATAATTCTGGATCAATATACGATGAAAAACTTTGTAGTTTTTTGTAAAGAGAGTATTGCAATTGGTCGCGATGATGATAATGACATTGTCATTCCAAGTGATTGGGTGTCAAATAATCATTGCCTTATTGCGTTCAAAAATGGCGTTCTAATCGATAATAATAGCACCAACGGTACATTTGTCGACTCTACTGATAAAAACATCACAGAGGCGGGATTTGGCAGCTTTAAGTACTTTAATATAGCAGGAGCCTTTGAATTTGAATTAATACAGTTTTCTGCAAGTAGTAAGCAAGGAATTTCATATTTAATGAGACTCAATCGAGTGACAGATTTAGAGGTGTTTAAAGATAATAAAACAAGGGAGTTGATACAGTCACTATTTAATACTGAGTTTATCTTTTTGCATCAGGGTGACGGAATGTGTTTAAATAAGATAAGCGGGCAAATCAGTAATTGCGAACAAAAAGAAGATAGCGAACTTATCATAGAGGCAGTAAATAATAATTTTGTGCTGAGTGACAAATCCCAAAGCTTGAGACAAAAGAGAATAAGTGAAATCACAAGCGCACAAATCGAGCGTTATAAGTTTGTCTTAAATTAGTCTTTATGAAGTGGTTTTTGATATTAGTAGTCATCTTTATTACAGGCTACTTGTATGCTTTTCAAGATATTTCTATTACTATTTATGCACAGACAGAACAACAAGCCAAAAACAAGCTCTTTGCAAAAGCTGTTGAGGAATATGACCAGCTGGTGCGCAAAGAAAAAAGTCAATTATATGGGCAATATGGACAACTTTATTTCGAATCTAAGCAGAATATATCATACTCGCTTTTTCAAGATTTGCTGAGTAATCATGATTGCTATCACATAGAAAAAGAGGACGAAAGCTATAAAGCTACTTGCTCTATTAAAGCAGACAGTTTGGCAGCCTTTTCTGCTCGAAATACTAAAAAGAACTATGAAATGGGCTTGCATTATTTCACAGAATACACGAGAATTGATATCAATCAGAAGAACTTTGACTATGCGCTGAATTTGATCACGCAAGCAACAGATGAGATGATGAGCACCTTTGAATATTCAAGCAAAGAACAATTGCAAGTAATAGGCGTCTTTACCGCATTTGAGCACCTTTTAAATGAGTTTACTTTTATTACTCCTGCATCAGTCATCATGCCTGCTGAAAAGAAGAGCCAAAGACAAGATTTTTATCTTTATTTTCAGCATAAGACAAACAAGATAGCATTGGCAAATATCCCCATTCTATTGCACTATGCAGGGCAGACTAAGCAGCTCACTACCGATAAAAATGGCAAGAGCTCTGCTGATGTTCCTGATGGCATACAGATTGAATATGAGATTGACATAAGCAGCCTCTTTCGAACTGATGACTTGACTAATAGAGAGTTTATCACTTTGTTTTTAAAAAAGCACGAAAAGTCCTCATCTGGCAGCTTTACTATCGAGACAATAGGCAAAAGGACGCTATACTTTGAGTCAAAAGACTTTAGTAAAAAAGAAGCAGAGAACACTATTCAAAACTATTTAAAACAAGGCTATTTGCTAAAAAACACAAAGGACAATAATGCCTATACTTTACGCTTGCAGGCAGTGCTCGAGGAAGACCGAAGTTTATACATTGGAGGCTATTATCTGAAAGGGTATGTGCTGCAAGAATTAGTCAGTCCAGCTGGTCATGTAATAAATAGTAAAAGAACGAAGAGTGTCGAAGTGATAAGCGATCAAGACCGAGTATATGCCTTTGAAAAGCTCTTAAAACTATTAAAAGTAGAGCTTAAATAAAGAAAATATTATTCTGCGCAGGGTATGAAAACAGAAAACTTTGAGCCCTTATCAGGCTCAGATTCAACGGAAACGCTTCCTTGATGCTTAGTAATTAATAATTTGACAATGTAAAGTCCTAAGCCAAAGGTTGCTTCTCCTTCTGTACCTTTTCTTTTTACTTTTGAAAACTTATCAAAGACAAATTCAATCATATCAGGGCTTATCCCAATGCCATTGTCAATTATATCAACTCGGGCTAAGTTATTTACCTTGCTCAATTTAATACAAACATTGCCATCACGTGGAGTGAATTTGATCGCATTAAAAGCAATATTGCTAATTGCTTGCCAAAAGCGATCAATATCAACAAGTGCATAAATTGTTTCATCAGGCAAATTCAACTCTATATTGATATTCTTATTCTGTGCAAATATTTTCAATGTATACATAAAACTGAGAAAAATATCATTAATATCTGTTTTCAAGAGGGATATTTGAAAGTCATTAGACTCAATATAGTTGACCTCTAATAAGTCTTTCACGAGTTTTAGAGCGTTTTGAGCAGATTGTTTTATTGCATCGACATACTGCTTTTGTTTAGAGTCCAAATCCTCCAGTTTTAATAGGTCACCAACAGACGAAATAGCGCCAATATAGTTCTTTAAGTCATGTGAAATAGCTCCAACAATAGCATTGTTTACCTCATCAAGCTCGGTTAATCTTTTATTTGCTTCATTCAGCTGTTCTTTTTGAATCTCTATTTCTTTTAGTGCCTTTGCTAAAGCCTCGTTTTTTAGCCTATATTCTTCATTCTGTTCTTCTTTTTCTTTGACGATTAAACTTGTTTGAACCTTTTTCATTTGCTCATTTATCTGATTTTCATAGTCTTTTTTAGAATACTCAATCAATTCGAGAGCCTTTTCATAAGCTTTTTGATAGTTACCTGTCTCTTTTAAAAAACTCATATATGCCTTTAAAAACCAGCCATAAGAGTCACCTTCTTTGATCTTTGTAAAAAGCTGTTCTGCGTCTTTAAAGTAATCAGATGCTTTTTCATACTCTTTTAGAGTTGTGTAAATTTTGCCCAAATGTGTATATGCCAAAAACTGAATATTGGCATTATCTAGCTCAATTGCGAGAGAAATTTGCTTTTCAATATATTCTATGGCGGTCACAAAGTCGTCATTGTCCATTAATATGCGCGCAATATTGTTCAAAACATTGAGCATACCTTTTTTATAGCTGTGTGATTCCCATATTTTATAAGCTTTTTTGAAGTAAGCTATAGCCATTTTATTGTCGTAATTTAAATATTTTACAATTGCCATACCATTAAACACACTTGCAATATCGTAGTAATTCTCAGAGCTTTTATAAATACTATATGCTTTTTTATAGTACTCGCGCGATTTTTCTGCATTTCTATTATTCAAATAATAATTGCCCAAACTTGTGTATAGTCTTGCGAGCAGCTCTTTATTATTGTTTTCTGCTGCGAGATCAAGCCCTTTATAAAGGTATTCAAGCGCCTTTGTGTCGTTGCCAAGGTATATGTACAAAGTGCCTAAATTCGAGTAAATATGCATCAATTCCACAACATTGCTTTCATCGTACAATTCTATAGCTTTGATCAGCATTTCTTCACTTTCTTGGTACTTTGCTTGGTCAAGATAAACAGATCCAAGTATTCTATAGGCTTCTGCCTTCTCTATTTTTGAATTTGTTTCTTCAGCATAAGAAAGAGCTTTTTGAGCCAAGTTAATAGATTCTTGATAATCACCAGCTTTGCAAAGCGATTCAGCCTTTACAAGTAAGACCTTATTATCATCATTATTTTTCATTGACTGTCCTTTATCTTTTTTAGCTTTAAAGAGAATGAAAATTGAGATCCTTTACCAACAATGGAGCTTACATTTATCTCAGACTTCATAATCTTAGCAATTTTAAGAGCAATTGTCAAGCCAATTCCTATTCCATTATAGTCACGAGAGTAGCTTGAGTCTCCTTGCTTAAAGGGCTCAAAAATTTGTTCAAGCTGGTTTGTAGGGATTCCAATACCCGTATCTCTCAACAAAAAGCTTATCACTGCACTCTCTTCTTTTTGATAACTGTACAAAATATCAAGAGAGATAATACCTTTTTTGGTAAACTTCATTGAATTATCTAATAAAGAAGTCAACAATAATTTAATCTTTGCATAATCACCAATTAGCAGCGGGATGGTATGTGGTACATTTATTTCAACGGTAACATTCTCATTTGAAGGGTACTCGTTTTTAATTTCAGATATCATCTGATTCATATTGAAAAAGGTTTCTTCAAGGATGGGACGACCTACATTCAGGCTTAGAAGTTCAAGTATATTGTTTATTACTTTTATCATTTTATTGCAAGCTAATTTGATATTATCATTAAAAAAAGTAATGTCAGGATCATTATTTCGGCTGGAGATAAGCTCTGAATAGCCTGTAATAGAAGTTAAAGGTGTCTTGATCTCATGGGAGATAATAGATAAATATTCAGATTTTGCTAGCAATTCACTTTGGCTTGCTTTTGTGTGTAATTCTAAGTCGGTAATATCGTCAATAATGGCAAGATATAGTCGCTGGCTGTTAAGCTTAAACTCGCTTATCGCCTTTATAAAAGTCCTTTTCTCTTCATTAAGGGTAACAAACACAGTGCTAAATGCTGTATCAGTTTCACTGTTTTCTGTTAAAACTGAAGACAAGACAGTGTTCTTTAAAAGTGCAATATCTTCTCTGATCACTTCTTCGGTGCTTTGTATCATAAACAGCTTTTTTGCTCTATTATTAATTATCACAATCCTGTTTTTATCATCGTAACAGACGATTGGAACATGAAGATCATTTAATAGATTTAAAGATATTGTTTCAAAATCATGTGATTTAAGTTTTGTTCTTTTTAGATTAAATGTATTCTTCCTTATCCTTTGTAGCAAAATGATTATTAAGTAGGCAAGGACCATTATAAAACCTGCAAAATTCAGTAATATTGACCAATGTATATTCTCTTTGTAAAGTGAGACAAATATCCCATGGTCGTATCCATAAGCGTTGAGGGTTGCATAATTTGACAAGAGATTATACTTCTTCTTTTCATATTGAATTTTATGGTTAATGACTCCTGTTTTTTGATTATCCATCGCCATTCTCAATGAATTAAGATTTAAAAGGCTGATCTTTTTTGCAGTTATTTTCTTATCATCCAAAAACGCAGAGATTATTTGCCCTTCATGATCAATCACAAAGCACCAATTATTATTGCCTTTATTATATTTGTGTAATTGATTATCCAAATAATCATTGAGGCGAATAATGATTTTTAGATTGGCTGTGGTTGTACTTTCATGGTTTTTCAAAGGTATCGTTATTTCAAAAACACCATTGTCATTATTAATAATATTATTAAATGCTAAAAGCGGGATATAATCAGTGTGACTTTCGATATTTGAGAACAAGTATTCTCCATCATTTTCTCTTTTAAAAGTGCGCCTACTCAAGCCGTCATACAGTTCAAGTCTCTGAATGAGGTGATTATTTTTGTCTAAAAACAAATAAATCCTATTTAATATGCTCGCATCTATTTTATTCGTTTTTAATAATGCCTTTAAATCTTGCCTCTGTATTAAATACTCAATTTCTGTTTGCAAGCTGTTTAATTCATTTTCCATATTATTGGTGAGTACTTTTATATACCTTTGAATTAGTTGATTTGAAATGGAGCTCTGGCATTTATACAAATGATAAAAGTTAATTGTTAGTAGAAGCAGTATTAAACTCAAAGCATAATAACGCAAAAACTTTTTTCTTTCATTGCCTCATTCCTTTTCTTCATTTAACTCTAACCCTTTATAATATATATATTATTTAAAAAGAATCAAGTTATTTTTAGCTTATTACGAAAATAATCATATATTATACTTAAATGATTAATAAAAAAAAGGATTATCCATGACTCATAACCACTTACATGACCATAACCATCATGATCATCATCACCATCACCATATCGACCCAGAGGCAATAAGCCCCTCTCAGTTTAGATTTGTGGCTTTATTAAACTTTGTCATTACTTTAGCAGAGTTTATTGGCGGCTTCTTATCTGGTAGTCTTGCGCTTGTCTCTGATGCTGTGCACAATCTCAGCGATACAATTTCTATTGTATTGAGCTATTTAGCCTATAAAATCTCAAAAAAGACAAATGACCACAAAAGGACCTTTGGTTATAAAAGGGCTGAAGTGATTGCGGCTTTTATCAATTCTACCAGCTTGATTATTATCAGCGTTTATTTACTCTACGAAGCGGGGAAAAGATTATACAATCCAGAAGAAATTAAAGGCTGGTTGATGCTTATCGTGGCGACTATCGGGCTGATTTCAAACCTTATCTCTATGCTTTTACTGCATAAAAGTTCAAAACATAATATGAATATCAAGTCTGCTTATTTACATATTTTAGGCGACACTATTTCGTCTGTTGGTGTTATTCTTGGTGGCATTGCCATTATTTTATGGAAGATCTACTGGATCGACCCTCTCGTGACTGCATTGATCGCCATTTACATAGCCAAAGAGAGCATCGGCATCATCAAGACTACCAGCAATATCATTATGCAAGGTGCGCCAAATGTCTTTCTGCCCGATATTCAAGAGGATATAACTAAAATACCTGATGTAGAGAATGTCCATCATGTTCATGCCTGGATGATAAATGAAAACACCTTTCATTTTGAAGCACATATCGAAGTAAAAGACAAGATGGTCTCCGAATTAAACCCTATTTATGATGAAATTAGAAGTATCTTGACTGAGAAATATAACTTCAACCATATAACTATACAGTTTGAATGCAGATTATGCCAAAACAAAGAATTGATATACACAGGCAATGAATCTGTCTAATCTTAAGGAGGAGACATGAATACAAAAGTAAAAGAAGTAGTTGATTTAATCAATCAATTCGCACCAAATAACCTCTCTTACAGTTGGGATAATACGGGGCTATTGGTTGGTGAACTATCTCAGCCTGCCAATCGTATTTTAATCACCTTAGACGTTACAGAAAACATTATTGATTACGCTGTCGACAATAATTTTGATATGATTGTCTCGCATCACCCAATGATTTTTCGACCATTAAAGAAGATAAATGACCCAAAAATTATCAAGCTAATCAAGAACTCGATCGCTGTTTTAGCTGCACATACAAATCTCGATCTCGTCAATAATGGAGTTAATCATGTTCTTGCAGAACTACTTGAATTAAATAATGTAAAATTCGTCCAAAAAAGCATTGATAAAGAATTCTATCATATCATTGTTTATGTGCCTGAGGTTCATCTTGAAAAGCTTAAAGAGGCAATCTTCAATGCTGGCGGGGGCTTGTTTGGCAACTATCAGCAATGCTCTACTCATTATCAAGTAAACTCTCAATTTTTGCCTAATGAGTTTGCAAAACCTGTCTTTGGAAAAAGCAATCAATTGGAAAAGATGAATGAAGTAAAGCTTGAGTTCTTTGCCGATTCTGTCAAATTAAAAGGAATAATCAATGCTATCCACGAGACACATCCTTATGAGGCACCAACTTATGCGATCAACAAACTAAACCAAGATTCGCCAAATTTCGGACTTGGCTTAATAGGCGATTTAAATAAGATGATGAGTCTCAATGAGCTGGCCGAATATGTCAAAGAAAAGCTCGGCGCACCATTTGTCAAACTATGGACAGCTGGCAAAGACGCTAATGTAAAAGTTTCAAGGATTGCTATTTGCGGTGGCAGCGGATCTTCTCTTTTACCTCTTATCTCAAATGCAGATTGTTATATCAGTGGTGATTTTACTTATCATCAAATCATAGATTCATGCACACCAATCATCGATGCAGGGCATTATTACACAGAGGCACCCGTGCTCAATAAGATATTTGAGGTCTTATCGACTTTGCCCTCTTACCTGGAAATAGTTAAAACAGAAGATCATGACATACAAAACCTAAAACTTATTTAATTGAGGAGGAGAAATGAGTAAATTAAAGGAGTTTATCAAGGAACGTGAAGCTCTGACAGAAAAGACTTTAGAGTTTGGGAAAAAGAACATCAAACGCTTTTTTAATCTTGACTGGAGCACATACAAGGATGGAGCCTTAGATAAAAAGACAAAAGAAATGCTTGGGCTTGTTGCCAGCATGGTCTTACGTTGCGATGACTGCATCAACTACCATATGATGGAATTGTGCAAAACAGGCATCACAGACGACGAGCTGGAAGAGGTCTTTTCTGTTGCCTTAATCGTTGGCGGTTCTATTGTTATCCCCCATTTGAGGCGTGCTGTTGATAAATGGGAAGAAATAAAAGAGTTTTATTCACCATCATTAGAAAAAGATAAAGACGCTTTTTTTGACTATTTATATGATCAAAGCAAAGCAATTCTTTCTAATGAAAGTGACCTCAACAAAGCCATGCAAGATATCTGTATCTTACTTGATAATAATGTGCCATATTATAATTGGACTGGCTTTTACTTAGCTGATGAAAAATCAAAAACCTTGCATCTCGGTCCATTTGTGGGTGAAGACACTGAACACACCAAAATCGATTATGGCACGGGAATATGCGGTCAGACAGCTGAGACAAACGAGACTTTTATGGTCCCTGACGTCTCATTGCAAGGCAATTATCTGGCATGCTCAATTAAAACAAAGTCAGAGATTGTGGTCCCAATTTTCAATAAAGCAGGGTCCTTTGTGGGTGAGCTTGACATTGACTCTCATAAAATAGATCCTTTTGACTCAATAGATAAGAAGTACCTTGAAAAGATCTGTATTGAAATTGGCAAGTATTTCTAAATAATCTGTTAATGAAATATAGACCAAATATTTCTCTTCAAGTCTTTTCTAATTATAATATTGAAAAAAAGAAAAGATATCTCTTCCTCATACTAAAAGAGATAGAAAGGGCTAATGATGAACAGTTTGCCCTATTAAAAGACGAATTTTTGAACTTATTAGATGTTTCAAAACTCAATCATAAGACAGATGCTCCACCAATGCAGGATAAACATGGTTTTATCAATCATTATTTTGAGATCTTTAAAGAAGAGTTTTACTCTGAGAAAGACTTTCATTTTCACTCTACAGAGCCACATATTTACATCAGCAATAAGGACAATCAAAACCCACAAAGGACCTATCCATTAGTGCTTCTTTTGCACAATTTGCGCTCAGCCTTTAATGTTGGAGCAATTATTCGTACAGCAGAATGTTTTGGTATAGAAGAGCTCATTTTCACGGGTTATACAGCACTACCAAGTCACCCAAAAGTCGTTAATACCGCTATGAATGCACAAAACAAGATTAAATGGCAATCTCATGATAATATCTTTGCTGTAATAGAAAAATATAAAGAAATGGACTATACGATATACGCACTAGAGACAGCAGCCCCCTCTGTTTCATTGTTTGAGCATCAATTCTCAGGTAAAAACTTGCTAATACTCGGCAATGAAGCGCTTGGCATCGAGCCAACAATTCTCCCCCATGTCGATCACATCTTGCAAATCCCTCTTTTTGGTTGGAAAAACTCCCTCAATGTTGCAACAGCCACAGCAATTGCAGTGTATGAGATCATAAAACAAGCAAGTTCAATTTATCCCATAAAGAGATAAAAGATCTAAAACTCCTAAAATGTAGGTTTGCCTGCCTATGCCCCACTACGCGCAAGGCGAAATCCCAAAAGGCTACCAGAATCGTTAGGATCACAACTGGTACGATAAGCAACACGGCTGGATGTTGAAATATGAGAGCTTTGAATTAGAAAGCAGACAATAAATATAGTTAAAATATTACTTGACAATAGTATAGGGTATCATAGAATGGCATTAATTAAAGAATAAAAGAGGTGTTCAATG
>Ga0208195_1004190_pt1 | contig 11554 bp, 21 predicted proteins | sample AD_UKC077_MetaG_FD_184441 | JGI IMG/M metagenome (GOLD analysis project Ga0208195, IMG submission 184441) | Active sludge microbial communities of municipal wastewater-treating anaerobic digesters from USA - AD_UKC077_MetaG (SPAdes) (version 2) | ecosystem: Engineered > Bioreactor > Anaerobic >...
AAGATAGTCAACTTAAAGCAAACTCTTTAGTATCTAGAGACACTTGGGGTAGACTTGATAATCTTATTAACGATTTACAAATGAAAAATAAAAAATAAAAATTAAAAGAAATTAAAAGGAGAAGAAAATTGAAGAAAAAGTTAATAACAGGACAAGACGAATATGGATTTACACTATATCACGTCTACTTTACAGGCTTAAGAAGACCTGAACTCGAGAATAATTTTTTGCTAACTTACAATGGAAAGAAAGCACCAGGGTTAGATTATTTAATAGAAAATAATCACAAAGGGAAGTTATTTATGGATAGTGGGGCGTACCCAGCAAGTAAGAAACACACCGATTTAGACATAGACGATTATATCGCATATGTTAATGAGGTGGGACATCATTTTGACGGAATAGCGCAGTTAGACTATATTCCAAGAATACAGGACGGAAGTCCAGAACAGCAAGTAGAAAAGTCTGCAAGACTTACTTGGGAAAGATTTTTGTATATGTGGACGAGAATAAAGCCAGAGTTAAGAAAGAAACTTATCTACATTATACACGCAGAGGATACCGAACCACTTTTAAGGAGAGCCCTTGAATGGAGAGATGAGAATGGGGAGGGTATTCAGTATATTGGGTTAGGTCTATCTACGATTGATATGGCATTTAGATGGGCACAGTTAGATACTGCTACGAGATTATTTAAGGAATATGATTATAGAGGACAGGTCCACGGATTTGGACTTCAAGTATTAGAATTAGTGCAGAGTTGTCCTTATTTGACAAGTTCAGACTCAAGTTCAGCTATTAGAGACCAGATGACAGGAAGAGTTTTTATTAAAAACGAAGTAGTCAAGATAAGTGACGATACAGAACCGCACCACAAGTCAAGTTTATGCGAAAATAGACGCGACTTAATTGAACCTATGTTAAGAGAAAGAGCTGTAGAAATGGGGATTGACTATGAACTTGCTAAAATTAGCCCAAGTGAAAGATACTTATGGGGTTGTAAGGAAAGGGACGCAGAGTTTAACGAACATTTTAACAAACACAGAAAGATAGGTAGTGGAAACTTATTCAGGAGTAGGAAATGAACCTTTGGGAAGCATTAAGATTTTTATTTGTCGATTTGAAGTTAGGGTTAAAAGACGCACAAGTTAAGATAAGTTACACCGACTATAGAATTGAAATTAGAATTAAAGATAAGAATTATTGGGTGAAAGCCCACTATTCAAAAGGTGGGGAAAAGGTATTTGATATAGACGAAGTAAGAGATTATGAAACGCCGTTCGTTGATTTTACTCATAGAATACACTTAACGAAAGAAAGCAATAATATCGCTGTAGTAAAGGATTTAACAGATAAAGACGTGCTTCAATACTTTTTAGAAATGGAGAAAGAGCAATGAAGAAAGTCGAGAAATTAAAGTTTGGAATCTTACGAGAATTGAATTATATTTTCTGGGCTATAGAAACGAATGACAATAAGAAGTTAAAGAGAATAGTTAACAAGAAAATAAAGGACGGAGTATATTATTCTGGCAACACAAGTTTAGCAAGTAAAATTAAAGAACTTTACGACTTAATGAAGGAAGAAAACAATGTGGATTGAGTTAGTTGGGATAATCGCAGGAATAATAGTATTAGGTTCATTTATATCAAAAGAGCAAAAGAGAATTAGAATAGTAAATGCTATCGGGTCGGTAGTTTTCGTAGTTTATGGAATTCTTATAACAAGTTATGCCACGATATTCTTAAACGGAGTAATGGTATTAGTTCAGATAGTTTATTTATTAAGAATGAAGGGAGATAAAGAGTGATTTTAATAACAGGAACCAGTTATGGTATTGGGAAAGCAACTGCTATTAAGTTTTTAAGTAAAGGCTATAAGGTTGCAGGAATAGATAAAGAGCCATCCACAATTAAGCACAAAAGGTATAAGCATTATCAAGTAGATGTTAGAGACGTCAACAATTTTCCAGATTTAGAAAATGTCAATATAGTTATAAATAACGCTGGAACAATAATAGAAGAAGAAGCAATGGACGTAAATTATTTTGGATATATGAATATAGTCAGTAAGTATTGTTATCAGCCTTGTTTAGAATGTTTAATCAATGTAGCAAGTATATCAGGACACGTCGGGCTTGACACACCGAATTACGCTTCGTCACAAGGAGCAAGATTAGCTTTAACAAAGCATCTCGCAATGGATTTAGGGAATAGGTATAGAGCAAGAGTGAACTCTATAAGTCCAGGTGCAGTTATTACTAATTTGGAGCCAGAACTCTATAAAAATGAGGGTGCAGTAAAAGGTGTGGCAAATGAATCTATTTTGAAAAAATGGATAATGCCAGAAGAAATTGCCGAATGGATTTACTTTGTCGCTGTAGTAGATAAATCTATGACAGGACAAGACATTTTAATTGATAATGGTGAAGTTGCGAATTATAATTTTATAAGTGCGAGGTAGGGAAAATGAAAAGGAGAAATGATTTAACTTATATCAAAGCACCATTAGTTGCCGAATCGTTAGCCGATTATCATAATTATTGTAGTATAACAAATAAAGACCCAAATAAAGAGTATGTAAAGAAGTTCTTTATTCGTGGGATTTTAGAAAAGAAAATATCTCGTTGTGCCGATTGCGGGTATCATTTTCCGAATAGTTTCTTAATTAGGAGCAAGTATTCGTTAGATAATTTTATCTGCCCTGATTGTAAAGAACAAGAGAAAAAAGAATTAGAAAGATTATAATCATTAAAGAATTTATAGAAAGGAGTTGTTAAAATGATTAGTGACGGAGTTGTAAACATTTTAGTTAGTAGAAAAAAAGTAGAATGGGTAGCACATAATTTTGAAATATCAAATCACGCAAAAATGCAGATGGTAAGAAGAGGGCTACCTAATACAAACATAGCAAGTCTTATACTAAATAGCCCACTTTTTTGGAAAGAGGGAAAAGCGTATATAGCAATTGCTTTTAACTTATTTGAATACATAATTGTAGCAGTGCCCGAAATGAATTCTGGGAAACCAGTTATTGTGACTTATGTTAGCCTAAAAGACCAAGGTTATAGTGTAATTGATAAGATGTTAATCGCATATCAAGAACAAACCAGAATCGTAGAATCTGGGGGAAAGAAATGAAAAAAATTGTGGTTTTAATGCCTTGTTTAATGAGTGATGCTAATAGAGAGGTATATAGTAAAGTAATTGCGGATAGACTCGAGTTAAAAGCATTAGGTATAATTGACCAACTTGTGATTTTAGCCATAGATTTTAGCCCCGAAGAATTGAACTTGTTCTCTGAAGCTGTTTTAATCACTGACTATGTTACAAAGGACAGAACTATTGTAGGAGCAAGAAATACACTTTTGAAATGGTTTTATGATAGTGATTATGATTTTGCTCTATGGACAGATGCCAATGAGCGTTTAACAGGAACAACAAAGAATGATTTGTATACCTTGTTGAATGCTGTAAGAAATGGGTTAGATGTATCAGTTGTATTTTCTACGATAGGGGAAATTGTTTATGGTCAAAGAATAGAAGCAAGAAAAAGGATTGAACATCTTGATGAGATAATCTTAACAAGATTTAAGCCTACTACGTCGACGATGACGTTGCATTTTACTTTGATGGTGAATATAAATAAGTATTTTAATTATGAGCTATATATTCCCGAAACTGTCGACCAGTCGAAAGGTAGACCAGAAGATGTTGTATTTGCTTATATGTTAGATAGAGCGTTAGGTTCGCATTTATGTCCGACGATAATTACCAGCCGAATTAGTACCAGTAAGTCTACTTGGTCAGGATTATCTCGTTCAGTAAAGGCGTCTGAAGTGCCAATAGATAAGGCGTGGATTAGAAAGAATATTGCTCAAGTGCCAGTATTAAGAGAGCCGGATAACACTACTTTATTTATAAAGAGAGTTGCATTAGAGAAAGAAAAAGTTACAAAATACAAAGAAAGACGTAAAGGAGCTAAAGGAGTAAGACTTTTAGATTTACCTGATGAAAAATAATTTTTAAGGAGGTTGATAATTATGGATTGGGCTTTGAAATATAGACCGAGAGTATTAGATGATTTAGTAGGTCAGGATGTGAACAAAGAGATATTGAAAGAGTTAGTTGCAAAAGATAGTCTATTCGGAGCAATGATTTTTTATGGAAGAAGTGGGTGTGGGAAAACTACCACTGCCAGAATTTTAGTAAATGAATTAGACGCCGAAATAATAGAGTTAGATGGTGCTTCAAATAATGGGGTAGACGACGCAAGGAACATAAAAGACATAGCGTCGAAATTAGCTTTAACAGGAAAGCGAAAAATAATCATTATTGACGAAGCCCATATGTTAAGTAGAGGTGCTTGGAATGCTCTATTAAAAGCAATTGAAGAACCTAATAGTATGACGCATTTTATCTTTTGTACGACAGAGTATAGGGCTATACCTGCCACGATAAGAGGGCGTAGTCATATGTTTAAGTTTTATAGTATCGAGCCAGAAGTTTTAACTAACTACGCAAAGCATATTTTAAGACTTGAAAACTCTACTATCGTTGACGAAGTGTTAGAATTAGTAATACGAGAAAGTCAAGGGCAGGTTAGAGATATGTTAAAGTTATTACAGATTGCTGTTCAACATAACCTTAACACGAGGGAGAAGTTAGAAAAGTTTTTAGCACTGCCAGGAGTTGGGGGAATGGGCTCTTTTCTGGAAGGAGTTTTAAGTGGTAACTCAAAGTTAGCAACGAGAGCATTAAAGACAGTTACGACGGATTTACTCGAATGGCGAGACCGTTTAGAATCTTTAATTTATGAAATGTTAGAAGATTATTACAACTTATCAGAACTGCCATACACTTTAACCCAAACTGCGAAGCTAAGAGAACTAACTCGTTTATACCCACCAGTGTTGTTTGGAAAGATATTAGATTATCTTTTAAGAATAACGAGAGCAGAAACTGCTCGTCAAATGTTTTATGTCCTTGCGACGTTGGGGGTAGCGAATGTTAATTAAGATAAAAACAGAAAAAGTTATAGAACAACCGATGACCGAATTACAGAAAGCGATGCTAAACTTTTTGCCCCACGAACAAGTAAAGAAGTTTAGAGACTTTCCGCATTTAGTAGAGCCTGAATTACTAAATGAAGTCAGAGAACCCGAAATAGAGAACACTATTAAAGACTTGTTTGATGCTTTACACGAAAGGAACACACCGAAGTTGTTAAAGGTATTACAAGGTGACAAGAAACGAATTTTCTATGCTTTCAAGAAGCAGTTAGAAATGAAAGAGCGCCTAACTAAAAGGGAGGCGAAAATGTTATTACGAATTAATCAGGAAGAGTTATCTCTTTTGACATTATCACTTATGAAAGATTAGGAGGAAAAGAAAGTGAAAAAAATTAGTAATTGGATTAAAAAAGAATTCAATGAGACGAGAGATTTATTAAGAAAGATGCCAGGAATGTTAATAGCACTGTTCATACTTTCACTAGTTTTGATGAACATATTAGCAAACAAGAGCATTGATTTAGGAAAAGCGGGGGAATGGCTTGCATTAGACGCAGGTATTCTGATGTCAGGATTTATCTTTATTGTGCTTGACACAATAGTAAGACATTTTGGACCGAAGTCAGCAACACGAATGACAGTCGTCGCGATTTTAGCCAATTTATTTGTTTCAGGCGTATTTTTATTAGCGTCTGTAATTCCAGGTTTCTGGGGAGAATCATTTATTGAAGTAGGAGGAGAAATCGCCAACACAGCATTAGACAATACGATTGCCGGCACTTGGTATGTATTGTTAGGCTCGACGATTGCTTTCCTTATATCGTCAATTATAAATAATTTTACGAATTGGGGATTAAGTAAGTTCGTAAAAGAGAAAGATAAATACAGTTTCAAAGCCTACGCATTTAGAAGTTATATATCTACATTTATTGGGCAGTTTTTTGATAATTTGATTTTCGCTTTATTAGTAAGCGTGCACTTTTTTGGTTGGAGTTATTTACAAGCATTTATGTGTGCTTTAACAGGTGCAGTTATCGAATTATTGATGCAACTTGTCATCTCGCCTATTGGGTATAAGTTATCTGAAAAATGGAGGGCAAAGGGTTTAGGTATTTATGGAGGTGGTCAAAATCACCGCCAGTAAGCCGTTAAGACAGATAGTTAGTAATACCCAAGAGAGGAACGTTGCAAAGAGCTTAAACGGAATACGCACGGTTAATAGTGGTGCCACACCGTTTATCAAGGGTGATGTTATAGTGGGTCAGGTAATAATCGAGTGTAAAACTACTACAAAGGAACAGAGTTCAATGGCGGTTAGAAAGAGTTGGATTGACGAAATAAACGAAGAAAAAATTGGTATGGGGAAAGCTTTATCAGCTGTTGCTATATCGTTTGATATGGGGGAGAATAACTATTATGTAATAGACGAAAATGCTATGAAAATGTTAATAGATTTAGTAAACGACGGAGGGTAAGCAATGGTCGACTTTGACAGTAATGTGAATTTAGTTTATAAAGTATATAATGAATGGTATTGGATGTATGCTTGGCTTGAAGCCGACTTAATTCAAGAAGGTTTGATTGGCTTATGGAAAGCCTGTAAAACATTTGACGCTGAAAGGGGTCATCTTTTTAGCACTTATGCTGTCGTAGTTATAAAGAACGAAATGGGGATGTTTATAAGGAAAGAAAGCAAACACTTTAAGAGAGTAAGTAGCCTTGACGCCAAGATATGTGAGGAATCTGGCGTATCTTTCCTTGAAACTATCGCCGACGAAGAAACAAAAGAGGAAGAGTATCACAAATGGGTTATAGAAGTTTTAACTGCTAAAGCGAAAGAGTTAGGTTTCTGGAACATTTTAGAATGCAGATTACAAGGAATGAAACAGGTAGCCATCGCTAAAAAGCTAAGTATACACCCAGCGACAGTGTCAGAAAGAATGAAAAAATTATTCATAGAGACACGAAAAGAAATAGAGAAATAAAAAAGAACTGTATAAAAATAAAAACGTTTTCATTAAAAATTATTAAAAAACTACTTTACAAAAACATTAGAATAATATATAATGTATATGTAAAATAAAGGAGGAATTAAAAGAAATTAAAAAGGAGAATAAAAGTGAAAAAAAACAAATTATTGACTGAAATGGATGAGGCGAAATGTTAACAGTTGTAAGAGATTATATCAAAGAAATTGAAGCAGGAGCAGACAGAACCAGACTTCTGGTAATTAGACAAAAGCTTTACGCGTTGCCAGATGACATATTAACAGAAAGGTTATTCAACTTAAAGCGAGAGGCGTTGAATAAAATAACAGAAGCATTGTTTCTTTATAAACAGTGTGGAAAATAATTATAAGGAGTAAAAATGGATAAATTATTAGCAAGTATTAGATTAGAGTATGGGGAAGAGATTTATGAAAAGATATCTGGGGTAGTATCAGTTTTAAGAAATAAGATAATCGCAAGAAACTTGTTCGGGTGGACTTACTACTTGACAGACGTGTTATTAGACATAGTAGTTTATATGATAAAGACCGATTTTATTTATTCAGGTGGCGCTTACGTCCACTGCGGAATGCAATCTGCAATTGACGCAAGTAGGTATTGTGGGGCAAAGAAAAGACGAGCCGACTTTGATTTTAGATTAAGACTTGATATTGAAGAATATGAAAAAACTAATGTATTAGAAGCCGAAAAATCATATGCCGAGCAAGCTGATAATCTTTATATCGCCATCGAGAAGGATTGGGGACACGAGTTAGCCAAAGAATTGAAACCTTTTATCAAAGGTGAAAAAGATAATTTAAGTGATGATATAATTAAGAAATGTAGGACAGATAAGTTCAAGAAATGGCTTGAAGCTTATATGAAATAAAGAAAACAAGGAAAATAAAATAAAAAAATAAAAATAAAAACGTTTTCATTAAAAATTATTAAAAAACTACTTTACAAAAACATTAGAATAATATATAATGTATATGTAAATAACCAAACAGGTTAGAAAGATTTACAAGAATTTTTTATAGGAGGTATTAAGATGAGATTCGTAAATTCAGATTCACTGATTAACAAGTTACTAGCATTAGGAGTAATCGAAAGAGGAGACGTTAGAGGATGGTACACAATGGCAGACCGCCCAGCAGATGGAGCAGTTTACAGACGAGGGGAAGTATTAGCAAGATTCGCTATCGAGGGTGAGCCACGCAGATACAAACTAAACGACAGAGCCATTGCTGAAGTTTCACAAGCCGTAGTAGACCCAAACAGACCGAGACCTATTAGGACAATAAGCAGAGCATCTTATCATAGCAGTCCAAGAAACATTAGTGAAGCATTAGCTCGTATCCCAGCAGACGAAGACGGGGTAGTTAGAAGTTATGGATTAGAATATGAAATCAACTATTTAACAGGACAACAAGAAAGCGATTTAGCTTACTTGCTTGACACTCTACCGCCACACGCAACAGAGAGCGATGGCTCGTTGACATCAAACGGAGTCGAATTAGTATTCGAGCCGATGGGAGAACAAGATTTAATCAAGACAGTTAATAAATTAAACGACTTTATTAACACGAGCGACGTTAATATGCATAACACTGGGATGCACATTACGTATGGAGTTAACAACTCTACAGCATCGCTTAGCGACTTGAACATTAGACTAAATAGATTAGCATACGCAGTAGCTTCGATGATTACACAACCAGAATCAGGCAGGATATTTGGAAGACGTTGGAACAGTTACGCAGCTATCCCAACTCATATTGCAGATTGCAATAGATATTGCGCTTTTAACCCAAGAAATGAAAGTGCTTGGGAATGTAGATTAGTTCACTACAGAGCCGATATTGAAAGAATTGTTAAGTTTTTCAAAACAACAGAAACAGTATTCTATAGACCATTTAGTGTCGAAGATTTTGTAGCAGTATTCAATGTTTTACAAGTTAACTCAGCAGGTTTAGACCAAGCATAATTTTTAAGAAAGTTTATAAAGGAGAAAAAGAAAATGTGCGTAATTTTAGTAGGAAAAATCACAAGGGCGCAACACGAATTAGCGCTTGAACAGAACGGAGACGGATTTTCACTATTCACAAAAGAGCAGGGGCTAATTAAGATGCCCACTGCTCGTCAAGTGAGAAAAGGAATTGGAAAGTTTGGAATCTGGCATTATAGAATTGGAACGAGCGGGGAGAAATCAACATTAAACGTGCACCCGTTCCCGATATGTGGAGGAAAGTATTTATTATATCATAATGGTATACTTGGAGATGGCTTGGGTGATTTATCAGATATCCACGCATTAGCAAACACTTTAATGAGAGTTAGTATTCAAACAGCAAGAACGGTAATTAGTTCATTGACCGACAGAAATAGATTTGTAATCGCATCTGCCAAAGACCCGACTGATTTTGAATTATTTGGTGAGTGGGTAGTAGACGCAGGAGTTTTAATGAGTCACAAATTATACAAGACCGTTAGAATATATAATAGCGATAGTTATTATAGTCGAAGGGGTTATTATTCTGGGCGATATAGACATAATCAAATAGCCACCGATAAAGACAAAGATAAGAAACAAGAAGTAATGTCATATGACGAGGAGGATTATTATGCGTAAGATTTTAGAACACAGAGAAAAGTTTTTAAGACAGAGACCAGATTTAACGCCATTAGTTGGTGACAGAAATGAAGCTTTGTTAAGATGGGCTAGCACAGAAATGAGAGTCATAACATTTACAAAGTTTGAAGGCGAAGAGTTTTACACGCCGTTTGATTTAGAATCTGCTCAAATGTGGGCAGAAAAAGAGGGAAAAGTATTTAGTTAAAGGCAGTTGACAGGACGGGGCGAGTCTGAAATACCTCTAACGCCCCGACTTGTCCAACTATTAACAAGCCTTGTTATATCAGTTTATAAAAGGGTTAATAAACAAATGTCAAGTGAAAAAAGATAATCACGCCATAGACACGGTCCCGAATAGACACAGAATACGACAAGGCTTTTCTTTATATTCAAGCGAGATTATTTACAGGAGGAAAAATGAAAAAAGAATTTTTAACAAAATGGAAACTAACAGAACGAGAATGGAATAGACTTGTAATTTACGAAAAGGTTAGAGCCGAAGGAAAATCAGATATGGAGAATTATAGGGATATGCTTGAGAAATACAGGATAGCAGGAACCCAAAGAATTGCCAAACTCATTTTAGAAAAAGGATTTTACGACGAGTTTTTAAGGGCATTTAAGAATACACCAGAGCCAGAGCCATCATATTGCGAAAGGTGTGGTGTAGAAGTTTCATATTTAGACGGATACGAAGAAAAAGATGGAACTGTTTTATGCGATGAATGTGGGGACGAAGTATTATCATACGACGATACACAATGTTGTGAAGGCTACCCATACATTTATGAAGAAGCGGGTGAATGGGATGGTAGCGAGTTTATTGGACCAGTTTATAAAAGGAGGTAAAAGAAATGAAAGAAGTATTAGATTTTATTATTGCGAAAATTAAGAATGACAAGATACGTAATCTTACGACGAACACACTAACCACTGAAAAGTTAGTGGAAAGAGATGAAGTGTATAAAGAAGTTATTGATTTTCTGAAGGAGTGTAGAAATTATGAACACATATTCAAGCAAGACAAAGAGTGAGAAGGTAATAATCTTATCGCGAACCCCAGAGGAGATAGTTGAATTATCAAAACAAAAGAAGGCGTATATACTTGTAAATTGTCTGCCAAAAGACTTTGAAGGTTGGGTATATATCTATTGTAGGGGAGGAGATGGAACTCTTTTAAGAACCAAGAAAGGGTATAAGATTGTGCCTTTCAACGATGAGATATCACACGAAGAGTTTGAAAAAGCAGATTGGTGCAATTATTCTATTATTGGGAGATTTTATTTTAAGAATGGATTGACTTACGCTTTGCAGAGACATCGTTATTTTGGAGATGAAATCTTTAGACATCTGGACGGAGGCGATTATTTAAGTAGCCGAGAAGAAAGATGGAGAGACCGACTTACAAAGAGAACAGGCTTTACATTTGACGAGTTATGGAACAAAGGTAAGAAAATTAAAGTATTAGAACCATTTGTTATACAGCGAGATTTGAATATCTTTGTAGCCGAAGACATTGAAATGTTGGACGAGCCATTAAGATTTAGCGATTTTCGTAAGTATAGAACAGTAAGGGAAGACAAATATGCCGTTGCAGAGCAACAAGGTTTTATATTAAAGCCCCCAAAGAATTGGATGTTTGCTTGGAGGATGTGGCTTTGAAGAGTTTGCTAAATGGGGTTTAATAAGACCTACGAATTAAAAGGAGATTTTATAGATGAAGATGGTTATAACAACAGGAAAAGACTTTGGATTAGTCTATACAGGAAGTAAAAGTAGATTACTACATTATATAGACTATATAATTGAACGACACCCTAATAGGAAGTATTTTATAGATTTATTCACAGGTGGTTTTGCAGTTAGCGATTACATACTAACAACACGAAAATCAGTTAAAGTTATAGCAAATGATATAAA
>Ga0208195_1004192_pt1 | contig 11547 bp, 9 predicted proteins | sample AD_UKC077_MetaG_FD_184441 | JGI IMG/M metagenome (GOLD analysis project Ga0208195, IMG submission 184441) | Active sludge microbial communities of municipal wastewater-treating anaerobic digesters from USA - AD_UKC077_MetaG (SPAdes) (version 2) | ecosystem: Engineered > Bioreactor > Anaerobic >...
CTAGAGCACAATCGGTTGATGATTAATAACAAATAGTCATTGTTATTACTAAATGAAACCCACTATGTCAGTGGGTTTTCATTATGAGATCCTTCTCTATCGCTCAGGATGACAATCACAGGGCATATTCGTTTATCGTGGTCTGGTAATCACGTTATAATTCTGAGGGCTCCCGAAGTATGGCATTATACATTTACTGCTTATTCGGCAGATTTTTTGCTTGTTTTTTTCCTTTTCTTTACACACTCATTGAGCAAATATTCTATTTGACCGTTTATTGAGCGAAAATCATCCTCAGCCCAACTTGCTAATTCCTCCCAAAGAGATGATGATAATCTCAATAATAATTGTTTCTTTTCTTTGTCCTTTTTATTTTTTTCTATGTCCGTTTTATTTTTTTCTATTATCACCAGCTCCTTTCCATAGTTTCTCACACTAATCACTTACCGTTAATAAAGTGAGCCCGAGTTTACTATGGGCTGTGCATCTTTGTTACCGCAAAGAACAACTAACAAATTGCTGACCATTGCCGCTTTTCTTTCTTCATCTAATTCTACAACATTATTTTCACTAAGTTTTTCAAGTGCCATTTCAACCATTCCAACGGCGCCTTCCACTATCATCTGCCTTGCATCGATTATAGCTGAAGCTTGTTGTCTTTGAAGCATTGCTGCAGCTATTTCAGGTGCATATGCCAAGTGAGTGATTCTTGCTTCAATTATTTCAAGACCTGCAACTTCTACTTTTTCCTGAATTTCCTCTTTAAGCTTATTGGCAATTTCCAAACTGCTGCCCCTTAATGTTTTTTCGTTGTCGTCGCCGAATGTATCGTAAGGGTAAAGTCTCACAATATTTCTTAAGGCAGAATCACATTGAATTGACAAATATTCGGTGTAGTTATCCACGTTGAAAACTGCCTTTGCTGTATTAACTACTCTCCAAATAACCACTATTCCTATAGTAATGGGATTTCCTAAGGCATCATTTATTTTTTGCCTGTCATTGTTTAATGTCATTGTTTTTAATGATATTTTTTTGCTTTTCATGTTTATATTCAAATCAGGATTTTTTTTATCTTTACTAACTCCTTCAATTGAAAGTAGTGCTGATGTTGCAGCATTGCCGGCCGGATTTATGGAAGTTACGAACGGATTAACAAAATAGAATCCTTCACCTTTTAGCGTACCGTAATATTTTCCGAATAATGTGAGAACAAGTGCTTCATTCGGTTTTAACACCTTTAGTCCTGCAAACAAAACAGGACCTATGACGGAAAAATATAAAATGCTTATTACAATCATAACAACTTGCAGTGCACCTTCCAAAGAACTTAAACTAATAATAAACAGCAATATCGAGCCTAACATTAATACAATATTAAGAATCAGCATAAACATGCCATTCATAGAACTTGGTACTATTTCTTCAGTAATCAATTTTTCTTTATTCATTTTTGATATTTCCTCCTTATTTGATATTTCATGATATCAATTTGATATCATTATTATATTATACCATTTCGCTGGCGTCAATATATTTTGTAAAAATTATTTATCATAAATTACTAAAAAAATATCGCTACAGCTTTATGCGATATTTTCTGATTTATTCTTTATGACAGTACCCCCGTCCCCTTGTCATTTTCGGAGGTTGGTTTTTTCTATGTCTTCCTTATCCTTTTCTATCAGACGCATTTCCATGGAGCCCTCTAAGACTGTCTTAAGCAGGACTACAACCGGTACCCCTAATATCAATCCCGGAATGCCAAAAAGATTTCCTCCAACTGTTACGCTTGTAATAATCCAAAAAGGGCTTACTCCCACATTTTCTCCTACTATTTTCGGCTCCAATATATTTGCGTCTATCTGCTGTATGATGATAATAATTATCAGAGCAGTCAACGCTTTGGTAGGATTGACGAAAAATGATACAATAATCACCGGAACAGAACCTATTAAGGGACCGAAGTAAGGTATTATATTAAAAAATCCTGTCAGAGTTCCCATCAAGGGAGCGTATGGCACCTTTGCAAGAGCAAATGCTATTACAAACATTATTCCCACTATGGCGGAATCCAGCAATTTACCGCCTAAAAAACTTTTAAATATTTTATTTGCTTTTTCAAAGACATCAAGTATATCTTTTGCTTTTTTGTCGCTGAAGTAGGCGTGTATAAATCTCCTGCTTCTTGCCAAAAGGTCATCCTTTTCAGACAACATGTAGATACTGATTATAAAGCTGATAAACACGGTAAATGTACTGGAACCGATGTTTGTAATCAATGACATCAGCATATTATAGAGGTAGTTTAAAAGGTTATTTATAATATTTTTAAAAGATTCTCCGGCCTGCAGAATGTAATCGGTAATATACTCAATATATTTATTATCCATTCTGTTTTTAATGTCTGCCACTATCTTTGCTATATCAACGTCCCCTTCCATTATAAACGACATTATGTTATTTACGTTTTCTATTATCTGGGGTAATAGTTTATAAATTAAGAAGCTTATGGTTCCTATTAAAATTAAGCACGCGAGAAAAATACCCTGTTTTCTTCTTACCTTCAGTTTTCTCATCAAAAACATGACAACAGGGTCCAGCAGGTATGCAATTACAAGACCATAAATTACCGGTTTAAAGGAATCAACAATCCAACTGAATGTGCCGGGACTGAACACTATTAGTAAAATAATAAGTGATGAAATCAATATTGGAAGAGACTTTTTCAAAAGGCTTTTATGTTTTTCTATCGTGTTACCTCCGTTACATAAGTTTGCTAAGTAATGTACATAATACCGAGTACAGTCAGCTGAAACTCCATCTTGATTATTGGATTTCAGCTTTACGCTAATTGACAATATGCACCTTTAATAAATTTGTAATGCCGGAAACTCCTACGGGTATTCCTGCAGTTATTATTGCTATATCTCCCTTTTTTAAATATCCTAATTTTAGTGCAGTTTCTACTGATTTTTCAATTATAAGGTCCGTAGACTGCATTTTTCCTATCTTTATCGTATATACTCCCCAATAAAGAGCCAGTTTCCTCATAACCCTATCGCTTTGTGTAGCTGCAATTATGGGTGCAACGGGTCTGTATCTTGAAACATTTGCAGCTGTATAGCCTGACGATGTAGCGGAAATTATTGCTGATGCATTTAAATCTAAACAAGACTTGCAGGCTGCATAGCTGATAGAATCGGTTATGCTGTAAGTTGAGCCGAGCCTTTTTCTTTCCAAGAGCTCGCCGTAGTTTAATGAGCTTTCAATCATAAGAGCTATTCTTGCCATTGTTTTTACTGCTTCAAGAGGGTAACTGCCTGAAGCAGTTTCACCTGAAAGCATTATGGCATCTGTACCTTCAAATATTGCTGTTGCCACATCTGATACTTCTGCTCTCGTAGGTCTCGGATTTCTAATCATTGAATCGAGCATTTGGGTTGCAGTAATGACGGGCTTTCCTGCCTGATTGCATTTTTTGATAATCATTTTTTGTACGAGCGGGACTTCTTCTGCCGGTATTTCCACACCTAAATCTCCCCTGGCAACCATTATTCCATCCGAAGCCTCAATTATTTCATCTATGTTTTCAACGCCCTGCCTGTTTTCTATTTTTGAAATAATCATTATGTGAGCTGCATTTTCTTTTTCTAAAATATTTCTTATTTGAATAACATCATCAGCCTTTCTGATAAATGATGCTGCTATATAGTCGATTTCTTGCTCTATTCCGAATTTAATGTCGCTTACATCCTTATCGGTAAGTGCAGGTAAATTAATTTGAACATCGGGTACATTGATGCCTTTTTTGTTTTTAATAATACCTCCGTTTTTTACAAGGCATTTTATATCAGTATTATTGATAATTTCAACAGCTTCCATACTTATAAGGCCGTCGTCTATGAGTATCGTATCACCTTTTTTTATGTCATTTGCAAATTGGTCGTAGGTGACACTGACAATAGAGTCATTTCCTTGGAGCTCCCTTGTTGTAAGAATAAATTCCTGACCCTTTTTTAATTCAACTTGACCGTCTATAAAATCTCTGATTCGTATTTCAGGACCTTTGGTATCAAGCATTATCGCTATAGAGGTATTTAGTTCTTCTCGCACCTTTTTTATAGTATTTATTTTTTCTTTATGTTCTTCATGTGTACCGTGGGAAAAGTTCAATCTTGCCACATTTAAACCGTTTATAACCAATTCTTTGAACGTTTCTTCACCTTGAGATGAAGGACCGATGGTACATACTATTTTAGTTTTGCGCATATTCAGCATATATTTCAACTCCCTCGTATGGTGCTTCGTTGTCCCTAAAATGACAAGGGGACGGGGGTAGTGTCATTAAGTGGGACAAAAAGGATCGTCCCCAGTGTCTCCGTTTTCCCTATACATTAGATTGACAGTATCTTTGTTAATTCATATGTTGTTTTATCAAATACTTTTTCAACAGAAACGGCTTCATCCAAATCCATATCAAAAATTCCGCCTCCGTTAACTCCCACGGCTCTGTTTCTTAAATTGCCGCATAATAATTTCACGGCATAAGCTCCCATCTGGCTTCCGATTAATCTGTCGTAAGCTGCAGGTGCTCCGCCTCTTTGCGTATAACCAAGTATGGAATATCTTGTTATTATCCCTGTCTTTTTCTCTATCAGCTCTGATATTTCCCTCGCGTCACCTGCTCCTTCCGAAAGAATTATAATGCTGTGTCTTTTCCCTCTGGTTCTTCCCTGCATTATTTTATCGCATATTTCATCTATATTATATTCAATTTCAGGAATAATAACCATTTCAGCCCCGCCTGCAAGCCCTGCGTAAAGTGCAATATCGCCGCAGTTTCTTCCCATAACCTCAATAACATTTGACCTGTTGTGAGATGATGATGTATCTCTTATTTTTTCAACCGATTCCAATACAGTTGTGAGAGCTGTGAAAAATCCTAAGGTATACCTCGTATATGGTAAATCATTATCGATGGTCCCGGGAATACACACAGTGGAAACACCTGCTTTTTCAAGCTTTTGTGCGCCCTTAAAAGAGCCGTTTCCTCCTATTATGACCAATCCTTCTATCCCCAAGTACTTTAAATTTTTTAAGGCTTTGCTAAAGCCTTCTTCCTTCATAAACTCATCGCTTCTAGCACTTCCAAGGATAGTTCCTCCTCTGTGAATAATGTCTGCAACAGAGGATAGAGTCATTTCCGTATGGTCTCCCTCAACCAAACCCTGGAATCCGTTGCGAATTCCTATTACACTTATGTTATTATAAATAGAGTATCTGACAACTGCCCTTATGGCTGCATTCATGCCCGGTGAGTCGCCTCCGCTTGTTAATACTGCTAATTTTCTCATCATTGCCTCCTCTCACAACTATATAATTGCGATATTCTTTTCTCCAACCAGTTTTTTTAAGTCTTTAAATAATATTTCATCTTCTGTATTTACTCTATATTTATCTGATAAAACCATACTTGCTTTATCTTTTTCGTTATAGATAATAACACAGTCCTCTCCTTTGTGTTTACATATACAATAAAGTAAATCTTTTTTTAGATTCTTATAGCTCTCTGTATCCTTCACCTTTATATACAATTTACTTCGTTTAATATCATTTTCATACTCTTTTTTCAGTTCGGTCACTTTATTTATAATAAGCTTTGGTGATTCTTCTTCGGAGGTGTCTATTGTTCCTTCAACCAATACTATATTGTCTTCATATAGAATATCCTTACAGTCATCGTAAATTTTCGGAAAAATTATTCCTTCCACGGTTCCGTACAAGTCTTCCAATGTTATAAATGCCATCATATTGTTATTTTTCGTTATTTTATTTTGTTTTTTTATAATTATTCCGCCCATAACAACCCTGCTGCCATCGTATAAAACATTTCCTTCATTAGCATCCTTTATTTCTGATATTTCACTGGAATTTGTTGTAGCATACTTTTCCAATATCTTTTCGTATTCAGAAAGAGGATGCCCGCTTAAATATATTCCAACCATTTCTTTTTCCATGGATAAAAGAGCTTTTTCGTTATATTCAGGCAGCTCCGGCAGTTCATCCACAATGTCGACTTCTGTTTCCATTGAATCAAAAAGGGAAAACTGACCTTCGATATTTCTTTTCTTTTGAGCCAACACTGAATCGATTGTCCTCTCATAAATTGCCATAAGCTGTGAGCGTCTTACATTTAAAAAGTCAAAAGCGCCGCATTTTATCAATGATTCAATTTGCCTTTTGTTTAATACAAGGGGGTCAACCTTCGAGCAAAAATCAGCAAAGCTTGTAAACTTACCCTTTTTTTCTCTTGCCTTAACTATTTCTTGTATTACATTTACCCCTACATTTTTTACGGCAGCTAAGCCAAAGCGTATTTTCCCGTTTTCCACCGTAAATTTTCCCATACTTTCATTAATATCCGGCGGAAGTATTTCTATTCCAAGTCTTTTGCACTCTCTAATGTATAGAGATACTGTCCCGGCGCTTCCCATAATGCTTGATATGAGCGCTGCCATAAATTCAACGGGATAATAGGTTTTTAGCCATGCAGTTTCATATGCAAGGGCGGCATAAGCTACGGAATGCGCCTTTGGAAATGCATATTTAGCAAATTCAACCATTAAATCATAAATTTCATTGGCTGTTTTTTCATCAACACCGTTTTTAACAGCACCTTTTATTTCAGGCTCCCCGTTTTCCGCTCTTTTCCCGTAAATGAAGTTTTGCCTTTCCTTTAGCATGACGTCCATTTTTTTCTTACCCATGGCACGCCTTAAGGAATCGGAGCGACCCATTGTAAATCCGCCGATATCTCTTGCTATTTGCATAACTTGTTCCTGGTATACCATGCAGCCATAGGTTACGTTAAGAATGGGTTCTAATTTCGGATGAAGATAGGTAACCTTATCAGGATTTAGCTTATTTTTTATATATACGGGTATCTGCCCCATGGGGCCCGGCCTGTAAAGAGCATTGGCGGCTGAGAGGTTTTCAAATTCCGAAGGCTTCAGCTCGCTTAAAAATGCTCTCATGCCTGAACTTTCAAACTGAAAAATACCCAGCGTTTCAGCATTTGCAAAAAGCTTGTAAACTTCCTTGTCATCATAATTGCAATTTTGAAAATCTATTTTTATATTATGGTTTTCTTTAATTAGTTCTATGGCATCACGTATTACCGTAAGAGTTCTTAACCCTAGGAAGTCCATTTTTAACAGTCCCAGCTCTTCAAGCTCAACCATATTGAATTGAGTTGTTACAACGTCTTTATTTCTTGAAAGAGGAACGTACTTTGTTACTTCTTCCTTGGATATGAGAACACCGGCTGCATGCGTTGAAGAATGTCTTGGAAGCCCCTCAACTTTCATGGCCAGATTTATCAGCTTATTGACTTTTATATCGCTGTCATATAAATCCTTTAATTCTTTGTTTACCTCCAAGGCTGTGCTTATTGTCATTCCCAATGTCATGGGGATTTTTTTGGCGATAAAATCCACTTCGCCGTAGGGCATGTTTAATGCTCTTCCAACATCACGGATGGAGCCTCTTGCTGCCATTGTGCCGAATGTTATTATCTGGGCAACTCTTTCCTGACCGTATTTCTCTTTTACATAGTCTATTACTTCTTCACGGCGCTCATAGCAAAAATCAACGTCAATATCCGGCATACTGATACGCTCGGGATTTAAAAATCTTTCAAAAATCAAGTTGTATTTTAAAGGGTCAATATTTGTTATTTTCATGGAATATGCAACCAAGCTTCCTGCTGCAGAGCCTCTTCCGGGTCCCACCATAATGTTGTTGTCCCTGGCATATTTGATAAAATCCCACACTATGAGAAAATAATCCACATATCCCATCTGCTCAATTACACCTATTTCATAGTCCAATCTTTGCTGAATTTCTTCAGTGATATTTTTATATCTTTCCTTCAATCCCTCTTGGCATATTTTTTTGAAATATTCTGATTTCTCATACCCCTTAGGAACTTTAAATTCAGGCAGGTGCACAGTGTTAAAATCTAGCTCTACATTGCATCTCTCTGCAATATCTGCGGTATTTCTCAGTACTTCTTCGGGGAAAAGTTCAGCCATTTCTTCATAGGATTTCAGGTAAAATTCGTCCGACGGGAATTTCATCCTATCTTCATCCACTATTGTTTTCTGGATTTGAATACAAAGAAGCACATCGTGAAAGTAAGCATCATCCTTGTTTATATAATGAACGTCATTTGTTGCAACCAACTTTATGCCTGTTTCTTTGCTGAGCTTCAACAAGGAGCTGTTCACGGCTTTTTGCTCTTCCATGCCGTGGTCCTGCAATTCAAGGAAAAAGTTGTTTTCTCCGAATATGTCCTTGTACAACAAGGCTGTCTTTAATGCTTCATCGTAATTATCTTCCAATAAATATGTCTGTACTTCACCTGCAAGACATGCACTTAATGCAATAATTCCGCTGCTGTATTCTTTCAATGTTTCATGGTCTATTCTTGGCTTGTAGTAGTAACCATCCACAAAACCTATGGAACAAAGCTTGATTATATTTTGCCAGCCCTCCCTGTTTTCTGCCAAGAGCACTAAATGATACTGAGTTTTATCATTTTGAGGGTCCTTATCGGTCATTTTACGAGGAGATACATATGCTTCAAATCCAAGTATCGGTTTAATTCCTTCTTTTCTTGCTTGTTTATAAAACTCAACTACTCCGTACATGCTCCCATGGTCGGTTATAGCCAGAGAATCCATATTTAATTCCTTGGCTCTTTTTACAAGCTCTTTAATTCTGCAGGCTCCGTCAAGAAGGCTGTATTCTGTATGCAAATGAAGATGTGTAAATTTGTTATTTGACATTTTTTCTCCTTATATCAAAACAGTCCGTAAACCAATACTCCTAATACCCCTGTCCCTAACATTACTTTTATCGGGTCAATTTTGAACTTTCTAAGTATAAAAACACTTATTACCACCATTATTATTGCAACAAAATTGATATTGCTTAATTTAATATTCAACAGGGTTATTCCTTCTGTTTTGAATACTGTCAACATTAGAATGGATAGCCCCGCAGAAGCAATTAATGATACAACCGCCGGTCTTAATCCCTTCAGTATATTTTGAATTGATGATAAATTCTTATATCTAAAATAGAAATATGACAGTGTTAATACTATAATGAAAGAAGGGGTTACACTCCCTATTGTAGCAATGACGGCTCCGGGGAGCCCCGCAACCTTAGTTCCCACAAATGTTGCTGCATTAATTGCAATAGGTCCCGGCGTCATCTGGGATATGGTCAGCAAATCTGCAAATTCTTCTATTGTAAGCCAGTTATGATATTCCAAAACTTGAGCTTCTATTAAAGGAAGTGCAGCATAACCTCCTCCGAAGCTGAATAATCCTATCTGAAAAAAACTCAAGAATATTTCTAAATATATCATTGACTTTCACCGGTCCTTTTAACTATGTTGTAATAGAATCCTCCAAAAACTCCGCTAAGTATTATTATTAAAGCGGCATTTATGTCAAAAACTACGGCAGCAATTAAGGCAGTAACCATAATTGCTATGGAAATATTATTCTTGGTTTTTATAACATTTCTTGCCATCTTTATTATTACATCGATTATTACGGCAGCAACACCGGCACGCATCCCCAATAAAAGGGCATTTATAATGCGGTTTTCTTTAAAAGCTGTATAAAATCCGGCTATTATCGTTATTATGATTAAAGGCGGCAGTACTGTTCCAAAAGTAGCTATAATAGCTCCAAATACTCCTGCAAGCCTGTAGCCGGTCATAATTGAAGTGTTGACAGCAATCATGCCTGGTGCAGACTGGGATATGGCAACTATGTTCAGCATTTCTTCTTCTTCTATCCAATTAAGTTCTTCGACAAATTTCTTCCTCATAAGAGGTACTATTACATATCCTCCTCCGAAAGTAAAAGCGCTTAACGTAAAAGTTGATAAAAATAATTTCCAGTAAAATTTAATGTTTTTTTTCATATAGGTCCTCGTTTGTCTACATCAGCGGGGCAAATATTCTGAGTACAGTCCTTGCTATTTTTTTAAATCTAGCTGTTTTTTTAATATCTTCCATTCTTACTTGCCTGCTTATTTTTAAAGCTTCCAATATACTCTCTTTAACCTGCCCGACGCTTTCTGTGTTATACATCCATACTCCGCATTCAAAATGCAGATAAAGGCTTCTGAAATCTAAATTTATGGTGCCTACCACCGCATATTCATCATCTACAACAAATGTCTTGCCGTGGTTAAAGCCCGGAGTGTATTGGTAAATAGACACTCCTACATCCATCAAATCCTCATAATTAGATTGAGTTACAGCAAATGCATACCATTTGTCCGGTATGAAGGGAGTAAGAATTCTTACATCCACTCCTCTTTTTGCTGCCATTGTTAATGCTACCATCATTTTGTTATCGATAATGAGGTATGGTGTTTCTATGTATATGTATTTTTCCGCTTGGTTGATTAAATTCAAATATACGGTTTCGCCGACATGCTCACTGTCTAAGGGGCTGTCATCGAAAGGCTGGACGTATCCGTGGCATTCTTCACTCATATCATAATCATCAGGTCTAAAGTCCCGATAGTTTTCATCGATTTTCCTTAGATAGCCCCACATGGATAAAAACATCGCCGTTAAACTCCACACTGCATCTCCTTTTATTTCAATCATACTGTCTCTCCAGTGTCCGAATTTTTCAACGGCATTAATATATTCATCCGCTAGGTTTACTCCTCCAGTATAAGCGGTTTTCCCGTCTATTACCGCTATTTTCCTGTGGTTTCTGTTATTGAGGCGAAATGACAAAATCGGTATGTAGGGGTTGAAAACACTGCATTTAATTCCATATCCCTCTAGTATTTTATTATAGTTGTGAGGAAGTCTTGTCACACATCCGAAGTCATCATAAATAACTCTTATGTCCAAGCCCTGCTTTGCTTTTTCTTTTAGAATTTCCAAAATTGTATTCCACATTATACCTTCTTCAATTATAAAAGACTCTATAAATATATACTTCTGGGCTTTTTTTAGTTCTTCAGTCAAATGCTTGAAAAACTCTTCACCTGATGCCAAAAATTTTGTTGGAGAATTATCGTAAACAGGACATGACGAGTATTCCTCTATGTACTTGGCTTGATTGAACGCAATAGTATTTTCTTTCCTAAGATTATTCAAAGTAACGGGATGTTGATAAAGGGATTCTTTCATTTTATCTACAATCGTATGCATTTTGTCTTTCATTTTACTTGATAATCCTGTCCCTCCGAACATCAAATAAAACAATCCGCCAAACACCGGAAAAAGCATAATCGGAATAATCCATGCTATTTTATAAGTGGGGTCGCTTTTTCGATTTAAGATGTACAATACCACCAGAACGCTGATGACCATGAAGATTATATCGAAAATTACGAAATAATTGCTGAATCTCCATATCATCAATGCCAGTGTAATTATTTGAGCCAAGAGTGCCAGTGTTACCAAGGTGGCTCTCCTTACTAAAAAGCTAATAATTT
>Ga0208195_1004196_pt1 | contig 11539 bp, 7 predicted proteins | sample AD_UKC077_MetaG_FD_184441 | JGI IMG/M metagenome (GOLD analysis project Ga0208195, IMG submission 184441) | Active sludge microbial communities of municipal wastewater-treating anaerobic digesters from USA - AD_UKC077_MetaG (SPAdes) (version 2) | ecosystem: Engineered > Bioreactor > Anaerobic >...
ACTGGTCTTTCAGGAGCTGGGCGCGATGACCGCACAAAACAGCCTCCCTCCGGCTGAGGGCGGGAACACGGTCATTATGTTCAAGAGTTGTTTCCCATGCAGCGATGCAGGGGATTCAATAGAGGATGAACAGGAGCTCTATAACGGGCTGCTGCCCTACTTTATGAGCCGACCGGACAGGATGTTCATCCTGGTCACGCCTCCGCCGATGATCAAGATCGAATATCCGGCAAAGACGAGAGAGCTGTGCAACTGGCTAACAGACAGGGAAACCGGCTGGCTCGCCGGCCTGGTCACCGGCAACGTCTTCGTATTTGACTTCTACAATGTGCTGACGCACCCGGACGCCCATCACCGGATGGAAAACGGCCGGGAGATCCATGTCTGGGTGCATGGCTCAGACACCCTGCACTATGACTCATCCGGGGACGATCATCCCAGCAGACAGGGCAATCTCAAGGCCACCGAGGAGTTCATCGGGCTGCTTGAACGCTGGCATGCGCAATACTCTGCAAACGACTCTTTCTGATCATGAGGAGGAGCCGGAAGAGATGGTGTCGTAACCGGCGGATGACGACGATCCGCCTGGATCCGGGGACGGCCGGCACCTGACCGGCGAGGCCCTATCCTGAGCTTCCTGCGCGGCCCGCCCGCCGTATAAAACACAATAAAAACAGCGCCGGTTTGAACTCCGGGCGCTTTTGCTTTAGCATATCGGTGTTGTCATTTTTCGCAAGGAGGCTGCCCATGCACCTGCTGGCTCCCAAGGGCTACCGGCCCTGGCTGAACCTGTATGAAACCCAGGAAGCCATCGCGCTGATCAAAACCACCTTCACGGATTTCCTGTCAAAGGCGCTCAACCTCAAGCGGGTGTCAGCCCCCCTGTTCGTGCTGGAGGACAGCGGGCTCAACGATGACCTCAGCGGCGTGGAGCGCCCGGTCAGCTTTGACATCCCCTTCTCCCAGGTCAAGGCCCAGGTGGTGCACTCCCTGGCCAAGTGGAAGCGCCAGGCCCTGGGGCAGTACGGCTTCCCCGTGGGCGAGGGGCTGTATACCGACATGAACGCCATCCGGCGGGACGAGACGCTGGACAACCTGCACTCCATCTATGTGGACCAGTGGGACTGGGAAAAGGTCATCACGCCCGGGCAGCGCAACATGGACACGCTCAAGGACGCCATGCAGAACATCGTCACCGCCATCATCTGCACCTATGACCTGCTCAAATGGAAATACCCCCGGCTGCCGCTGAAGTTCAAGCACGACGTCCGCTTTGTCACCTCCCAGGAGCTGGAGGACCGCTGGCCGGACCTGAGCCCCAAGCAGCGGGAGGAGAAGATCACCCGGGAATACCGCACCTGCGGCATCCTGCAAATCGGCGGCAAGCTCAAGTCCGGCAGGCCCCACGATGGCCGCGCGCCCGACTATGACGACTGGACGATGAACGGCGACATCCTCTTCTGGCATGAGACCCTGGGCTGCGCGATGGAGCTGTCCAGCATGGGCATCCGCGTGTCCCCCGAATCATTGGATGTCCAGCTGCGGGAGTCCGGCTGCGATTACCGGCGCGCCTTTCCCTTCCACCAGGCCCTGCTGGCGGGGCAGCTTCCTTATACCATGGGGGGCGGCATCGGCCAGAGCCGCATGTGCATGCTGCTGCTGGGCAAGGCCCACATCGGCGAGGTCCAGTCCTCCTACTGGGACGAGGCGACCCGGGCGCGGTGCAAGGAAGCGGGGATCGTGTTGTTGTAGGGAGATTGTATATTTGTCATGGCAAGAGCCGCTCCGTGAGGGGCGGTTTTCTAACTTATAGAAACCCAGAATGAATAAGACATAGAAAACGCAGCTTGGCGATGACACAAAAAGTGCTGATAGTATATCAACACAAACTCTCAGGAGACAGCGTGAAACAAGTTCCGAAGGTTAAACGCAAAACAATCTGGCGTTTGCTCTGATCGCTCCGCTTGTCTCCCTTACTGCCCTGTTATCAAAGCGATGATGGAAATAGCGAGGGCGGCAATGGACGTGAACAGAGGGATAGACCACCTCCAGCAATCAAGGCTTCATTTTTCCAAAAGTTCATTCTGATGTAAAGATTTTCCCGGCCTTCTTCCTGATCACATCGTTGGATACTGCGCTTTTTCAAAAAACCCCCGGCGCGCGTGCGCGCCGGGGGCGTGGTCGTTACGGGCTGATTGCTGATTGCTTATCGCTTACTGCCCGGCTTTGAACGCGTCAAACTGCCGCTGGGCTTCGGCGATGACCTCGCGCAGGCCGGCAGCTTCCATTTCGGCGATGACCTTGGGCACATACTCGGCGGGATCCACCGTGCCGCTGAACATGACCTTCAGGTAGGTTTCCTTGACGCTGCCAATGGCGGCGATCTGCGCCTGGACAGACTGGGAGTCAAACACAAACCCGACGTCCTCGGCAACCTTCGCGGTATCGCAGTTTCTGAAGTAATCCTCCCACTGCGTCAGGTTGACGGGCGCTTCCTCATTGGGCGCCAGCAGCGCGGAAAGCGAGTAGGAACCCTGCGAGAAGGGCCAGGGGGTATAATCGCTCTTGCCCTTTTCGGTGAGCACCACCGCGCCGTCCGCACGGTAGTTGAAGTGCACGCCCTCGATGCCGTAGCGCAGCATGTCGCGGTATGTCTTGTCGGTGTTGACCAGCTCCTGATATTTGAGCGCCAGCTCCAGCTTGGCCGGGTCGTCTTCCAGCGTTACGCACAGCGCGTTCATGGAGCCCTGCACGCCGGAGGTGGACAGGTAGGGACCGGAGATACGCACCAGGCCGGTCTCATAGCCATAGCGGGCTGTATAGCCGTCATAGCCGTCCCAGCACTGGTTGATTTTGAAGTAGTTGATTTTGGAATCCAGCGAGGACTCGGTCATCGTGGCCGCATCGGGGTTGGTCCAGCCCTTCTTGTACCACTCGTGCAGGGTGGTCATGCGCTCGATCATCTGCGGGTCTTCAAACACGCTGATGATGGTGCGGCCTTCCTCGGTGCCGCCCTTGTTGTAGTTAAAGCCGATGGAGGCGGTACGATCGATGTAGTTGAAGAAGCCGTCGATGCCGGAATAGTATCCGCCCATCTGGATGGGATACACGCCGGGATGATGCTCAACGAATTTCTCGATGTAGGGCTCCAGCTCCGCCAGCTTGTCCATGGTGGCGGGCAGCTCCATGCCGATGGAATCAAAGAAGCCCTTGTCATACACAATGTGGATTTCCGGGCAGTAGTCCTTCTTGACCGGGATGGAGTACAGCCTGCCGTTGACCTTGGCCAGCTCCCACACCTTTTCGGGCATGATGGCGTACAGGTCGGGCGTCACGGTCTGGATGTAGTCGGTGATGTCTGCAAACAGACCGGTGACGTTGACGGCGGTAGCGAAATGGTTGTACCAGTCGCAGGTGAAGTACATGTCATACAGCTCGCCGGCCTGCGTTTTGGTGTTGAGCTGGTCGTTGGTCAGGTAGACGATGTCCACCTCAACGCCAAGCTTTTCGCGGCTGATGACGTTGAGCGCCTCGTTGACCAGCGCCACGTCGTTGGGGGCGTCCGCGCCCGTGCCCTGCGCCCAGGTCAGCTTGACATATTGCTGCGCCTGCACGGGAAGGAGCGCGGCCGACAGCGTCAGCAGCAGGGCTGTTGCCAGGAGTAGAGAAAGTAGTTTTTTCATGGGTACCTCCTTATATATTTGTAACGGGCAGTATTTCCGCCCGTTCACCGTTGATCAGCCTTTGACCGCGCCGATGGTCAGGCCGCTGATAAAGTAGCGCTGGAAGAAGGGGTAGGTGCAGGCAATGGGCACCACCAATACCATGACGATGGCCATGCGGATGGTTTCGCTTGGGATGGTCATCTGGGTGCCGGCGGTGAAGAAATCCTTGTTAGCTTGCAGGAAGTCGATGTTGGATTCAATGCTCATCAGCAGGTATTGCAGCGGGTACAGGTCCTTGCGGTTGGTGTCCAGATACATCTTGGCCAGGAACCAGTCGTTCCAGAACGCAAAGGCAAAGAACAGGCCGATGGTAGCCAGCGCCGGCAGGGAGATGGGCAGCACGATCTGCCAGAAGATGCGCGACTGGCTGGCGCCGTCAATCTTGGCCGACTCCACCACGGCATCGGGCACCGTGGTCTGGAAAAACGTGCGCATGATAACGATGTACCAGGACGATGCGATCGCCGGCAGAATCAGCGCCCAATAGGTATTGGACAGTTTGAAGATTTGGGAGTTGATCATGTAGGAGGAGACCAGGCCCCCGGAAAACAGCATGGGGATGAAGATATACACCGTGAAAAACCCGCGCAGGCGGTAGTTGCCGCGCGACAGGCCGTAGGCCATGGTGGAGCACATAAACAGCCCCGTGATGGTGCCCACCAGCGTGATACCGATGCTGTTGAGGAAGGAACGTCCGATATAGTCCCGCGATTTCCACAGCCAGGCGTAGGCGTCCAGGCTCCATTCCGCGGGGATGAATTGATAGCCGTTCAGGCGGATGGCGTTTTCGCTGGTCAGCGAAATGATGAGCACAAATACCGCAGGCACCACGCACAGCAGCGCCAGCAGGATGAACAGCACCACGATGGCGGCATTGACCGGGGCGCTTACCTGCAGGTATTTGGCGACAGGATTCTTATGCTTTGACATTTTTCCCTCCTGTGCTCAGAACAGCCCGGCATCCGGGTCTATGCGCTTGACGGCCAGGTTGGCAAGCACGATGGTCACCAGCCCCAGCGTCGATTGCAGGAATGCCGCTGCCGCCGAGTAGCGCACCGATGACGCGCCCCCGCCGGATTTGAGCGATTTAAAGACGTAGACGTCAATGGTGGTGGTCACTTCATTCAGCAGGCCCGACCCGCGCGGCGCGCTGTAGAACAGCCCGATGTCGGATTTGAAGATATTGCCCACCGCCAGGATGAACATGATGGCAATGATGGGCCGCAGCAGCGGCAGCGTGATGAAGCGCACCTGCTCCCACTTGCTGGCGCCATCCACCACGGCGGCCTCGTACAGCTCGCGGTCCAGGCCGTTGATGGCGGCCAGGTACACCACCATGGAGTAGCCCACGCCTTTCCATACGTTGAGGAACACGATAAACCATCGCCAGAAGCCGGTATCGGCATACCAGTTGTTAAGCAATGCCTTGTCCGCCCAGCCCATGCGCACCGCGATGTTGTTGAACAGGCCCTTGTCGGTGGACAGGAAGGCGTAGATGAAATAACTGACCACCACCCAGGACAGGAAGTGCGGCAGGAACATGCTCGTCTGGCACACCTTGGCCAGGCGGCGGTTATGCATCTCGGAGATCAGCAGCGCCAGCGTGACCGGGATCAGGATGCCCAGGGTGATGAAGATGAGATTGTACATGATGGTGTTGCGGAACATCCGCGCCGCGTCGCCCGTCTGGAACAGGTACTGAAAGTTGTCAAACCCGCACCAGGGGCTGTTGTTCAGCAGGCTCCAGACGAAACTTTTGCCCGGCCGCAGCCTGTACGCCTTAAAGGCGATGATGATACCGAACATGGGCAGGTAACAGAACGCCAGGTACCAGATCGTCGTGGGCAGATGCAGCAAAAACAACTCCAGATTGTCAAACGACGCCCCGGATTTGCCATACCGCTTCTTTTTTTTGCGGGGTGTTACGGTGTGTACGGTCATATGCTCACGCACCTTTCCGGTTATATTAGCCGCCGCAGCGGCTCTGCCACAAACAATCAACCAACTCCCGTTTCTGTGTGAAACGGGTTATAGATAAATTACTTTATGGAAGCAGTTTATCATAACAAACATTATTTGTAAACTTCGAATCGAAAAAATAAGCAATTCTGATATTACGTTCTGATATAAACTTGTTTGCGTCAAAAGCGATGAGGGATTTTGTTATCCTGCAAGGAAGGAAACCGATGGCACAGCAAAAGCTGCGTCGAGCCTGACTGACACGGAAGGACTATAAAGGTATAGCTTGTCATACCTGTCGAAACATACCAATAATCCGAACCCATCTCCAATAATGAAGATTTGGTTCGGATTATCGTTGTCTGGTGCGCCTTCAGGGACTCGAACCCGGGACACCCTGATTAAGAGTCAGGTGCTCTACCAACTGAGCTAAAGGCGCGTGGAGCGGGTGATGGGAATCGAACCCACGTGACCAGCTTGGAAGGCTGGAGCTCTGCCATTGAGCTACACCCGCAGGGGTCCTGGGGTGCCTGCCGCGGAATCGCGGCCATCCGGCACAGGGTGGGGCGGCAGAACGCATCCGGCTTTCTTGGGGCGGACAGGCTGGCATCCCGGCAAGTGGAGCGGTAGACGAGACTCGGACTCGCGACCTCAACCTTGGCAAGGTTGCGCTCTACCAACTGAGCTACTACCGCAGGTCAGCGCTGTGGGAGACTTGGTGCGGACGAAGAGACTTGAACTCTTACGCCCGGAGGCACCAGATCCTAAGTCTGGCGCGTCTGCCATTCCGCCACGTCCGCGTTTGGTTCCCCCGTTACAGAGAATGGTGACCCATCCGCGACTCGAACGCGGGACACCTTGATTAAAAGTCAAGTGCTCTGCCGACTGAGCTAATGGGTCAAGATGCTCAAGGAAGTCAGAGAAGCCCCCCGCAACGGCAAGGAGTATCTTATCATCAAACAAAAACGCATGTCAAGGGTTTGGCGCGATTTTTCGCTTTCCCGCCGGAGCGCCGGAGCCGGCGCGGGTTTGCATCTTTCTTGACACCGCCCATCCGGCCCGCCTGCAATCAGGCGCGACGGCAGACGCCCTCCCCGGGAGGGGAAGGATCCTGTATAATAGGCGGCAGATGAGCATGCGAATCTTTGACACCGGCAACACGGACCCCGCGCGCAACCTGGCCATTGAGGAGGCCCTGCTGCTGAATGAAGACCCGCGCCCTGCCCTGTTTTTGTGGCAAAACGCGCACACCGTGGTCATCGGCCGCGGGCAGAACGCCTGGAAGGAGTGCCGCAGCCAGCTGCTGCGGGAGGAGGGCGGCAGCCTGGTGCGCCGTTCCACCGGCGGCGGCGCGGTCTATCACGACCTGGGCAACCTCAATTTTTCCTTTGTGATGCCCAGGCCCCTGTACGACGTGTCCCGGCAGCTGCGCGTGATCTCGGGCGCGGTGGCCGCCTTTGGCGTCAGGACAACCGCCTCGGGGCGCAACGACATCGTCTTCAGCGATACCGGCGCCAAGTTCTCCGGCAACGCCTTTCGCCACACGCAGGCCATGAGCCTGCACCACGGCACCCTGTTGGTGGATGTGGACATGGCGCTTATGGGGCGCTACCTGCAGCCCTCAAGACAAAAGCTGCAGGCCCGGGGCGTCAGCAGCGTGCGCGCGCGCGTGGGCAACCTGAAGGAGCGCGCGCCCTGCATCACCCTGCCCGCGCTGAAACAGGCGCTGCGAACAGCCTTTGAGCAGGAATACGGCGCGGCGCAGGCGCTGGACTGGCGCGAGGCCCTGCCGGCAGGGCAGGTGGACGTCCTGACTGAAAAATACCGCTCCTGGGAGTGGACCTACGGCAAAACGCCCCGTTTTGACATCACCCTGGAGACGCACTTTCCCTGGGGCGGGGTGGAGCTGCTGCTGCGCCTGCAGCAGGGCGTGGTGCGCGAGGCCTGCTGCTTCACCGACGCCAACGACCCCGACCTGGCCGGCCTGGTGAGCGCCGCCCTGGAGGGGGTCATCCTGGAGCCGGCCGCGCTGCGCGCCGCCCTGCAGCACGGCACGCGGGAGGCGCGCCAGCTGGGGGACTGGCTGGGCCGGCAGGAGATATGATTCATATTATGTTTTTTCTATTTTTAGAACACAGCAGCGTGCAGGGCTGCTGTGTTCATAGCGCGGGGGAGACCGCGGCAGGGGCGCTTCCTGTTACGCCTTCTTGGCCGCATAATGATTAACGATCTTGATCAGCGCGCGGCACAGCACGAGCACCACCAGCGCGGGCACCATAAAACCGACGAAAACACCAAACTTGTCCTGTGAATTGCTGAAATAATACAACCGGCTGTTCGCAAAGCCCGCCCAGAAATACAGGGCGTTGAGCGGCATGATCACAAACAGGAGCATCCTGGACATCCACTCGGCGGTCCGGCGCAGGTTTTGCTTGCCAAAGAACATGGAAAAAATCAGAATGACGGGCGCATTCAGCGCTGCATAATAGGCGACAACAAGGGGGGTAAAAGCAAAAGACCTAAGGTTCATCATGGGCAATCTGAGATCACGGATTACCGAATATGTCTCCTCGCTTATTATCATAGCGATATTCATGAACACAGGCGCTTGTCTGTAGATTGAATCAAAAACGCCAAAGGCGTACAGCACATACAGCGCCTGTCCCGCCAGCAGCAGGATGATGAAAAAGCGGGACAGATTCCAGCCGATCCTGTCGCGGGTTTCTTTTCGCTCATCCGTTGTTTGGACGGTATCCTTTCTGCGCTGTTTGGCGTAATAGAAAGTGACAGACTTTTGAGCGTCGCCGGCTTCCAGCTTCAGCTCGATGGGCGACCTGGTAATCAGTTCGTAGCCGTCCTTGCTTTTCTTGGGCGCGGGGTAGATCTTGTGCTCACCCGGCTGAAAGCTTAATTCCTGACTGCTCTCCAGCATTTTATAGTTTTCGCTCTTGTAATGGACGGTGACCGCGATCGGCTTTTGTTTTTTGATGCAGCGGAAGATCAGCTGCTCAGGGCTGGCCTTGCCATCCTCCACCTTCACGGCAAGGGGTTGGCTGCTCTCAAGGATATACTCCGATGGCAGCTTCTTGTCATTGGGCGCCACCTGGTGATGACCAACGGACAGTTCCCGCTCCTCGCTGACAAGAATGTCGTTGTCATGCCGGTAGGTATAGACCAGGCGCACCAGCGCCGGCTTGTTTGTATGTGGCGACTGATAGCGGAAGACGATCTCTTCGGGACTGACACCGGCCGCGTCCACCGTGACGGACGCCTCCGACCTGCCTTTGAGGGCATAATCCTCGGGCACCAGGTCCGCCCTGGGCTTGATCGTATGATTCCCCTGGAGCAGGTTGATCACCTGGCTGCTGATTTCCTGGCCCCTCTCATCCAGATAGCGCACCTTCAGCGCCCGGGTGAATATCGCCTCCTCCGCAGGCGGCGCCTGGGGCGACTGATAGCGGAAGACGATCTCCTCGGGGCTGGCGCCGGCCGCGTCCACCGTGACGAATGCCCTTGGCTTGCTTTTGAGCGCATAACCCTCAGGCACCAGGTCCGGCCTGGGCTTGATCGTATGATTCCCCTGGAGCAGCTTGATCACCTGGCTGCTGATTTCCTGGTCCTTCTCATCCAGATAGCGCACCTTCAGCGCCCAGGTTTTCTCCTCCTCCACCACAAGCGACGCCTGGGGCGACTGATAGCGGAAGACGATCTCCCCGGGGCTGACGCCGGCCGCGTCCACCGTGACGGATGCCTCTGAGCTGCCTTTGAGGGCATAGCCCTCGGGCACCAGGTCCGCCCTGGGCCTGATCGTATGATTTCCCTGGAGCAGGTTGATCACCTGGCTGTTGATTTCCTGGTCCTTCTCATCCAGATATCGCACCTTCAGCGCCCGGGTAGACGGCGGCGCCAGCACCGGATCAAGCACAGAGGGGCGAACCGAGGAGGGATGCAGCAGCTCATACACCCGCCGCTTGAGCTCGGCAAAGGTCTTCTCCACGTCTTCGTCCAGGTAGATCCACTGCAGGCCGTCAAAATAATACTTGAAAAAGGTGTTGTGCGGCGTGTCGTCAATTTTGAGCTCCAGCCGGTGCAGGCCCAGCTGGGCCGCGTAACCCATCTCCCTCTTCGGGTCCTCGCGCATCATGCTGTCCCTGGAGGTGATGACCAGGATGATCTTGCAGTTGCGGATCGCATCTTTGATGTGATCCCAGTAATTCCTGGTATAGTCGGGCAGGTTGACCTGGGAAAACCAGCAATTGACGCCGTCCTCAGTCAGGACCTCATACACCTTGCGGGCAATGGGATCGGAGCTGCTGTGGCAGATGAAGACTTCGCGCGGAATGATCGCGTGCAGATTCTGCAGCCGGGCAAGACGGTCGACAGCCGCCTCCAGCTGTTTGCGCGCGGCATCCTGCAGGTCTTCCTGGAAGTTGGCGGCGATAAAGGCCATTAGCGGCTGCTCGTCATGGATGGTGAAGTTATGATCCTTCAGCGCGTCGTCAAGGATCTTTTCCGCTTCCTGCTGGGTCATCTGCTCTGCTGTTTTCAAAAAGTTATGGTAGGACTTGTGGATCCCTTTTTTCTTTTGGGCCAGGGCCTCGCAATACGCCGAGTAGGCGTCATCGGGGATCAGCATGCGGATTTCCCCGGCATATTTGGCCGACAGGTCCATGTCCTTGGTGCCCATGGCGTCGTCCAGCAGCTGGCGCAGGTTTCTGATGTCGATCTCATGGTCCACCACCACCTTGGCAAACTCCTTTGCCTGGCTGATGCGGAAGGTGGCGCCGCAGCCCGCGCGGTCGCAGCGCATGATGGTCGCGGCGGGATCATACTCCAGAAATTCTCCGCCGCAGTTGGTGCATTTGATTCTCTCCAGCTGCATTGCCTGCTCCTGTCTGTTCGTTCTCCAAGGGTTTACAGTGAAAAGGGCCTGCCCTGCCTACATGTGCTCGGGGATCTTGAATGAGTTTTGCAGCATAAATTCTCTCATCGCGTCGATATCCTGCTGATAGACGGTGGAACGGAATTCCGCGCGCACCTCATGAAAGTCCGCCATGGTGATGTCGGAGATCCGGTTGACCTGGTCGGCGCGCATCGCGCCGCTGATCTTGACTTTATTGCAGAACGTCACCAGGTCGGCGCCGGAAAAACCGTCCGTATACCGGGTCAGCTGATCAAAATCCACATCATCGGACAGCGGAACGCCCTTGAAATGCGCCTTAAGGAGAAAGCTGCGCGCCGGGGCGTCGGGCAGGGGCACGTAAATCATCCGCGAAAAGCGGCCCGAGCGCAGGAAGGCGGTATCTATGCTCCAGGGGTTGTTGGTGGCGCCCAGCAGCAGGGTGATGCGGTCGGGATCCTTCTCAAAGCCATCCATCTGGCTTTTCAATTCGGCCGATATGGCCTGCTCGCTGGAGCTGGAGCCGCTGTGCACCTTGCCGCCGATGCCGTCAAACTCATCAATGAACAGCACCGCGGTCTTTTCAGAGCGCACCTGTTCAAACAGGGCGGCGATGTTGCGCTCGGAGGAGCCCACCCATTTCTCCTTCAGGTCGCTGGCGCGCACATGGTAGAAGGAAGCGCTGACCTCGTGGGCGATGGCGCGGGCAATCATGGTCTTGCCGGTGCCGGGCAGGCCGAACATCAGGATGCCGCCGCCCGCACTGATACGATACATCTTGTACAGCTCGGGCTTGCGCATGGGCTGGATCACGAGCTCAAACACTTCCTGCTTGACGCTCTCCAGCCCGGCAATGTCATCAAAGCTGACGCCCGTATCCTTGATGGGCTTGAACACCTGTTGATCGCTCTTGGACGCGGAGGCGTCGCTGGCCGGATTTTTCTCCTGATCGCCG
>Ga0208195_1004200_pt1 | contig 11531 bp, 8 predicted proteins | sample AD_UKC077_MetaG_FD_184441 | JGI IMG/M metagenome (GOLD analysis project Ga0208195, IMG submission 184441) | Active sludge microbial communities of municipal wastewater-treating anaerobic digesters from USA - AD_UKC077_MetaG (SPAdes) (version 2) | ecosystem: Engineered > Bioreactor > Anaerobic >...
CCTTGCCAGTAGCAATAACGTGTGTAGTAGCTAGTAAGCGATTGTTGTCGAATAGCTGCAGCACAACCTTTCCCTCAAAGTCTTTAGAGTTGCAAACAGAGAAACGGTACTTAATGTCTTTCTTTAGAATAACAGAAAAACGCTGAGTTGGAGGAGGATCTCCTGCATCTAACCTAATTTTAAAATCTTTTAGGTAGGTAGCTTCCTTTGCTATCATTCCGCAGATTTCAATAAGCTCGTCTTCGGTTTGAGCAAATGCCTTTCCTGTAAAGTTTACTAGGAAAAAGGATGTTAGAAGTATTAGAATAGTATTTCTCATAACCGCAATAATTTCTCTAGTTAGCGCCCTTAATAATTCGATTTCTCACGTTCTGAACCTTTGCTACAATCTGTTTTAACAGTTCGTCCGACATGTGAATAGTTTGCACATCGTTTTGTTGGAACGTTAAAACGCCATCCTTTTCAATTGGAACTGTTTCTCCAACCTCAATGGTAATTTTAACCTGATCGTAAAGAACTTTAATCTCTTCTAGATCCGCAATTAACGCTTTAATGTTTGGATCCGCCTTGTAGTTGTTCAGTAGTAGCAATAGGGTTGAAATAATTACCTTTTGCTCCCCAATTGTTTCATTTATTTTTTCATTATACACATCTTGTGCCACTCTTGTAGAAAGATACAATCCTTCTATCCAAACTCCAGCAACAATAACTGAGCTAAGGCTGGATCTGTTTGTCTCTCTGAGGTATGTGTCGATGCGATTAAAACTTTGTTGAGAAATAAAAACTAGTGAGTCTAGGTTTTCATTGTTGGTAGCAAGTCTTTTAAGTGTAGAGAAGTCGAAAAACTGTCCAACCTGAATACCATCGGCCAACGATTTTATGGTTGATATGTAGTCCACAACCATCGATGTTTTCTCGTACATGTTAAGATAACCTAGGTCGGCTCCGTAAATGCCCAGTCCTAATGCTTTCCTAAAGTTTGTGTTAAATTGATCGGAATACCTGGTTTCAGCCAAGTAGTCCTTGTTGAAAGGTATTTTAAGGCTTTTAATTATAGCAGCGGTCTCTATTGTTGATGATATGTTCTGAACCATATCGTCAACAACATCTGCCGAAACGGCAAGAGGTGCATCGTCTATTAGGAGTGAGTCTGGAATATCAAACTCATCACTTGTCTTGTCGGACTCAAAAAATCGACATGATGTAAATAGCAATAAAAACGCTAGGGTAATGGCAATGTTTCTGCTCATAACGCAGCCCAATATTTATAGGTTTTACTTAATCCTTACCAAGTAAAGATAGGAAAAATATTTATTTTGATGCGGTAGGCACTTTAATTTTGGCAAATAGATCTAATAACCTCTTGAGTAGCTCAAAGTATAGCGTAACGTACAATGTAATGGTCATTATCCATATAATCAGAACGTTGAACCAGAAAGTGTCGTAATAGTTACCTGCAAAGTGCTTTCTAGGAGCAAGAAAATGAGATCTAAAATCAAGTGCATGGTTAGGAATTGGATCCCTGTAAATTGGATCGTATTGCTGCACAAGCTCATCCTTGTACTGTAGAATCTTGTTCTTCTCAAAGGTTTTAAGAACCAAATCGGCAACCGATTCGTTATGGTAGGCCCTTTTCTTTGCTTCGTAAAGCTCTGCGTTTGTGCTTACAAGGTGGTTTATAATTCTATCCTTTTTCTGATTGGCCGAGCCAAATATGGCATTATAGTGCTTATTAAGATCGTTCAAGTAGTCTAGCGTTGCAAATCCCGCTTCCTCATTAAAATCGGCAACGGTAAGGGCGTTTAAGTAGTTGTAGGGAATGGCTGGAGCCATAAAGTTTGTTTCGGTAAACAGAGCCTTGCTTAGTACAGCAAGATTATCGGCCAGTAGGGCCATAGCCTTTGGATCGTCCTTTTTGTCGAGTAGCGATATGCTTTGCTCTGCTCTTTTGGTTAGCTCGGGGATGTAGTAAACCGTTTTGTAGTTGGCATTGCGCTCAACTTTCTCTATGTCGTAGAAGTTCTTCTGAAAATCGTTGTCTTTAAACTGATGCACAATAAGCGCCTCGTATCCCCACTTGGTTACCATAAACTCAGCAATAAGGGGGACCTTGCTAATGCTTCCAACGCTCCGGTTTAGCTTGTCGAAGCTAAACATGGCTCCAGAAAGAACCATCATCGGAATCATTATAAGGGGAATTACTATGTAAATAGTTACGGCCGAGTTAAAGGTTGCAGATATGTTTAGACCAAGCATGTTGGCAAATATCGCTGTGGAGAAAAGCACTAACCAGTACTCAAAGTACATCCCTTTTATTGCCAAAATGGAGTTGGCGATAAGTACAAACGAAATTGTTTGAATGGCCGATATGGTGAGCAGTATAGATATTTTTGAGAAGAGGTAACTTGTGCGGCTCAGGTTAAGGAACGACTCCCTTTTTAGTATCTTCCTGTCTCTAAAAATCTCTTCGGCACTAACGGTTAACCCAATAAATAGGGCTACAATTAGCGACATGAAAATGTAAATGGGGATATTCTCGTTTTCCCTAAAAATGTAAACACTAGAGTTAGGGTCGGCAATATACCTAATTACGTAGGCTAGAATGAATGCCAGTATTGGTGTTTCAAGGAGGTTAAGGGCAATGTACTGGCTGTTGCTTATTTTGGACAGGAAGTCTCTGGTTGTGTATATAAGAAACTGCTTGAACCGGGAGGGTATATCAAGCGATTTTGGAGGCTTAACATCCTCCGTTGCCACTTTCTTTATTTTGATATTCTCATTAAAGTACTCGCCCCATTTTGGTGGCGAAACTTTTCGCGTGGGTGTGTACTGCCCAAACTCATCAACTACCTTGGCTTCAATGATGTTGAATATAAGCTCTGGGTTTACGTTACCGCAGGTGGGACACTCGCCAACATCGCTGTTAATCTGCATGTCGAGGCGCTTAAAGTACATAACCGCTTCAACAGGGTTGCCGTAGTAAATCATGTACCCGCCAGTATCCAGAATCATCATATTATCGAACATCTTGTATATGTCTGATGATGGCTGGTGGATTACAACGAATATTAATTTCCCTTTTTGTGTGAGCTCACGCAAAAGGTCCATAACGTTTTCTGAGTCCCTAGATGAGAGTCCCGAAGTGGGTTCATCTACAAAAAGAATGGACGGTTCTCGAATAAGCTCAAGGGCTATGTTTAGCCTTTTGCGCTGGCCTCCCGATATCATTTTGTTAAGAGGAGAACCAACCTTTAGGTCTTTGCGTTCAAAAAGTCCAAGGTTGCTCAGCGTTTTATGTACAAGTTGGGTTAGCTCCTCGTCCGATTTATCCTTAAAGCAAAGCTTTGCGTTATAGTAAAGGTTCTCAAAAACGGTAAGTTCCTCAATGAGAAGGTCATCTTGAGGAATAACCCCAATAACACCTTCCAGTTGATCTTTCTCGGAATGGAGGTCTATACCATTTATCAGCACTTTGCCGCTTGTGGGGCTTTCTATGCCTGCCAGAACGTTTAGCAATGTGGTTTTTCCGGCTCCACTGGCACCCATAATTCCAATGAGCTTGCCATGGCCTTCGGAGAAAGTGATGTCTCTAAGTCCTATACCGCCTGTTTTAAAGGTAAAGCCAACGTTTTCAACTTGGTATGATATTCTGGTTGCGTTGGTATCGGCAAGGTAGTGAGAGACTACATCGGTATAGTATATGGGTTTGCCCTTAGGCAGCTTAATGGAGCTGCCATTGGCAAACAGGTAAATTCGTTTGTTGTTTATTGGTAGCCCATTAAGGAAAACATCCTCGTTTCCTACATAGCGAAGGAAGTAGAGATCGACGCTTTTTATTTGAAGGATGTAGATGTAGCCATCTAGCGCTTCGGTTGGAATATGCTTGCAGTTCTCGCCTTTTTCGGGCTTATCATGGATTGCGAGAATGCTTGCATAGTCAAGCGTTTGGGGGTCGTTGTTAATAACAAAAGTTTCAATGTCGGTAAACTCCTCTTTGGAGAGTTTGAAAACTTCTGCTACCGTATTGATAATGGCCATACGCTGATCGGTAAATTTCCGATCAGCATTTACCAGTTCAAAAAGGCGAACAAGAACAACAACCTTTTGCTTCTGGGTAAGGGTCTTGTTAATCTTCTTGCAAATACCAAGAATCCTTACCGAGTCTTTAACCGAAGTAAGCTTGCGCTTTTTTGGCTTACCGTCAGCCTCCTCCTCTTCGTCTTTGTCGTTAAGCCCTGCATGCTCGTCAAAAAGCGTGATGTATTCCTTAACGGCCTCATCGTTTAGCTGTTGAGTGAGGAAGTTAACAACGTAATCGCGTTCGTTAGATTCAACACCTTCGTCTTGCTTTGCAATAATTGCAAATAGCTGCATTAACGCTTTCAGAATCTCTTCACTCATTTTCTATGCAGGGTTGTGTTTGCCTAAAGGGTAATAGTGCTGTTAGTTAAGTGTGTATCCAATTTGCTCAAAGGGCACGTCAACTATGTCGGCATACTCTTCGCCCGCCTCTTGCATATCCTCGTCATCTTCGGGGTAGAACCACTTAACAACAACGTCTTTGCCATCTTCGTGCATTTGTTCAAGCTTCATAAGGATGTCGAGCAGCAGCTTAGAGCTAGCGGTATTAAAGTACACCAGCTTAAAGTTGAATGCAGTTTTGGCATTTGGGCTGCTAGCGTACTCATCGAGCCAATTTAGAATCGGATCGTAAAAGGCAGTAACATCCTCGGGGAGCGAGCGGCCTGAGATTTCAAAAATGTCATTTTCAGCGTCAAGAATAACCGTTGGGGTGTCGTCGGTTCCCATTATTTTTATGGTTTCCATATCGAGATGTGTTTTATCCGTTTCTAGAAATGGTTGATGTTAAGATAAAAAAGTGAGTTTCCTCATCAATAGGAAGGAAGTGGTACTCCAACTTTCTTCCAGTTTTGCGTGCAATGTCAATAAAGCCAAGCCCTGCACCTCCCTTTTCGGAGAGCCTACCTTCGCGCATCTGGGTTTTGTAGAGCTGTTTTAGCCCTTCCTTATCCAGCTGGTTGATGTTGTCGAGAATCCTCGAGAGCTCATCAATCTTTGAGTTTTCGATAACGTTACCTGTTGTAACGTGGTAATCATCCTCGCCTTTGCTTACCATGAATATGCCGCGTCCAGCAAAAAGGAAATCGTCTGACCCAAAGCTATCAGCATGCTTGCTGATGTTTTGGAGGCACTCTACCATTACATGGAATACCTTTTTTTGTACAGAGTTGGATTCCTCCTCTTTGGCCATATTCGACTCGGTGAGTGAAGTAAAGGCCTTGGTGATTTGGTGCGTGATTTCTCCCTCGTAAACAAGGGTTATTTCATGAGCTTTCATCGACTTGTAAAAGTCGTAAACGAACTCAAGAAATCCTCTGACATTTTTCTTATCCATAGCCCGTAAAACTATATAATTTGCAAGTAATAATCAATTCTAGAATTCAATACCAATTAGCAATACATCGTCAACCTGTTTGTTGTCGCCCATATGCGCTTCAAAGTCATTAGAGAACAAATCTGAGTACTGTGGCATAGAGTATTGCTGGTTTGCCATTATCAGTTCCCTTATGCGGCTTGGACTGTACTTCTTCTTGTCTTCGCCCCCCACTTGGTCTGGTAGGCCATCGGAAAAGAAGAATATCTTATCGCCTGGCATAATCTCTAGTACATGGTTTGTGAAGTCAACCTCTCCTTTTTTAGGATGAGGAATACCTCCAATTGCTTTCCTGTCGCCCTTATACTCTATTAGTTCCCCTTTTCTTAAAAGGTAAAGAGGTCTGTGTGCTCCAGAAAATTGTAGCTCGTTTTGCTTTAGGTTGATTTTGCACAGAGCAATATCCATACCATCCCTTGCGTCGGCATCGGGTCTATCCTGTTTTAAGGTTTTACGAACGCCATAGTGCAGGTTGTCTAGAATTTGCCCAGCGGTGTAGCTAACATCGTGGTCAACCACGTTGTTTAGTATAAAGTAGCCAATGAACGATAGTAGCGCACCCGGAACGCCATGCCCTGTACAGTCCACGGCGGCTATATATATATTATCCTCCTTTAGGAAGAACCAGGGGAAGTCGCCGCTTACTACATCGCGTGGCTTGTAAAGTATAAACGATTTTGGAAGGTATTGCCTAATTATTCTGTTGTTGGGCAGAATAGAGGTTTGAATACGCTGCGCGTAGTTGATACTCTCTGTAATTTTGCGGTTCTTATCCTGAATCTCCATCTCAATTCGCTTGGCCTCTGTAATATCGTGGCTAACAAATAGGATGGTTTCCAGCTCATTCTCATTAAACTCTGGGATTGCCTTAATGTGCATTATGGTTTCTCCCATTTGAGAATCAAAGGTTAGCTCTCCTTCAAACTTCTCTTTGCTGGTTTTGATGTTTTTTATGGCATCCTTAAAGAAATTGGAGAGCGTATCCTGAATGTTTATGGTATTCAGGGTTTGATTTATTAGGTCCTTTGCTGGAATGCCAAGGTAAATTTCAACCATGGGGTTAGCGTAGAAGAACTGTCCTGCGGTGTTTAAGCGCATAATCATATCGGGCGAGTTCTCGGAAAGGGCTTGCATCTTGCTACGCATGCGCTCTTCCTTCTCGGCTCTTTTACGCTCGGTTATATCCTGTGAGTTTAGAATAATTCCATTAATGGCAGGGTCGTCAAGCAGATTGCGCCCAGTAACCTCAAGGAAAATCTTTTCACCATCCTTTTTCATAAAGGTGTACTGGATGGATATTGGTACTCTTGGGGTTTCCAATAGCTGCTCAAACATGCTTTTAACCTCTTGTTCTCCCTTTCTGGTTAGGCGATCCATATCCTTCCCGCTCATCATCTCAAGAGGAGTGTAACCTAGGATTTTTGTAACCGATGGGCTTATAAAGGTTAGCTTAAGCTCTTTGTTGTATATGGAGATTATTTCCGACGCATTCTCGAGAAGCGAGTGAAGCCTTTTTTGGGCGTTCTCTACCTCCTGGATTTTTGATTCCAGCTGGGCGTTGGATTTTTCCAACTCTTCGTGAGTTGCCCGCATTTCCTCAGCATTTTGCCTTAGCTCTTCCTCATTTTCCCTTAGCTCTTCGGTCATTTGTTGCGCTTCCTGTAGCAACCTTTCCGTTTTGTGGTTAATCTTTAGGTTGAATACGGTTCGCGCAATAATTTCGCCTACTTCTCTAAGAAAACGTATGGTTAGCTCTGGTATTTCTTCATCAACCGAGGCAAACTCTAGAACGCCTTGTAGCTTTTCGTCTGTAATTAGTGGGATAAGAAGTAAACTTTTGGGCTTTTTATCGCCAAGAATACCTGATGTAACGGTTACGTAGTCATCGGGAATCTCGGTGCGGTAAATAAAATCTTGCTCGTAGGCACATTGTCCTATTAACCCTTGTCCCACCTTGAACTCCTGCGATACAAACTTTTTTCGGTTGTACGCGTAGGTTGCCAAATTTGTGAGCCTATCCTTATCCTCATCAAAGATATAAATAGCACCCTGTATAATGTTTATATACTTAATGAGCTTTACCAGTACGTCGTACGATAGCTCATCAATGGAGTTGTGTAGGCGCAGTATGTATGAAATTTCGTCCTTGCCCTTAGAGATCCAGTTTTGCTCCGATTCCTTTTTGTTGTTTTCTATAAGGTTGTCGCGCATCATAAGGAGGGATTTTCCAAGGATATCCTCCTCATCGCTCACCTCAAATGGTGCTGTGTACTCTCCTTCGCCAATTTTTTTGGCAAAAAGGGCGTTTTTGTTGATATCCTCATCGCGCTGGAGTAGCTGCTCTTCTAGGAACTCAACCTTTTGCTGGTGCCGTTTGGTTTGGTTCCATGCTAGGAACGCAAATACAAATGGGAGCAGGTCAATAAACCAATGGGTTGGATTTACTGAGTGTATTTGGGCTAAGCCCGATAAGCTAAAGGCAATGTCTTTTAGGGCAAAATCTATTATCCACGCAGCAATAGGGAACAACAGGCCAATTGCTGCTGCAATAATGGCTCGTTGCTTTGCAAGGTTATTGCCACTGGTTACTGCCGTGCTGCTAATTAATGTCATACTATTCCTCAATGAGTTTGTGTGTATTGGTAATAAGCACGCCTAACTTTTTTCCTAATAGGGCAAAAATCTCCTCGTTTGCACTGTTAATGCGAGAGAATGATGCCAGTTCTATTATTCCAATGCATTGCTCATCGATCCCCAATATAGGAATAATTAGCAAATGCTTAGGCGAACCTTTTCCAAGACCTGAAAGTATTGTGATATAATCGCTAGGGATATCGGAGATATTAAGGATCTGCTTGTTTTTTGCTACCTGGCCGGATAGGGTTTCACCCTCGGTGTAGGTTGGTGGCGCTGTTTCTGTGTAGAATGCATATCCAGCCTTAAAACTAAATATGCCCGTTTCGGAATCCTTTAGGTAAGCAAGTCCTTGTACTATGTCGTGTTGCTTTGCAATGTTAGAGAGTAGCTTCTCGAGGAACGAAACCTGATCGTCAACCTCTGCATTGGGAATTAACTTTTCTGCCTCGGCATTTGTGTCAATGGTAATTTCGGTGGTAGTTTCAACTACAACCTCCTTTTGTTGCGATGCTTTTATTGTACGTTTGAGTGAGGCAACTTCGTCTGATAGTCCCTGGTTTTTGCTAATAGCTCTAGTTGTTTGTAGAAACAGAGCAACGGCAACGGCAGCACTTAATAGAATAAACACAATGGCGCCCGTTTCGTTAGCCTTAGCGTTAGCGCCAACAAGAGCGTTGTGGTAAACTAAAAATATAAGCAGAATGCTTACCATCAGCAGCGCAAGTAGTAGCGAGGGAATTAACCTTGAATGTGGTTTAAGTTGCTTCATGGTACGTTATTTTATGCTTTGCAGGAACTTTATTATCTCATTAGTTGAGTAAACGTGATCTACCTTAGTAAGTTTCATTGATGCCTCGGTCATTGTTTTTACTTGGCATTCAAGTGGGTCTTGCACAATGGTAAGGCCGCCTAAATCTTTTACTTTTTTTAGTCCGTAGGCGCCATCTCTATTGGCTCCAGAAAGAATAATTCCAACAAGTTTATCTCTATAAACCTGCGCGGCAGTAACAAAGGAAAGGTCTATACTTGGCCTGGAATGATTTACAGGTTCCTCTGTTGATAAAGCAATCTTGTTACCAAGTTCAATAAACATATGGTAGTTTGCAGGTGCAAGGTAGGCTCGCCCTGGTTTTATTTGGTCTTTATCGGCGGGTTCAAGCACAGGGATGCCCGATTTTATTGAAAGCGCTTCAACAAAGCCACTTCTTACGTGCTTTAGCCTATGCAGGCTTAAAAGAACAGGAAGAGGGAAGGTTGGGGGCAACGAGTGAAGAATTCGGGTTATTACCTGAAAACTTCCTGCGGAACCACCTATGATAACTGCTTTATACATTTAGTGTTATAGTGTTTTTTTCTTATAAATCTGGTCAGACTCATTAACAACGGTAAATTTATTGTTTGAGTTTGTATTTTCCAAGGATTCCTTTATGCCTAGTATAAGGTAACCTCCTGGTACTAAGGCGTTGTACATTGCGTTGATCGATCTATCCGTGAGCAGCTGGTTAAAGTAAATGGATTGGTTCCGGAATAGAACCATCTTTACACCACCTGGCCCTTGATCAAAGGCGGGTGTTTGCTTAACAAAGTTAACGCCCTGTATTAGCTGATTGTCTAGGTAGGCTACCCCATTTGCTGTTTTGTAGTAATCGGCAAAGGATCCCTTTCCTTCTAGTCTTGAGTAGTTTGCCTCGTTAACCTCAAGCTGTTTTATGTCGGTAACACCACCTTTAATCTTCTCCAAGGTAAAGTCGCTTATGTACGAGGAGTAGAGCTGAACCTCGTTTAGCAAGTTGATCTCTTTAAGGGTTATGGCAAGAGAGTATAGCTCTTCGCCCGAGTCGAACCCTGCAACCCAAATTTTGGGTCGGGTGGTACCCTTGGTTAGCTCTGGAAGGATATGGTCACGAAGGTTTCGCCAAAGCGATGGATCGCGAAACATCTCCGTTGTTTCGGGTGTAATTGCTTGCAGGAATCGTTCAAAGTACTCTTTGCTTTGCTGTAATCGGCCTATTAAGGTATCTATGTTTCTTAGTCCCTCATTGGCAACAAAGAGTTCTATTCTTCTTTTAAAAGAGGTTAGGGCATAATCCTTAAAATCGTAACCGTAGGCATCAAGGATTGCCTTTAGTACGTTTCTTGTATCAACTATGCCTATCTCAAATCTAATCATTGCTTGTATTGAGTGAATTATTTATTGTTGTCTTTTTTGAGCTGCGCTATTTCAGAAATAAGGCGTTGCATCTCCTTCTCCTTTTCCTTGCTGTCGGTAATGTCGAAGCCAATGTTTATTACCTTGGTTACATTCCCGTTATCGTCGGTTACAGGAGTGTAGTGCTCCGATATCCATTTCTCAAGTCCATTTACAGTTAGGCTAAACACCCTATTCTGCGAAATTCCAGAGAGTAGGCTGTTCCAGAATGCCTCGTAATCTTTAGGGCTTTTCTTTGCAAGGCCATCCAAATCGCGGTGGTACTTACCTTCAATCTTATCTTTTGGATCACCCAGTGTTTCTACATTCTTATTATTTATATAGGTGATTTTTCCAGAAAGTTCAATTTCTGTGATTAGGCATGTTGTGTCCAGTGCTTGGAGTAAACCCTTTATGTCGTTCTCTTTCATGCGGGCAATTTCCTGCTCGGCCTGTAGCTCTGCCAGATTTGCCTCTATCTCGTCGGCTTGCTTTTGAGCCTTTATCTCAAGTAGTTTGCTTTCAGTAATATCTTGCCCAATTAGAATGATTTTGTAAATACCACCCATATCGTCGAAGGTGGGACTTACGTTTATGTGTAGGTATAAATCTATGCCATCGCGAGTGAGCATGCGTAAGGTTCCCTTGTAGGGTGAGCCTTGTGCTATTTCATTACGAATTGCGGCAATTTCCTTTTTGTTGCTAATGTGTACCAACTCGCTAAGGTTTAACCCATCTAGCTCATGCTTAGGGTAGCCCATTGCGACAGCAAGATTATCGTTGGGAAGGAAAATGTTTGCCTCTTCGTCCAGTTCGCAGTAAATAAGAGCCTGATCTATAGCCTTTGAAATACCCTCCATTTCGATGGTCTTGCGTGCCATTTCTTCCTGGGTGGCCTGCATCTCCTCCATGTTTTGGCGCATCTCTTCCTCCTGTGCGGCCATCTCTTCGCGCTGTTGCTGCGACTGCTCCAGCAACTGGTTGGTACGTATGGCGTTTTTAACGGAGTAGAGCGTAGAGGCAATGCTTTCGCCTATCTTCTCAACAAACTCAATCTCATGTTGGTTGAACTCTGTGAATGAGGCTATCTCTATCACACCAAATATTGTGTCTTCCAGTTTAAGCGGAACTATGAGTAGCGATGTTGGAGTGGCTTCGCCAAGTCCCGAGGTAATTGCAATGTAACCGCTGGGAATCTCCTTTAGGTAAATGGTGTTTTTCTCAACGGCACATGTTCCAATAAGACCTTCG
>Ga0208195_1004202_pt1 | contig 11528 bp, 10 predicted proteins | sample AD_UKC077_MetaG_FD_184441 | JGI IMG/M metagenome (GOLD analysis project Ga0208195, IMG submission 184441) | Active sludge microbial communities of municipal wastewater-treating anaerobic digesters from USA - AD_UKC077_MetaG (SPAdes) (version 2) | ecosystem: Engineered > Bioreactor > Anaerobic >...
TATCATAGCCATTACTAAAATTGATACTGTAGATGAAAATGAACTTTTAAATGCTAAACAAAAACTTGCTGATTTAAATCCTATATTCATTTCTTCTATTACTGGATATGGCATTCAAGAGCTCAAAGATAAATTGTGGACAACATTAAATACTGAATAAACTGATTATTATTAAAGAATTGTTTGAAAATGTGAATCTCAAATTTTAGATTTATTATTTATTTTGCAATAAAAAATATTTTATGTCATTAACTCCTATCAGCAATATTGGTGAATTTTCTCTCATAGAAAAAATTGCTAAAGAAATAAAAATTTACAATCAGGAAAAATTAGTAAAAGGTATAGGTGATGATGCTGCAGTCATAGAGCCTGATAGAGATAAGGTCGAAGTGATTACAAGTGATATGTTAGTAGAGAATATACATTTTGATCTCAGTTGGATGCCTTTGAAACATTTGGGTTATAAATCTGTGGCTGTAAACCTAAGTGATGTAGTAGCTATGAATGCTATACCAGAGCATATAACTGTAACATTAGCTATGTCTAATAGATTTACTGTAGAGGCAGTAGATGAGCTATATGAAGGGATGAGATTGGCTTGTGAAAAGTATAAAATAGATATTATTGGTGGTGATATGGTTACTTCTAATCAGGGATTGATTATTTCTATAACTGCTTTGGGTAGTGTTGAAAAAAATAATGTTTTATATCGTTCTGGAGCTAAAGTTAATGATTTGATTTGTGTTTCTGGTGATTTAGGTACAGCCTATGCTGGTTTGTTAATATTACAAAGAGAAAAAAGAACTTTTATGGCAAATCCACACTACCAACCAGATTTAGCTGCTTATGAGTATGCTATAGAGAAACAAATTAAACCAGAACCTCGTTTAGATATTATCAATAAATTGAAAGAATTAAATATTCAGCCTACAGCAATGATAGACATTAGTGATGGTCTCTCTAGTGAGCTACACCATATATGTAAGCAAAGTCATACTGGCTGTAGAATATATGAGGATCGCATACCTATAGATATGATAGTATCTAATATTGGTGATGAATTTAATATCTCGCCTATAACTATGGCTCTTAATGGTGGTGAAGATTATGAGTTGCTTTTTACTATTCCGCTCGATAAATATGATTTAGTTAAAAATGATAATGATATTTCAGTGATAGGTCATATAACAGATGAGAGTGATGGATTGTATTTAATAAATAATATAGGAGAAGCAATTGAATTGAAAGCTCAAGGGTGGGATAGTTTTAATCACAATATTTAAATATTTAAAAAATTTTTTAAGATTATGGACATTTTCACTGCATTAGAGACTAGGCGAAGTATTAGACATTATACTGGTGAGCCTATTGATGAGAGTAAAATCATAGAAGCTATCAAATATGCAATGTATGCACCGTCTGCTCATAATAGCAGATCTTGGAGATTTATTTTAACTTCAAAAAAAGAACATCTATTACAATTATCAAAAATACATCCTTATGCTAAAATGTTGCCAGAAGCCTCGTGGGCTGTCCTTTTTTGCAATGATATGAACGCTGAAAAAACAGAAGGTTATGGTGCTCTAAATGTAGCTGCTAGTATTGAAAATTTTTTATTAGCTATTCATGGTATGGGATATGGCGCTGTATGGCTTGGCATTTATCCTAGACAAGAGCGTATGGCTATGATGAGAGATTTTTTCGATTTACCTGATTATCTGTTGCCTATAGCTCTTTGTTCTATTGGTGTACCTCAAAACATACCCCCACAGCCTAATAGATTTGAACCAGAGAAAATATTAAAAATTTACAAATAAATTACTCTCACTTAGTTGTATTATACTAGATTGTATGCGATATTACTAAATACAATTTTATAGACGAATTATTATTATTAAAAATTATATAATATAATTATATTGGGTTTTAAGTTTAAAGATTTATTAGACTATTAAACTTCTATTCTCCTCTATTATTTCATTTATTAAAGTTTCTACGATTTATTCTCATTTTATTTGAAATTTATAATTTTGCTAATTAAGTTTTTATTTAAGCATATGAATTCATTTACCTTGATAAATAAAATTTTTAAATCATATTTACAAAATTATTTTAATCTAAACAATGGTGAAGCAGGTAATCAGCAATTAGTATTTCATAGATTAATGAATCTACTCTCCGAGACCAAATATGGTAAACAATTTAAGATAAAGCCAAACATTAGTTATGAAGAATTCAAAAATATAATACCGATAAATACATATGATGATTTGAAAGAGCAAATATATGCCATGATGAATGGAGAAGTTGATGTATTGATACCAGGTAAGGTAGTTAATTATGCTAAATCTAGTGGTACTACGTCTGATTTTAGTAAATTCATACCTATCACTGATGCTATGATTAAGGAAAATCATTTCGCTGGCGGTAGTATGATGATTTATTATTATTTAAATGCAAATCCAGATTCTAGAATGCTGAAAGGGAAGCATTTGGTTATTTTCGGTTCATTAACAAAAGAAAATGAGGTTATCAAGGGAGATCTCTCAGCACATATTTCATTAAATTTACCTTATTTTGCTAAAATAAAACGTATTCCTTCGCCAGATTTGGTATGGGATAGTGAATGGGAGACTAAATTTAGGTCTATTTCCCTGATTTCTGCTAATAAAAATGTAACTGCTATGTATGGAGTACCATCATGGTGCTTAAAATCTATAGAAAAAGTTTTATTATTGAAAAATGTTAATAATATTTATGATGTATGGCCAGATTTTGAAGTTTATTTTCATGGTGGTGTGAATATTGATCCTTATTTACCACTATATAAACAAATTTTTAATGAAAAATTGCCAATATTATGGGAAACATATAATGCTAGTGAAGGCTTTTTCGCTACTCAGGATACTTTAGTAAATAATGGTATGCGATTGCTAACCTCTATAGGCGTCTTTTATGAATTTATTGATTTTCAGGATTTTATTTCTGATAAAATGAATGCCATAACATTGGATGATGTAGAACTTAATAAAAATTATGTAATAGTTATATCTGCTCTGAATGGCTTGTGGAGATATATTGTAGGTGATGTAGTGCAGTTCACAACTTTGAATCCTTATAGACTAAAAATCGTTGGTCGTACTTCTCAGTACATTAATATTGCTGGCGAGGAAGTGATGATAGATAATATAGAAAGAGCTATTATGCAGGCTTGCAAAGTAGAGCATTGTTCTGTAAATGAATATACGGTTTTTGCTGATGGTCCTGACGAGAATAATAGATTTTTTCATCATTGGATAATAGAATTTAATGAGGCTCCTAATGATTTTATTTCTTTTAGAAATACTCTAGATGAACAGCTGCAAAGTATTAACTCAGATTATAATGCTAAAAGATATAATGATCTCATCCTAGCTCCTATTCGCATTACTGTGGCTCCTAATCATACTTTCTATAATTGGCTAAAGAGCAAAGATAGATTAGGCGGTCAAAATAAAATACCTCGTGTAGCTAAAAATTATGCTATGATCACTGAATTACTCAATATCATTGGTGATAATTATAAATTAATATGAAATATAATTTTTTAGGATTCTTAGTTTTAATTTTTTCTCCGATTTTCATTTTTTCGCAAGTGAAATTAGAGCTTATAGATAGTGTAAATATCCAAAATAATATATCTAAAGTGGTACCGATAAATAGTGATGTTTTGATTGGAGTAACAATAGATGGTAGATTATGTAAATGGAAAATCGAAAATAGTAATCTATCGATTATTTCTAGTGAATTTATTAATAGCAGTTCTGATAATTTGTTTTTTATTTCACCTTTTAAAATTGGAATTTTTTTAACTGAAGCCAATAATATTAAAATTTATGATAATAATTTACAGTTATTGAGCTTCCTTTCTTTGAATAATATCATAGATGCACCTGTTAAAAAAGTCTTTGCTGGCAATAATGAAAGTTTTATAATTTGGGATAATAATAATGAACTCACAAATATTTCATATCAAGGAAATAAAATTTGGACTTATGATTTGAAAACATTCGGATTGAATGAAATAATTGATCTAAATGTAGAAATTTTAGGGAATAATATTGCTGTTTTATTACCTGGTAAATTATTGATGATTTTCAGCCCAGATATGGTACCATTACAGATAATGGAAACAAATTTTTATGCTATAAAATTTATTAACAATTATTTATTAGCAATAGAAAATCAACGAATATTAGAGCTATTACGCTTAAAAGATTTTATGCCAGTATATGTAACTAGCATTAGTGAATCAACTAAAAGTGTAGAATGTAATAAAAATATTGTAACTACTCTGACTGATAATAAAATTTATATTTGGGAATATAAAAATTAAAAAATTGCAATAACATAAACATCCAATGTGTGTTAATTATGACTATTGTAATTCGGAATTTGTTTAAAATTTTCTATTATATATGAAGCAACTTTGTGTTATTTTTATTTATTCTACATATGCTCTAAAGTGGCTGCCTTCTTTGATATAAGTGCCAGATGTTAAGATTATTTTTTCTTTAGCATGCATGTTTACTTTGATGCCCGAATCTATAATGAATTTATTATCAGTAATTATTGGATCAGCAAATGATTTGTCATTTTCACTATGCAAATAGTCATATTGTTGTGGTGCTACAATTAATGTATTTTTAGCAAAAAAATCCTGATCATATAATATGTGTCTATTATACAATGTGAGGTTAAATGTTTCTTTTTCCCATAGAGCTTTCACTATTTCAGCTTGTCCTTTTATTGATAAACCACCATTGAAATATGGCATTTTAGGTATTTGAGAATTTTGTGATATGTATTTTTTATAAAAATTCAGAATAATTTCATATACATTAGGTTCTGTAGCAGTTGTATCAATGCCATCATAAATATACAAGGGAATGTAATTTAATGCTGCATAATCTAATTTATATTGTGGATACACTGGATTATCAGTACCCATTACGGATCTAAAAAATCCTTCTTTACCATCATAGATATGTTTAGTAAACATATTGCGCAGTCTTACCATATCATCTAAATCTAATGATGTGTTTGGTAAATAGTTATAATAATCCATCAAAAATTCTATTACTGGCACTGCATGACTAATATCCTCTATATATTTAGTATAACCATCTATGCTTTTACTACGTATTATGCAATAATGATATGGTATGTACCAACCCAAATCATACCACCAGTATGCGTTGTCATTAGTTAAGATAAAAAGCGGGGCATTATATTTTTTAAATTTACAATAATCAAAAAATTGTATATTAGACTGTAGTAAATAATCAATAATATTAGCCTTTGCCATATAAGAGCTATCATTAGTGCATAATCCTAAATAAAGTAGAGCTCTGCTAAAGCCAGCTTGCATATTTATTTCTGCAGCTTCATTTATATTTGGAAATTTTGTAAATGCACAATTATCATTCCAGTAACCGTTATTTATATACCAGTTGAGTGTTTCTATTACTCTATCTGCTAACCAGTGGGCAAATTGTCCAAAAGTATTAAAAACTATGTTAAATTTATTACAATAATTGGATTGTGGAATGTATTTTTCAGCTTTTAATTCATCAAATTGATAAATAGGCTCATTTATAAGAGAGGGTTCTTCGAATTCAATAAAATATACAAATCTCGATAATGCAGCTAATATTCTACCATCTAGATAAATCATTGGATCAAAAGACCACCTTGGGGCTTTTGAGTTATCTATACTATTGTCTGGGCGCTCCTCGATGAGACATAATGATTGGAATAAGAATTTATATAAATAAGCTTTATCTTTTGTAGTCTCATACATTGTAATATAACTTTCTAAAATTCTTGAAATACCTTCTCCAAAAGTAGTTATGGTGTTTGTATCATTTTTTGTATGATAAGTATTGAAATCTTTTGTGTAATATTTATTTTGAGGAGAATAGTTATTAACCATTATAGTACTAAATAAATCATACTCTTCTTTCGCTCTCAAAGATTGATAATCTTGGGCAAATATATTTGATACAATTATTAATAAAAAAGTAAATAAATATATTTTTTTCATTAATAAATTATTGGTTTTTTACCATTTGTTTTAATTGTTTATTTTCTTCTTCGAGTAGCTGTATCCTTTTCTCCATCTGCTCTATATATAGATAGAGCTCTTCGATGTTTCTTACTAACCCACTAATAGTTTCTGAAATTTGTAGACCGTTTGAGTTAATTTCATCTTTAGAAGGTATGTAAGGTAAATGCTTTTGTGATTTTATTAATTCTAATCGTATATTAAATAATTGCAAATTATATTCAGGATTAAAGACAAAATCTGGCCATTCATCCAGTGAATCTACTTTTTCAACAATTATTTCTTTAGTTGCTCTAATGCTACCATGCACATCTAGTGTATACTTTGGAGATGTCGTGCTAATGCCTATATTCCCATCAGGTGTGATTCTCATCCATTCATTATTATTCGATTTTAAAATTAAAGCTTGTGTATTAGTAGTACCGATGAAATCTGTTGAGCTAGCGATATTCCCATTTGTCAACCAGCTTTTAGTCTGCTGTGCAAAACAATTTTGATGATTTATTATCAAAAATATTGTCAAAACAGATATAAATGTTTCGAATTTAAACATACTAATATTAATTTTTGAATAAAAGTGGTAAATAGTTTTGAAATAAATTTTTCTCTTTACATAGATGATTATAACAGGTAATATATTTTCTATTACTTAGAAATAAAAGAAAATTCTATCAAAAACGCTGTATTATCAGAGGTTTAATTACATTTTTGTCTTCTAATTTTATATTAATATTATAAAAACCTTCGGGTAAGTTGCTAATATTTATTTGTTGAGCATTATAATATGTTGCTACTATTCTACCTATAGCATCAAATATGATAATTTCAGAAATATTTTTATCAGAATTAATGAAAATAATCTCATCAGCTGGATTAGGATAAAGCACTACTTCATCCTCAATATTATAATATGGAATATTAACATTATTAATTGTGATTGTATCTGAGGGAGCTGATGGGCAACCACTGATAGTTACTATCACAAAATAAGAACCATTTTGTGTTACAGTATACAACTGATTTGTAGCATTTGGGATAGGTCCATTAAGATTGTACCATTGATTACCAGTCAGATAGCTAGATTTCAGAACAATAGGATTGGTACTTACCTGTGTAATAGTAGGTTTATCAGGTATCGGATAAACAGCAACGGTAACTGTAGCTGTAGCAGAGCAATCATTGAGGGTACCAGTAACAGTGTATGTATGAGCTCCCATACTAGTAGGTGAAACAGTTATCTGATTGCTATTAGAAACTCCATTGCTCCACTGATATGTTTGTGCTCCACTAGCAGTCAATATGCTACTACCACTTTCGCAAATTGTATATGGGTTGGCTACAACAGTCAAATTAGGAGATGGTTTTACTGTAATAGTAATATTTGCTGAGCTACTACAAGCATTTGAAGTGCCTGTTACAGTATATGTAGTTGTAATAGTAGGAGATACAGTAACTTGACTATTAGGGGGCAACCCATTGCTCCAGGAATATGTATTTGCTCCAGTGGCAGTCAATGTTACAACCTCACCACTACAAATAATAGTAGCACTAGCACTAATACCAACTGTAGGAGCTGGAGAGACGGCAATAGTTATACTAGCAGTATCGCTGCATCCGTTGTCATTATAACCAGTTACTGTATATGTCGTTGTACTAGTAGGAGATACACTGACCATACCAGGTAGTATACCAGGTTGTCCACTACTCCATGAATAACTATCAGCACCAGAAGCTATCAAATTAGTACTGCTACCCTGGCAAATACTATCATTCAATGTAAAAATGCTAACATTTGGAGTTGATAATACTGAAATAGTAATAGATCTAGTGCCAGAGCATCCATTTTTGGTCCCAGTGACAGTATACGTAGTATCACTTATAGGATATACAACTATACTAGAAGTAGTTGCTCCTGTATTCCATGTATAACTATCAGCCCATTCTGCAGTTATCACTGAACTACCGCCAAGACACACATTTTGTGGATTTGCTGTTACATTGATAGATAAATGATTATCAACTACAACTGTTATTTCTGCAGAGCTTGTTAATCCATATTTAGTTCCTGTGACACTATAGGTAGTAGTAGTAGATGGAGTAACTGTAATTGTAGTTGATGTTTCACCAGTACTCCATAAATAACTATCTACGCCAGAAGCAGTAAGTATACTACTAAGTCCTTGACATATAGTATCTGGAGCTGCTTCTACTACTACTAAAGGATATTCAACTATTACATCTTTACTGCCTACTTGATTGCATCTATTCCATAAACCACACATAGTATATAATTTCACATTATATGTGCCTGAATCAGAATAATTATATGTATGATTGGCTTGCCAAATTAGATTACCACCATCGTCCATATCCCATGAGTAAGTAGAGTCATTAGTTGTAATATTAAAATGTCTTCTGAATGCGTCGTAATTAAATATATGAGAATTTAAAATGGATGTAGGAGTCGAATTAGCAGTAAAAGTAATATTCTCATAAATTTCTACAATTGGTGGATTAGGGTTTGTGATAAAATTAGAGTTTACAGAATATCTGACCACAGGGAAAATAAGAGCATCATAATCTTGGCTATATGCTACCTCATTGGCATACCAATCTAATCCGCTAGTGCCATTATAATAAACATATGATAATCCTTCTCCGTATGTAGTAGCAGTAGCATTATTAAAACCTATGTTTAGTATTTTACCAGTAGAATTATTTTCAATAACTACTGCAAAATTGCCTGAAACTGATATTGGCATTACAAAAAATGCATTGATTCTTTTAAGAGTTCCACCAGAAACCATTGCAATTGATGGGGTAGTAGTGATAGGAGTTGTAGGTTTATTATTATCATCTACATTATAAATATAAACATTTGCTGTGATAAAATCAAACAAACTAGTTGGATTCAAAACATTACCATAAAAAGTAACTCCATTAATTGTAATTGAATCATTGTTTATATATGCTTGGGATTGTCTTTCTAAGTATTCTAATTCACCTACATTGATAGTTCCTGTACCCAGCATATTTTCTTTAATTAATGGATATAGCAAAGTATCAACTATCTCATCATCACAAGGGGATAATGATCTATTAACATTTGCATAATTATTCATATTCGAAGTGAATATATCATCACTTAATTGCTTTGCTACTTTATTTTGTCCTAAAACATTAATTGCAGCAAAAATAACTAAACCGAATAAATAAATTTTTCTCATAATTTAATTTTTTGCAAATATATAAAAATTTTATAATAATTAATAAAAATTTGTTAGTATTAAAACTTTAATATAATTTTGTGCATAATTTTTAAAAAAAATAATTATGAATATTAAAGAGAATTTAAAGTATGCAAAAACGCATGAGTGGGTTAGAGTAGAGGGTGAGCATGCATATATTGGAATTAGTGATTTTGCACAATCAGAGCTTGGTGATATAGTATATGTAGATGTTCCTACTGTAGGAGAAAATCTTTCTAAAGGAGATGTGTTTGGTACAATTGAAGCTGTAAAAACTGTGAGTGATGTATATCTACCTATAAGTGGAGAAGTTATAGAATTTAATGAAGCTTTAGCTACTAATCCAGAATTAATAAATAAAGACCCTTATGGAGAGGGTTGGATAGTAAAGGTAAAAATGACTAATCCTGCTGAGATAGATAATTTATTATCTGCAGATGATTATAAAGCTGCGATAATGTAATTATTAGACATTAGTAACAATTTAATAAAAAATACGTATATATAAAAAAATAAAAAGGATTTAATATGGAACCTAAAAAAAATCCAAAAAAAGATTTAAATCGTCAAAGGACTTTATTCTTACAGATAGGATTAGTTTTTGCCTTAGCTGTAGTATTTTTAGCTTTCGAATGGAAAACTTATGAAAAAAGTGAATCCACCTTGGCTAGTAGTGGTCCAGTTCAAATAGATGAAGAAATAGTTCAAATCACACAACAAGAGCAACCTCCTGCACCTCCCAAAGCACCAGAAGTAACGACTATATTAGAAATCGTCGATGATGATGTAGTAGTAGAAGATGAGATTAATGTTGATATAGAGGCGAGAGCAGATCAAGCTGTACAATCTTATGTGCCTGTAATGACTGAAGAAGAACCAGCACCTGTAGCAGAAGAAATTTTTACTTTTGTTGAAGAATATCCAGAATTTCCTGGTGGAGATAAGGCCCTTAGAGAATATATTTTGAATAACATAAAATATCCAGAAGTAGCTCGTACAAGTGGTATTACAGGTACTGTTTATGTACAATTTGTTGTCGAAAAAGATGGTAGTATTAGTGATGTTAAAGTAGTAAGAGGTATTGGTGGTGGCTGTGATGAAGAAGCTGTTAGAGTAGTAAAATCTATGCCAAGATGGAAGCCAGGTAAACAAAGAGGACAACCTGTACGCGTATATTTCACTTTACCTATTGAGTTTAAACTTATGTAAAATGTTTTAATTTGATAATAAATAAAAAAAGGTTCACAAATGTGAACCTTTTTTTATTGAATCTTTAATTATTTCCTTTTAAATATTTTCGAGCTTATTATCATTGTTTAATTCCTGATATTTAGCATCTCCAAAAGCTAAAATAGGATAAAAAATAAATGGTAAAAATAATAAACCAATTGTAAAGCCAGCCCCTTTACCAAAAGATAAAGATAATTGATGTGTTATTAGTATAGCGATGATAATATTTACTACTGGTATCATCATTAGAAAAAGCCACCACCAAGGCTTCTTGACAATTTCTAAAAATACTAATAAATTATAAATGGGAATTATAACTGCCCATCCTGGCTTATTTGCTTTTTGGTATACTATCCATAATGAAATAATTAACAAAGCTGCTACTATTAATTGTACAAATAAACTTGTACCAGTAAATAAGCCGTAAAAAAAATTGTATTCGTCCATAATTTTAATTTTTATGTTTTAGCAAAAGTAAATAAATTTTTCAAAATATAAATATTTTTATTTATATAAAATAATATATTAATAATCAATATATTAAAATAAATTATAGTCACTATTACGTTTTATAAAGATAATAGAACTTGAGTAAGTAGCACCATGAATTACATCAAAAAAAAGTTTAGCAATTAAATTAGCAAATAATAGATTAAGCCAATAAATTAGTTTTAATTAACATTTGTAAACATGTGTTTGAGAGAACGAGGATAGGGGTTTGTAAAATTAATATTCTGTTAGACTTAATTGCTATTATTTATATTTTAATTTCATCAATTTCCAATACTTGTCCCACGCCCATCTATCGTGCGATGACAAATTTAGTAACCTACCAATGTCTGGCTCTATAATATCTTTTAGGTACTTATTCATCACTACGAACCACATCAAATAGCTCTGTAAGTACTTCGTAGCTATTCCGTGGAATCTAATCAACCATTTCT
>Ga0208195_1004217_pt1 | contig 11484 bp, 3 predicted proteins | sample AD_UKC077_MetaG_FD_184441 | JGI IMG/M metagenome (GOLD analysis project Ga0208195, IMG submission 184441) | Active sludge microbial communities of municipal wastewater-treating anaerobic digesters from USA - AD_UKC077_MetaG (SPAdes) (version 2) | ecosystem: Engineered > Bioreactor > Anaerobic >...
AATTCCGTCATTCCTGTACTCCCATATCCCGAAGAATGAAAAGAAACTGGTCTTTTGTCAGCACCCCCTCATGAACAGTGTATGCATGCTCATCGGTGTTTCTGAAATTGTATGTTATAAACTCCACATCAATGTTTTTACTCGGAACATAGGGTGTGCCGTCGGCATTAATGAATATTTGCGTAGGAATAACCTGAACCGGATATATACTTGCTTCCTTTGCATATTTATATACATCAATATACTTTATTATAACTTTTCCGTACATTTCCGCATGTACGGTTTTCAATGTGGGATAAAAACTTACGCACGGCAGACAGGAGTCGGAACCGAAATCCAATACTATAGGCAGGTTATATGATTTCCATGCTTCCATATCCAGTTCCGATGCGTTAAGCACAAAATGTTCTTCTTTGACAGGCTGCACTAAAGGAGTATTAAGCTCTATATCACTTTTCCTGTCATAATTCTTCCAAAACCATATACCCGCTACGGCTATAACTATGGCTAAAGGGATTACTATCTTTAATATTGTCTTTTTATCAGGTTTTTTCATCATATTTCTCCATACATAAATTTAACCGACAAATAGAGTATACACCATAAACATTATACCTACTGTGACATTGGCACAGAAAAGAATAGAGAAGTGATTAAAAACACTGCGATTATAGCGGACGAACTGCTGAATAAAGCTGCAAATTAACTCTTTGCAGCTTTACTCATGAGCATATTCAAAAGGATACGGGTAATTGCTTATTGTGCCATATTAACGGTAACGCATTTATTTGCACCGTCATTTGCTATAAGCAGGTACGGTATACCGTTTACAGGCTCCGTTATCAGATTAAGGTTTCCGTCATAAGTGTATACACCCACCGCATTAGCTGAGGCAGAGGATAAACCGTATCCGCCGGAAGGCTTGACAAGGTACATCCCTTCAGGTGTCATAAGATAGCCGTCCGTTACATTCCATTTATACTTAACCGTAGTAGACAGCACCGGTTTATCCGCAGGCAATACATCGGCAACAGCCGATTCGGATACTGCCAGATAGTATTTATATACCTCACTGTCATGATTAACTGTGGTGGAGAATAACTTGTATTCACCGTCAAGATTACATACCCATAACTTATCCTCACTACCTGTAAATGCAGCCTCATCTAAACCGTTACAATAAACTTTGAAAACCGCCTTCCTGGTCAGTCTTTGTATTGCGGAATTATTATTTACATGCAATATACCGGGTGCTATCGGAGCGGTTGTGTAAGCCGTGAAGTTTACACCGGAAGTATCATCTTCCGTCGACTTGGTACGATTTACATTTACATACAGATAATCGGTAGGATTGTTGGCGGTTCCTCTTATCCATTGAGGATGTATATTACTCTGGAACCATGAATCGTGCCCTACATATACAAGGTCTCCTATTGCTTCATTAGGCACCAATCCGCTTACCGAAGTTTCAATATCACCGTAACAGAAGTCTATTGTAAACTGGTCACTGAATCCCGGACCCGATGTTTCCCCTTCTTCCGTCAACGCTCTGTTATCCACATTCAAATACGTAAAAGCTACCGAACCGTATGATGGTCCTAAATAATATACTCCGGGTTGTGTAATAACAAAGGTATGAGCGATGAAATAGTCTTTTCTGTATGCGGCATCACTTAATGTATAGTCAAATTCGTCAACTCTTGCATACGATGCACCGCTTGCCTCCGAGCCGTATATGTTCGGAAGAGGAATTGCGGCATACGGTGTATTTCTGTTGGTTATAAAAGTATGTGCATAATTGCTTGCCTCATCCAAACCGTCTCCATAAGTTTTAACCGGTGTTACTTCCTGTAACTCAAGGTTGACATCGGCGGTTTTCCACAAACAAAGATATCTTAGATACTCGGGGTTGCACATAATATTATCAAGTTCAGTAGTAGCAACAACATTCACAAAAATAGGATTACTCTCACTTGCCTGATCAACGATAAATGATGCCGTCCCTTTAGGTGCATAATATGAAAGACTAACAGGAGTACCGTCATATTCGGTATCATGACTCATTTCCTTTAACTCCTCTTTCATAGTTGTCAAATCGGTTGTAGTGTTAATACCTTGGGCGAAGAATACCGAAGCATCAGCTACGGAAAGTATCTCTTCTCCATCAAACAGAGTCCAACCGGGAACACTTCCTATCTCTCCGTCATAGTTTATTCCGTATCTCTTCAAATCGGGCATATGGGTCTTTTTAAAATTGAACTTTGTGAAATCCACCGCACCGCCTATTGTGGTAAGCGGTTGTGTGTAATAGTTATATTCCAACTCCCCTCCCGGAAGACCTTCTTCTACACCTATCTGACCTAACAGATATAGATTGATAGGAACGGTTGATGGGCTACCGGTAAGACGGAAACCGTTACCGAGGTCAAATGTCAGGTAGTGGGAGCCGTTGTACAGCTGCCTGTTCGCAATATCATATGTAAAGTTGGCAATCTGTGAAGACAAGTAGTAACCCGGAAATCCGGTACTTTCAAAATTAAGCGGATCGGTAGGTTCCGATATCTGCTTCCATATATATTCACTATTTACCGATATGCAATAGTTGCCTTCGAGATCTACACTGAAATTTCCGCTGAAATACGGAGCTACGTCAACATATATTAAATCCAATAATTCGGAGAGTGTCAGTGTATAGTAATGTTGCCCTATAACGGCTGTTATGAGGTATTCACCCGTCCTTATAGTTTTACCATCCTGAGTTACCGTTTCAGTATACTTTTGTAAATCGGCTTGCGATTCCACCAATTTTATAGGATAAGAAATAATTGTCTGATTATCTTCCGCAACTTCAATAACATATGAATGGAATATAGGTTGTTCCGGTGTTTCAGCAGCTACCTGATAGAGTTGAACTCTTCCCGACATGCTTGCTGCGGTTGTAACATCGTTAGTAAGCTTAAATTGAAGATTTTCCGAATCGAAATACATATAATACACGGTGTCATTACCTGTTGATGTATCGACATATCCCAACAAGTGTACTTCACTTCCCATTGAATCAACTGTATAAACACGCCATTTATAGTCCGTTAAATCTATGGAAGACTGATCCGGCACAAGTTCAATCTGCGGTGTCATATCCTCCAGATTTCCCTGAGCTCCCGTGAGAAGATAAGTGTCGGTATATCCGCGGTTTTTCAGTATTACCTCCAAATCTGTTCCCTGATTTACCCATACACTTGCATCAAAGAAAGTTACATAACTGCTGATTAAAGGCAAAGACAAATTCATTAATTTAGTAATATCAATAGCCCTGGTATTGTGTATATCACTCATGGATAAAGAATAGTACCTGTCAACAATAGAGTCACCTGTCTCGTCTACTTCGGCAACTATTATATAATTACCCGATTCAAAAAGGCTGACCGACTGTGTAAGCTTTGCTTTACCGGAAAGCATGGAAAATGTATCGGTAACATCATCTAACTCTGCACTTTTATCTACTCGGAAGATATATAGAGGAGTTGTTGAAGAATTGGTGGCCGTAAATCCTGTACTTGAACTATCATATGTATATGTCCAATTTGCACCTGCGGAAGCATCCAGATAAAGTCCTTGGTTATTCCTTCTAATATATTTAGTCTGCCCGCTTATATCCCTCTTGAAACCATAAGAATCGGCTTCCCAGACTATATCGGGAATTATACTTTCGGGAAGCACTGAAGAACCTAAATTGTACGCTATAATTCCTGCGGTTGTGTATCTTACCGCATAGTAAGTGTCGTCTTTGCAAATAACTATTACATATGAACCCGTACTAGGCATACCGCTTGTATTCTTGACTGTCAAAGTATATGTTTCGTCAACCTGGTCATATACGGCCTGATACAGAACGGTAGCCGTGGCAGAGGATGTTGCCTCTATGAGGTTGGTTTCTCCTACCGTAAGATATGCAGCCTGTACATTGCTGGGAGCAACACTGTATAATCTGGAGTCGGCACCCAATACGCCACTGTAGTTATATTCCCATTGAGTAGTCTGAGAATTAGTTAATGTAAAATAGTTATTACTTATATTTATATTACTGTTGCCGGAAACATAGCTGAAAGCAAGATATTTCCCCACAGTTCCCGCTGAGGCGGTTATGTGGTGTACATTGGGAACTATACCGCTTTCCCATCCGACCGGTAATGTAGAGCCTAAAGCTGTACGGGTAAACATGGAAGACTCGTGCCCCATAAGATAATACTCGGATTGATCATAAAGCACCATTACATAGGTTTTCCCGGTTTCCAAACCGTTTGTGGCATGAGAATATACTCCCGAATTATGTTCAAACATATATACAGTGATGCCTTCCGACGCCGATGTGTTATACACAGGTGTAGCATACGGTGTATAAACGGTACCTTTTGAATAATAAAAGTGACCGTATGGATCCAGATAGAATGTAGTGCTTCTGTTATTATTCGCACTAAAGGTGTAACCGTCATATCTGAGGTATCTACCGCCTCTCAAAGTTATTCCGCTACCCGATTGAGCAGCTGTTAAAAGTGCGGAGGTACCTGTAAGGCTAGTTGATGTAGTAATAGTACCGTCCGGTTGTACCGATACATTACTGAGAGTTGTAAATTCGATTTTATTACTTAAATTCAGTACACGATATGTTGTTCCTTCTATCAAAACCAGCACTCTATCGCTTCCTACAGCTGTCGCAGGTGTTGTAGTTGTAAGATTACCCGTACCGCTGTTGTATGTGTATAGCTGAGCTAAATATGTTCCGGTATCCGAAGTCATAGAAAGATATTGTGTCCACCCGAAAATATTCCGACGAGGAAAATCATATGTCGCATAACTCAGCTGGCCGGTTGCGCTTACACTCCAGGAACCGCTCGACGACGTTGAAGAAACAATGTTTCCGCTTGAGTTAGCATAAATATATCTGCCTCCGTTTGTAAAAATCCAGCCGCCCACACTATCCGTGGCTGTCCATAAGCATCCCGCATCCTGACCTGTACTTGAAGTATAACTAACAAGTGAGATGGTTCCCGAACTGTTCTTAACCGCAGAAAAATTCACCCCGTTATCTCTTACCAACACTAAATACGATGTCCCTACTACAGGTGAAGAAACCGGATTACCGCTTGTATCACATAGCACTATCGGAAAGCCGGAAGATGCAAAATTACAATTAACTCCGGACGCAACATATCTTCCTGTAGCCTTTTCCGTGTCACCGATTGTAAGTGTTGATGAATCACCGGTAAAGCTGATTCCCCTTGTATCGGGACCTACAATTCCGCTTGACCTGTTGTTTTTAAAGTTCCATATCCCGTTATTATTAGTTATCTTCCATACCATAGGGTCGGAACTGAGGTCCATACCACTGCCGGTAGTTTGATATATTACCGTAAAGCCTCCACCCGTTATGTATGAGAACAATTGCATATACTGCGTAGTGGATTCAGGGTCATATATTGCATCAGGATAAAAGTCATAATACTGTTGTTTCCATATATGATTCAGTATCTCATTTCTTTCGGTTTCAGTAAGTTTTTCTTTAATATATTGCGAAACATTTCTTGCTTCAAGATCTAATCCGTTTTCCGCTATACCCAAAGAGGTAAAACCTTGGGCACCTCTGCCCGCAATGATGAAATCGCCACCTTTCAGTTTATTGTCCGTTGCATCTGTTACTCTGCTCACGACATATGTAGGCTTAAACCTAAATATATATGTATGTGTAGCAGCGGATTTATCGGCAGTAAGAGAGAATGTATCCGTTGCAACATTATAGGTAAGATAGTATTTATTTCCTCCGCTGGAATAGAAAAAATATTTTGAAATACCGTCATAATACCACTGGGTTGACGGGTGAGTACTTTGACCGACATTTATAGTGGTTATACCTACATCCGTTCCGTCTGCGGTCAACCAGTCTTTATCGGCATTTGTAGAATAGTAATCCTGATAAAAATACAATCCCTTTTCACTGCTTGTCTGATACCAGTCCACTTCAACAGGCACCATTATGAGCATATCGGTACTGTGCTGTTCAATAATATTGTCGTTTTCATCCAAAATATTACTGTTATTAATAGCAGCAGCCTGAGAAGTTACGTTTGTTCCGCATATAACTTTATTATTCAATTCGTCTATTGTTTCACCTAAGGCATAGAAACTGGGAAGATAACCGGGAGTATCCACTCTGGCAGTAATCATATAGTTCATATCGGGGTCCAGATTATCGCCAATCTCACAAATCTCCGATATAAGCACATTGATATTGCAGTCCGCAGCTTCATATAAATATGGAAATGTATATTCAGCCGGTTTAGTATGGCTTGAATTGTTAAGAGCAAGAGCAAATACACCTGGTGACGGAGTCTTCCAGACATAATATTCAAAGGGGCTGTTACTTCCCATAATATAGAAACAGTTACCTATATAGGTACCTCCTTCGGTACGATATAGAGGACCGGGAGTATTAGAGATGGTTGTGCCGCCAAGCCCCATACCGGTAGGCGATTTTGAAGAATAAGGGTTCAAGTTGTTGTTGTAGCGGTCCGTCCTGTTTGTATTTATATTAGAGTATTCAGCTACTATCAATGTACGTGATGACGGATCATTGGATGCACCTAAATACATATTGGTTATATCATTTCTTAACTGATAACCACATTCATACACAGTAGTCGCATTCACCATTCTTGTATCCAATCTCCACCTGTGGTATTTAAGGTCGCTTGTAGTTGTTAATATACCGTTTGCGGAGTCATAGGTGGAAGTGGGTGCAATATTCATCGATTCTACAGTACCCTGATCCACTTCACTATATGAGCCGAGCGCATATGGCGGATTATTGGCCATATCTGTCAAAGGAGCTGAGAGTAAGAAATAATATTTATTCTCTCCCTGATATTGCTGATTAATATATGTGGCATCGGTATATGACATGCTTTGTACCGGAACAACACCGGAATATTCATACTCATATACAACGTTGTAAAGCCTTATCTCATAAGTCAGTGATGCATTATCCGGATCGGATGTTATTACGAAATTCGTCCCGTTGTATGCCATATAATATAATGTGTCCGAAGCTCTGTAATACAGTCTTCCCGATACGGCGTCATACATCCATTCAACTTGCGATGTTGTCAAATCAGGATAAGCATTGGAAGAGTTTGTAAGATATGATGAGCTGTATTTAATATTCTGAAATGACGGTTTCTTGGCTGTAGTACCTACTCTCCATTTATACCCTTCATTTGTTCCTTGATCTAAAAGATCCGCTAACTGACCAGAAGTTGCCGTTCCGTTCACATAATGTGATATATCCTCTACGCCTAATGTGGTTGAATCGGTCATTACCAAAGCCTTATATGCGGTTCCGGTATCGGCTGCAATCATATACTGCCCTTTCTGCACAACCGAGCTCTCCGCACACAGAAGTCTTGCACCTCTGTATGTATGATATTCCGGTTCCTTATCATCGGGCACTAATTTGTATATATACACCGTATATTCATTAGGTCCCAATGTGAAACTGCAATTTCCCGTATTATAAATATATGTGAGGTAACTGGATAAATTCTTAAGCGTACCGCCTTCTGCTGCACCCTGTGTGTATGTCCAGTTAATCTGCTGTTGCTGCATGGTTAAAGTAGAAGCGGTATTTCCCAAATAGTATGTAGAACTTAGTTTTTCACGGAATGCCACCACTCCGCCTGATGCATACGGTGCATTCCATACATATCTTTTCAGATTCGCATAATCATTGATACTCCAGTTTGTAGGCATTGTAGTCAATTCAAGATCGGTGGCAAAAGTACCGTCAACCACCTGAGATCCTCCGATACCTTCCGATGTGCCTGCACCTAAGAAATAGTGTTTTGCGCCATATCTTGCAACAATAACATAGTCGCTATTTTCCGTTAAATCGGCTACATCATCCACCAATTCCAGATTAAAACCGTTGGACAACCGATATATCTCAATCTCAGTATTATTCTCCGTAGAGAAATAGAACTCGGATGTTGTGGTATTAAAATTAAGATAATACCTTGTTGTGACATAACCGGCACCTGACTGCTCGGTTATTGTATACGTAAATGTGCTGTCCACAACACTGGCTGTAAATGAAACGGCACTTTCCGAATCGTTTGTAAGTGCTAAATCTACTGAGGAAGCACCCTGATTCACCGTCAAATACTGAGTCTTAAAACGCACGTTACTGAATACGGGATCTTTGGTATCGGTATCATTATGCCATATACAACTGGAGTATATGCCTTCTTGACCGACATTATTTATATAATCGGTAATTTCAACTTTTTCCGAGTTGTCAAAGTTATATACAATTGTTCCGGTTTCGCCAATTTCGGCAATAATCTTCAACGCATAATATTTGTAATCCGACACCGCTTCGTCATATACCTTGGCAACAATAATGTATTGTCCTCTGCCCAGTATGCTACCCGATGCGGTTAACTCGCTTACTCCGGCATATCTTGTCTCATTGGAGGATGCACCGGTAGATACCAAGCTTCCGCCACCTTGTTGGGATTCACTGTATCTGTATTCATTCATGCAATAGAGAACTGATTGCGTAACATTATATCCCATTGCATTCAGAAGATTTATGTTGCTGTCCCCTCCCCATATTTTGCGGACGGTATCATTATTCCTTGATAACATAAATCGGAATATGCCTTGTGAGAAATGATTTTTATTCTGTGTAGTGATTATACCGCTCCAGATGCCTGCTTGCTGCGGTATAGGAGAGAGAGGATATTCATAAGTATCCGGCTGATGTGATGCAAGAGCATATATGGAGTCGGCGAAAAACGGCTGTGTAAGCAATCCCGCACCGGTACCGGTACCGCCGGTTGCCAATTCGCTAAACGGTACATTGTTTATTATTGCCCTGTCATCAATATAGCCTACGGTGGTAAAACGCGAATAGGTATTAATATCCGCACCGTCTATTTTTATAACGCCCTCACCTGCTACCGTTATATTGTGTGCCATACCGTCAATGTGACCTGCAAACAAGCCGATATGTCTTCTATCGGTCTGTGCTTCGGTATCGGCAAATATATGGCCGGGAACGGCACTGAGTATCGATTCCCATATCGCATCCAAAGCCGTTTTTATGGCATTGGGTTGTGATTCCGTGCAATCTATCGTTATATTATAAAGAATGATATCACTGACCGAAGATCGGCTTACTATATTCTCCAAATTTACCGTCTGGCCGCCATGTCCGTCATCCACCATTTCGTATTCTCTTCCTATGCAGCTTATGAATCCCACATCTATCTGATCTTCAGGTGCCTTAACCGTAACATCGGATACTATCTGGGGAGCGGCAAGTAATGAGCTTACCGGTAAATAGTAATCATTATCCGATGTCTTTATTAAATGCGAATTACCTGCAATCGCCGGATAAAGGGTAATATAGAAATCCGGTACTTTTATATATTCCGCAGTAGTGGCGGTTCCGTTTACAATAGTAACCGGCTGCCCGTTAATGGTTGTGGTGCCTACTTCAGCTACCACATTCGCCGATCCGCCCGCACTCAGATATACATACTCGGAATCACTGACCAGATATGCATAAAGAAGCCCCGTCAGGTTATCTATAAAGGGATAATCATTGTTGCCTATCGGTTCCTGTGTAATACCGGAAAGACTCAAAACCTGCGGCGTAGGTTGCCCGGTAAAATTAAATGCAAAGTAGAACTTATCAGCTCCATATACCTCCTTTGCACTGAGAAGCTTTCCGCCGTTATTCAGAACAATAAGGTTGTTCATTCTGTCCTGGTTGTCGATTACGAACGGATTTTCCGGTGTAACTCCGTACCCGTACTGCGGTTCTCTGTACTCTTCATCCAATGCGGCGAATGCATTCAACCTTATAACTCCGTTAACTTGAATTAAAGCACTGTACTTACCGTAATATTCATAGTAAGCATATACGCTTATCGCTATAAGCAGAGCTGCCAGTATAACACTTATTATTACCGTAATGCGCTTTTTTCTCATAACGGTCGTTCCTTTCTGTCATGTGCCAAAACATATATTCTGTCAAAACCCGCATCGGCGGATTTATAAGGTATACTCCTGAAATTACAGGTAAATGTATATATGTTCTTTGTATCAATCTGAAGAACATAAAAGGGAACATTATACCAGGTCATAGTCTGACTTATACGTGATGCATCGCTTTTTATGCGGAAAAACAGCACAAGACGGCATTTGGATTCCCCGCCATATGTATATATATATTGCTCTTCCGTCAAATTCTTCAATGTTATACTCAAATGGTCATGTTCAATATAGTCTAAAGGAGCACCTTCCGGAGGCGTGGGCTGCTCTACGGGAGGCTGGAATATTCTTGTATATTCCGCCGCCTGTACCGTTGTTATAGCGTCTGTAGAAGCCGGGTTAATGTCTGCGGCACCGGATATTGCATACTCTATAGTGGTATATACAATCTTGTAATTGGCTTCAGTCCCGTTCATACCCGATTGGAGCATCATACCTACATATGCTTCAAGATTTCCGTTCAAAAAATCGTCGTCGGGATATGTAAACATAAGCATATAGTAGTCCGTAATGTCGTTAGTGGTATAAAATATTCCGCCCCATTCAACAAAAGTTGCTTCCGTTCCGCAGGTTGCTACAACGGTATCTTCCGCAGCATTCAGTCCCGCCTTAACAAAGTAACCTAAACTTTCACTGTATTGATATAAATCCACATCTATCTCGTGTTGAATATCCGATTCAACTGTCACACTCTCGGCAGTCGGGAAATAGAACCATGCTAAACTGGCAGTGACAAGTATCGCTATAAGCAAAACTATACTTAAAGCGGTTAACAGTATCCCTTTACTGTTTTTCACAAATTCTTTCATTGCCCGCCCCCCGTAAACGGATACAATACGCATCCTTCTATTGTTAACGAACAGTTCATCTCTATATTCTGATTAGCTCCGGTATCCATATACCAGACCGGTACAATTACCAATATGTCCGCTTTACCGTTAGTTCCTGCGGGATATGCCACACCTTCCGGTAATGTAAATTGAAGGTCCGCCTGCAACCCGTTTTCTTCCGTGTAAATATGGTCGACTCCGGTATTGGTTATACTGTAAAAGGCATTTCCGTTATCATACGGGTATAACTCATAGGTCTCCCCTCCCATACCGTCCGGCGTTGCTTCCAACACGGCAAATATAACGGTGTTTTCCTCAATACACAAATTGCTTGCAAAAGATTCGGAATTGAAACCTCCTTCACCTTCCAACACCAACAGTCCCGCAAACTCCATCATAAAGGTTTGATATGACACGATATCGACATCTAAGATAAGAAATGCATAATAAAGTACATCACCGGGAATTATTGTTTTTTCATAATTTCCCATAATATCATCCAGAGTGCAGTCGGCATCAAATGCAACTTCATCATTCTTGA
>Ga0208195_1004225_pt1 | contig 11474 bp, 8 predicted proteins | sample AD_UKC077_MetaG_FD_184441 | JGI IMG/M metagenome (GOLD analysis project Ga0208195, IMG submission 184441) | Active sludge microbial communities of municipal wastewater-treating anaerobic digesters from USA - AD_UKC077_MetaG (SPAdes) (version 2) | ecosystem: Engineered > Bioreactor > Anaerobic >...
GATGCCGCATACACTTTCCAGCCTGATGTAGGGTGCCAGGACGCCGATCTCGGAGTACAGATCGTATGGTGTCCAGTCGGAGTGGTAGAAGAAGAACCCATTACCCCACCAGTCGTCCCAAATGCCTCGCCCATTGTCGAGAAACCACATGATATCCCACATATGGCCGTTGCCTCTCTCCATGTAGAAGTTTCCACTGTTTCCCGTGAACAGGCGGACATCCTGTGGCGACGAAACATCAAGCAGGCAGAGCGAGTACCGGGGGATGAAGTAGGAGTATGTACCGTTCCCGATATGGGTGGCGGGTTGGGCAGGGGCCTCCCCTCCCTCCCACAACCTCAGGGTGTCGTCGATGATAAAACTGCCGGTGACCGTGTACGTCCTTATGTCGAATTCCATCCGGCCATCGACATTGTGGCCATCGGCCTCGTGATAGATTTTTACCTGGCCTTCGGCCTCATAAGAAAAGGGCGTTGCGTGCAGATACCCTGGCACCACGGATAGCAGAACGACAAAGAATAGGGTAAGACTCGATCTTTTCATTCCTTCTATCCTCCTTTTTATGAGAAGTAATGTGAGAAGCCCAAGACAACCTGTTAGAAAAGAAATGTCCGGGTGCAGCTTACAGATGTTCGAATCAGCAAAAGGCGAATCATCTTAAAAACACGGGTCAGCCTCTCCCCATCGCAGCCCTATTTACTGCCCTCTCCGAAACACCGGCCCGGTGGGTGCCGGAAGTAACTATGCAGACGAACGAAGACTGGATCCGGTCCGAAGAGCTACCTCGCGTGTGCGGCTACCTCCCCCGCGAGGACGACGATTTCGCGAAAGTGCGCCTCCGTTGAGTACCTTCCGATCACCCTGTTCCTGGCCTTGAGGCCCATGTCCCTGGCTCTTTGGGGATCCTGGAGGAGAGTTTGTATCGTATCCGCGAGCTCGTGCGGGTTGCCCGGAGCAACGAGCAGGCCGTCTTCTCCGTGGGTGATATAGTCTCGCGCCCCCTCGGGATCGGTGACAATCGTAGGCTTGCCGAGCCACATCGAGTTGAGGATCGTCTGCTGCCCGCCCGAGTGCAGGTGGTTCACGTCCAGAGGAACGATGTTGATCCGGCATCCGGCCATCATCTTCAGGTAGTCCTTGTGGCTGTAGCCTCTTATGCGTACGTTCCGGGGAATTTCTATATCCTCGAAGAGGTCCTTCCTTGTACATCCGATCTCCAGCCTGACGGGCAGCTCTCGCACCGCTTTCAGGAGCGTGCTGTAGTCTCTCTGGAAATTCCCCCCACTGAAGAGGTAATCCCCTTCGCAGGTCTCGAGCGGGATGCCGTTTATCGTAGTATGGTATGGCACGAAGACAAACTTTTCAGGAGGCAGACCAAAGGCCCGTGAGTATGCTTCGATTTCCCGGGTGGCCCACACGCAGTACCTGTCGATTCCTCTGTCCATGATCTTCATGAAAAGCCTGCGCGCGTGTCTCTTGATGGGTGTTCCAGTGTCGTACCAGAGGCAGTCGATCATGATGGCGGGAGCCTTCCTGAATGGCAGAATTCCCTGTAGGAGGCCAAAAACGAAATCACTTCTCCACGCACCGATCACCACGCAATCGTACGCATTTCTTAGGCCATACAGCTTCAGCGCCGACATAATCGACGAGGCGTAGCCCATCCTTGCAACCGGCAGATACGTCGAGTGCCTTTTCCACGTGGGGCTCTGTTCCTGGCCCGGATGGTTTGTCAGGATTCGCATGCCTTCTCTGCCCTCATCCATCATCGTATCACCTCCTCCTTCGGAAGAATGGCCATCGATAGCTGAATGCTCTGCTTCAATGAAGGAAACCCGGCCTCAGCTAAGAGCCAAGATCAATGCTGGGATGTATTCAGTCTCGTGATCAAGGTATTCTGGTTGTTGCACTTGATAAAAAACAGGGGGGCGGGTAAGCGGGGCTCCCGATTGGGGAGCCCCGCTTCTTGTGTTATGTCTATTGTCCGGCCTGCATGTTGTCTGTGCTTAGCATATGGCTTTTCAGTTCAGCCGGACCGTTACGCCAGACGGCGTGCTCAACCTTGACAACTGCTGCTCTCCGCTGATCACGGTTATGTTGTCTCTGCTGACCCACTGGCTTTGAGGGTGGGACGGAACACCGTGCATGGTCATCATGAGGTGATTCCAACCGAGCTTCGTATAGGCCCCCCTATAGTTCATTGAGGTGTAGTTGCACTTGAGATCATCGTTGAGCCACAGCTGGAACACGCCGTTGCTCTTTCCTGGATCGTTGAGCTTGAGCCTGAACCTGATCTTGTGCCACTTCCCCGGCTCCAGGGCAACCGGTGTTCCAACGTTTTGCCAGTATGCGTGCCAGAGATCGCCGGTCCCTCCGAGACCGTCCGCCCGGGTAAGCTCGCCGAAGAGTCTCCCGCTGTTATTCACGGCAATGGTCATGTAGTAGGGCGCCCAGTTGTTCGGCTTGGCCTGGCTCTCCGACTGGTTATACCCCGCATTCCAGGATTCGAAGCAGTTTACGATCCAGAGCTTCATCGCTGTAGAAGGCCACCGGAATCCTTCAGACAGGTAGTAGTATTCCTCGAGAGTCACATCGGTCACCATCTGGCCGGGCCTGGAAAGCTGGGGATGGTCTCCGAAGAAGTGCGCATAGATTCCGCAGTTGGTGCTTTTCATCTTGATGGCATACTTCCCGGCATACACCGGGTTCGTCTCTATCCTGGTATCTCCTGCAGCATAGTCGAACATCCAGTTGTTCACATTGTTCTGCTCCCATGTCTCGCTGAGAATCGTCGTGGACCCCGCAGGCGGATCCGGCTCCGTGGGGGGATCCTGGGGCTCGGTGGGCGGATTGCTGCTCGATCCAAGGGGGCCGATGAAATAATTGCCCTGCGCGTCCCTGTTCGACGGCCTGGTATTGGTGACATAGAAATCATCAAAGTCCAAATACATGGGCCTGCCGTTGCTGGGGCAATTCTGGTTGGATCCGATGATGAACCTGGTCCATCCCTGCCGTGCGGTTGCGTTTCCTCCGCTCCAGTTCACGGCAGTATTGGAGGCAATCAGCTCTCCGTTAAGCCAGATCCTTCCGATCCCGTTACTACCGTTCGTATCCATCTTGATATGGAGCTCGACACAGAACCATGAACCATCCGACTGCGTTCCATAGATTGACTGCCATCCCCGGTTGTTTGTCGAGACCTGGTAGTAGTCCGGGGTGCCCTGTGCTACCAGTGATATTCCGTTACTGCCGTGAAACTCAGGAATAACATCCTTGCCCCCGGCACCGGTGCCGATATAGAGCCACTTGTCGTAGCCGAGAAAGCTCCACTTGAACCCTTTCTCGTATCTCATGTACCAGCGTATCCAGAGCTCTTTCTGCGGCGATTTGAAGTTAAGGACTGTTCCGCCGCTCTGGTTGTTCTGCCCGTCACCTTCCCAGTGGCGTTGCCCTTTGCCTCCTCCTCCGCCTGGATAGTTTGCGCTCTGAGTGAACTGCTCACCGAGGCCTTGGCATGTTCCGTCCAAGTATTTCTGCAGCCCGTCGCATGAAGGACTGCCCTGGGTCTGGTCCCACTCAGGGCAGTTGTATGTCGTCGACCAGGGAAGATCCACTGCCGCGTTCAGGGATGTCGCAGCAATGGTCAAAAAGAACGCGGCACACGCTGCAACGAGGATCTTGGGTGCTTTCATCATAGGTGCTTCCTCCCAACATTTATTTGCACCCACCCATTAAGCAAATGAAAGGCCAGTTCCCCGCCAAGCCGCCTGCCTGACTTAAGGCACAAATACCAGGATCTTACAGGACTCTCCTGGAATCGCCCCAAACAGGCATGATCATCTTCCGTTCAAAAGTGTATCCAGGCTTAACGAGAATGTACGCTTAATTCTATACATAACTACTTTCTATAATCGAGTGCCCCCGTCCGGGGCCCGTTCGTCCCGCCGGGCTGCTGCCCTGACGGCTTGAGATCACGGTCTGTCCGTCACAAGACCGGCCCTCGGGCCTCTCCTCTTCATATGGAGCCAAACAGCCTCTCATACTGGGCGATCTTGCTCTCGAGAGAGTAGGTCCTCTCCACGAAGCCCTTCCCTGCCAGTGAAAGGCGATGTCTCAGGGGATCGTTGCCAGCCAGGAGCAGCAGGCACTGCGTCAGCCCCTCCCGATCGTTGGACGGGAAGAGGAGCCCAGTCTCGCCATGCCTGATCACTTCATTTATGCCCAGAACATCCGCGCCCACGACTGGAACGCCTGCAGCCATGGCCTCCAGCACGGTCAACGGAAGCCCCTCATGGATCGAGGGCAGACAGAATACCCCGAAGAGCTTGAGCAGGTCGGAAACATCGTCTCTCATGCCCAGGAAGAGCACCCGTTCCGAAACACCCGACCGATCTGCGAAGGACTGCAGCTCACCCTCCATGAAATCCTCTCCCGCCACGATGAGCTTTGCTTTCCTGCCCGTCTTCAGAAGATCCGAGAAGGACGAGACCAGCAGCTTGAGGTTCTTCTCCGGCCTGATGTTGGCCACCGTGCCGATGACGAGCTCGTCTTCTCCGATCCCGAGCCGCAGCCTCAGGCCGTTCTCCCTGCCGCTGCCGAAGGCCGCCGTATCAATGCCGTTATAAATAAGGTGTACCCTCTCTCGAGGTATCCCGAGGCTGTTGAGATAGTAGTCCATGATCTGGCCGGAGATGGCCACCAGCCCGTCCGCGTGCCTGAGCATGATCCTGTTGGCGATCTTCTTGTGAGGCTCGAGCTGATCGAGCTGCCAGCGGGAGTGCTCTGTATAGACGAGCCTTATCCGGGTAAACCGCGTCGCAAGAAAGGTATACAGCAGGGGGCTGAAATGGTGGGGGTTTACGATATCAATGCTCCCGTCCTCCAGGATCTTCCGAAACCCCCTGACAAACTCGAGATCGATCTTCCTCGATTTGCTGATGCAGCGGGACTCAACCCCGATCTCCTCGTACAGGGACCTGAACGGGCCATCCTCGAAACCCACGACCATGCACGGGTACCTGCTCCGGTCCAGCTTCCTCACGATGTCGTAAACAACCCTCTCGGACCCGCCCATTGCAGCGAGAGACCATATCACGAAGGCGATCTTCTTCACTTCACCACTCGTCATGACCGAATATCCGCCCGCTCCCTCAGCACTCGTTTCCGGAAACGTGCCTCGCGGTCCGCACCCACTTCTTTGCCCGGTAGATCCGGGTGATGCTCAGAACGTCGATAACGCCCTTCCAGGCAAGGAAAAAGGGCACGTGCAACATCGCCCTGACCACCTTCCAGGCAGACCCCGAGAGGTAGACGCCCAGCACGAAGAGCATCACCTGTGCCGCCAGGAGCAGCAGCGAGACAAAAACTATCAGCCTTGCCAGATTTGTTGAAGGCAGCAGCAAGGCTGCCAGCAGAAGGAGCACGGTCAGGTTGATCTGCAGGGAGTAGTTGGGAAACACCAGGGGCATGGACGCATCCACGGTGAACAGGTCTCTGCTTACCAGTCCCCGGACGAGCAACCCGAAGCCGTATCTCTTCAGGACCTGGAACCTGCCGCTCGACCAGCGCAGACGCTGAGGTGTCGCCTGCGCCAGAGACCTTGACTCCTGGTGGAAAACCTTGGCCCTCAGCGCAAAGCCGATCCTCTTCCCGTCGCCGATGAGCTGTGCATAGTACTCCCAGTCCTCACCCACGGAAAAGGCCGTCCACCCCTTTGCCCCGAGCAAACCGGTCGTGAAACAGATGCCGTTTCCCATGAGGTAGGACGACAGCCCAAGCTTGTACTTGGAATGGTGGTACAGGTGGTTGCACATCGTTCTCGAAACGTACAGAAGCTGGGTGAACCAGCTGTCATCCCGGTTCCCTACTGCATTGTGGCACTGAATTGCCTGTTCCCCGCCATTGATCATCAGGTTCAGCTCTTCGAGGATACCCGGGTCCACGATATTGTCCGCGTCCACGATGAGCACGGCGTCGAAGCGTTCGAGCGGGATCTTTCCGACAGCCCACGAAATAGCGTGTCCCTTGCCGGCATGGTCTTGATCCCTGCGCTCGATGACGTTCACCGGGTACTCTCCGCACACGGCCGCGGTACGGTCGGAGCAGTTGTCCGCCACCACGTAGACGGCAAAGAGATCCCGGGGATAGCGCACCTCCAGAAGGCTCCTGCACAGCCTGCCTATGAGCAGCTCTTCGTCGTGGGCGGGCACAAGCACGGCGAAGCGAACACGCTCCGCGGGCTTGTCATATTCTCGCTCGGGCACGGCAAAATACGCCGCGGCCAGGAAGATCACGTATCCCACGGCAAGGGTGAGGTACAGCGCCAGGCAGACAAGCACGAGGTAAACGGGCAGCAGGATCATGCCGGCACCTGCCTGCACTTCCCGTTCACCAGCGACTCGTACATCCCTTCTATGCGGCGGCTCCAGTCGCTGATGTTGTACCTGCTGCTCACCATGTCCTTTCCGGCCCGGGAGAACATCCTCCTCAGATCGGGCTCTCCCGCAAGCCGCAGCAACCTTTCGCGTATCGCACCGCTGTCTCCCGGTGGGACGAGAAACCCGTTGATCCCGTCTTGGACCACGGCCGGCACCCCGCCCACTGACGAGGCCACCACCGGTATGCCCAAGCCCATCGCCTCGAGCAGGGCCATGGGCGTTCCCTCGGTCAGGGACGGCAGGACAAAAACGTCAAAGGCGGGAAACCAGCTCTCGGTGTCCTCCCGGAACCCGGTAAAAACAACGTGCCCATCGAGCCCCATCTCCTGCGCCAGCTTCGTCAGCCGCTCACCTCGACGCCCATCCCCCAAGATAACGAGCTTGAACGGCACGCCGGATCGTATCAAACCGCACGCAGCCTCGATCAGGTGCTCGACCCCCTTCTCCCGGCTGAGCCTCCCCGCAAACCCGACAACCACCTCATGCGGCCCGACTGCAAGATCGATCCGCTTTTTCTTCCTGAGCCGCAGAAAATCACCCTCCCCGAGACCAGTGGCAGGGGTGTTCCGGACCACCTCGACGCGGGCACCGTCGATCCCGCTGCGCAGAAGATCATCCCTGATGCCCTCGGAAACCGCCATGATCCTTGCACACAACCGCAGAGCCACCCTGTCGAGTGTGTTGTAGAGCCTCAAGTTTCGGTCATTGGATATGTAACCGTGGCACGTTGCAATGCCGGGGATCCCCAGCAGCCTGGCTGCGGGCAGCCCGCAGATGTCCGCGAAGTAGCCATGGGTGTGCGCCAGGTGGAAAGACCCGTTCCTCAGGATGGCAAACAGCCTTGCCGCCACGCGCGGGACCCTGAGCGGATCGATGTTCCTTCGAACAGCGACCGGAACGCTCTCGAATTGGTACCCATACCTTCTGAGCTCGCGGGCGAAATACGGCTCGTCCTCCCAGGGGCGGGTGAGCAGGATCGGCTGGATGTGATACCTCTGGCGGTCCACGTGCCTCAGAAAGTTCAGGCTCACCTTCTCGGAGCCGCCAAAGGTGATGGGGGTGAGTATGTAGGCTATCCTGATCAACGGCTAGACCCTCACTTTCCTGTTGAATGGGCCGATCGCCCTGATCGTTCTTAACTTCCGGAACCCGGCGTCCTGCATCGCATCCAGCGAGGGCTGGTTGCCTTCGTGAGCGATACTGAAGACCCTTCTCAACCCGTTCTCCTTCAGGTCGCGGAAGGTTTGGCAGAGCATCTTGGCCATGAGCTTGTTACCCCTGAAGGGGCGGAGGGTGGTGTTGTAGTTCAGCTCCACGGCATCCGCGGGCAGCACCAGGAACCTGCTGTAGTCACCCTGGGTAATGATCCAGTGGATGTAGGCGAGCTCGCCGTCCTTGAAGGCCAGGTAGCACGTCTTAAGGCCGAGGATCCGGTCATAGTAAAACTCCCTGGGCAGGTCCAGCCCCTTTCGCAGCCGGTCCAGCTCCTCGAGGGTGGGCTTTATCACCCGGTAGCATGCATCCATGTGCATGGACGGCAGGCCGTCGGTGAGCTCGGTCCCCGTAAGCCAGAAGGTGTTGACCCTCAGCGCGCTGTAGTAGAGGAAGCGGATAATGCTCGAGGGCCTGCTGCCGTAATGGTGGTATGCCGTTTTCTTGAACTCCTTCAGTGCTGCGGCTATGTTGCTCACCGAGCCGACTGCCCGATCGTTCATCATGGCTTTCTGACTCCGTTTCCCAATTTAGTTTGGCCGGCTCTCCACCGTTGCCGCGGCAATCTCAGGCGGGTGCGCCGTCCGTCTGCCGTCGGCGGGCCGCGAGACAGCTCACCACGGCGGAAAACACCACGTAGAACGCCCAGTAGAAAGAGTACGCCTGGCTCAAGAACATGCCCGAGACGAAAAGCCCGGCAAAGCCCACCAGGCCCATTTCCGCAATCCTGGCCAGCTTCTCCGGGCACGGCCCCTTCTTCACCCGCCGGAGGGTGCGCATCACGTTCAAACTCATCAGGAGAAAGAGCGTCATGCCTATCATCCCGGTCTCCGTGCCGATCTGCACCACCATGTTGTGGGCAGCCTGCCAGGACCGTTCTTCTATGCCCCTTCTCTGCCGGTCCAGGCCAACCGCCATGGAAAAGTTCCCGACACCCACCCCGGTGAGCGGGTTATGGATCATGGAGTCCATGCCTATCTTCCAGAGGTTTATCCTGCCTGTCTCGTCCTTGAGGTTATAATCCTCCTCGATTTCGACAATGGTCATGTACCGCTCGGTGTTGAGCGGGGCGAGCGAGACGAAAACCAGGCACAGCGCCACGAAGATGATCTTCATGAAGGGCCTTACGATCCGGTTTTTCATGAAGAGAAGGAGAAAGGCCGCCACGCCGAAGGCCACGAACCCACCTCTCGAGCCGCTGAGCAGGATCACGAGAGTGCCCGCCCCAAACGAGCACGTGCTCGCGATCCGTATCGCCAGATGGTTGCCCCGCGAAACGAAGAGCAGGTTCAGGGGCAGGAAGGAGAGCGCGAAAAAGGCCAGGTCGTTGGGATCGAACATCTCCGCGAAGTACAGGCGTCCGAACGCGAGCTCTCCGGATGCAACGGTATAGAGGGAGTACAGGCCGTTGCCCAGGCATCCCACGAGAATCACGGTGGAGAGCCTGTCAATGCTCTTTACCACCTTGAAGAAGATGATTACGAAGAGAACCACGTTGACGTACCCGCCAAAGATCATCTCGAAGGAAAGCCTCGCATACAGCGAGAACGGAATGCCCATGATCATGACGAGCAGCAGCGCCGCATACAGCCTGAGCTGCTGCTGACTGAAGAACGGGGTGCGGCTGAGCTCGCCCGAACGCACCAGGACCATGAACAGGGTGATTATCCCTGTCAGCAGGGCGGGCCGTAGCGGCTCGAGGGCGGGGAATATGTCCTGCGGCCTGCAGAGCAGCACAAGGGTCCAGAAGCAGAAGGTTACGAAGAGCGCCCCGGAACGGGCAGGTTCATCCCGGGGAGCAGGGGCGGCGGCGTTTTCCTGCAAGACTGGTAACGGTGCCTGCACTTCTTTGCCTCCTTGGAAATCGAGCGCGGCTGTGTGCGATCTACAGCCGAATCACCTCGAAATGTCTTCCGCTCTTGCTCTGGTAGTAGTTGTAGACCTTGCGGACGAAGTCCGGCTTCAAGGGGAACAGCGCCGGGTCGATGCGGAACGACTTGATGTCCAGGTGCGGCCCGAAGATGACCCTGCAGTTCTCCAGGGCCGAGGAAAAAAACGACGCGAGCACCCTGGGCAGAGGGCCGCGTACGCAGAGCTGGTACTCGATGGGCACGTCGAACCTCCTCACGGTCAGCCCGAGGGCCTTGCGCAGGCGCTCCACCCTCTCCGGCGGCTCGCACTTGTGAGGTATGTACACGATTTTTTCACCCGCAAAGTGCCGAACTACCTTTTCCAGGCACTCCAGGTACAGCTCGTCGGTGCACCCTTCGCTGATCATGGTCATGCCGAGAAAGAAAACCTCGTTGCCGTGCGCGGCCGACATGGCTTTCTGCCGGAAGTACCCGTACTCGTTTCGGATGAGGTGGTCGCTGTTGGACATGGCGAGGTCATAGGTGGTGAAGAAGGTCAGGCTCGCGGCCTGCCGTGCGCGGTAGCCCAGGAGCCTGGTGATGAGCTTCTTTCTGAACGAGGGCGTGTCGAGGCTGTAGGTGCCGCACCCGGCATGCATCTGTTCACGCACCGCGTGTATGCTCAAGGTCACGGTCCCGTCGTCGAGCAGGCACAGCCTCCGCGGTTTCACCACGTTGCCGAAGTGGCGCATGTAGGTCCTGAAGTAGTTGCCCAGAAACAGGTTCTCCACGCGGGAGAGCGAACTTGCCTGCCGGTCGAGAAGCTTTCTCAGCTCACGGAGCTCATACGTGTTGAAATACCCCTGCACCCTCTCCGAGGGATGGTCCTTGAGGTAGCGCGCCACCCTCCCCCTGTTTTCGATACAAGTGGGCAAGAATCGCACCTCCTGCCACTCGCCCCCCACGATCAGCGGCTCGTAGGCCTCCCGCGGGTACTCCTCCAGGGTGATCACGAGCAGGAGGTTGTTCTGAAGCTCCAGGGCGTGCTTCGCCTCGATGGCGTTTAAGAGCTGGTGGGGCGTTTCGACGAGATACACGTTCATGGCCCGGCCCTCCCATGTTTTGCACAGCGGATCATACGAGATCGATCAGCCCTTTCTCGGCCCACCGCTCCAGGTAGGCCAGCACCTCGGCACCATCCAGGCCCACCCGCTCGGCGAGGGTCTCCACTCTCACCGGCCGGTGCAGGGATGGGATGATCTCCATGAGGAGCCTGGCTTTTTTTGACCGCTCTCCGCCGGCATCGTCGCCAAAGGCGATCTGCCCGGGGTCAACATACAGGTCAAATGCCGGGTTGGACGTGCAGATGCTGCCGGTGAACCTCTTGACCACCACGGGCGAGGCCTCGACCCAGTCTATCGCCCTCATGACCAGGTCAACTGATTCCTCGAGCGCCTCCTCGTGCACGATGGACATGTCGTCCCGGTCGCAGTGGTACTGCGGGTAGGGAAACCGCGACAGCGAGGCCATGGGTATGCCGCGGGCAAACCACACGTACTCGCCGTTGACCACGATGCTGCCATAGGGGCCCCTGCAGTGGTCTTTCCCCTCCGCGGCCAGAACACGGGCAAGGGCGGCGCCCAGGCTCGCATCTCCGCCCGGAGGGTCTTGGATCGCGAGCGGCGTGCGGGTGCCGAGCATTTCCAGAAACAGGCCCTCTATGAGGTTCTGCCGCTCTGAAGCGCCGATGCGCCCCAGATAATATTCCGCCCCCATGATCTCCTGATGCAGGACAAGGCAGTAAGTATACCGGGTGCGCCTGCCGGAAAGCCTGCGCATGACCTCGACCCCTGCGGCGCAGCCCGAAAGCCCGTCATTGGCCATGCCCGGGTGGTCGAGGTGCGCGGCGAGCACGATCCGGTGCGGCAGAGCCCCCGGGTGGGTATATTCCAGGATCTTGAGCACGCCCGGGGCC
>Ga0208195_1004226_pt1 | contig 11469 bp, 9 predicted proteins | sample AD_UKC077_MetaG_FD_184441 | JGI IMG/M metagenome (GOLD analysis project Ga0208195, IMG submission 184441) | Active sludge microbial communities of municipal wastewater-treating anaerobic digesters from USA - AD_UKC077_MetaG (SPAdes) (version 2) | ecosystem: Engineered > Bioreactor > Anaerobic >...
CAATTTGATAAAAAAGTGCTATAATCCTGAGTAGATATAAACATTTATAATAGGAGGTAACTATGGATTACCAACGACTAGTGAAGGAATTAAGACTAAAACTAATTTTATCTCAACAAGAATTTGCAGACTTGCTTAATGTTTCTTTTGCCTCTATTAATAGATGGGAAACTGGGAAACATGAGCCAACGATTAAAATAAAGAGAAAAATTGTTCAACTTTGTAAAGAGAATAATATTGATTTGGAGGAGAAAGAATAATGGATAATAAAGTTAACAAATTGCAAGAAAGAGAAGAATTACATCGTTCAATTTGGAATATCGCAAATGAATTAAGAGGCTCAGTAGATGGATGGGATTTTAAGCAATATGTGTTAGGCATCATGTTTTATCGTTATATTTCTGAAAACCTTACTTCATACATTAATAAAGGTGAAATTGAAGCAGGAAATATAGGTTTTGATTATGCAAAACTAACTGATGCCGAAGCTGAAGTTGCAAGAGAAGGATTAGTAAGTTCAAAAGGATTTTTTATTCTCCCATCTGAACTATTCTGTAATGTTAGAGCAAATGCTTATAATGATGAGAATTTAAATGAAACTCTTGAAAGAGTATTTAAACATATTGAGGAATCAGCAAAAGGCACTGAATCTGAAAATGACTTTACAGGTTTATTTGATGATATCGATGTAAACTCAAATAAACTTGGATCAACTGTTGAAAAAAGAAATAAAAAATTAGCTGAAATATTAAATTATATTGGTGATATGAAACTTGGTGATTATCAAGATAACACAATTGATGCTTTTGGAGACGCATATGAATATTTAATGAGTATGTATGCTTCAAATGCAGGTAAATCAGGCGGAGAATTTTTTACTCCTCAAGAAGTGTCTGAGCTTCTAACAAGATTAGCAATCATTGACAAAAAAAGTGTAAATAAAGTTTATGACCCAGCATGTGGATCAGGGTCATTGCTTCTTCAAGCATTAAAATTATTAGGTAAAGATAATATTAAGCAAGGTTTCTATGGTCAAGAGAAAAATATCACAACCTATAACCTTTGTCGTATCAATATGTTTTTACACGATGTTGATTTTGATAAATTTAACATTGCATGTGAGGATACTTTAATTGCTCCAAAACATTGGGATGATGAACCTTTTGATGTAATCGTCTCTAATCCACCTTATTCAGTTAAATGGGAAGGTGATGATAATCCATTATTAATTAATGATCCACGTTTCTCACCTGCAGGTGTATTAGCACCAAAAGGAAAAGCGGATTTAGCTTTTATCATGCATTCACTTGCATGGCTTTCTACGAATGGTGTTGCATCTATTGTTTGCTTCCCAGGAATTATGTATCGTGGAGGAGCAGAACAAAAAATTAGAAAGTATCTAGTGGATAACAACTATGTTGATGCAATTATTCAACTACCTGATAATCTTTTCTTTGGAACTTCCATTGCAACATGCATTATGGTTTTAAAGAAATCAAAGAATGATACAAATGTTTTATTTATTGATGCTTCAAATGAATTCATTAAAGTTACAAATAATAACAAACTCACTCCAGATAACATCCAAAATATTGTTAAAGCTTATAAAGATAGAACTGATATAGATAATATGGTAAAGGTAGCTTCATATGAAGATGTAAAAAACAATGATTATAATCTTTCAGTTTCTACATATGTCGTTAAAGAAGATACAAGAGAAAAAATTGATATAAAAAAACTTAATGCAGAAATCGAAGAGATTGTTGCAAGAGAAAATATCTTAAGAGAAGAAATAAATAAAATTATTGCAGAAATTGAGGAGGGCAAATGAGTAAATTAGATGAATTAATTACTGAACTTTGTCCATATGGAGTGGAGATTGTAACAGTGGAAGAAATTTGTGACATTACACGTGGGAGGGTAATGTCCAAAAATTATCTAAGAGAAAATATAGGTACTTATCCCGTTTATTCATCACAAACAGCAAATAACGGTATTTTTGGCTACATAAATACTTTTGACTACGACTGTGAATCGGTAACATGGACAACAGATGGAGCAAATGCTGGTTCTGTTTTTTATCATATTAACGAAAAATTTAGTATAACAAATGTTTGTGGATTATTAAGGGTTAAAAATAATGAACTGGTAAGTACAAAGTTTCTATTTTATGTCTTGCAAGTATATGCAAAGAAATATGTTAATGATGGTATGGGTAACCCAAAATTGATGAGCAATGTTATGGCAAGGATTTCTGTTCCCCTTCCCCCTCTGCCTGTTCAGCAGGAAATTGTCCGTATTCTGGACAATTTCACAGAGCTTACAGCAGAGCTTACAGCAGAGCTTACAGCAAGAAAGAAACAATATATTTTTTACACAGAAAAATTAATGAATTTTATGGAAAATCAGTTTAGAGAAATAAAAATTACCAATAAATTACTTAGAGGGAAAAGATTAACCACAAGAGATTTGGTTGTCGATGGTAAATACCCAGTTTTTCATGGTGGAATTGAACCACTGGGTTATTATAATGAAAAAAACAGAAAAGCTGATACGGTAATGATAATTAATGTAGGTGCTTCAGCTGGTTCAGTAGGTTATTCAAAAGATGATTTTTGGTCCTCAGATGGCTGTTTTTGCTTAGAACATTCAGAAGAATATTTGAATAAGTTTTTATATTATTATCTACTAACAAAGGAAGATTTTTTAAAATCTAAAGTTAGAAAAGCTGGTATTCCTACACTTGACAATTCTATAGTTGAAAGAATATTAGTTCCAATAATACCTATTCCAGAACAGCAAAGAATTGTTGAAATTTTAGATAAATTTGATTTATATTGCAAAGACTTATCTAATGGTCTTCCCGCTGAAATAGAAGCTAGACAAAAACAATACGAATACTATAGGGATAAACTTCTTACATTTAAGAAACTGGAGGTTTAAGTATGCCAAACTATAACATTATTACTGAATCATCGGATTCAACTGTTGTTACTGAGTATAAACCTGTAGTTTCTAAATCAGATTCATATCAAAGTGAAGCAGAACTTGAAAAAGAGTTTATTAATCTTTTGTGCCAACAATCATATGAATATTTACTAGTTCATAATGAAGAAGATTTAATTAAAAATTTAAGAAAACAATTAGAGATTCTTAATAACTGCAATTTTAGTGATGATGAATGGGATAGATTTTTTAAGCATAAGCTTGCTAATCCAAATGATGGTATTGCTGAAAAAACAAAGATAATCCAAGAAGATTATCGTCAAGTGCTTATTAGAGATGATGGTTCATCAAAAAATATTAGTTTAATTGATAAATCAAACATCAACAAAAATAAACTTCAAGTAATCAATCAATATACAGTCACCGATGGACGTTATGAAAATCGTTATGATGTTACAATTTTAGTGAATGGGTTACCGCTTGTTCATGTTGAACTAAAAAGACGTGGTGTAGCTATTAAAGAAGCATTTAATCAAATCAATCGATATCAAAGAGATTCATTCTGGGCAGAATCTGGATTATTTAATTATGTCCAAATCTTTGTGATATCAAATGGAACTAATACAAAATATTATTCAAATAGTACAAGATTTAATCATATTAAAGATTCACAAAATAAGACTAAGAAGGAAAAAACATCGAATACTTTTGAATTTACTTCTTATTGGGCTGATGCTAATAATAAAATTATTCCAGATTTGATTGACTTTACTAGAACATTTTTCTCAAAACATACAATACTTAATATTCTAACTAAGTATTGTGTATTCACTGTAGATAAAATGCTTTTAGTCATGAGACCATATCAAATTGTTGCTACTGAAAGGATTTTAAATAGAATCGAGATTGCCAACAATTATAAGAAATATGGGACAGTTGAAGGTGGTGGATATATCTGGCATACAACAGGTAGTGGAAAAACACTGACCTCATTTAAGACTGCAAGACTTGCAACTAAGATTCCTTACATTGATAAAGTTTTATTTGTTGTTGATAGAAAAGACTTAGACTATCAAACAATGAGAGAATATGACCGCTTTGAAAAAGGTGCAGCTAATTCAAATAGATCAACTGCAATTTTAAAGAAACAATTAGAAGATAGTAATATAAAAATCATCATTACTACAATTCAAAAGTTGTCTATTTTTATTGAAAAGAATAAAGGACATGAAGTATTTAATAAGCATGTGGTGATTATCTTTGATGAATGTCATCGAAGCCAATTTGGTGAGATGCATGCTGCAATTACCAAGAACTTTAAAAAGTATCATTTATTTGGTTTTACTGGAACCCCAATATTTGCAGTTAACTCAACTGTACAAAAAAATGCAAAATTAAGAACAACAGAACAAGCATTTGGTAATCAACTTCATGCTTACACGATTGTGGACGCAATTAATGATAAAAACGTTCTTCCTTTTAGGGTTGATTATATTAAGACAATTGATCTTCCTGATGATATTGAGGATGAAGAAGTTTGGGATATTAATAGAGAAAAAGTTTATATGAATCCAGAGAGAATTAGACTGGTGACCAAGTACATTCTTGACCACTTTGACCAAAAGACTTATCGGAACATAAAATCCTTTAAGCATAGTGTTGTATCAAATGTAAATGAAGTAGTTTCTGCAAGAGATAGAGGATTTGTTAAAGAAGATAAGCAATCCAATTATATTAATGGCTTTAATTCAATCTTCGCAGTAAGTTCAATTGAAGTTGCAAAACTTTATTACAACGAGTTCAAAAGACAAATGGCAGAAAACCCTGCAAAAGCACTTAAGATAGGACTTATTTACTCATATGGAGCAAATGAAGAAGAAGCTGATGGTATTCTAGATGAAGAAGTACCTGATGATACTACATCACTTGATCAATCAAGTAGAGATTTTCTTGAAGGTGCTATTAAGGATTATAATGCGATGTTTTCTACTAACTATGATACATCGAGTGATAAGTTCCAAAACTATTATAAAGATGTATCATTAAGGATGAAAAATAAGGAGCTTGATTTACTCATAGTAGTAAACATGTTCTTAACTGGATTTGATGCAACAACCTTAAATACTTTATGGGTTGATAAGAATCTAAAAATGCATGGACTTATTCAAGCATTCTCAAGAACTAATCGTATTCTAAATTCAATTAAGACATTTGGTAATATTGTATGCTTTAGAAATCTTCAAAAGAAAACGGATGATGCTATATCACTATTTGGTGATAAAAATGCTGGTGGTGTCGTTTTACTTAAAGGCTTCAAAGATTATTACGAAGGTTATTATGATGAAAAAGGGATATATCATCAAGGTTATGTTGATATGATTGATGAACTTAATGAATCATTCTCATTAGAACAACCTTCATTTGTTGGAGAAAAAAATCAAAAAGAGTTTATTGCATTATTTGGTTCAATTCTTCGTATGAGAAACTTATTATCTTCATTTGATAAATTTAGTGGCAATGAACTAATTAGCGAAAGAGATTTCCAAGATTATTGTGGTAGATATCTTGATCTAAAAGAAGAATGGAAGAATAGAACTAAAGATGGAGAAGCGGTTGATGTTTCCGATGATGTTATTTTTGAAATTGAACTGCTTAAACAAGTAGAAATTAATATTGACTATATTTTAATGCTTGTTCAAAAATATCATGATTCGCATTCAGAAGATAAAGAAATATTGATCAATATCCAAAAAGCAATAGATTCTTCACCTGAAATGAGAAGTAAAAAAGCGTTAATCGAAAACTTTATTAAGGGAATAAATGAAGTTGATGATGTGCTAAATGAATGGCGAAGTTATGTTGCAGAAGAAAAAGAGAAAGCAATAAAAACGATTATTGAAACCGAAGATCTTAAGGAAGCAGAAACTCGTAAATTTATTTCTATCGCATTTGAAACAGGAAGTATCAAAACTACTGGAACTGATGTCGATAAGATTCTTCCACCAATATCTAGATTTGGAAGCGGGAATCGTGATGAAAAGCGTAAAACAGTATTAGCTAGATTACTTGAATTTTTCGAGAGATTCTTTGGAATAGGATAATGCGAATAGACTTTAAAAGTAAGTATATTCAAAAGTATTCTATACATAATCAAAGTTTTAATTAATAAATAGAATAATTTTGACTTAAAAAGAGGTGATTTTAATAATGAATTTTGTACTTGAATCTCAAATATGGGATTTGCATATTCATACGAACAAATGTCCATTAGGGAGCGATGAATTTGCAAGAGATTATAAGGATAATACTGATGGTTTTGTTGATAAATTAATCAGTATCTTCGATAAGCGAGAATATGCTAATTTGTCAATGATATCGTTTACCGATCATAATCAAATTTCTTTAGAAGTTTATCAAAATTTTTATGAAAGAAATCATAGAGTAGTACTTATACCCGGTGTTGAGATTTCGTATATTACAGATAAAAATAATAGTGTTCCCAAACATTTATTAGTTTATTTTGATGCTGATAAAAACTCAATAAAAGATTTATCAGATAAAATTAACACCTTACTTAAAGACACAAGAGAAAAAAATAAATGCTTGAAAATTCAGGATTTATTACCTAAACTATATCATTTGGGCTATAATTTTCTTATAAGCCCTCATTTTCTAAAACAAGATGAGAGAGGGTTAGATTTCGATTGGAACGAAGCAGATTTTACAAAAATTGATTCAAAACTTTATTCGGATCAATTCTTTTGCTTTTGGGAATCTGGAGGTTTATCTTCCATGAGTAAAGCTCAAAAGTTTTTGGAAGAGTTTGAAATAAGTGATAGAATATCAATTGTTCATTTTTCCGACTCAAATAACTTTGATAAATTGCTTACTTATTTAAATTCCCCTTCACAATACTTTCATAGTTTACCAAGTTTTAAAGGATTAGCACTTGTTGGATCTGATTGTACAAGAATTCGTAAACATTATGTAAAACTCGATAAAAGTCAGTTTTCTAATTATATTGGTACTATTATTTTTAACGGGCAAACTATTAATTTATCACATCAACTAAATTCGATTATTGGTGGTAGAGGCAGTGGTAAATCTGTTCTACTAGATTCTATAGCTTTAAAATTAGGTAGAAGTATTGAAAATGATGACAGAAAAGAGTATATATTAAATAATTCTATCGAACTTTTTGATTTCAATAACAATTCAATAAATAGTGATTTTAAAATTGAATATTACCAACAAGCATATATATCAGATATTTTCAATAGCAAAGATTTTTACCAAAAATTAAAAGAAAAGTTTAATGAAGTTTTTGATTTAATACCTAATATTGACGTAAGCACTATCATCTTAAATTATAAAAATATATTTAATTCATTTGTAGATGAGAATAAAATTCCTACTAGTGAAAATTTGCCAGGACTTAATGATAATTTCTATATATTAAGCGATGATGATTTGGATATCAAAATAAAAAAGGGAATGTTATTAAATATTCCGAAATCAGAGGATCTTATTGATATTGAATTAGCCTTATTAAATGTTGAAAATAATTTTTCAAAGGTGATTCCTAAACAAATTATTAATCAACCTGAAATCATTAGTTTAAAGAATGTACTTCAATATTTTATATTGATGGAATCCAAAAAATATAACCTTAATCTTATTAAAGAGAAATATTCAATTAATGAATTAATTAGTATTTTTATTAAATACAAAGATGAAAAGTCTGATTTATCAAAAGTAAAAAGTGAAATATCAAAAAAAATAACTGAGAAATTATTATACATTTCTCAAGATATTATATACAGAAATTCTATTGTGCAAGCTATCATTGAAACAACAAAGGGTTTTAAATCAAAATATTGTAACTTTTCAACTAGAAATGGATCGGTAAGCAATCGTTTCATTTTCTCAAAAGAACTAAACATTCATAATCCAATAGAGTTTTTTATTAAATGTTTAGAAAAACACTTTGATAAGAATAAAGTTAAACAGTCAAGTTCTTCAATAAGCATTGAGAATTTTCATGATCTATCAAATATGTTCATTTATAACCCTAAAAATTTTATAAAAGAAAGTTCAAGTGTGGAATTATTACTTGATGATATACTTAATTTTGAACTCACATATGAAGAATCAAGCAACATATATTATGTAGAGGACAGCGGTAGTATAAAAAATATTAAAAATTTATCACCTGGTTATAAAACAAACATTCTAATGGAGTATATAGTATATAAAGATACTGCAGTACCATTACTAATTGATCAACCAGAAGACAATGTTGATAACCAAACTATTTATAATCTATTAAAAAAATGGTTTACTAGTATGAAGTTTAAAAGACAAGTTATTGTTGTTACACATGATGCTAATATAGTTATTAATGCAGATTCAGAAAACATTATATTGGCAAAACAAGCGAGCGAAAATAAGTTTGAATACAAATTTGGAGCATTAGAATTTGAAAACATGATTGAAAATGCAGCTCTAATACTCGATGGTGGGAAAGAAGCGGTTCAAAGGAGATTAACAAAATATGAATCATAATATAGATATATTGTACGAGGGAAATATAATTTGTTCAATTAATGCAAATTCACCAATGTTATCAGATGTAGTAGAAAAAGTGATATTAAATGAAAAAATAGATTTAAACATAATAGACCTAAAATGCGAGATTGATAAATTTGATACTAATGCTTTTAAGGAAATTTTAATTTCAGCAGGTACTTCTATTAGAAGCAAATTAACGAATGAGTGTGAGAAATTTGATCAAATTCTAAAAACAATTGAAACTGATCAAGATGTTATAGAATACTATAGTAAACTTAAAGAAGGTAGTAAATAACACTATATTTTTTGTGGATTAGTTTTACAATTAAATCATAAAATATAGCTAAAATAAAACAATAAGTTATATTATAAATAGAGCGGTGGCTATTAATGCTTCCGCTTTTCTATTATTTTAAGGCTTGATGACCTAACCCATTCAGAACTTCCATGATATTGTTAGCTAAAAGAACTACTTAAAGGAGGTTGGTAGATGTGAGAATGAATGATTTTGATGTGTACTAACAAAACAATAGGAGGTGAAATTAATGTTAAGTATACAAGAGTACAAGAAACTTCAAGAGTATAAGGAACTAGGGCTATCCAAAGTAAAAGTGTCTGAAAAGTTGAATCTCTCGTATAAGACGATTTGTAATTGGTGGGACAAAGACCAAGCATTCTTCAATGCTTTTCAAAAGAATCATGAGTATGTCTTAGATAACTATAGGCAATACATCATTGAGATTTTGAAAATCAGTCCTCAAATAAACAATACTGTTTTATATAAAAGGATTAAGGATGACTTTTCTGAATTTGATGTCCAAAGTTCATCATTTTTTAAGTATGTAAAAGAAGTAAGAGAACAAACAGGTTTATTAAAACCTAAACGTAAGTTTCAAATTAGAGAAGTAACTGAACCAGGCTATGAGGCTCAAGTAGATTTTGGTCAGTATGTGATGAGGACAGAGTATAAGAAGAATGTAAGAGTTTATTTCTTTTGTATGACGTTATCATTTTCAAGAATGAAATTTGCTTATTTTTCAGTCGATCCGTTTGATATTAAAAAAACGATTGACGCTCACATAGCAGCGTTTAAGTATTTTGGTGGAAGACCTCAAATGATTGTATATGACCAAGATAAGACAATGGTGGTATCGGAAAACTTAGGTGAAGTTATATTCGTCAAAGAGTTTGAAGATTTTATTAAAGAAACTGGTTTTACCATCTACTTATGTAAAGGTTATGATCCATCCACTAAAGGTAAAATTGAAAAGACAGTAGACTACATTAAACACCAATTTTTAGATGGCAGAATCTATTATGGGGTTGATAGGCTTACTCAAGAGTTTATTGGATGGTTAGATAGAGATGGTAATGGTATGATTCATGAAATCACGAAAAAACCACCACGAGAACTATTTAAGAAAGAATATCCAAAACTTCAAAAGTATGTTGAAAAGAAAAACGATGAGATTGTCATTCATACCGTATATCACGATACAGTAGAATATCAAGATAATCTTTATAAACTACCAAGTGAGAGTGTAAATGAAGGTGACAAGATCAGAATTGAACGATACGATAATCAGTTAATCTTCTATCATGCTGGAACAAATGAACTACTTTGTAAACATAGACTATTACTAGGTAAAGGAAATGTTGTTACATTAAATATTGAAGTTCATGATGAACCAACCATAGAAGAAGTATTACTAGATGAGTATAAAGATTATGAAATTTCAAGTGTCTTCATTAAAAGACTTAGAGAACAAAAACCAAGATATGTTTATCCACAGTGTCGTAAGATTGGAAGTCTTAAAAAACATTATGCAAAAGAGATGATTGCAGAAGGTATGCGTTATTGTGTAGAAGTAGACATTTGTACAGCCTTTGAACTATGTTCATGGCTAGTCTATAAAATGGGTGAGACGCTTGCTAAAAGGGTATTACCACCACATACAATTAAACACTATAAAATTAGAGCTGAGGAAATTAGAAAGGAGTTAAATGATGGCAGATATTAAAGCAATCCAAGATTTAGCTAGAACCTTAAACTTACAAAATATTGCAAGTGGTGTCATTGATTTAAATGATGAAACCATTTCTAATAAAGAGTATTTGTATAAGGTATTACTAGAAGAAGTAAACATTAGAAAAAAGAATAAGCTCAAAGACTTAAAACATATGTCAAGACTTAAACCACTCGTCTTTGACGAATTAAGAATTAGTGACGGACTTAAATGGCAGCTATCTAGAATCAAAGAAATGGATTTTAATGAAACAAGAGAAAACATCATTATTGTTGGAGACTGTTCAACAGGTAAAACATCACTTGCGACTACAATTGGTAATCATGCAATTGGAAAAGGTGCGAAAGTGGTTTATGTTACACAAGAAGAATTATTAGTTGAATCCAAGATAAAGAAAAAAACTTGGAATAATATCTTAATCGCTGATATGGTGATTGTTGATGATATGTTTTATTTAACACCATTAGAAGAAGAATTGATCCAAGTTTATAGTTACTCATGTTCTTACAAGAAACAAGAAGTATAATATTAGTTACTAATAGACCACTCTCAAGTTGGAAGAACATGAAGATAGATACGCATATTGTTAAGACACTTGCGAAAAGACTCATGCAAGATGCACAAATCATATCGCTTTAAATAGATAGTATTTTCATCTGTTGGTTCAAAAACTATCTATTCATTTGAACCAAGCGATGAGGTTATTATCCCCTTTGGATGATACGAGTTCCTACTAACGAATCTAGGTAAATTACTTAGAATTTAGAAAAACAGGCTAATAAAAATAGTATTTTGAGGTAGGGGGGTCTAAATCTCTACAGGTAAAGACCTACCACCGAGCCTGGGGTTTCGTGCGAATTTTTTTCATTTCAAAGGGGGTATTAAGCGATGGCGAAGGACGGTACTGCTAGAGGCGGTGCAAGAA
>Ga0208195_1004231_pt1 | contig 11463 bp, 8 predicted proteins | sample AD_UKC077_MetaG_FD_184441 | JGI IMG/M metagenome (GOLD analysis project Ga0208195, IMG submission 184441) | Active sludge microbial communities of municipal wastewater-treating anaerobic digesters from USA - AD_UKC077_MetaG (SPAdes) (version 2) | ecosystem: Engineered > Bioreactor > Anaerobic >...
GCTTTTTTAACTTCTTCAAAATCATCGGTATAAAATAATGTCTTAGGCGGTATTTCCACTTTTTCAATCCGCTTAGAACGTTCAGCCTTTCTTTTAACTTCTTTTTCTCTGATCGGCCTATATATTGCCAAAGATTCGGACAAAATATTTTTTAATTGGCTGTCTGGTTTCAATAAATCTTTTACAATCAATTTATAATAATCCGCTCGGCTCATTTTTAGGTAATTGGCAAAATAAACATTAAAAGCGGTTTTTACTTTACCCCAAGAACGCTCAGGAGCAAATTTCTTATTTTCATCTTCTTGCTGGGCAATCAAGTTAAAGCAAATTAGATTATATAATCTCTCTAAATCATTTCTGGATGATTCAACGCTTAAATCTTCACCTTGGTTTTTTAAGTCATTAATAAAATTGTCATAGTCTTCAATCTCCGCTCCCACGATCAAATCATTTTGGATGTGCAGATCTTTAACATTAACTTGTTTTCCGATTTTGGTTTTTATATCGCTTGCTGATGCTCCGCTTTTAATTCCGAAGTATTTATCAGCAGTTTCTTTAAACGTGGTTTGAAATGTGTCGCCTAAGTCATTATAATCAGTACGGCTCATAAAGACTGACTCAAATTCAAAAGGTTTAATATCATCTCGCCTTCGACTTATAAAAACCGCTGGCTTGTTTTCTCCTTGCTTGGCACTCTCAGCCAATATCTGATTTCTTTCATAATTAGTATACAGATAGCCGATGTTTAAATCTTTGATTCCATAATGTTCAGCTTCTGGCATACGTAGAATACGGCCGACTGTTTGGATATGAAATACTGGCGTTTTAATCTCTCTAAACATAACCAATATGCCAGCTCTCGGGCAATCCCAGCCCGTAGCGGCCGCCTGCTTGAATATTAAAAACTCAATCGGAGAATTATTTTTTTCGATTAAATTAAGATTTTCTTTTTTATCAGATAGCCAGATGGCGATTTTATCTTCATCTACTTTTTTATCTCGCAAAAAATTCTTGACTATATCCAATTTGGTTTGATCCATTGTTTCCTTGCTTGCCTTGTCATCGTTTGGGAGCTGAATTAAAACTAGAGGATTAATATCTCTTTTTAATTTCTTGTAATTGGCAATCAAATCCAGTCTTTTATTATAAGCTAATTCCAAAAGCAATAAATCCTGATCGTATTCTTTTTTGCTCTTTGCCAAATCTTCAATATCTTCCTTGGTTTGGGTGATTATTTTTTCCTTAATAAGACCAGCTTCAACCACATCTTCTCGCTTTACTCTCACATAACCCGCTTTTTTATCTTCAATATCATCATTGCTTGGCTCGTGCTTGGGAGTAGCGGTAATTTCAAGTATTATTCTTGGGTTTATTAAATCAATCAATTCGCTGGCTAGATCGGTTTCTTTATCCCGATGAGCTTCATCGACAATCAAAATCAATTCTCTGCCGTCTTCCTGGGTGGCCTGGATAAAATTATCAAAAGTTAATCCTTGCTCATTATCACGCCTTAATTTTCTGCCCTCTTTGGTTGAATCCTTAATCTTCTGCCAGTTTATAAAAAAGACATTGTTTCTTTCCAGTTTGCCTCGATTCAAGTCATTCAAGTCAAGTAGATCAAGTTCGTTTGCTCCTCCATAATATTCAAATAGTTTCTTTTTACTCTGTAGATATGACTCCTCGCTAAAACTAAACCACAAAAAAGCCTTATCAGCATTAAACTGCGGATCGCCTGTTAAGTCTTTTAGGAATTGGGCGGCCATTATGGTTTTACCGCTCCCAGTGGGAGCTTTGAAGATTAAAGGCAGTCGGTAGTAACCCCTTTTCCATAGCTCTAAAAATGATTTGCGAAGTTTGGCGATAGCCTCTTCTTGAAATGGCTTTAGCGTAAACATATTATAATTTGTTTATCTCTTTATATACTTCCAATATCGGCTCAGGAATATCTTCTACTCGGATATTTTTATAATCGTGAAATTCATTTTTATATTCATTCTTGCCCCAGCTGAAAATATAAAGGATTATTTTAGTGTTATTTTTATTTAGTTTATCAACCAGTTTTTGCAATTTGCTTTTGTCTTCCTTGAAATAAATCGCCAGAACTTGTTTATCATCCTGGAATATCTGCCACCAATCATTCTTCTCAGTTTCTTCCAATACATTTTCCCGCAAAGCGATCATCTCGCCAGCCTGATACGATAATTTAATTTTCCCCTCATCGGTTATTTTGTTTATGTGGTCGGTATCAACAAAATCGGTTTTGTAATATCGCAAATTTGATTTTATTCCAGTAATATCCTTATGTGTATCTACCCCCTTTATCACTGATTTTATTCTTGGGTAACAAACATCAACAGAAATATTATTTTCATTGTTCGTACATAATATAAATTTTCTATTTCCATTATCTTCTTTATTTAAAATTGAAACTGCATGGCCAGTTGTCCCTGATCCAGCAAAAAAATCTAATATTATTGCGTCTTTTTTATTATAAAGAATTGGAGCGATGCAATCATAAACATTGTAAACTGATTTTGGAAAATCAAAATGAGTGTTTGGCACTAAAGCATGGACAAGTTTTGTACCGTATTCATTCGCATCATATCTACTATCTTGCCAAACGGTTCTTACCGTTCCAAAATCTTTTCCCAGTTCAATTTCATAACCACCACGTGTTTTTTTAGCTCTCAATAAATCTTTAATTTGCTCTACGCTTTGCCTGGCATACCTCCATTTTCTTTCAATTCCTTTGCTGTCTATAGGGTAAACAAAATATTGATTATTTATTTTAACTGTTTGTTTTTTTGGATGTTTATCATTTGGAACAACATCACCAAAACCAATAATTTTATTATTTTCAATTATCATTGGATAAAAACAGTTTTTAGCATTTACCCTCAAAGACCCTCCACCATTATCTCTTAAATTTCTCCAAACTATTTCTTTTTTACTAATTTTTCTATGGGCTATAGACTTTATTCCATTTGGCAATGAAAAAAATGCATATTCATGGGTATATGAAAAGTTTTTGCCTTGTATCCCTCTTGGGTTATGGACTATTGTTATACAATGTAATTCATTGTTAGCAAAAATTTCTTCAATGAGTAAACCTAATCTATTAAATTCATTTTCATCAATTGCACAAATTAAAATACCGTCCTTTTTTAATAAATTTTTAGCAATTTGAAGTCTATTGCTCATCATTGAAATCCACTTACTATGCCTATATGCATCATTGCCATCAACATAATCATTGTTATATTTCCAATCTTTTGCTCCAGTATTATAAGGCGGATCAATATAGATAACATCAATCTTTTCTTTGTGGGTATAATTTAAAACAGAAAGAGAGTGATAGTTATCACCCTCAATTAAAATATTAACTGGCTTATCTTTGTCAGTATTAATCGCTTTACTTTTTACTTCCTTTAGGATTGGGAGCTTATTCTGGCAATCCAAAACAACCTGCTCTTCCTTTTCCTCCCAGACGAGCCCGTATTTTTTTCTGCTTTTTAGTTTTTTTATTTCATTCTTAAGCTCTTCAATCTGCTTAAGTAATTCATTTTCATTTTTATTTGGCATAGTTCAACACTTCTACGCCGACTGTTTTTATTTTTAGATAACAAAAAAGGACAGCCGAGGTGTTGAACCACAACAGTTCATCCCGAGGGAATCCCTAATCGTAGAACTCGACTGCCCATTCCAGCCTACGATTAGGCAAAAAATGGGCAGTTTCCGCTCAGGATATTCTATTGTGGTTCAACATTTTAAATTTACCACTAAAATAACAAAAAATCAACCTTGCTCCCCAGCACTACTCACTATATTTCAGCTTGATTTTTCGCCAAAATTAAAGTAAGCTAAAAGCAAAATGATAATGAAAATAAGTATTATATGACACCAGAACATAAATTTAATTTAGATATTTGGTGGATTCTCCAAGAAATAAAAAAAGATGAATTTCTTGCTCCAAAAGGAGAAAAGGTTGAATTTACAATAAGAGGTTTATTAGATCAAAAAAAGCATAATTCAAAAGAAATTAGCCAAAATATACCAGACATAGATACTCAAAGAAAACTTTTAAATAAGTTAGCGGAGTGGAAAGCAGTCTATGGCTTGGAGGCAGTTGACGATGTTTTTCGAGGAAGTGATACTTGGAACCCCACTATTTATCAACTATCAATAAAACAGCCTAAATTTAATGAAATTTATAATAAATTTGAAAGCATTTTTAATATTGATGAAAATGATCAAGTTTTAAATAACAACGAACAGCCTATAATTAAGACAAAAACTTTGGAATTAATTGCCAGGGATATCGGTGAGCTAGATACAGGAACAGCATTGATTGATTTTTTAACCGAATGTGGCGTTGATGGAAATTTAATTGAATACCCGCAGACAAAATGGAGAATGGTGTACGACGTTTTGATTATGTTGGCAAGATCTTCAAAAATAATAGATCAGGAAGTATTAATAAAAATTATTGAGGAATCTATTCACCCCGCAATGCACAAGGGAGATTATAAAAAAGCAGATGAATATAAAGAAAAAATAAACAATCTTTTAAAATTTGATAACTTTGAATTTAAAAGCAATAGATTAAAAAGGATAGTTTCCAAAATTGACCATGGTGGTGGTGATGAAGAAAATGATGAAACAGAAGATGTATTTAATTATGATGGAGGTATCACCACGCCATATGAAAATACCGATTTAGAATTGTTTATTCTTAAAAAAATACAATTAGAGCATAAAAGAAGAGATGACAGTGGATTTTTTGCAAAAGAATTATCATTTAACAATGACAAGCTTCATGATATTTGCATGGTTATCAATAGGCTCATGGAAGACAAAATACTCTATCTGTCAGCAAATACTAGGCCAGAATACCATAATGGAGAAGAAGGAATTGAGGGAAAAGATGGATTTATAAACTGGGGGTTAGTTAAAAAGCTAGACAAAAATCCAGAAACAATGAATGAGGAGAATGGTTGCGTAATTTTCGACATGGAAATAATTGACGAATTAAAACTTAAGGGAAGAATTGATATTGCGATTGAAGAATTTATGAATGATAAAATATATACTCCACTTGGATATTTAATGGATAAGGAAGATGTTTATAAAATTTTAGATGGCATAGAAAAGGAGACCGATCCGAAAAAGAAAAGCGCTATTGAAAATGCATTAACTCCCAAAAATATTTCACATCCTTATTATAAGCAAAGAGCAATTATAATTGATGAATTAAGTAAAAATAATAGCAAGGAAATTCTTTTTCAACTAAACAATTTTAGCGATAAAAAAGTTGAGGTTTTAAAAACTTTATTAGCACTTGAAAAGGAAAATTTATTGAGAATTACTGAATTAAGAAGTAATCCAGTTTATGATTATAATAAAGGTTGTTTCGTGGGTGCCTGGAAAGAAAAAGACGAGCCAGTGGCTAAAATTTATACATTAAAGACAAAAGAAAATAAACAAGAGCCAATGTTGTTAAAAATAGTTGAAATGCCAGAATTAAAAATTCAGGGAGTCGGTAACCAGAGAGAAATTGATGATATATCTAAAATCAATTTATCAGACAACAATATTTCGTTTGATGATGATAAAGCAAAAATAATTATCGGCAAAAAAGAGTGCCAGTTGCCCGCCTATAAAAATGAGCATTATTTTTGCAGGGCGATTTTCCAGCATCCAGTTGATGAATTTGTGGATTGGTCGATAATATTTGAGAACATGGATAAAACTTTAAATAGCGGAAATAAAAAAGATTCAACAAAAGATAAACGGTCAATCCAGGATACGATGTACGCTATAAACAAGAGGATTAAAGGCGTTGTAAACACCGATGACGATCTGTTTACTTGGAAAGATAAAAGCGTAAAAAGAAATTATTAATTGATTCAATTGAGTCGTAATTGGCTCAACATACTTCTTGATATAGTCGAAGCACAATAAGCTTCGGCTTTTTTGTTTTGCAAAACTTTATAAACCAGTGCACTGGTAATCATTAAAAAATTAAATGAACCAAAATTATGATTACCAAAACAATTCAAGAAGAAAATCTTGAACCAAATCAACAGTTTTTAACCTTTGATCTCGGCTTGGCCACGTGCTTGGTCAGTCTTGGTTATGAGCTTTGGAATTTGGATAAAACCAATCCCAAAAAAGTGCAGTTTATTTTTAAGCGTGCCGATGGCATTGATATGGTCGTAAATGATTATTGGCAGGACAATCTGGAAATTAACGCCCGCACTTTATTCGACAACCAGAAAATGCTCAAGAACCGAATATATTCGGATTAAGGCCATGCATTTGACAGAAGAACAATTAATTAATTTCCAAGAGCTGTATAAAAAGCATTTCGGCCTGGAGATCAGTCGACAAGAAGCCTTGGAAAAAGGAATTAAGCTGGTGAGGTTAATTAAAATTATCTGCGATAAGAATAATTAAACTCAGCTAGCCGTAAATTATATGATAATAAACACAATAACAATCAAAGAATATCTAAACAAAAAAGGCATAGCTTATAAAGAAGCGAATGGCGAATTAATAACTAAATGCGTTTTTTGCAACAAAGATAATCATCTGTATTTTAATACAGAAACTGGCCAATACGACTGCAAGCGTTGCGGTGAGCAGGGAAATATTATCACCTTGGCCAAGCACTTGGGAGATGATATTAACGATGTTACGTCAGATCAAACTGGCTATACTCCCAAGCAAAAGAAAAATCCACCAAAATCCACCAAATTTGATATTGATTTGGTTGAGCGTTGCCATTTTTCGCTCCCAGACAATATCAAAAGCTATTTAGCTGATAGAGGCATAACTGATGACTTGGTTAGCCAGTTTAAAATCGGCTATGGTGAATTTTATGGCAGAAAATGGATAACCATACCCATCAAAGATATAGATGGGAATTTTTGTTTTCTTAAGCTCAGAAAAGACCCGAGTGATGAAAGCAATGATAATAAATACAAGTTTTATCCGAATGGGAGCAGTGCGGAAATATTTGGGAGGGAGTGTTTGAAAGATAATAAGGATATGGTAGTGGTTTGCGAGGGAGAGTTTGACTGCATTATGCTTCAAAATTTTGGCATACCAGCTATTACTTCAACGGCGGGAGCGGGAAACTTTAAGAAAGAGTGGATTGAAGAATTATCTGACCTTGAAAAGATTTATGTTTGTTTTGATAAAGATGAAGCGGGTGAAAAAGGGGCAAGTAAATTATTAAAGCAACTGGAAGAAAATTTGCCAGATATAGCCTTTTATAAAACTACTCTCCCAGACAGAATGACCGACGGGAAAGATATAACCGATTATTTTATAAAATATGACGGCAATCCCGATGAACTGATTTATGAATTGTCAGAACAAGTGGCAGGTAAAAAGCAATTTGATATTTCCAAGTTTAAATCTCTGGACTCAAAAGAATTAGTTGATATTCTCGGACTTACGATTAAAAAAGACGAAGAGAATAAATTGGTTACGTTTCTTTGCCAGTTATCTTCTTATACCGAGAACGCTCAGTTTAACATCAGCTTTAATGCCCCATCATCTACTGGCAAAAGTTATATCCCAATGGAAATTGCCAAGCTGTTTCCAGAAAAAGACGTGATTGAAATAGGCTATTGCTCTCCCACTGCTTTTTTTCATGATGTTGGTAAGCTAAATAAAGAGCGGGGTGGATATGAGATCGATCTGTCCAGAAAAATATTAATCTTTATGGATCAGCCCCATACTATGCTTTTGGAAAGATTAAGACCATTGCTCTCCCACGATAAAAAGGAAATGCACTTGAAAATTACAGACAAGTCGCAGAGAGGCGGGTTACGCACCAAGAATGTGTATATAAAAGGATTTCCAGCAGTGATATTCTGTAGTGCGGGATTAAAGATTGACGAGCAGGAGGGTACAAGATTTATGCTCTTGTCGCCCGAAACTAACCAAGAGAAAATTAGGGAGGGTATTTTGGAAAAGATTAAAAAAGAAGCGGACAAGGATGCATACACCAGCTGGCTTGATAGCAATCCAGATAGGCTACTTCTTAAAGAAAGGATTGAGGCGATTAAGAATGAAAATATTGATAGTATAAAAATTCCTGATGCCAAAATTATTGAAGATGTTTTTATGCAGAAGCGGGAGATATTAAAGCCTAGGCATCAACGGGATATTGGGAGATTGATCGCTCTTATAAAATCATTCGCCTTGCTTAATCTATGGTTTCGGGAGAGAAATAATAACACCATTATCGCTAATCGGGATGATGTAAATGATGCGGTTAAAATCTGGGAGAAAATATCAGAAAGCCAAGAGTATAATTTACCGCCCTATATCTTTAATCTTTACCGAGAGGTTATCGTGCCAGCATATAAAGACAAGAATTTTGATGAGCATGGATTTCCAAATGGCCTAAAAGACGGGGTTACTAGGCAAGATATATTCAAAAAGCATTTTCAGGTTTATGGGAGGATGATTGAAGATTTTCGATTAAGACAGCAAATCATCCCTATGCTTGAAACTGCGGGGCTTATTACTCAAGAGCCTGATAAAAATGATAAGCGAAAAATATTAATCTATCCTACTACCGACTTAACTTAAAAAATATAGTGAGTGGAGTGGGTGGGTAAAAAAATATATGACTAAGAATAAAATTACAAAAAAAGAAGATAAAAAAGAAATTGTTCCATATACAGACGAACAAACAAAGAAATTTATAATGTCCGCTTCTTTTGAATATGTGCCAAAAACAATTTTAAAAGAATTAGGAGAAATGATTCCAAAATTTCTTGATAGCGACAAAAAGGAGCGTGATAAGATGCTTGATAAAATCAATGATAAAACCATGAAAGCAATGAGGGTATATGGCTTTGAAACGCATGTGCCCTTGGCTGAAAGCGTTCCTGAGGGAGTTAGGACGGTAGCCATTGAATTAAGCAATCAATTACAAAAAGAGTATAATTGCCAGACTCCAAGTGAATTTGCCTTGGTTGAAATTGTTGCTAATTCATACGCCAGAATATTGGATTACTCCCGAGCTTTTAATAGTTGCCAAAAGATTGAATATTTAAGCAGTGAAAAAAACGGGTATTATACGATGATAAGCAAAGAAATTGATAAGGCTAATCGGCAGTTTATATCAGCGTTAACAACCTTAAAACATATTAAATCCCCTGGTTTTGATATAACCGTAAAAGCAAAAACTGCTTTTGTTTCTCAAAATCAACAGATTAATTCTAATAAAGACAATAAAGATGAAAAAATCATTGACTCCAAATAATTTCGGAAAAATATATTTAATTGATGAGTGTCCAAAAATCAAGATAAAAGACTTTGTCAAAAAATATAAGGAAGAAATGAAAAAACTTTTAATTGAAAGTGAGTTAAAAGCAATGGGAGAAAATATTGAATTGACTACATCCAAAACCAATTACAATGGATTACGATTTTGGTTTAAGTGTCCGATTTGCCATAAAAGAGCTGGTGTTTTATATAAATATCCTCTAAATAACCAGATCGGATGTAGGAAATGTTTGAATTTGGATTATAGAAAACATAGATATAAAGGAATGGCTGAAGAGTTGGCAAAATAAGGTTTTTACGGTACAATATAAGTGCTTACCTGACATTTGAATATTCCCGAGTTTTTTCATTTTATCGCCTGGAATGGGCGGTTCTGCCGATAAAAATTACTCTCGGGTAGTTCTATGTCGGGTAAGCCAGAACCGTCCATTTTTGTTTAACTAATTACAATTATATGAGAACAAGAGAAAACAATATAAAATATTTTCTTTATGCGAGAAAATCATCAGAGTCGGAAGACAGACAGGTGCAGTCTATTAAAGATCAAGTTAATAGATTAAAAGATTTGGCTAAAGATTTGGATTTAGGTGTTGTAAAAGAATTTACCGAATCAAAATCAGCAAAGCAACCGAACAACAGGCCAATCTTTGACGAAATGCTTAAGAAGATTGAGCGTGGCGAGGCTGACGGCATATTATGCTGGCAGATTAACCGCCTATCCAGAAATCCTGTTGACAGCGGGAAGATTAACTGGATGCTACAGCAAGGCATTATAAAATCAATCCAGACAGTTGATAAAGAATACTTGCCCGATGATAATGTTTTAATGTTTAGCGTAGAGAGCGGGATGGCGAATCAATTCATTCTTGATCTGAAGAAAAATACAATCAGAGGATTAAAAGGAAAAATTGAAAGAGGCTGGCTCCCAGGCAAAGCTCCACAGGGTTATATTAATGACGTAATCAATAAAACCATTATTAAGGATGATGAGCGTTTTGATGTGCTTCGCAGAATGTGGGATGAGATGCTGACTGGCAATTATACTGTTCCCAAACTTTTGGATAAGTTAAATGACGAATGGGGGTATTTAACCAGAAAAACAAAGAGGGGCGGAGGCAGGCCGATGTCGAGAAGTGAGATATATCGCATACTAAATGATCCATTTTATTATGGTTATTTCAAATATAAAGATAAAATTCATAAAGGCAACCATGAGCCAATGATAACCTTGGGAGAATTTGAAAGAGTACAGGAAATTTTGGGAGCAACAAAAAAGCCAAAGCAAAAAACCAGAACATTTTCTTTTACAGGCATTATTCGGTGCGGTACTTGCGGGTGCTCTATTACGGCCGAAGAAAAAAGCAAGATTATTAAAAGCTCGGGCAAGAGAGCGACCTATGTTTATTACCGATGCACTAGAAGAAAGACGGACATAAAATGCCAGGAGCCAGCGGTTAATTTAGAAACAATGGAAAAGCAGATTATCAGGGAGATTGAAAAATACACAATTCCAGAAGAATTTAAGGATTGGGCTTTGGGAGTATTAAGCGGATATAATGATAAAGAAATTGAAATGAGGCAGAAGTCTTATGAATTGCTTGAAGCTAAATATTCTGATCTCCAAAAACAATTAGATAATCTTACCAAGCTTCGTTTAAAAGACTTGCTTAGTGATGAGGAGTTTATTCGAGAGAGAACCGATCTGCAGAATGAAATAATCAGAACCAGGGAGAAGCTTGATCAAAATCAAGACAGGGGGCAGAATTGGGTTGATTTGGTTGAAAAAGCGTTTAACTTTGCTACTTATGCCAAAGAGAAATTTGAAACTACTTTGGATTTGGGAGTGAAGCGGGAAATACTGGCAACAATGGGGCAAACCTTTGTATTAAGCAACAAGAAACTTCAAATAGAGCCAATTGAATGGCTGGTGCCCATTTCTAACCTAAATAAAAATCTCAAAAAAGAAATAAAAAGGTTAGAACCAACAAAAAACAGGCAATCTTCGGTAAAAATGCCTGCTCTTTGTGGGAAAAATCCCCAATGGGGTGCCTAGAGGGAATCGAACCCTCGCTAACGGGACCACAACCCGTCGTTCTACCATTAAACCATAGGCACCATACTAAGTACGCCCAGAGGGAATCGAACCCCCATAAC
>Ga0208195_1004232_pt1 | contig 11460 bp, 11 predicted proteins | sample AD_UKC077_MetaG_FD_184441 | JGI IMG/M metagenome (GOLD analysis project Ga0208195, IMG submission 184441) | Active sludge microbial communities of municipal wastewater-treating anaerobic digesters from USA - AD_UKC077_MetaG (SPAdes) (version 2) | ecosystem: Engineered > Bioreactor > Anaerobic >...
TTTGGCAATTGAAAACCTACGAGAAAATTTTTATGCTCTGCGAGCCTTTATTTATAAGGCTCGCAGAGGTGCTAAAAAGGTTGGCGTATAAAATACATCAAATGAAACGTTTTTTATCTCTGAATGATAAGGTCATACGCGACGTTACGCGCATTATTTTTTAGCTGACTTCAGGGGGCATCATAGAGCAAAATAACACCGCGTTTTTCTTCCAGTGTGACATGTGTGGTGGTGCTGGCGGCGTTAGATAAATAAGGCTGTGAAGCGGTGCTGGACGGAATTTCAGTGGTCGTGATAGTGGCGGAATTCGAGCCAGGTAGCGTTTTGAATTTTCCCGCCAAGCTCGTCGTTACTGTAGGTGCGCCAGGTTGATTCACCAGCACAACGCCATTTTGATAGTTGCGTCTTAAGACGCCATTCGCCAGCTTGCTTCTCTCGCCAACTGGGTTGCCAAGTGCCACATCATAACCTTTCCACCAGTTATCCGGCGCGTTTGCATATAGGCAAGTCGTGCCATCTTTGCCAGTGCTGGTCAGAAAATAGCTGGCCAAATTATATTCGCATGCTGTTTGGGTGGTACCGTAAGCAAAATACAGCACGTTGGTGCCGTGCGCATGGCGTTTATCCACGTAATCAAGCAAGGTTTCAAAGCCAAAAGGGCCACTACCATGGGTTAAGCCGTCATCCACCACGCCACGTTCAATATTGATGATATTGGCAGCCTTTAATTGGCGTGCAGCAAACGGGTCGGTATCGGGTACCCACCAAAGTGAATTATGTACGATTTCTGTATTTGGAAAGGCCGCGCGAATTTGCTCGGTAAATTCTGCAAAATAACGACGCCAATCCGCAAGTGTCATGGGTTTATTGGTGCGCGGGTCAATCGGCACGGTGAAATTGCCATGGCCATCGCTCACGCGCCAATCTAAATTCACGTCATCCACATGAATGCCCTTGTAACCAAGGGCGAGCTTGCCACGCGCCTGTTTAATCCATAAATCTCGAAAAGCCTGATTGCCAACATCAGCAGCCAGTTGCGGGCAACTACCATTTTTACAATCATAAGGAATATATAAAAGCTGACCATTGGCATCACGCAAGATGAATTCAGTGGCGTTATCCAGTGTCATGGTTTCTTGCTGATTGCCGGTAGGGTAAACCGCGTAAGCGTCTTTATAAAGCCATGCAGGTGGTGATCTGGAAAGCTTATTGTCGTAATAAGGACTAAAAGCAAACATACGCCAAACGTGGCTGAGAAGCCATGCGCGTATCACTGGTTTGGGGTTTTCTAAAAATGGTAGTATGCTGGAATTGGATGTGGTGTAGGCAATATAATTGCTGCGGCCATGCCCTGAATAGCGGTTAGAGGTATCACTCGGCGTGGTGGTGATAGGAATGCTGGTTGTGGTGGCTAAAGGCTGCGCAGTCCGGGCTGTGCCTTGTGCGGCACTGGACTTTGCCGTTGTCGTTTGAACTGTCGTTGCCTTGTTTGTGTTCGGTTGAATTAAGGCGGGTTTATCGGTATAAGTGACGCGGCCTTTGCCGTCAATTTGCTTATAGACTTCTGCAAATGCATGTTGGCTACCCGCAAGAAACAGAACAGCAAGTAATTTAATGCAGATCATTTTTTGCATAAAAACGTCCTTTTTTGTGAGGTTTTAAAGTAATAATAAGTTATTTTTCATATTGTTACACTAACTATTTCACACCGAGCTTTAACATATCTTCTGCCGTTAGCCAGCGCCATTTACCTACGGCTAAATCCTGCGGCAGTTGCAGTTCACCAATTTGAATGCGCTTTAAGCCTTCTACGCGGTTGCTGATGGCGGCTACCATACGCTTCACTTGGTGATATTTTCCTTCAGCCAGCATCATGTGAATGACGTTGTCTGAAACGCGGGTGCAATGAAGTGCGGCAATTGGCGCGTCTTCATCAACCAACTGCACGCCTTGTAAAATGTGCGCGATTTGATCATCGCTGACAGGGTGCTTGCAGGTCACTTCATAAATTTTGGGCACTTTGTGCTTGGGTGAGCTCATTTTGTGGATAAATTGGCCATCGTCTGAAATCAAAATCAACCCGGTAGTGTCTTCATCCAGTCGGCCAATACATTGCACGCCCCGTTCCACCAGCGGATGGGGCAGCAGGCTGTAAATGGTCGGGTGATGCTGTGTTTTGTGTGAGCACTCGTAATTGCTTGGTTTGTGCATCATCAAGTAAGACTTTTCGCGGTATTCCCATGGCTCGCCTTTAACAGTGAACTTCAAGTTTTCCAGTTCAAATTCTGCGCTGGGATCATCACACATTTCGCCATTGACGGTGATTTCTTCATTGATAATCATGATGCGGCAAAGCTTACGTGCGCCAAAGCCTTGGTTTTTTAAAATGCGTTCTAAATCGAGTTTTTTTGCCATGCGCTATTATAGCGTTAGATAACAAAACGCCCACAAAAAGTGGGCGTTGTTCATGTAGGAGCGGTCATTGACCTCTCCTACAATGGGCTTTATTCTTCGCTAACGGTTTTATAAGCTACCGCGCCAATTACCGCACCAATAATCGGAGCAATCCAAAACAGCCAAAGTTGCTGCAAGGCAATGCCACCTTCAAGTAACGCCGGCCCAGTACTGCGCGCAGGGTTCACTGAAGTGTTGGTGACGGGAATGCTAATTAAATGGATAAGCACCAGTGTAAAACCAATTGCAATAGGTGCTAAGCCCGCTGGCGCGCGTTTATCGGTAGCCCCCATAATGATGAACAAGAACATGGCTGTCATCACGATTTCTGTGATTAACCCAGCCACTAGACTGTAACCATGCGGCGAGTGCTCCGCAAAGCCGTTTGAGGCCAACCCACCTACAAAGCCTTCGGCACCGCTGGCAATAGTTTTAATCAACAAGGCCGCCAGTATTGCGCCAATCACCTGAGCCACAATGTAGTGTGGTAACTCTGCAGCCTTAAAGCGGCCGCCAGCGACCAAGCCAATTGATACTGCTGGGTTTAAATGGCAACCCGAAATATGGCCAATGGCATACGCCATGGTGACAACCGTTAAGCCAAATGCAAATGAAACGCCTAAATACCCTAAGCCCAAATCTGGGATACCTGCTGCGAGCACGGCGCTACCACAACCGCCTAATACCAACCAAAATGTACCGATTAATTCTGCTAATGAACGTTTTGTTAATGACATCTCACCCTCCGTATTGAATATAATTTTTGTTGAATGGAAACTGCCCTGCCAATTTACTGCAAAGCGGGCATGCATACAACCTTGTTTGGGTTAAACTAACGTTAGATTTTGTAAACAATCTTTGAGCTAATTAGGATTTTATGAGTTTTAAGCACATTACCTCGCGCGATAACCCGGTATTCAAATATTATAAAAAGCTTTCAGAAAATGCGCGTGAGCGCCGTGCCGAGGGCAAAACTTTGCTCGATGGCGTGCACTTGATTGAAGCGTACATGGCGGCTTTTGGTGAGCCTGAAGTGTTAATTATCCCAGAAGGCAAAAGTAGTGTTGAAGCAACCAGTTTAATTCAATCGCTTGAGCATATTGCAACAGTCATGTTACCCACGCTGATGTTTGCAGAAATTACGCCTGTGGCAACCAGCACGGGCGTTTTGGCGCTGGTGAACATTCCCAAATTCGTCAGCCCCGAAGCCCCCAGTTTTGCACTTATGCTTGAAGATATTCAAGACCCTGGCAACTTAGGCAGTATGTTGCGTACCGCAGCGGCGGCAGGTGTTGAAGTGGTGTATTTATCTGAAGCCTGTACCGATGCCTGGTCACCAAAAGCCTTACGGGGCGGGCAGGGCGCGCAGTTTGTATTGCCTATCGTCGAACGTGCTGATTTTTTAAAAGTAATGCATCAGTTTCAGGGGGCAAGTTACGCCACCACCATGCAAGGTGAGTCGCTATACCTACAAGATTTCACGACGCCGACAGCTTTTGTGATTGGCAATGAAGGGTCTGGATTAAGTCCTAAAACCATTCAAGCTGCCACAAAGTCTATTCGCATACCCATGCAGACAAATTCGGTTGAGTCTTTGAACGCTGCAACTGCCGCTGCGATTTGCTTGTTTGAACGAACAAGACAACTCAATGCGCTTGTTTAGGTGTGTCCAAAGTTGTTTCTGAAGCCAGTAATTGGGCTGCATCCACAGCATCAAACACATAAGCCTGGTTGCAAAAGTCGCAGTGCACTTCAATGGATTCACGCTCGGCTAAAATGTCAGCTATTTCTTCAGCGCCTAGCATACGCAGCATATTGCCGACATTTTTTCGTGTACAACTGCATTTGAATTGTGCCGGTTGAGGGTCAAAAACGCGTACATTTTCTTCATGAAACAGTCGGTGTAGCAGCGCATTTGCGTCTAGATCAATCAATTCTTGCTGGGTAGTGGTGTCTGCTAGCTGGCAAATTCTATTCCAAGCATCCGCGTCGATTTCTAGCTGTTCCGGCAGTTTTTGCAATAGCATTCCCGCTGCTTGATTGTTCGCGCTTGTGAGCCAAATACGAGTTTCAATTTGCTCAGAGCGCTGCATATAATTTTGCAATATTTCTGCAATGCTATGGCCTTCAATCGGCACTATGCCTTGGTAAGTTTGTCGGCCATCTTTGGGGTCTAGGGTAATGACAAACTGTCCCCGAGTTAATAACTCGATAAAGTTATCTTCAACAATCTCGCCAGTCCATTTTGCAGTAGCACGAATTTCAAGCTGGGAAGTGCATTCTACGACCAATAATTTTAATTTGCCGCGTCCCTGAATTTGCAACACCAGCGCGCCTTGCATTTTAAGCGTTGCAGCCAGTAGCGCACTAGCCACCATGAGTTCACTTAATGCGGTTTTTAATAGGGTGGGGTAATCATGGTGCTGCAAAGCTTGTTTAATTGTTTGCGTGAGTTGAATGTGATTGCCGCGTACGGCGGTGTCGTCAAAAATGAAGCGAGAGAGTAGGTCTTGGTTAAGCATATGCGCATCTTATCATTCACAACTCTTTTATAGATTGAATAATTTGCAAAAAACTTTACATTGCAAATGATAATCATTATCATTAAATATTATAATTCAATTGTGGTTGATATCATGGCAAATCAAATTATTAGTCAAGCGCTACTCGCAGATAATGCGTTATGCAAAGTGCTTTATAACAAAGCGAAAGATAAGGTAGAACTAGAAATTGGCGGTACTTCAATACGGCTAGAGGCTAGGCAGTTTTTTTTGATGAATGAAATGTTACGCAAAGCTGTGGCGAGGCTAGCAATGCAAACAGAATTTTCAAAATGATGACGCAACAATCATTCAATTAAATATATTGAAATGAGAACTATTATCATATAGAATTAACATTAGTTGAGAATAATTCTTATTTAAAGGAAGAAAAATGCAAGATTACAAACCAAATGCTATGCAATTTGCAGGTACAAAATTAAAGACTATTTCAGCATGCGTCATGGTTTTGTGCGGTACACAAGCAAGCTTGGCGGTGGCTGAACCAGCGCCTGAGTCAGAGATATTGGAGATGCAAAGTATTCGGATTATTGGCAGTCAGTCTCAGCTATTGAATATTCCCGGTTCAGCAATATTAATTGAGCAGCAAGATTTAGAAGAGAGCCACGTCATGACCACCAACGAGGCCCTACGAAAAGCACCTGGCGTGGTGGTGCGTGACGAAGAAGGAATAGGCATGCGCCCGAATATTGGTATGCGCGGGCTGAACCCAACACGCTCAACCAAAGTGTTGTTGTTAGAAGATGGTATTCCCGTCACCTACGCGCCTTATGGTGCTAACGAAAGTTACTATCACCCAACGGTAGATCGGTTCAGTAACATTGAAGTACTGAAAGGTGCTTCACAAATTAAATATGGCCCGCTCACGGCTGGTGGCGTGATTAATTACATTACGCCCCCAGCGCCTGAAAAATTTGGCGGCCACTTGAGTGTGACTGCGGGAAATCGTGACTTTTTAAATACTAAAATGAATGTCGGAGGCAAAGGTTTTTTATTTGATTACACACATAAAGAGGGCGATGGCGCGCGCGACAACACGCATTCCAATGTGGAAGATTTGAATTTAAAATTCAATAAGGCTATTAACGATGCACACAACATTACCTTGCGTGCCAATTGGTTTACTGAAGATTCGCAAGTAAGCTATTCAGGACTCACGCAAAAAGAATATGAAAATTTTGGCGGTAGCTACAACCCGTTTAATCATGATAACTTTGCCACCACACGCTATGGCGTTTCAGCTACCCACGATTGGCAGCTCAGTGACAGCGCACTATTAACAACCAATTTATATTACAGCTATTTTGACCGCGATTGGTGGCGCCAGCAAAGTAATACCACAGCAAGTAACGTGGCCGCAGGGGTTGGCTGCGCGGCTTTTTCAGCAGCTAGAATTGCCGGTTTGGCTACCAATGGGGATGATTGCCAAGGTGCGCAAGGTCGGTTACGCACCTATAACACTTACGGTGTTGAGCCACGCCTGACAATTACGCATGCGCTTGGTGAGCTTGAAATGGGTGCAAAAGCGCATTTTGAGGACCAAGAACGCAGGCAGGTCAATGGCAACAGTGCTAAGGCAAGAACTGGCACATTGGTTGAAAATAATGAACGTAAAACCGATGCTTATTCAGGCTTTATCTCAAATCGCTTTGATATTGGCCAGTTTTCAATTACGCCTGCGATTCGCTACGAGCATATTGAAAATGAGCGTACCAATCGTTTAACGGGCAGTCATGGCAGTGCTAACCTGCAAGAATGGATTCCAGGCATTGGTGTTGCTTACAATCCTAACCAAAATATCACGCTTTTTGCTGGTGTTCATGAAGGCTTTGCACCGCCCAGAACTGAAGATTTAATTACCAACACAGGCGGTTCTGTGGATGTGGATGCCGAAAAATCCACCAATTATGAATTAGGATTCAGAGCAAAACCTGCCAAAGGTTTGCAGGTAGATGCCACCGCTTTTTATAATGATTTTAGCAACTTAATTGCGGTAGGTTCCGTGGCCAGCAACGTGAGTTTGTCGCAAGGTGAGGCGACTTTTGCCGGCTTGGAACTCAGCGGCCACTATGACTTTGACAATGGTTTTTATAGTCGTTTAGCCTACACCTGGCTGCCCGTGGCCAAGCAGGATACGCCTTTTACGCAAGTAAGTAACGGTGCTGCCGTTGCAGGAAGTGCAAAAGGGAACCGCCAGCCGTATGCCCCTAAAAATACGCTGACTGCGGCTGTTGGTTACCGAGTGGCAGGCTGGAACGCGCAACTGGAGGCGGTGCATGTGGGCAAGCAGTATGCCGATTTTGCTGAAACGGGCGATGTGCCCAATACCGCACTAGGTGCCACGGGTCAGTTTGGCGAAATTGCCAGTTACACGATTTACAATGCGGCGGTGAACTACACATTTGAACCATATAAAACCACTGTGTTTGTGACGGGTAAAAATTTGTTTGATAAAGATTATATTACTGATAGAACGCGTGGCATTTTAACGGGAATGCCAAGGTTGGTGCAGGTGGGTGTGCGCTACGACTTTTAGATGATGTTAAATCGTATTTAGCCCCATTAAAATCTCTCGAGGAATTTTTTATGCGCTGCGAGCCTTTATTTACAAGGCTCGCAGAGCATCGAAAAGATTACTGCCTAAAAATGCAGTTATTTTTATGACTTTTAATGTAGATAAAATTTATTAGCATGTTAAAAATTGGCTAGATATTACTAGAGATTAATCATGCTATTTTTCATTTTTGGCACGTTTGCCAGTTGCCAATTAGCAATCGCCCAATGCCATATATCTGCCAACGTCGCGTTTTTTAACTCATCCGGTGGATGTTGCCCTAAAAACGCAAGCGCCTCAAAGATGAGTTGATGGGCGTGACTTGCGTCTAAGGTTTTCGCCAGCGTTTGTTTGCTGAGTTTTTCGCCTGCCGCGTTGCAGGCCAACGGCACATGGGCATAGTGCGGCGTATGCAATTGCAACAGTTGCTGCAAATAAATCTGGCGCGGGGTTGAGGCAAGCAAATCTGCACCGCGCACAATGTGGTTGATGCCTTGCGCGGCGTCATCCACCACTACAGCAAGTTGGTAAGCAAATAAACCGTCGGCACGTTTTAAAATAAAATCCCCTACGGCAGTATTAAGCTGCTGGCTGATGGCACCTTGAATTGCATCTTCAAACTGAATCGGTGCGGCATTAGTTTTAACGCGCCAGGCAATAGATGCGTGCGGTTTAAGTGCTTGCGTCAGGCAGGTTTCTGGGTAAATCACGCCGTCTATGCCCCATTGCTGACTGGAATCTGCAATTTCTTTGCGGGTGCAGGTGCAGGGGTAGAGCACGTTCTGTGCGTTGAGTTGCTGAAAAGCTTCTGTATATAAGGCACTGCGCTGGCTTTGGTAGCGTATTTCGCCATCCCACGTAAAGCCAAACGCCTCAAGCTGGCTTAAAATAGTATCAGCCGCGCCTGCAATTTCACGTGGTTTATCAAGGTCTTCCATGCGTACTAGCCATTTGCCTTGATTGGCTTTAGCATCACAATAACTGGCGACTGCGGCAACTAAAGAGCCAAAATGTAGCGAGCCGGTGGGCGAGGGGGCAAAGCGACCGATGTACATGGTTTAAACCTTGTTTTGCCGCAGATGAGCGCAGATACACGCGGGTTTTAAAATCATTATTTTCAATGCTTAAGTGATGTTCAGATTTTTATCTGCGTAAATCCGCGTCCATCTGCTGCAAAAAATCAATGTAAAGGTTGCAAATAGGGCGGAATGTGCCAACTACTAAGCTGGTTGCCAAGTAAGATTAAATGGCAGGGCAGGCGATCTGCGCCGTTGGCGCTAACGTCAAACGCATACGTGCGCTGCAGCTGCGCTTGCCCACGCGTGTTACGACCCAGCCATAGGTTGGTGCAAGCCACGCTTTCATCCAGCAATTGCAGTTGAAAACGCGCAGCGAGCTCACGCCCAAGCAGTGTGGCGCGTTCGCGTTTGGCAAGGCTATCCTGCCAAAACCAGACCACAGCAAACAATATCAATATGAGTATTAGTTCCATTTTGTAGGTATTGATACGATTAAAACTTAGCGATTGGATCTTCATCCGGTTCTTCGGGTTCATCTACATGTAGTGATAAACTAGGTTTTTCAAAGGCACTGGATTTTTCGCCTGCATTTTTGCTGTGTAATTTAAAGCGCAAACGCAGTTCGTTGATGGAATCGGCATTGCGAAGCGCGTCTTCTTGCGTGATGCGGCCTTCTTCACATAGGTTAAATAAGGCCTGATCAAAGGTTTGCATGCCCAGTTCAACTGATTTCGCCATAGCTTCTTTCACCATGTTGGTTTCACCTTTCAGAATTAAATCGGCTACAAGCGGCGAGTTCAGCAAAATTTCAATGGCGGCACAACGCCCGCCGCCCGTGCGTGAAACCAGACGTTGTGAAACAAACGCTTTCATATTGAGCGATAAGTCCATATGCAGCTGCGCATGGCGCTCTTCAGGGAAAAAGTTAATGATGCGGTCTAGTGCCTGGTTAGAGCTGTTGGCGTGCAAGGTCGCCATACACAAGTGGCCAGTTTCAGCAAAGGCGAGCGCAAACTCCATGGTTTCGCGGTCACGAATCTCGCCAATTAAAATCACATCGGGCGCTTGGCGTAGTGTATTTTTAAGTGCGTTGAACCAGCCGTTCGTATCACGCCCCACTTCACGGTGGGTAATTAAACAGTTTTTGCTGGTATGTACATATTCCACGGGGTCCTCCACCGTGATGATATGCCCATAGCTATTTTGGTTACGGTAATCAATGAGTGCCGCCAGCGTGGTGGATTTTCCTGAGCCTGTGCCGCCGACCAAAATCACCAGGCCGCGTTTGGTCATCATCACATCCTTGAGTACCTCAGGCAGGCCAAGGTCATCAAAATTAGGGATTTGCGTGGTGATGGTACGCAACACCATGCCGACCTTTTCTTGCTGCATAAACACATTCACACGAAAACGCCCAATCCCCGCAGGGTAAATCGCAAAGTTACACTCTTTTTCAACCAAAAACTCCGCACGCTGTTTTTCATTCATCAGCGCATCGGCAAATGCTTTGGTGAGGTCGCCTGTGAGTTTTTGTTGCGTGACGGGTGTCATTTTGCCGTCAATTTTCATGGCGGGAGGAAAATCAGCAGAAATAAATAAATCAGAAGCTTTTTTATCGAGCATGCCGCGCAAAAGATTGTGCATGTAATTTAAGGCTTGTTCATTCGTCATTCAATCAAACTCCCTGCGTTATTGTTATTATCTCTATGCATCTTTTGCCTAGAGAGACCACGGCAATGTTAAAATAAAAGTCTAAAAATTGTGCTTTAAGGCAAATTGTAATGCAAAAAAAACATTATGATGTTGAATTATAAGCAAAGCAAACCGTAATCACGGTCCTGAATGAATCATTTTGCGTTAGGAAAAGCTAAAATTTAATGAGTCAAATGAGAGAAAAAGAAGCCATTGATGCTTATTTTAAGCTGGTGCAGGCCAAGGGCGCTGATAATGCAACACTTAAAAAACGTATATTGTTTTTAGAGAAATTAAGTGAGCATTTAGCCGACAGAAACGTCACAGGCCAAGATTATCGCGAGGCCGTAGAGGCCTTGATGGAAACTGTTCCACCTGAAGATTGGCACCCAAGCCTGACCACTGCGCGTGAATACTTTCCGTTTTGGATGCATGATATTAAGGCAATTGCCGCGCACAACCGTTTTCCTGGCTTTGATATTCCGCCAAACCAATGGCGACCAGCGCCTACAACATTAAAAGCACTGACTGCTAGTTTAGAAACTGAAAAGTTTGAAACCTCAGAAACCTGGCCGATTAAAGCCTATACGCAAGCCTTGCGGCATGAGGGCGCAGAACTGCCTTTGGTTGAAACGCGCGTTAAACTCGCCAAAATGATGTTGTTACGCCTGCGTGGTGTGCCGGAGCGAAATCACAAACTCTACCGTATTGCGGTAGATTTAACACTGCCATTATTCAGTAACAAAGCAAGCAGACGTTTGTTTTTAGTCGTGGTGCGCGAGTTTTACCATTTTTGGATTGGCAATCCCGATGCCGCCAGCAAAGTCTTGCAAGATGGTTCGGGCAATATTCTGCTGTAAGTAAAAGTCAGTGTGGCATCAGCCTTAATTCGCATATTTTTTAATGCTGAAATGCATTCAATTCCACGCATAAAATTCCCCGAGAAAAAATAAATGCTCTGCAAGCCTTTATTTACAAGGCTCGCAGAGCATCAAAAAAGGTTGTGTGTAAAAAGCATGCTTTTATTGGCTATTTTTCTATCAAAAAAACGTAACATTTTTTTAAGTGAATGGGTTCAATTTTTACTGTATTTCTAAAGTTGCACCAATATAGTGCTATTGATGGTGCAAAGCACGTTTAAAGTGCATTTCTAATATTTTTAATTTACCAATTCCTTAAA
>Ga0208195_1004235_pt1 | contig 11439 bp, 10 predicted proteins | sample AD_UKC077_MetaG_FD_184441 | JGI IMG/M metagenome (GOLD analysis project Ga0208195, IMG submission 184441) | Active sludge microbial communities of municipal wastewater-treating anaerobic digesters from USA - AD_UKC077_MetaG (SPAdes) (version 2) | ecosystem: Engineered > Bioreactor > Anaerobic >...
TTTTTATAATCATCAATTGAAGTTCCAGCCACTATACCAGTATATGTACTGTTTTTAGTTTGAATCTCATACAGAAAAAAGACAGGATTCTCTTCTGATACAAAAATACCTTCGTTTTTAAAATCTTGGTATTTATGCGCTACTCCTTTAAATCTTTTGTCTAAAGTGATTTTTTGTGCATTTACATAAGCTGGATTAATAACATGTAAAAACGAATAAGGATTAAAGTTCAACCAAGCTGCTAATTCTGCTTGCGAATAATCTTCGTAATTTCTGCAAGTGACTAATGCTACTTTATCTGGCGATGGGCGAACAGCTTTGAATGGGATTATTTTACTCATGTTATTTAACCACTAAGGTCACAAAGTTTTACACAAAGTACGCGAAGATTTTTGTGAGCTTTGCGCCTTCTTCGTGCACTTTGATGTTATTTTATATAAACTGCTTAGAAACTTTCTCCGCTTTTTTACTTTCGGAATAATCATAAAAACCTTCACCCGATTTTACTCCTAGTTTTCCTGCCATTACCATATTGACTAAAAGCGGACAAGGTGCATATTTTGGGTTTTTGAAACCATCATACATTACATTTAAAATAGAAAGACAAACATCTAAACCAATAAAGTCTGCTAATTGTAATGGTCCCATTGGATGTGCCATTCCGAGTTTCATCACTGTATCAATTTCTTGAACGCCTGCCACATCATTGTATAACGTTTCTATTGATTCGTTAATCATTGGCATTAAAATTCTGTTTGCCACAAAACCAGGATAATCGTTAACTTCTGTTGGTGTTTTGCCTAATTTTACAGATAAATCCATAATTATTTTGGTAACGTCATCAGAAGTTGAATAGCCACGAATGATTTCGACTAATTTCATGATTGGTACTGGATTCATAAAATGCATTCCTATTACGCGTTCTGGGTGAACAACTTGCGCGGCAATTTGAGTAATCGAAATGGAAGATGTGTTTGAAGCAAGAATAACGTTATGGTTACAAACATCGCTTAATTGCTTAAAAATATTCATTTTTAAACCTACATTTTCAGTGGCAGCTTCAACAACCAAATCGCAACCTACAATTCCATCTTTCATGTCAGTGTAAGTGATTATATTTGAAATGGTTTTGTGCTTATCATCTTCTGTGATAGTTCCTTTTGTGACCATTCTATCTAGGTTTGCGGCTATTGTTGCTATTCCTTTTTCTAATGATTTTTCGGAAATATCGATTAATTTTACAGTAAATCCTGATTGTGCAAACGTGTGAGCAATTCCGTTGCCCATTGTTCCTGCACCAATTACAGCTATTTGTTTCATTAATATTGTTTAAAAGGTTATAAGTTTAAAAGTTTATGAGTTTATGCGTCTAACTAACACTTTACTTCTTGTTCATCGAATCAATAATCATATAAGCCACTCGAAGTGCATTTGTTCCATCTTCTAAAGTAACAATTGGAGTAGTGTTGTTTTTAATTGCCTCTGCAAAAGTTTCAAGTTCATCCAAAATGGCATTGTTTGGTTCAACTTCTGGATTGTTGAAATAAATTTGCTTTTTTTCGCCTTCAGCATTTTGTAAAATCATATCGAAATCTCCGGGAATTTCGGGAGCGTCTTTCATTTTTACAACTTCGCAAATTTTATCTAAATAATCAACTGATATGTAGGCATCTTTTTGAAAAAAACGCGATTTTCGCATATTTTTCATTGAAATTCTACTCGAAGTAATATTGGCAACACAGCCGTTTTCAAATTCAATCCGAGCATTGGCAATATCTGGCGATTGGCTTAGAACGGAAACGCCACTGGCATGAACAGCTTTCACTTTTGATTTTACAACACTCAAAATAGCATCGATATCGTGTATCATTAAATCCAATACTACAGGAACATCTGTGCCACGAGGATTAAATTCTGCCAACCGATGCGTTTCAATAAACATAGGGTTCTCGATTTGATTTTTAACCGCCGAAAACGCTGGATTAAAACGCTCTACATGACCAACTTGACCTTTAACTTTATATTCTTTGGCTAAGGCTATAATTTCTTCTGCTTCTTCAACTGTTGTAGCAATTGGTTTTTCAATAAAAACATGTTTCCCTGACTTTATGGCAACTTTGGCACACTTGTAATGCGAAAGCGTGGGAGTTACAATATCAATAACATCAACAGCATGCATAAGTCTTGCGATGGTGTCAAATTGTTTATAACCAAATTCAGCAGCAACTTTTTTACCGTTTTCTATGTTATCATCATAAAAGCCAACGAGTTCGTATTTAGTAGATTGTTGTAATAATCGTAAGTGAATTTTTCCGAGATGACCAGCACCTAAAACGCCAACTTTTAGCATAAAAATAAATTTTATCAAAAGTACTAATTATAAAATAAATTCCAATATGAAAATTTCAAATTCCAATTGTAGAATAGCCGAAATTATTTGATGTTTCCAATTTGTTTATTGGATTTTTTAAATCTATTTTTACGAAATAATTTTTCCCAAATTGAAAGATACTAACAAACATCAAGGTCTCAGAAATCAATTAACAAAACAATTAGAAGAAAAAGGAATTACGGATAAAAATGTTTTAGACGCTATAAAAAAAATTCCACGTCATTTGTTTTTGAATTCTAGTTTTGAAGATTTTGCCTATCAAGACAAAGCATTTCCAATTGGTGCTGGTCAAACCATTTCGCAGCCTTACACTGTGGCGTTTCAAAGTCAATTATTAGAAGTGAAACAAGGTCAAAAAATACTAGAAATAGGAACAGGTTCTGGTTATCAAACGGCGGTTTTGTGTTTGCTTGGTGCCAAAGTATATTCGGTTGAAAGACAAAATGAATTGTTCAAAACAACTTTAAATTTATTGCCTAAATTAGGCATTCGTCCAAAACATTTATCTTTTGGTGATGGCTATAAAGGCTTGCCAAATCATGCACCGTTTGACAGTATCATTGTAACTGCAGGTGCGCCAACTATTCCAAAAGCTTTAATGGCACAATTGAAAATAGGAGGAAAGTTGGTTATTCCTGTTGGTAATACAGACCAAATTATGACCATGTTAATAAGAAAAAATGCCACGCAATTTGAAAAGCATGAATTTGGTGATTTTAAATTTGTACCTTTATTAGAAAATAAAAATTAAAGAATTTGAAAACAATTTTCCTAATCGTTTTAGTTTCATTTTTAGGTTATCCACAAGGTTACACGAGTTATTTTACAGGAAACCCAACTAATATAACAACAACTCCAGAATTTGGAGTTTGCATGATGGGTGGCGCAACGGAACATGATAACGCTATGCGGTGGCTGTTGCAAAAAGCAAATGGTGGTGATGTTGTTGTGCTTCATTCTCATCAACATCAGGAACAGGTCCATCTGTTAGTTGCTCATTGGCAGTTAATTAAATAATTTTAATGTCTTTCCAAACCCGTTTTCTCAATCTTTAAATATAGAAAACGCATTAAATACAACCGTAGAAATCTACGATAGTTTTGGGAAAAGGGTTTTTGTTGAAGAAGTTTATAACTCCAGTTCAATTGATACCTCTCATCTTTCAAGCGGATTGTACATTATGAAAATTGAGAAGTAAGGAAAAATTAACACTAAAAAAATAGTGAAAAATTAATTCCACTATTTCGGTTTGATGATATCTAAATATCGTTGAAGACTTTCTTTTTCCGTTTGTGCAATAAATAGCAAAAATTCTTCTTTATTATTTTTGGTTTGAGCTTTTTCCAAAGTTTGATAATATTTCATTCTAGTGTCATAATCTCCTTTTATATTGGCAATTACATAACCACTTTGTAAAAGAATTAAATTCATTACCAATCGAGAGGTTCTACCATTTCCATCAATAAAAGGATGTATAGTAACCAATCTTTCATGTAATTCTGCTGCTAAAAGTATTGGATGAAGTTTGTTTTTATTTTCAGAATACCAAATAAAATAGTCTTCCATTTCCTTTGCAACTAAAAAGGGTTGTGGTGGCATGAATTCACTTCCTTTTATCATTACTTGAACACGACGATATTTTCCAGCATCTTCAGGAATAATTCCGCGTAAAATAAGATTATGAATACTCAGTAATTCTCGCTCATTAAATGCAAAATGTTTGTCAATTAATTCTTTAATATATTGAATAGCTTCCACATGATTGATGGCTTCCAAATGTTCTCGCATACTTTTTCCAGATATAGTTAAACCTTCATTGATTACTAAATCCGTTTCTCGTAAAGTCAAAGTATTTCCTTCAATTCTATTGCTCTCAAAAGTATATTCTAATTCTAATGCTTGTGCAATTCTAAAACTATCAAAATTTCTAAATTCATCAATTTCATTTTTCAACTTTGTGCATTCTTCAAGTAACAATTGTATTTTTTTTGATTGTTTTTTTGGGCTAATTCTATAACTGTTTTCAATATCTTCTCGAACCAAATTCATGGCTTTTAATACATAACCATCTGTACCAAATTCATTTATAATTTTTTCTTTCAACCAAGCTACCATCAATAATTCGTAATCAATGTCTAAAGCTGAAGCTAATTTATTGATTTGTTCTTTTGTTGGGTTTCTTGTGCCATTTTCAAATTTACTAATCAATGCTTGATCAATAGAAAGCAATTGAGCCACTTCTTTGGTTTTTAATCCTTTTTGTAAACGAGCATTTTTTAATAAATTCTTCATAAATATTATGTTTTTTATTGTCTTGACAAATTTAGTCATATTTTTTTACCCAAAAAAATCATTTAAATATTTTTTTAATTAAAATGATTTTTTAATTCGATCTAAATCGCGTTTGCTGTCTTGTTCTTTTAAAGATTCGCGTTTGTCATAAGTTTTTTTACCTCTTGCTAAAGCTATTTCCAATTTAGCCATACCTTTTTCATTAATATATAAACGAATTGGAATTATTGTTAACCCTTTAGTTTCAATAGCTCTTTCAAGCTTTTTTAATTCTCGTTTGTTGAGCAACAATTTACGTTCACTTTTGGCTTTGTGATTAAACTGATTCCCATAGAGGTATTCATCAATCTGAGTATTAATGGCAAACAATTCATTGTTTGAAAATTCGCAAAACCCTTCTGTGATGTTAGCTTTTCCTAATCGTAATGATTTTATTTCAGTTCCAGTTAAAACAATTCCAGCTGTATAAATTTCAATTAGTTCATAATCAAATTTAGCTCTTTTATTAAGTATGTTGATTGTTTTTTGCATTGGATTGCAAATGTACTAACAAAAGTAGCAAACTACAATAAATAAATTGTTTCGTATCATTTTACTCTTTTTTTTAGGATTAACTAATGCTGAATATCGGATTTGAATAATTGTCAAAACTTCAATGTTCTTGATTTTATAAAATAGTAATTGAAAACGAATATTCTTTTTTTGATTTAGACTCTAAAACTTGAATACCTTCTTTTTCAAAAAGATTTCCTGTACTTTCAGAAGTATCAGAAAAACCAACCCAAGGTTCTAGACAAATAAACGGTGCTCTATCTTTAGTCCAAATGCCAAAATTTGGGAAATCAGCAAAACTAAATTTTAAAAAAGGAATGTTATTTTCAAGTAGTTCAATTTCTTTTGAGTGCATTTGCTTGATTATCATTGCATCTTTTTGGAAAAGCGAATAGGTTAGAGGCAACTTTTTATTTTCTAAAATTACTGTTTCAACTTCATTAGAAATTAAATCATCTTTAAGAATATAACGATTTATAGTTTCATCAGTTTCAAATTCTAATGAATAATCTTCAAATTTTTTGGGCAATGCAAAAGCGGGATGTCCACCGATAGAAAAAGGAAGTTTTTTGTTTCCGTTATTTATTACTTGGTATGTGATTTTTAATTCTGCATCAAATAGTTGATATTCTATCTGTAATACGAAATCAAATGGATAATCTATAAATGTCTTTTTATTCGAAACCAAAGTAAAACGAACTCCATCAGATGTTTTACTTAAAACTTGAAATTCTAAATCTCTTGCAAATCCGTGTCGTGATAGTTTATACGATTCTCCATTATACAAATAGGAGTTGTTTTTTAGAGAACCTACAATTGGAAACAAAATAGGGGAGTGCTTACCCCAAAATTTTGGATTTCCTTCCCAAATATATTCTCTTTTACCATCATGAAGTGAAAATAACTCTGCACCTTTTGAGTTGATAGTCGCTTTTATTTTTTTATTAAAAATAGTTATTAATGACATTTTGCTTTTAAATTTAGATAAATATATACAAAATGTTTCTTTTTGTTTTAAAAGGTTAAAAAATAATGTGGCTAAAAGAAATTACAATTTACAAATATGTAAGATTAAACTATATTTAAAGTAAATAATTGTGTATTTCGTCGATTTTATTTGTTATTTAAACGATGATTGATGTATTATTGCTGAACCAAATCAAACAATACGTTCTGTCAATATTAATCAATAAAGTGTTTGCCCCACATCTACTTTGTTAAAAACTTAACCTACTACTATGAAAGCAAAAATGTTTAGAGCATTGTTGCCGTTAGCAATCGTGTTCACTATGGTATCTTGTTCTTCTGATGATTCAGATGCAACAACTTCAAGTGAAAAACTTGTAACTGAGTACAACTACAACGACACCGAACTTCGTCTAGTTCAACTAATCAACGATTATCGTCAATCTATAGGATTGAACCGTTTAGAAGTTATCAATCACATTTCGTATAAGTCCGAAGGACACAACGAATATATGATTACAAAACAAGCCATCAGCCACGATTATTTTCAAGAAAGATCGTCTAACTTAATACAAGTACTAGGCGCAGAACGAGTTGCAGAAAATGTAGCTTACAATTACAACACCCCCGAAAGTGCCTTTGCCGCTTGGAAAAACAGCCCTGGACATAGAGCCAATATCGAAGGTGATTTTACTCACTTTGGTATTTCTGTAACTATCGACCCAGAAACAGGCAGAAAATTTTACACTAATATGTTTATAAAAAAATAGTTTGATTATTGTTTTGTTTGATTTTGACAGATCTTTAAGAACCCATTCCGCGTGAATGGGTTTTTATTTGATTAAAATCCGAGTCTAGATTTTAACTTCAAAAAAAGCAATGCCATAGAATAGGCATCGTCTAAAGCAAAATTTTTCTCGGAAACGGGAATTTTGTATGTTTTTACTAAATCGTCTAACGAATAAGGTTTATTGATTTCTTCATAAAGCTTTTGGTGCATAATTTCAATATCTAATGCTTCGTTTTTAATTTTGCCACAATCTATTCTATCTAAAGCCTCGTTAATCATTTCAATATCAAAATGAATTCTATGTCCAACCAATGTTGCATTGCCAATATAATTTATCAATTCTTCTATACCTGTTGGTTCTGCAAATTTCGGCAAACTACTTTCGATGATAAATTCGTTTGATAATCCATTGTCATGTAAGTATTTGTATTGTAAAATAACCAATTCCAAAGCATCATTTACTTTAATAATATCATTTTCAATACCAATAGCACCAAAAGATAATATAACATCTTTTTTGGGATTCAAACCACTAGTTTCTGTATTCAGAATAACATATCTTTTTGTTTTTGTTTTCGATTCAAATTTTTCAAGATAGTTTTTCCAAAATTCAGGATGTTCTTTATTAATATTTTTTATCCAATCAAACATTAGGAAAACTGAGTTAGTTGAAATTTATCTTTTATTAAATCTTCCAATTCTTTCATTGGCAGTAAAGCATTTTTTAATTTTTCTTTATCAATTTTGGTGAGTTCTTCCAAATTAATAAATTCACCCGAAGTGTCATTCTTTAAACCTTCTAATGTTCTAAAATTTGTTAAAATTAAAAAAGATTCGGCGCAATTTAAATAGATTTCAGCAAATTTCGGATCAACAATAGCTAATTGTTTAAAACGCAAGTATGTATTATTTACACCTTTTAACTGCATACTTAAAGCAAATAATCGAGCACCATCAACTAATGGCATTATGGCTTTGTTTTTTATGTCAAATTTACCTTTATGTTGACCTTCTTCTTCGACATTAAATTTTTTGAAAAAAGTTAATGATGGCTCTTTGTGCAGCGCATTATTTCCCAAATAATCAAAAAACAAAGTATTGTTTTTAGAATTACTAATAATTGTTTCCACTATAGTATCTTCTATTTTGTTTTCACCAATAACCATTTCAATATCAAAAAATATGCTTCCAATTTCATTTGATTTTTCTCCTGGTGTTTTCATCCAATTGTCATATTGTTTAATCCATTCTGTCAACGATTTACACCAAATAAGATTACTTGCCATGTGATTATTTGGGCAATAATAAAAACCTGTTTTTTCTAAAATTGTTGTGGCTCTTTTTGCTAGTTTTACAAAATAATCTTTAACATCACGGTACTTTTCTTGCGCAACATCTTCAAAAACTAAAATGCTATCTTGATCGGTTAATAGCAGTTGTTCTTTACGAGCTTGACTACCAATACTAATCCAACAAAATCTAGCTGGAGGTGATCCTAAATCGAGAATGGCGATTTCGATTGCACGTTTAATAATAGCAAAATTTATTTCGCCTGTAATGTTAAATATATGAGGAATTGGGATATTCTTTGAGATAGAGGATTGCACCAATTCGGTCAATTTTTCTCTAACTTGCTTTAATTCTTTAGGAGTTAATGCTTTTTTAATTTGTTTTATTAACACGCCTGGATTATTTGATTGTGCTACCACAATGTCATGTTCGGAGATGATTCCTGAAATTGATGATTTATCAGAGCCGTCTTTAGTCACACAAAGATGACTAACATTGTATTTTAGAAGCAAAAGTTGTGCTTCGGCTACAGAAATGTTTTCTGGAACAGTAAATACTGGAGAAGACATGATTTTGTATATTTCAGAATTTAGTGGAAATCTACCATTTGCAATTTTACTTCTAAAGTCAGTATCTGTAGCAATTCCAATAGGAAAGTGGTTATCGTCAACTATTATTGCACTGTCAATCAAATTATCAGACATAAGTTGAGCAACATCTTTAGCGAGTTGTTTTTGGTTGATTTTTAATGGAGTTTTATTATAACTTAATGATTGAAAGTATTGAATTTCTCCCGTTTTGTTACTATAAATACCATCCGATGCTGTTGTTCCATTTTCTTGATCAAGTGAACTTCGTGTATTTGTGGCAAAATTTTCTAAAAGAAAATCAAGAATACTCGAATTTTGAGAAACAAAAGGTTTGAATATAGCAATAGGTATTGCATAAACAATTGAATCCTCTCTAGATTTTGCTGTCATCATATAATTGTTTTTGGCAAAAAACGGCCTTAGTCCAAAAACATCACCAGCGTAGCATTTGTTTAAAATAATCTCTTCACCATCAGCAATAAAGGTTAAATTTATTACTCCAGAAGCAACAACATAAAACGTGTCATGCAAAGCATCTTCCATTTGAAATAAAGTTTTATTTTTTTCAAGATTTATAATGCCAATATTTGAAGCAATTGAATTTAATTCATCACTAGTTAAATATGTAAAAGGTTCGTGTTCTTTTAAAAAGTGAGCAATATTTGAAATAATTGTATTCATTTGTATCTAACAGGTTATTGTACAAATTTAAGAATAGATATAGACATTGAGGTTAATAAAACGCAAGTTTTTAAATATCTTATAAACAAATATTAGAGGTAGAAAGTAAAAAATTCTATTTTACATAATATAAATTATAGTTCAATAAAATTATAAATCTAGCAAATCATTTTTGATAAAATATAATTAAAAAATGAATAGATATTAGTTTAAAATTGGAAGTAAATCTATTCACTTTAGTTTTTAAAATGTAAAATTAAAATAAAATAATACTAAAAAACTTAAAAAAGAATGAGTTATAAACAATTGTTTTACAGTTTGTTAATATCTTTTTTTTATAAAAAATCTCTTTTTTCACATAAAACACCATGTTTTATAAGGTAATTTTCTTAATAATTATTTGATTTTATGCATTTCATCGAAAAATAATGCATTTTTTTTCATTTAATCGATAAAATATACACTTAATCTATATAGATTTGTAACGAACAGTTTTTGAATTCCCCCAAACTCAAAAATTGATTAGTAATAATAAATTAAAACTTAACCTATTAGTGATTATGAAAAAATTATTTATTCAAATGTTATTCTTATTATTTACTTTAATAGGATACACACAGACAACTACTGTTAATTATTCAGTATCGACTGAAAATTTTTCAAACCCTGAAAGAGGTTTTTATCATCATAAGGAAACATCTTCTTCTAATTATTCCAATTTGACTCAAACTACTTTGTCGAATTATAGAAATAACGAAAAAATTACTTTGATTCTACGATTATTCTATTTAGAGGATTTTTTAAATGCTCCAATATCCCAAACGTATTTAAATAATATTCAGAATGATTTAAATAAAATTAGAAATGCTGGTATCAAGTGTATTGTTCGTTTTGCCTATTCAAGTGAAACTAATGCTGGACAAAGAGATGCTAGCAAGAGTCAGATATTAGCACATATTCAACAGTTATCAGATATTTTGAGAAACAATGGAGATGTGATTGCAACTGTACAAGCCGGATTTATAGGTACATGGGGTGAATGGTATTATAGTGATCATTTTGGTGGATCAAACCCAACCAATGCAGATTATGCAAATCGTAAAGAGATATTAGAAGCTATTTTAAATGCTATTCCTGCTGATCGTACAGTTCAAATTAGAACACCTCGTTACAAACAAAAAATGTACAATACAACTACTCCAATTAATCAAACGCAAGTTGAAAATAGATTAGATATTGGAAGAGTTGGACACCACAATGATTGTTTTTTATCAGATAGCTCAGATGTGGGTACATATATTAACACAAACACCGAATATCCCTACTTGTCCCAAGAAACGAGCTACTTACCAATGGGTGGAGAAACTTGTGATTTCGATCCAAATCGCTCAAATTGTAATGTTGGTACTTCTGAAATGGCTCTTTTTCACTGGTCTTATATGAACATGGATTATTATCCAGAAGTTATTGATGAGTTTACGGAAAGTAATTGTTTGAACGATATTAAAAAGAGATTAGGTTATCGTTTTGAGTTTACAAATAATACTTTTCCAAATTCGGCTACAGGTGGTGGTATTATGCCAATTACAATACGATTAAAAAATACTGGTTTTGCATCGTTATACAATCCAAGAACAGCATATATCATATTAAAAAATACGGTTTCTGGACAACAATATTCGCTGCCATTGACATCAAAACCTCAATTTTGGACTGGCGCAAACGTAATTACCATCAACGAAAATTTAGTTTTACCAACTACAATTGCTCCAGGAAGTTATAAAATGTATTTAAATTTACCTGATAAATCGGCTACTCTTAGTACTCGTCCAGAATACTCAATTCGTTTTGCAAATCAAGACACTTGGGAAGCATCAACAGGATAT
>Ga0208195_1004258_pt1 | contig 11394 bp, 7 predicted proteins | sample AD_UKC077_MetaG_FD_184441 | JGI IMG/M metagenome (GOLD analysis project Ga0208195, IMG submission 184441) | Active sludge microbial communities of municipal wastewater-treating anaerobic digesters from USA - AD_UKC077_MetaG (SPAdes) (version 2) | ecosystem: Engineered > Bioreactor > Anaerobic >...
TTGATCTATAGTCCTTTCCTGAATATGATCTATGGCATATTGCATTACTTTCGGAACCGCAAGCTGCACAAGATCCACAAGAATTAACATCACCAGTCCACCCAAAATTCGGGTGTAGCTTTTCTTCAAATAAGGAAGAACAGCATCAAAAGTTCGCATTTTACTTCCATCATAATTTTTAGTTTAGGATGCCTATAGACCTTGCTTTCCCCTTGCCCTTAAAGAGTAAAGTTCAATGTCAACCTTTACAATTGGGCTTTTTTGTCAAATCTTTTATCCGTGAGATAATGAGATAGAGAGGTGGTAAGTTAGCTCCTTTTTTGTGCCTTTATAAATCATAAGCACCATTCAGAATATAGAAAGGAATAAAATTCTGAAGGTGCTAATGGTTTCTTAATTACAGGAAGAACGATTTCCTCGTCGTTTTACTTTCAATCTTACTATGTAGTTTATGTTCTGGATTCCTGCTTTCACAGGAATGACACGCTGCAGGAAGTATAATTTCCTGTGGTTGATAAGGAAATCAACCTTCAGGAATTTGTGGTGGTTAACGAGGAAATCAAGCTTCCGGTCGTGAACCTGCTTTCAGGTCTATAATAGCTTTTGTAGGACAAACAGTAGCACAGGTTCCACAATCGGTACATTTACTGTAATCAATTCTGGCGATATTATTCTCTACAGTTATTGCCTCAGCAGGGCATTTTTTGGCACACAAACCACAGCCAATGCAGGGTTTATCGGCTCCGCAATTTTGTTTGGGTAACGGATTTTTATCTTTGGAACTGCAGGAAATAAACACATTCATACTTGCGGGAACCAGCATTATTAATTTTCGCGGGCAGGCAGTTACGCAAGCGCCGCAACCTGTGCATTTTTCTCTATCAATAACCCGCATACCTTCATTATCAATACTGATAGCGTCAAATTTACAGGCAGCTACGCAATCATTGAAACCCACGCAACCATAGGAGCAAAGATTGGGTCCATCGGCAATATTTACTGCAGAAAGGCAGCTTTCAATTCCCTGATAAGCATATTTCCATTTAGTATTATTTTTACCGCCACTGCTGCAATGAATTACGGCAATTTTTTTATCTTTAGCAGTTGCTTCTTTACCCATAATTTGAGCTATTTTTTCTACTACGGCAGGACCTCCGGGAGCGCATAAATTCAAGTCCTTTCCCTCATTCACAATAGCTGTTGCATATCCTGAACATCCAGGTTGACCACAAGCGCCACAATTAGCTCCGGGCAAGACCTCTATAATTTTTTCTATGCGTTCATCAACAGTAACGGGAAAGACCTTGGAAGCAAAGGCAAGAATTAGCCCAAAAATCAAACCCAGAGAACCCATAATAGCAACCGGCAACAAAATGGCAGAAAAACCGGTTGCAGCCATTGGAACAACAATTAGATAAAGCATATTCCACCTTTCCTTTAAAACTTCATTCCCATAAAACCGTAAAAAGCCAAAGCCATTGTTCCGGCAAGAATTAAACCGCTGGACATTCCACGCATACTTTTTGGCATTTCAACCATTTCCAGTCGTTCTCTAATTCCCGCCATTGCCAAAAGGACAAAAGTGAAACCAACGCCTGAAAGAAAGCCGTTTAAGACAGCCCAAATGAAATTGTAACGCGTTCCATCCGCCAAAGGAGTAATATTCAGAATAGCCACACCTAAAACGGCACAGTTGGTTGTAATTAAGGGAAGATAGACGCCCAGGGATTTATACAGAGCAGGAGAGTTCTTCTTAATAAACATTTCTACAAACTGCACCAACGCTGCAATTGTCAAAATAAAAGCCAGGGTTTGCAGATATTCCAGTTCAAAAGGAACCAGGATGTATTGATAAATCAAATAGCAAAAAGCAGAAGCCAAGGTCATCACAAAAATAACAGCCATCCCCATTCCGAAGGCAGAATCCATTTTTTTGGAAACCCCCAGGTAAGGGCAAAGACCTAAGAAACGGGAAAGAACAAAGTTCTGGATTAAAATGGCAGAAATTGCCATTGTGAAAAGTTGTCCAAGGAATCCCATTATTTTTTCTCCTTCAGCATATTCATCAATGCCATCAAAAGTCCTAAAGTGATAAAAGCACCTGGAGCAAGCAAAGTAATCAGCATCGGATCATAAGTTTTAGGCATAACTCTCATATTCAACCAGGTGCCATTACCTAAAATTTCCCGGATTGTAGCAACAACCGATAGAGCAAGAGTAAAACCCAGCCCCATTCCAATGCCATCGGCAATGGAATTGATCACATTATTCTTATTGGCATAAGCTTCGGCTCTACCCATTATGATACAATTCACTACAATCAACGGAATAAACAGACCCAAGGATTTATGCAAAGCCGGTAAATAAGCAGCCATACACATATCCACAATGGAAACGAAAGCTGCAATTACAATTACATAAACAGGAATACGGATTTTATCGGGGGTTATATTTTTAATCAGCGAAATAAAGATATTGGAACAAATCAATACAAAAGTTGCTGCCAATCCCATTCCGATAGCATTATTCACAGATGTGGAAGTTGCTAAAGTAGGACACATCCCCAATACAATCACGAAAGTAGGATTTTCTTTTATTATGCCCTTGGTTAATTCTTTCATAAAGCTCATTTGTGCACCTCTTCTTCGGTTTGTGTTTCTATGGTAGAGGCAGATTTTTCCAGAACCAGTTTTTTTAACAATGTTATGGATTCTTTCAAGGAATTGGTTACTGCCCGGGTAGTGATAGTTGCTCCTGTTATGGCTTTAATACAATTAGGAGGAACACCACCATCTTTATCTACAATTAATTGTTCAACCGATTTACCTTTGAATTGATCGGTAAATTTAGGTTGGGTAGAATTTGTTCCCAAGCCGGGTGTCTCTGTTTGTTGAATTACTTTAATAGCTATAATATTAAAATCCTTATCTATTGCAGCCATTGTTTTTACCGGACCGTTATAGCCATTTTTTTCTGCCGTAAAAACATAGCCCTTCACTTCTTTAGTTTTATTATCTTTAGCTATGTAATAGGTGAAGTCCCCTTTAATTTCCTCAAACTCGCTATCCGGAATCAATTGGCGACGGGTTTCTTCCGCTTCTTTTTGTTGTATAGAATCAATTTGAGGTTTAGTTAGAGAATTCACATAAGCCAAAAGTGCAGTTGCAGCTACACAAAAGGCAAGTAATATTAAGCCAAGCTGTAAATATATTTTCATTTTTTTACCCTCCCAAATGCTTTGGGCATAGTAAGTTTATCAATCAAAGGAGTCAACACATTCATAAACAAAATGCTATAGCTCACTCCTTCAGGATAACCACCCCATAAACGAATAACCATAGTTAAAATTCCACAACCGATGGCAAAAATTATCCTTCCGCTTTTTGTTAGCGGTGTTGTTGTATAATCCGTTGCCATAAAAAAAGCACCTAACATCAATCCACCGGAAAAAATATGGAAAAACGGCAATAGCGGACTGAAACCTGAACCTTTCAGCGGAGCCAAAAAGAAAGAGAGCACAAAAACAGTTCCAATATAGAAAAGAGGGATTCGCCATTCAATGATGTTTTTATAAAGCAAATAAGCCGCACCTAAAAGCAAAGCAAATACGCTAACTTCACCAATGCAACCACCAATATTGCCCCAGAAAAGATTTTTTAAGGCAGACAAATCGGTTAAGTTGGTAAAAATACGATTTGCCAAGTCAAAACCTTGACCGGCATTTGCACCAAGCGAAGATACAAAACTGCTGTCCCTTAAGGTTTGAGCTACTTTTAAGGGAGTAGCGCCTGTTACCAGATCATATGCCTTGGGAGATAAATTTTGCAGGTTTACAGCTATCACATTCGGATCGGTTATTCCGCTTAAGGTTCCACTTTTAGGTTTTGCCCATCCGGCTGTCATTATGGTGGGCCAGGAAGCCATTAAAAAAGCTCTGCCTAAAAGAGCAGGATTAACAGGATTATTGCCTAAACCGCCAAAAACCTGTTTGCCAATAGCAATGGCAAAGGCAGCACCCAAAACAGGAACCCACCAAGGAGCTCCAGCATTGATATTATAGGCAAGCAGCATACCTGTTAAAAAAGCACTGCCATCGGAAACCGTAATCGGAACTTTGCGAAATTTTTGAATTATTGCCTCTGTGACCATCGCTGAAACAGCGCCCAACAGAGTTAATAACAACGAATTAAAACCCCAATAATAAATAGCGAAAATTAAAGCGGGAGTTAAAGCCAGCACCACATTCCACATCACATTTTTAGTTGTGGTTTTATCGTGAAAATGAGGAGCCGGGGAAACAATAAATCTATCTTTCATTTTCTTCACCTACTTTTTTGCTTCAGCATAACGAATTTTGCCGGTATCAATATATTGCACCAAACGAATTTGAGCAGGACAAACATAGGCACAGGCACCACATTTCATACAATCATTCAGTCCTGATCTGACAGCAAGTTTTTGATTATCGTATTTTACGGCAGAAACAATCATACAGGGAACCAAATTCATCGGGCAAACATCTACACAGCGGGCACAACGCAAACAATTTCCTTCTTCATTTAAACGGGCATCTTCAGTGTTCATTAAAACCAATCCACCGCTTCCTTTTCCCACTGTTGCTTCTAAAGTGGGGAGGGCAAAACCCATCATTGGTCCGCCACAAATAACTTTTCCTACTTCTTCTTTTGTTCCTCCGCAAAAATCAACGAGTTCGGAAAAAGGAGTTCCAATCCTGGCTAAAAGATTTTGGGGCTTTGTAACGGGAGAACCGGTTACCGTTATTACTCTTTGGATTAACGGCTTTTGATAACGAATCGCTTCATAAATGGCAAAGGCAGTTCCTACATTTTGCACTACAATTCCAACTTCCAAAGGAAGACCACCAGCAGGAACTTTTCTTTTGGTAGCAGCATAGATAAGCTGTTTTTCGGCACCTTGAGGGTAACGCAATTTTAAGGGAACTACTTCCATAGCAGGCTCATTTTTAGTAAGTTCTTGCATTTTAGCAATGGCATCGGGTTTATTGGCTTCAATTCCGATCATTCCTTTTTTAGCACTTAAAATTTTCATTATCAGTTTTAAGCCGATTAAGATTTCTTCACCTTTTTCCAGCATCAAACGATGGTCGCTGGTTAAATATGGTTCGCATTCTACTCCGTTCAAAATAACCGTATCTATCGGTTTATCTGCAGGAGGAGAAAGCTTTACCAAAGTTGGAAAACCTGCACCACCCATTCCGCAAATACCGGCTTCACCAATTCTTTTTTTCATTTCTTCCAGGGGTAAATCCATAACATTCGGTTCATCAACAAGTTCTATCCATTTGTCGGAACCATCTCCGGTAATTTGAATTGCCATAGAACTGGAACCTGTAGCATTAGGAAAACGGTTTATGGCTGTAACTTTTCCGGAAATTGAAGAATGTTGAACAAGCGACACATAACCTGTTGCTTCCGCAATTTTTTGACCTGTTAAAACCTCATCACCCACAGCTACAATTGGCTTTGAAGGTGAGCCAATATGCTGGGAAAGATGAATAATTACTTTTTGGGGTATTGGAGCTTCAGTTATAGGCACAGAGGCACTATACCTTTTTTCATCCGGAGGATGAACACCTCCGGGAAATGTTTTCAAGCGCATTAACACTCCCTTTGGCTTGAATTTTTCAAGTCCTGATAATCAATTTTTGGTCGCATTTTTATAGATACGCATTTATAGGCAAGTAAATTTTTTCTCAAGTGGGAATAAATGACGAAAGCAAAATGAAGAATGAAGAGGAAAAAAGCGGAGGCGAAGCAGTGAGAATCGGACAGAGATATTTTCAAAGGAAAGGAAAATTAGATTTTTGTTTGTTCCTTAATCAATTCCCAACCTCAACCCAACCTTTAGGATGGGTTGATGTTGGGTGGAGGATAGGTTGTTGGCAGGGAACAAGTAAAAATATTTTCAGAAAGGAACAAATGCTCTGATAAAACCAAACAACAAAATTGAAGGTATTGGGAGAGGGAAAATTCCGCTTTTAGTTAGTATAAAAAAGGCAAATAAAAAATTTATCAAAAAGAAGTTGCCGAACCGGAATTCGGCAACCTCAGGTAATAATATACCTTCTAAGTGGGTAAATTACATTCTTCAGGTTTAGCGCGGGTTTCCTCTTTTGTCTTTTTCACTTCACTCAATCACCCGTTAACCTGTTCCTTTGCTAACTTGCTTACCTCTCCATCCGTTCACTCGTTAGCTTTTAAAGCGTTTTTTCCTCTATGTAATTGGTTAATCTGGAAAGGCAATTGACATAAGAGCCAAGTTCATTATCATACCAGCCAAAGATTTTAGCATGAGTTACGGGCATTTCCAGAACTTTATCCGTAAGAATACCTTGTTCAGCCAGGGTTGATGAAGGAATAGTAATAAAACCGGTGCGGGTATGTGTTTCATGTGCTTCAATAACAACTGCAGCCATAGTTCCAATCATATCTGCGGAAACATTTTGTCGGTGGCTGATTAACAGCAGGTCTTTTTGGGAGTTCTCAGCAGCTTTTTGATACACTTCATTGATCAGTTTACGGTTTACTAACGGCTCTCCCAGCTCGTCCAGTTCGGTATGAAAAGTAACATTTAAGTTTATAAGAGATACAGTCGTGGTTGGAATTCGGACGCTATCAGCCATAAAACCGATATGTTTAATATTGGGCATAACTTGTTCCAGTGCTTTAGTAACGCCGGTTGTGGAAAGAATTATATTATTTAAAACGCTTCTTGATTTTCTTAAGTCGGAAGCATCGGTTTTCGGAACACTATCCAAAATGGATTGAGTGTTTGTAGCAGAATGAATAGTACTCATAGAAGCGGTTAATATTCGGGAAGTTTTTTGATTTTCCAAAAGCGGTTTCAACATATGTGCCAAGCCGGTTGTAGTGCAGGAAGCCGCTGAAATTATATTATGTTTTAGGGGATCATATTCCAGATGGTTAATGCCGTAAATCATTGTTTTGGCATCATCTGGAAACGTATTTCCGGATTTTATTTTAAAAGGTGCGCTGCAGATAACTTTTATGGCTCCTGCATCTAAATGTCCTCTTAAACAGGGTTTTCCAGAATCAGTGTGCATTGTAGGGTCCAGAAAATTTCCTGTGCAATCAACCACAATTCTTACCCCTTCATTAAGCCAGTTAATATCTTTAGGGTCACGCGCGGTTCTTAAAATTTTTACCAGCATTCCTTCAATTTCCAAAAGGGGTTCTTCAGCATCCAGGATTTTAATTTCCGCTTTTTTTCCTACAACTCCATAGAGAAACTTATGGATAGAACCGTAAGTGCTATCCATTTCTATTACTTGAATAAGGTCATCCAGGGTTTTGCCTACAATTCTTCCACAGTTTACCACAATTCCGTCAAAGTACTTAAGGTGTAACTGGTTCCATAACAGCAGTTTTCCAATTCTACCCAGACCGTTAATTCCGAGTAGTTTTTTGTTCCCTAAGTTCACTTTCATTTTGCTTTCTCCTTCTATCTTTTATTGTATTATAAACAATGCACACTAACGAGAGGATAATGCCCCAGATAAATAGCTCCACTGGTAGCATCCAGAGCTATTTTATCACCCGCTTTTAAATAGGTACTGCCTATTCTGCAATTGGAATCCGATTCCGAAACTACCAAATCCCGACAATTTACAACTCCGATTAAGCCCAAACGAGTAGCTGTAACCGCTGCATGAGAAGTTACTCCACCCCTTGAAGTTAACAATCCCTGGCATTCAAAAAGAAGTTCCATATCGTCAGGAACCGTATCAGGACGCACTAAAATAAGGGCTTCACCCTTACCGGCAAATTTTTCAATATCTTCTTTGCTGAACACAATAATTCCGTTCACAGCGCCTTTTCCGATGCCAATGCCGTAAGCAAGTTTTTTTTGCTCTCCTTTTGTTGTTCCGAAGACCTTATAGTCCGGAGCTTTTTGAATAACCTGATCGCGAGTTTGTAAAATATATAACTGATCGGGAGAAGGACCTTCAAAAGTAAATTCCATTTCCTGATGAGGATAATTTTTATCCTCAATAAGCTGTTTCACATAGCGCATCAAAGCATTGTAGATTGCGGGAAAGGTATTTTCCAGGGAACTGGAAACCGCTGTTTTGCTATGTAAACGCTGCATTTCGGAAATAGGTAAAGTATGCACTAAACCGGCTACAACATCCTCTCCCTGACTGCACAGCGTAAAATCGCCATTTAAACAAATTCCGCCTTCCTCATTAAAATCCGCATAAGTAAAAAGAACTCCGGTTCCGGATTCCAGAGATATATTTCCTAAAACCATTTTCTGAATAATAACTGCAGTTCCCCATTCATCGGCAATATGCAATTTTTGACGATATAATCGGGCTCTATCCGTATTCCAGCTATCCAGAACATTGGAAATTGCTTTATAAAGTTGCATAAAGGGTTGCTGTTCCAGTTCAATATTATGTTTAGCCAGCACTTTTTGATAATCCTGCACCATATCCTGCATCTGCCTATCTGAAAATTGGGTTTTTAGCTCAACATTATACTTTTTCTTATAGTTTAGCATAACGGCATCAAATTCATCGCGGTCAATTCCAAAAGCCATACCCCAGCTTTGAATTAACCGTCTGTAACAATCCCAGGCAGTCCACCCATAATTAGGACGACGGGAAAGTTTATATGTAACTTCATCAGTTAAACCAATATTCAAAAAAGTGTTCATTGCTCCGGGCAAACTCATTGGAGCTCCTGAACGGACAGAAAGCAATAACGGTCTTTCCGGATCGCCTAAAACAAGCCCTGTATTCTTTTCCAAAATGTTTAAATTCTGCAAAATTAAGTTATCCAATTCGTTAGATATATCGGGATGTGTATTAATAATATTCCGATGACGGAAAAGGTCTGTAGTAATCACAAAACCTGGAGGAACCGGAAATTCATATTGATACATCCGTTTCAGAAAATATGCTTTAGAACCCAAAAGCACCTGATTTTCTATGCGGGAATTCTTTTTATTTAAGTGGAAAAAGAGTTTATCGGGATCATAGCTCATTACTTTGAGAATATCTTCCGGCTTAAAAAGATTTTTCATCGCAGATAAGGATTCCAAGATTCGGGTGATAAAATTATCCAAGCCCTGCACCAGAAAGGATTTGGAAAGCAGATTACGATAAAATTCTTCGGCAAAAATTTCTATTTCCTTAGTTCCCCTACCTTTTTTCCCTTTCTCCTTTTCTGCTATTCGCATTCCAATTTGCCTCAATTGCCCTTCGTAAAATCTATAATAGTATTCGTTTATAATTTCCACCACACTATCTTTCAGCAACTTGAAAATATCCAGATACTGGTCTATGGAAAGATTGCTGAGATATTGAGCTGATCTTAACATATTCAAAGCAGAACCGTAAGCATCACTTGTAACCAAAATCTGTTTCATTGCATAATCGTATAATTCCAATATCCGGATAATTCTTTTCAGGGTCTTGCCGGTAATATAGCTCAGGTTCAATTGTTGCACATTGCGTTCAAAAAGCCGTTTAACCACATTTTCTATTCTAAAAATCATTCCCATTGCTTCCAGTTTCGGTTCACGATACATTCCATACATAGAAGGAATGCCGGCAGCAATGTGTCTTTTGTAATATATGTTTTCCCAGGCAATAGTAGGTTGTGGGTCTAAAATAACGCTGTTCATTTTGCCTATATAGGAAAGCAATTGCCTAATTGAACTGTCATAATCCTTTCTCATAAAGCTATTGGCAAGGCGATTATGTTCGTGAGCATCAAACCAGCTGTAACGGGTTAGAAATTTTACAATATCATAAGGATCCAGATTATACTTGTCCTTCAGCAGAAAATGCGAGTAACATAGAAGTTTCAGTCGTTTTAAAGAAAAGTCCTCCGGCTCGTTTTCAAATAATTTACTAACCCTTTGCCAGGAAAGAGAAAGCAGCTCTTCAGGAGTTAAGTTATGCTTTTGTAAAAACTTATTAACCACTGCACTTTGCTTTTTTGTCATTTCATCCGGATGCATCACATAAATGAGAACATCTTCCGGAATCATATCCTGCAGTTCTCTATAATCTAAATTAGTCCAATACTGCAAAATTTTCTCAATTAAAAGGAGGTGAGTGTTATTGCTTTCAGTATGTAACTGTTTGCGTAAAAAGTGCATTAAGAGGTCTTTTCTGTGTCCCAATTCGTCCAGAGAGGTACTTATGTCCCTTATTTCACCTTCTGCTCCAATTTCATTGAAAAAGACGGGAAACATTTTCAGCAGGTGTTTGGTTTGCACTACCAGGGGCTTAAAATTGGAATTCAAAAAGGCGGAAACATCTTTCTGAAAGAGATCGGTATCGGAAATAAAAACCCCTTTTTGGCTTAAACTGATAATTAAATAGGCAAGCAGGTCTTTACACATAAAGGGATCAATAGCTATAAGTTCCAGCAGCATTCTAAGATGTTTGATATGATTTTTATCCACTTCCATCTGCCAGTCCTTATCTATTTTAATCTTTCCGGGAGGGGTAAATTCCAGTTCCATTATTTTAGGGAGCAGATGTTGGCAGTGTTTCTTGTTTTTATGAGAAAGCACTGTTTTGCCAATAGTTAAAATACAATCCAAAACAATGGAAAGATGTGTTTCCTTAAATTCGTATAAGGTCTCAAAAATGGAATCCAACATCAAAGGGACTTCATCTTCCTTCAAGTCCTTTTCCAAATCTGCTAATTGACGATTCAAATCCCAAAGCAGATGATTACGCAAGTCCTCCATTCCGGGTAAACCCAAAAGATAAAATATATATTGTATTCTCAAGGTTAAGGTGCTAAATTTACAAATCGCTTCTCGTTGGAGAACAGCTATATCGGAAAAAGAGGGAATATCTTTCAGGGATGCAAAATCCTGAATTTCTTCAAGTTGCCTAAGCCATTTTTGATAATATTTTTTGCCCAAGGTTGAGGAAAGCTGTTTCACATCCAAGTTGCTTTCCGCTCCCATTTTTGCACACCAGCCCTCTATATCTGTTGTTTTCTGCCAAAATTCCAAGCCCTCTTTTAACAGGTCTTTCAGCATCCTGAAACAAATATTGTTGTCTTTATATACCTGCACCAGATTGCTTAAACATTTTCTGCAAGCACCATTTAAAGGAATAAATAACTCCCTGCTGTTTTTTTGCCAGTTATCCAGTTCGTTTAGTAACTTGGCATAAACGCCTTCCGGAATGCCTTCCTTGTCGCATAAAGCCGAAATGAAATCCAGATATTCAATAATAATTCTCTTTTCCTGCATTGGCTTAGTGCATTTTTTTGCCGCCAGTAAATACAAATCCCCTATAACGGTTAAGGTTTTTTCCTTATCCGGCAATTGAACATAGAACCATAAATCACCTAAAAT
>Ga0208195_1004259_pt1 | contig 11392 bp, 7 predicted proteins | sample AD_UKC077_MetaG_FD_184441 | JGI IMG/M metagenome (GOLD analysis project Ga0208195, IMG submission 184441) | Active sludge microbial communities of municipal wastewater-treating anaerobic digesters from USA - AD_UKC077_MetaG (SPAdes) (version 2) | ecosystem: Engineered > Bioreactor > Anaerobic >...
CTGCTCGGCCATACCCGGTGGCGCACCCGAGGGGACGAACGGGTCAACAGCAACAACCACCCGATCCGCGCCGGGGAGGTGATCGGCACCCACAACGGCACCATCTACAACGCCGACTACCTGTTCCGGCGCTGGAAGATGCGGCGTTTCGCCCAGGTGGACAGCGAGATTCTGTTCCGCCTGGCCACGAACGCCGCGCGGGACGGGGCTTTGGATATCGAGCGGTTCAAAGCCCGGCTCCGACGCTGCCGCGGGCAGATCACCGCCGTCATCGCCTGCCGGACCGACCCGGGCACCGTCTTTGTGCTCAAGGGGAACCGGCCGTTGGAACTGCGCTGGCATCCCCGCTGCAAGGCCGTCCTCTACGCCTCGGACCCCGCATACCTCGACGCCGTGCTGGCAGACGAAAAGGGGTGGAGGGATCTTCCGGTCCCGCCCATGAGCCTGGTGGTGTTCCGGCGCGAAGATCTGGCCGGGTACTCAGTGGAGCCCTTCGAGTTCGTCGCCCAGGAGAGAAAGGGCGCAGAACCATGACAGACACCCAAATGAACTCAACAGAACCCTTGAAGCCGAACACAAACGGAATGCTGAGACTCTTCGTCTACGGCACCCTGAATCGCGGTTTCTGGAACCACGACCGCTTCTGCCGGGGCGTCCTGGCCATTGAGGACGCTCTGGTCCGCGGCCGCCTCTTCGAGACATCCTCCGGAATCCCGGTCCTGCAGGTCCCGGAGGAGGATATCCTCGCCGTCGGGACCACCAATCCGCTCGCCGACGTGGCCACACAAGCGCAGGTGACGGCCAGCATGTCCAATCCCGAGCCAACCCCCGACCGGCTCCCGAAGAAGGGCACAGGCGCGCCCTGGGGCCCCGTGTACGGGGAGATTCTCACCTTCGACGATCCCGTGATCCGCCTCCCGGCCATCGATCGGCTGGAGGGGTTCCACCCCGGCGGTCCCTGCCTCTACCGCCGGGTTCTGGTACCGGCCCAGGTCAACGGAGCCGGTCTTCCCGCTTGGCTCTATGTTGCAGATACGACAGGACATCGCGGTTTCAAGCCGCTTCCGTCCGGTAAGTGGCGATCCTGAAATCAGTCTGGATCAAGCCGCGGATTTATCTTGCTTTTCTCTTGCGAACGATATAACATACGCTATTAAATTCGGGCAGGGGCCGTGGTCTGTCATTCAGACGAGAGGTGCAGCGAATGGACACAGAAGGTCGAAGTCTTTCGGCATTGGTAAAAGAGATACGACGTCAGCTTTCCTTGAGCCAGGAAGACCTGGCCCGGCAGCTCGGCGTCAGCTATGCGACCGTCAACCGATGGGAGAACGGTCTATCCAAGCCTTCCAAGCTCGCAAAGGCCCAACTGGAGAGCTTTTGTAAAAAAATGACCGGTCAGGGCAAGTTGACGTTTCCGGAGGGTGACCGCAGATGACGACCGAAAACGAAACGCACAAACAGCCGCTGCACCTTCTAATCCCCCGTCTGCGTGCCGTTGTCCTCGCCCTCGGCGAGTCTGCCTCTCCCGCATGGTGGAAAACCGAATTCATGAATGAGACCGGGCTGAGGTTCTTGGAACGTCTGTATCCGCGGACGACCTTTCAAGCAGCGGTCCACGCAGCAGGGAAGGCTGCAGGTGACGCTCATGACCGCGCCGTCGGACGCGTCGGTGTGTACCACCTCTTCAGACTGCCCGAATCCCTGGAAACCGAACTCCATCGAATGCCTCCGGACCCGGCCGACGATTTCTTCCCGTCATTGCGCAACGCCATGGGGCGGCCTGAGGAGTTGATGAAATTGCTCGTACCGATGTGCGGCGGCGAGAGAGCGGACGCCGCTCCGGGAGCAAGAAAGATCGGCACCGACAAGGACATTATGACAACGGCGGGAATCAGGAAAACCGCCGCTGTTTACCATGCGGCGTTTGCTCGGAATAAACCCGGCTTCCCCTATTTCACGGCCGTTACGGACGGAGGCCGTGGATGACCATGACCATGGATAAAGAAGTACAGCGGAAATACTCGACCGCGATCAGCAAGGGTGCCGGAATGATTGAAGAGACCCGGCGTCTCCTCGAACAATGGCGTCCGGATGAACCGCTCGATGACTTCACGCGCAGGGTCCAGGCTGAAGGGCTTCTCGGCAACTCCACCGCCTACAGAACCCGCGACGTCGTCAGGAGGGTGTTTGCACCGCGGTTCTTGAGACCGAGCGACAAGCCCGCACGGATTCTTCAAAGAGTGCTTGCATCAGGCCTGCCGGGGCGTGTTTTCACCGAACTCCTGTTCGTGTTTGCGGCGCGTCAGGACCCCCTGGTCTATGACTTCACGATACGTGAATACTGGCCCGCCGCTCGCAGGGGAAGACCCGTCATGGACACGGACCCGATGCTCTCCTTCCTGTCGGAAGCACATTACGACGGCCGTTTGGACAACCAGTGGTCGGAGAAGGTGTCGGTGCGCATCGCCCGGTGCGTTCTCGGTCTCCTGCGGGATGTCGGATTCCTCCGCGAAGTCGTCCGGGGCCGCAGGGAGATCGTCAATTACCGCATGTCGGATGAAGGGGTGGCGATCTTGGCCAAGGAACTCAATGAAGCTGGCGTGACGGACTCCTCCCTTTGCAGCCATCCCGACTGGGGGCTGTTCGGAATGACTCCTTCGGAGGTGGTGGAGCGTCTGGACGGCATCGGGGAACACCGCGGGGTGATCGTTCAGCGCGCCGGTTCGGTCGTGCATTTCACCTGGGTCGTCAAATCCATTGAGGAGCTGATCGATGTACTCGCTCGATAATGCATTCAACGAACTGCTCGATAAGATCCGAGACCCCGATGCGCTCAATCCGGCCAAGAGCGCACCGGTCTTTTACTTTCGTTACCCGCCCGAAATGATGCTCACCGTGAAGAAACACCTTCCCCGTTTGATATCGAGAATCAGACAGGAGGCCGGTCGTGAAGTCCGACGCGTTTCTCTTGCCGATGTAATCTGGGACATCGTGGATAAGTCGGGAAGATGGGATATCTGGCTCAATCTGGAAAGTGACGCCGACGCCGACCAAATCAACGAGGCGGTCCGTGATGTTCTGCGCCAGGGAAACATGCTGATCAACCGCGTCACTGAGTCGATTACATCCGCGCCGGAGGGGACGATCGTCTTCCTGACGGAAGCCGAACTTCTGCACCCCTATTTGAGGACGCGCGTCATCGAGGAGTACCTGCATAACAAAGTCACCGTCTGCACGATCATATTCTACCCCGGTGAACGAAGCGGCCAATTCGGATTGAAGTTCCTCGGGTTTTACAAAGAAGACAGCGGATACCGCTCGACGATTATCGGAGGCCTTTAGCGATGACGAAAATCCACGAATACTTCAGGCGTGACATAAACAGGACTATCGAGAAAGTCATCGACTATTACGCCCAGGAGGAGGACCGCCTGGCCCGAGAGGTCGAAGAATACGAGGTTACGGACAACATCGAGTCCTGCTTCCGCAAGTTCCTCGATGTTTTCGGCGAAGGCGTCCGGGGCGGTCAGGTGACCGAGGTCGGCATCTGGGTGTCCGGCTTTTACGGCAGCGGCAAGAGCTCGTTCACCAAATACCTCGGCGCGTCCCTTGACCCGATGCGTACCGTCGGCGGCAAGCCCTTCCTTGATCTCCTTTGCGACCGTTTCCCCCGCAACGAGATTCCGGCCGCACTGCGCACCGTCTCCAAGAAACATCCCACAGCGGTGGTGCTGCTTGATCTCGGGGCTGAGCAGCTCGCCGAAAGCGCCGCCGCCCCGGTCTCCACCGTGCTTTATTGGAAGGTGCTTCAGTGGGCGGGTTTTTCCAAAGAAAAAAAGACCGCTCAGCTCGAGTTCACACTCGACCGCCGCGGAAAGTACGATGAGTTCAAGGATAAATACCGAAGGCGTTACAAGAGTTCGTGGGAGGAAATCCACAACGATCCGTTGATCGGCGTGGCCCGCGCGGCGGAGATCGTGCCGGAGGTCCTGCCCGATGATTTCCCCACGCCGGAGAGCTTCCGCGGACTGCGGTTCGAGGAAGCCAGGGACGTGCGGGACCTGGCGCGTGAGATCATCGACATCTGCAGGCGCAAGACCGGGCATGAAAACATTCTGCTCCTTGTGGACGAGGCCGGTCAGTACGTCGCCCCCCGCGGCGAGTTGATCCTCAACCTCGACGGGCTGGCCCGCAATCTCAAGGAGCTCGGCAAAGGCAAGGTTTGGATCGCCGCCACCGGCCAACAGACCTTGAGCGAAATCGTCGAAAAGGCCGCGCATAACTCCGCTGAGCTCAACAAGCTGCGGGACCGTTTCCCGATTTCCATCCATCTCGACGCGGGCGACATCCGTGAGATCACACACCGGCGTCTGCTCGACAAATCCGAGGAGGGGCGGAAGAAGCTGGAAGCCTTATTCAAAGAACACGGAGAGTCCTTGGTCACCCACACCCGTCTCTCCGGTACCGCCCTGTTCAAGGGCGACCCCGATTCGGGAACGTTCACGCGCCTCTATCCATTCCTGCCGCAGCATTTCGACCTTCTGCTGGAACTCATCCGGACCCTCGCCCGTTCCACCGGCGGCATCGGTCTGCGGTCGGCGATCCGCGTCATCCAGGACGTACTGGTGGACAAGAGCCGTGTCCTCGGCACCGACGCCGTCAAGCTCGCCGACCGGGAGATCGGCGCGCTCGCCTGCGTGGACGATTTCTACGACACCCTCCGCGCGGACATCGCCAAGGTCCTGCCCCATGTCATCGGAGGGGTGGAGAAGACAGCCAAGATCTTCGGGCCGACCGCCTTCGAAACCAGAGTGGCCAAAGCGGTCGCCGCCCTTCAACCCGTGGAGACCTTCTCCCGTACCGCGGAGAATCTCGCCGCACTGCTCTATAGAAAGATCGGGTCTCCCGGGCTGCTCGACCAGGTGCGGGAGGCTCTCCGGAAAATCGCATCCGAAAAGGAATGCGGCCTCATAGAGGACCCTCAGGCGGGCGGCTGGGTCTTTCTGAGCGACGCCGTCAAACCGATCCGCGACAAGCGCAACAGCTACGCGCCCACGTCCGGCGAAGCAATGAGGGCAAGGATCGACGTCCTCAAACAGGGTACCGCCGACCATTCATTATTCCGGGTGCAGCCCGCCGCGAGACTGGAGAACATCAAGGAAGTCAGGTCATCGGTCAAACTCGGCCGGACGCCGGTCGTAGGCGGCTCCGAAGATGTCGAACTGCGTCTGGAATTCGTCGACCCGGCCCTCTGGGACGGCAAGCGGGGTGAATTCCTGGTCTCCACCAATACCCAGGTGGAACTGAAGAATACCGTGGTCCTCCTGGTGAAAAACGACGACACCGTGGAGGAACTCCTTCCCGAAATCGTGCGCTCGGAAAAAGTCCTCGGTGACGTCGACGAGCGGACCGCGGATCACGTGGTCGCCCAGTATCTGCGCGCCGAAAGAAGGGCTGCCGAGCGCTGCCGTGAGCGGACGGCCGCCGCCATGGAAAAGGCGATGATGGAAGGCGTCTTCATCTTCCACGGCAAACCGACTCCGGTCCGCGAGGCCGGCGAGACGCTGGACGCCGCCGTGCGCACCATTCTCTCCGCCGCCGTCAAGGAGGTCTTTCCCCATTTTCATCTGGCCCCGGTCCGGCCCTCTACGGACGCGGCCGCGAAGTTCCTCGGCGTGGAGCGCATGGACCGCATCACCAAGGACCTCGACCCCCTCGGCCTCGTCGTCAAGAGCAAGGGCGCTCCTCGGGTGGACACGGCGGCCCCGGTGCTCGCGGAGGTCATCAGAGTGTTCCGGACCAAGACCGCCGAGTCCGGTTCCGGCAGGCTCCAAGGTTCCCATCTTCAGGATTTGTTTTCCGCGCCGCCCTACGGGTGGACCAAAGACACCGTGCGGTACCTGTTCGCGGCTCTCCTCCGCGCCGGAGAGATCGAATTTCACGTCTCGGGCGCGGGAGGACCGGTGCGCACCGCAGGGCCGCAGGCGGTGGAAGCCGTCAAAAGCACGGTCTCGTTCAACAGGATCGGTGTGTCGTCCCGCGACGCCAAGTTGCCCCCCGAAGCTTTGGACAGGGCCGCCCGGCGTCTGGAAACCCTATTCGGCGACGAAGTTCTGCCGTTGGAAGACCATATCAGCCGCTCCGTGCGGCGGCACGTCCCCGACCTTTTGGAAAAACTCGGATCGCTGCCCGACCGTCTGCGTCTCCTGAGCCTTCCCGGCGAGAGCCGATGCCGGCGCCTGCTGGCCGACGCGGCCGATCTGCTGAAAGGCGACGCCGGCGGAGCGGCTTCGGTCCTGGGAGGTGTGGAATGTGCGCTGCCCGACGAGATCACCTGGGCCAAAGCCGTCTTCGACGCCCTTGAATCCGGCGCGGAGACCGACGTACGGAACGCCCGGTCGGTGCTGGATTCCTCGGCCGACCTGGAACGGCTCTTCCCCGGGGCCGTGAACGACCTCCTGAGCGCCGAAGACAGAACCGCGGCGGAGGAAGTGCTGGCGGGCGAAAGGTTTTTCGAACGGCTGCCCGAGCTGCGGGGCGTGGTCAGATCCGCCATGGACCGCACGGAAAAGAGATATGCGGTCGACCGCGCCGCGTATGAAGAGGACCTCAAGAAAGCCCTCACCGGGCTCGAAACGGAACCGGACTGGACGAAACTGCTGGACGAGGACCGCGGGGAGATCGCGGCCAAGCTTACATGCGACCTGCCGCCGACCGCCGAAAACGGCGACCCCGTAAGGCTGCTGCAGACCCTGTTGGTGCGCCGGCGGACCCTGCCGGGTTTGATCGAAGAGCTGAAAGCGGAAATCAAACGGAGACGCCCCGCGGAGCCCGAGCCGCCGGAGGTGAAGGAAAGGGACGAAGGCTACGGTGAAGAGGTGCTTGACCCCGGTGATCTCCTGCAGCCGATCGTCCTGTCCACACCTGCTGATTTGGATTCGTGGCTGGCCGGCATCCGGGAGAAGCTGGCCGGGCTGTTGAAATCGAACAAGCGGATACGGATCAAGGGGCGCTGATGAGCTTCGACAAGGACACACGGAATCTGCTGGCCAAGACCGTCGCAGCCTGCCGGCGTCGGCTGGCCGGGGACGTCACCGATCAGCTCCGCGGAGTCTTCGGTCTGCACCCGGACGGCGTCGTGCTGCCGCTTGAAAAGCTGACGCACCTGTCGCCCGATCAGCACGCGGCGGCCCGCCGTCTGCGCGATCTTCTCGATCACTACACCGCCGGCGCGGCGGGGCAGGATTCGGACCGCCGCAAGGCCGCCTATGAGCGGATGGTCCTGGAGATCTCCTTCACCGCCCTCAATCGATTGGCGGCCCTGCGTCTGTGCGAAGAGCGTGGACTGGTCGTAGAATGCGTCCGCAAAGGAACGACTTCGGCGGGTTTCCAGATGTTCGAGCGCATCTCCGGCGGCGCGCTCGGCGGGCGTTACGACACCTACCGGGTGTTTCTGGAATGTATGTTCGACGAACTTGCCCTCGACCTGGGCGTTCTGTTCGACCGGATGACGCCCCAGTCGGCGGTGTTCCCCTCGGAACGCTGCATGGAAGACGTCCTCGCCGAGTTGAACAAACCGGAACTGACGCACCTCTGGACCGAGGACGAGACCATCGGCTGGGTCTACCAATATTTCAACCCGCCCGAAGAACGCAAAGCCATGCGGGATGCGTCCCAGGCTCCGCGGAACAGCCGGGAGCTGGCGGTCCGCAACCAGTTCTTCACCCCGCGCTACGTCGTGGAGTTCCTCACGGACAATACGCTGGGGCGCATCTGGTACGAGATGCGCAAGGGAGACACGATTCTCAAGGATGGATGCCGTTATTTGGTGCGGAGGCCGAACGAAGTCTTCCTCGGTCCGGGTGAAAAGGCTCCCGCCGAAAAGGATGACGAAACCGACCTTTCCCAAGAGGAGTTGCTCAAGCGTCCGGTATACATCGAGCACCGACCGAAGAAGGACCCGCGGGATCTGCGCATCCTTGACCCGGCCTGCGGGTCGGGCCACTTCCTGCTCTACGCCTTCGACCTGTTGGGACAGATTTACGAAGAAGCCTGGGGCGACCCGGACAGCCCGAAGTCGGAAGCCACAGGGCGGACGATTCAGGAAGACTTCGAGACCATAGACGACCTGCGACGGGAGATCCCGAAGCTGATCGTCGAACACAACCTGCACGGCATCGACATCGACCCGCGCGCGGTGCAGATCGCCGCCCTCGCCCTCTGGCTGCGGGCGCAGAAGACCTGGAAAAATCTCGGCCTCAAGGCCCCGGAACGGCCGCGCATCGCCAGATCGAGCATCGTCACCGCCGAGCCGATGCCCGGCGAGGAAGACATGCGCCGCGAGTTCACCGCCGGCCTCAAGCCTCGGGTCCTGGGCCAGATCGTGGACGAGGTGTTCGAGAAGATGAAGCTCGCGGGCGAGGCGGGCTCGCTCCTCAAGATCGAGGAGGAGATCAAGGACGCCGTGGCCGCTGCGGGAAAGCAGTGGCGGGAAGGTCCGAAACCGGAGCAGCAGCTTCTTTTTCCCGACATGGAGGCGCGCCGGCCGAAACAGCAGGAACTGCGCTTCGATGTGAAGGGGATCACCGATGTACGGTTCTGGGAGCAGGCGGAGGACCGCATCCTGGACGCGCTGAAAGAGTACGCGGAGCAGGCGGAAAACGGCCGGGCGGTCCGCCGCAGATTGTTTGCGGAAGATACCGCCCGAGGGTTCGCCTTCATCGACCTCTGCCGCAAGCGCTACGACGTGGTGCTGATGAATCCTCCGTTTGGCGAGTTTTCAAAACCATACAAAACGTATGCTCGAATTGTTTACCCGAACAGCTATAACGATATTCTCGGCGCTTTTGTCGAGCGTTGGCTCCTATGTTTAGAAGATCACGGGCGACTCGGAGCAATCACATCTCGGACATGCTTTTACCTTGTCAGTTTCACCGACTGGCGGGAAAAGGTAGTCCTCGCCGAGGCGGCATTGGCCGCGGTGGCAGACCTTGGACAGGGAGTTATGGACGACGCGATGGTTGAGGCAGCCGCCTATATTCTCGAACGTTCGCGTCCAACGGCGGTAATACCCTTTATCCGCTCGATTGCTGAGCGGGATCGGCAGGCGGTCGTCGGCTGCTGCATTTCCGCCATCAATACCGCTGCATCAGAACCGCACCTGTTTCTCGCGCGGCAAGACACATTCCGGAAGCTCGCAGGCGCACCGTTCGTATATTGGACGAAGTCGGATGATCTTGACCGCTTCTCGGCATTGCCCACATTCGAGCCCGAGGCGGCAGAGGTGCGGCAAGGATTGGCTACCGGTGATGATCCGCGTTTTGTCCGCGCTGTTTGGGAGGTGGCGGAAAAAGATACTCAGTTTGTCTATTACCCTACCAACGGTGAAACTCATTGCCGACTCAATGAACCCATCGTTCTTGCATATCAGCAACGCCGCAAGGCTGGCACACCGCGCTGGGCGTTCCATGTCAAATCAGGTGCCTCGCAGCCCTGGTATTCACCGATAACCTTGAAGATCGACTGGCATCAAGATGGTTCTCAGCTACGAAATTTCCGTGATGCTCAGGGCAAGCTCCGTTCCCGTCCGCAGAACATAGCTTACTACTATCGACCCGGCTTTAGTTGGACCCGGCGGGCGGCCCGCATCTATCCCTACGTGATTCCAGGGAACTGTATCCCTTCAGTGAGCCGTTATATGGCCTTTCCTGAGCAAGGAATGGACTTCGACACCCTTGGGGTTTCGGCTTCCCGTATCGCTTCCGCTTTTATGCGATTCTATGCAGAGTTTTGGCAAAGACCAAACTATCTGGTGGAAAACCTCAAAATGTTGCCTTGGCCGGAACTTCGGGATAATGCCCGACAGTTTTTTCGCAGATTGATCCAGCAGGAGGTTGAGCAGCGGCAACGAGCTTATATGAACCACGAGCCCTTCCAAGAATTTCTGCTTCCCATCAAGGTAAAGGACTTCTCAAACGGTGGGCGTTCCCTTGCTTTCGATCCTAAAACGCTTCTCGGCGAAGAGGGAGAGCGGCTCGTTGCTGATGCATATGGATTCGACCAAAAGGCGGCAATGCGTATCGAACGTGATGTCATCGAAGCTCTTGAGTATCAGCATGGAATTGCTATATCGGCGGAAAATGAAGAAGGGGAAAACGGTGAACAGGACACCGACGAAGACACTGATTTTGTTCTCGATTACTCGGAGCGGGCACAAATCGAGGCCTTGCTCTCCTATTTCGTCGGCTGCATTTTCGGTCGTTGGGACGCCCGTATAGCCATCGACCCGTCACTCGCCCCGAAACTCCCCGATCCCTTCGACCCGTTGCCGGTCTGCCCGCCGGGGATGCTGGTCGGACCGGACGGCCTGCCCGCCGAACCGAACCGCATCGTCAGCGAGGAGTGGCTCCGCGCCCGACCGAACGCGAACACCCTGCCGCCGGACGGCTCGGTCAAGAACCCGACCATCCCTGATTCAGAGTATCCGCTCCGTATCTCCTGGGACGGCGTCCTGGTGGACGACCCCGGTTTCAACGGCGACCGGCCGCACCGGGACGACATGGTCCGCCGTGTGCGCGAGGTCTTCGACCTGCTCTGGAAGGACAAATCCCACGAGATCGAACAGGAAGCCTGCGACATCCTCGGTGTCTCCGACCTGCGGGATTACTTCCGCCGGCCTGCGGGCTTCTTCCAAGACCACCTGAAGCGCTATTCCAAGAGCCGGCGCAAGGCGCCGATTTATTGGCCGCTGTCCACCGCTTCGGGATCGTACACCATCTGGCTCTACTACCACCGTTTGAACGAGCAGACGCTCTACATGGTCGTCAACAAGTATATGGAACCCAAGATTTCGGAAGTGGAACGCGGGATCGCTCAGATTGAAAACGAGCTGAAAGCCGCCTCCGGCCGAGAGGCGACCCGTTTGACCGACCGGCTGAACGAGGCCCGCGCGTTCCTCGGCGAGCTGCGGGACCTGCGGGAGGAATTGCTCCGCATCGCCGCGCTGCCCTACAAGCCTGACCTCAACGACGGCGTGATCATCAACGGCGCGCCGCTGCATAAGCTTTTCCGCCTGCGCTCCTGGGCCAAGGACACAGAGGACTGCTGGAAAAAGCTTGAGAAAGGCGACTACGACTGGGCGCACCTGGCCTACACGATATGGCCCGAGCGTGTCCGGGAAGTCTGCAAACGCGACCGCTCCATCGCCATCGCCCACGGGCTTGAGGACCTCTGCGAGGTCGAAGCCCCGGAATCCAAGAAGAAAGGCGGCAGCGGCCGTCGGAAAAAGGAGGCCGCCCGATGAAGTTCACCTCGTTCCTGCACAAGAAGATTGTCGATCTTTTGGGCGACCGCCGCATCGTGGTCTGGTACGACGCCGAAGGGGACTTCAAAT
>Ga0208195_1004277_pt1 | contig 11354 bp, 9 predicted proteins | sample AD_UKC077_MetaG_FD_184441 | JGI IMG/M metagenome (GOLD analysis project Ga0208195, IMG submission 184441) | Active sludge microbial communities of municipal wastewater-treating anaerobic digesters from USA - AD_UKC077_MetaG (SPAdes) (version 2) | ecosystem: Engineered > Bioreactor > Anaerobic >...
TGTGCGGCTACTGGGAGTGCTTTCGCATTCTTTCTGGTTCCTGCCAAGCGTCGCGGCCTGTCACGCCATGCGCAATCTGCTGGCAAAGAGGCAGAATCGCTTCTACCACGACTACAAGGTCATCGTGGCAGCGGGGAGCGCTGCCGGAATCGGCGTGGCGGCCTTATCGCCGGTGCTGAAGGCGATGAACGATCCCCTCACAAGCAAGACCATTACCTTATCTTGCGGAAAACTAACCACGGGTGTGACGGTGAAGCCGTGGACAGGCATTCTCATGTTGCGCAACTCATCAAGTCCGGAAATGTATTTTCAGGCAGCCTTCCGGGTGCAATCGCCTTGGACAGTGTGCAACCCCGACGGCACATCGCCGAACGTGGAACAGATTATCAAAGAGGAGTGCTACGTCTTCGACTTTGCCCCGGATCGGGCTTTACGGCAGATCGCTGACTACGGTTGCCGGTTGAATGTGAACGAGGATAACCCGGAAAAAAAGGTCGAGGAGTTCATCAGTTTCCTGCCGGTTCTGGCCTATGACGGCAGTTCGATGAAGCAAATTGACGCTGCCGGCATTCTCGATATGGCGATGAGTGGTACAACCGCAACCCTGCTTGCGCGGCGCTGGGAAAGCGCCTTGCTTGTGAATGTGGACAATGACACCTTGCGCCGCCTAATGAGCAACGAGAAGGCGATGGAAGCCCTAATGGGCATTGAGGGGTTCCGAAATCTAAATCAGGACATCGAGACAATCATCAATAAATCCGAAGCCGTGAAGAAGGCCCGTAAAGAGGCCAACGATGAAGAATTGTCTGCGAAGGAGAAGAAGGATCTTTCCGAGGAGGAAAAGGAATACAAGAGCAAACGCAAGGAGATTCAGGAAAAGCTCATCAAGTTCGCGACGCGGGTTCCCATCTTTATGTACCTGACCGACTATCGCGAGCGGACGCTGAAAGATGTGATTACGCAACTCGAACCGGGCTTGTTCAAGAAGGTAACAGGCCTGAATGTGAAAGACTTCGAGTTGCTGGTCAGCCTGGGAGTCTTCAACAGCAACCTAATGAATGATGCGGTTTATAAGTTCAAGAGATATGAAGATGCAAGTTTAGTTTATGCCGGCATTAATAAGCATCAAGGCGAAGACATCGGCCTCTACGATACGGTTTTGAGTCGCAAAGACTATCAGGCCACGTTCGTAAATGAAACCACTGACGGATCGCGCTGAACTGGATAAAATAGTTTTCGACGCGCTTAACATGACCTCGGAAGAGCGCAAGGACGTCTATCGCGCCGTCTGCCGCCTGGTCTGGAACCGCATCAGCAAAGTCAAAAGCGTATAAAACAAATATCAATAAAGAGAAGTTTTCTTACAATTACAGCTAATTAAGGAGAAAACAATTGAGATCAGATGATATTACCGTCCAGCAGTTATTCCAGGATCGAAGACAGTACATGGTGCCTTTTTATCAACGTGCTTATGTCTGGAATCGAACAAATCAATGGGAGCAGCTATGGGAAGATATTCGCGCCAAGGCTGACGCGAGATTATTAAACAACAAGACAATACCTCATTTCCTCGGTGCTGTTGTTTTAGATCCACAGCCACGGGCAGGATTAAAAGGCGTTGATACATTACATATTATTGATGGTCAACAGCGTCTTGTTACCTTACAGTTCATCTTAAAATCTATTTTATTACTACTGAAAGCAAACAACATAACATCAATAACAGAAATTGTTGCTGGCGCCTTAAAAAATAGTAATCCAGATACTATGTTGGATCCGTCTATAGAAGTCTTTAAAGTGTGGCCAACTTTTCGCGATCAGCGTGACTATAAGTATGTTCTTGAAACAGATAACAGGAATAAACTGAAAGATATTTTCCCGAAATGTTTTACGCAGAGAGGTGATCTGCGTAGAATCGGAGTCTTACATCCGCCTGCCCTTGAAGCGCTCTGGTATTTTACTGATTGTTTTGAAAAATGGATAGCACAAGGTACCCATGAAGAACTATCTCTTCGTTATGAAATGCTTGCGACGGCAATTTTACAAGATTTTAAAATAGTATCTATTGTTCTAGGCGAAGATGATGATGCACAGGTAATTTTTGAGACTCTCAATGGTCGTGGTGCGCGACTTTATGCAACTGACTTGATACGAAACTTTATCTTTATGAGAGCTGACAAAGAGGGAAGTAACTCTGAAGAACTTTACAATACACTTTGGTCACAGTTCGAGAGTGATTATTGGAATGAGGTACAGCGCCGCGGACGAATGAATAAGCCGAAACTAGAATGGTTCATACACTCAACATTGCAGGCAGAGTTACGCGAAGAAATTGATTTGGGTCGCCTTTATTTCGAGTATCGTCGTTACGTCTTTAATGACGCAGAAGCAAAGTCTGCGAGCTATCAATTGGCTATGCTTTCTAACTATGCTGAACATTACAAGGCTTTGGTTGACGGCAATGGCGATGACCCTATATCCAGATTTGGACAGCGTATAGCATCATTTGACATTACAACATTGCATCCTTTAGCTTTGATGATAGGTGTATCTTCATTGTCATCGGAAGCAAAAACAGAAATGCTGGATATTCTAGTATCCTATGTTGTCCGACGAGCTATTTGTGGTTTAACCGCAAAAAATTATAACAATGTTTTTGTCTCAGTTATGCGTAACCTCTCTCAAACAGTAATAGCGCCCGAATCACTAATAAAAATATTAGGAGATTTAAAAGGCGAAGCGTCTCGTTGGCCTAGGAATCTTGAATTTAAAAATGTTTGTACCAAGGGATCAATCTATCCGGACCGGTTAGAAGCAGGAAAAATGCGAGCAATACTTGCGGAAATTGAATTAGAATTGCGACAGACAACAAGAGTCGAAGACACTTTTGCTCAGAATCTAGGCCATCTTGATATTGATCATATACTTCCGAGATCTTGGTATGAACATTGGCCATTATTTGACAGTAGTCAAGCGACATGGCATGAAACTTATCAAATAAAGGCTAAAATACTTGCCGGACAGTCATTAAGTGAGAGAGAAAATGCTATATTGATGCGGGAAGAAAGCATTCAAACATTGGGCAATCTAACGCTTCTAAATCTTAGTGTTAATCGTGAAGCGCAAAATAAATCGTTTCAAGTTAAACGGGATTTATTACTTGCAAACACCAATCTCCGGCTTAACATTCCCTTGCTTGGCTTGAATGATTGGAATGAAGAGACTATTAAAAGACGTGGTGAATTATTGGCCGATGTGGCTATTAAAGTGTGGCCCGGACTAGCTGCTGAAGAATTAAATTGATTGGGAAATTACCTAAATAGGGTATATTAATTCTAAAGAACGGAAATGGAAAAGAATCAATCAGAAGCGCTATATATACAATACTTCAATGCAGTAGAAACGGTTAAGAAGCAGAATAAACTTACCAAAGAAGAAAAACTCAAGCAACTTCTGACACCCATAGTAGATCTTCAAGATTTTACCTCTGCCTCGAATAGGGAACACAAATTTGCTCGCGAAGATCATATTAATCTCAATGAAGAACTTGATCTATCTGCCCTTGAAAGTAAGTCTGAAGAATGGGATATATTGCCCAACTGGAAGTTAGAGCAATTAGGTATTCTTGATACCAGTGACGATATAATCTACGTCGATTACACGAAATTCTTGCCTCAAAGAAAATCCGTTGCCATATCGCCAGCAACTTCTAAAGTTCGTACATCCTTGCATGAATTATACAAAGATTGGCTACCTTATCTTGACCAGAACAGAATACAGAGTAAAAATTTATTAGATCAGGCCTTGGTCTGTTACACGATTAAAAGGGCACAAAACGGCGACAAACAAGCGAGCGATAAATTAATATCCCTGTATATAGGCAGAGCTGCAAGCAAAGAGACTTATAACAATGTACTGAAAATGTTAGTATCGCGAGGGAAAAATAAAAATGCATTACAGCAAATCACTTGGCCAAATAAACAAGGGGAAGAAGAACGAGACAATTATCCAAAAGGCAAAGTTTACAATTATGATGTGGACGACTTTCAACAAAATGCTAAAATCTATCTGGCATTCATCATAATGGGCTTCAGTCCGAAAAGCATATTGGATTCAATGACTAGGGAACCGGAATCGGAATTTCTTCATCTTCCCGAAGGAACTGTCGATGTGTTTCTCAATTATTTTGGCGAGTACATTCCTGGACTTGTTGAAAAATACGTCAAATATTTGGATGACGTGCAGGCAGCATTAAATGACAAAACCAATCCATTGAATCTCATTAAATTGACGGAATCAGCGGCTGATTTACTTGAATGCTTTAATATGAAGGAAGACGCGTCGCCGATAAATAAGATGGGTGCTTTTCTGAAAGACAATGCTCAGCTCATACAAATCGATCAAGTTATGGAAATATGGTTATTAATACTTCCGGTTATCATGAAGATTCCCGATGCAGTTGCGCCTTACTTTGACACCTTGTTTGATCCGTATACTCCAATAAGCACTGAAACGATCATAAAAGCAAGCGGTCAAAAACGGGCTTCACGTATTCTTTCTTATTGTTACCGGCCTGAAGAGATGGGCCCGAGGAAAAATCTCACCACGTGGCTCTTCGGCGGACATGGAAGTTATAACCTTGGCAAGCTGCATCAGATGTTGGCCGATTGCTACTCTCGGAACGAAGGTGACATTGACTTTGTTCCTTTAAATGATCCTTCTACCCTTGACTCATCTGATGACGATGAAGAAGAATCAGGGTTACGAAAACAAAATATTAATGACCTTCACGCCATCAGGGAGCAAATCGCTCAAAAAGCCTCCAACTTCATCGATCTGCAAGCGATTATGAAAAAAGCTAATGTTACGAAAGAAGATCTTGAACTACTTTTGGATAAATCTAGAGGTTCTACATTAGAAGATCTTGCGGAAAAATATAACCTTACCGAAGACCAAGTCCGTTACAAACTCAAATCCATCATGAATAAACTACAAAATACAACTAGTTAGCCTCAAATAAAAAATATTAAAAATATTTTCCCACTTTTTCTTCCCCAAAACCATTTCATATATCAAGCACAACGGAAAGGAGATGGAAATGAAAGAAGAAAAAGAATTGAAACTGCTCGACATCAACCTATCAGCATTCCTCGTATACCACGGTATCGAACCAAACCTTGAAAATCAAAACGGAAAAGTCGTCTTTGCTTTTCCAGCCAATCAGCAAACTTATAAACTGATGAACCAATTCAACGGCGATGAAAATGTGCCAGTTGCCTCGTTCTGCACAACATTAAAAACCTTACGAGGAAGAATGTTAACCGCAAGGGAAGGCATTTACGACAACGGAAATGGAGCGAAAAATGGAAAGCAAATTCTGTTCAAATAAAAATCATCAGCTGACTTTTTTTGATTTGAAAGTCTGGGAAACATTCATACGGCCTGGCGAGGTTATTGAAGCTCGATTCATCAAGGTTAGCGGAAGAATGACTTATTCCGGCTATTTTGACAGTCATGAAGATTTCTGTAAATCCGTACGTCAAACAGATAAGGCTCAGCACGCTGGCGCTTACGTCACATTGCAGGCGATCGATCCGCGGCTACTAGGCCGATCATTTAATAAAATCAGACAAAGTGACCTTACAACATCTGATCGTGATGTGCGTTTTTATCGCTGGTTACCGATTGACATCGATCCGATTCGCCCCTCGGGCATTTCATCCTCTGATAACGAACTTGAAGCAGCCCTCGCCCTCAGTAAGGTTGTCGCCGACTATTGCGTTTCCGATATGGGATTCTCAAAACCAATCCGAGCGATGAGCGGCAATGGCGCCCACCTGCTATTCCGATTGGCCGACCTGCCCGCAAACGATGAAAATAAAAAAATGATCAAGAACTTCCTTGAAGGACTGGCGCAGCGGTTCGACACGGACGCCGTGAAGATTGACACGACTGTTTTCAATCCAGCCCGAATCTGGAAGCTATATGGAACAGCCGCCAGAAAAGGCGATCCTCTGCCCGCAGGGCGGTATAGAGAAGCCAGACCGCACAGGCAATCATATATTTACGAGTTGGGAGAATAGACAATGACCACAATATCAGAAGAAACATTTCGTAATGCAGCCAATGGATTCAAACAAGATGATTCCAGTAAAGACTCCGGACAGCGGTTGAACGTGCCCGGATATTTGAATCATTACGACAAATCATTCCAAATTAAATCAAATGGCGTAGACACTATCTATGCCCTTGAATTTTGCCCGTTCGATTCATCCCATGTCTGGGAATCCAGCATCATCCAGAAGCAGACCGGACAGCTCCTTTTTCAATGTTTTCATAACTCCTGCAAAGGCCACACCTGGAAGGAAGCCCGACAGATTATCAGCGGCGATGATTCTCTTGCTCAATTCATGGAAGGCGGCGAGACCGGCGGGAAGCAAGAAACCGTTGATTGGCCGGAGCCGTTACCTCTGGAGGAATCCCTGCCGCCAGTTCAAAAACTTGATCCGGAAATGATCCCCGAGCCCATCAGACCGTGGCTAACAGACATAGCTGAACGTATGCAGATACCGCTCGACTTTCCGACAGTGGCTGCACTCGTTGCGCTGTGTGCTGTGGTTGGCCGAAAGTGCGCAATTTTCCCAAAATCAAGGGATGACTGGAAAGTCATCCCAAACATCTGGGGAGTCATTATCGGCAGATCGGCCATGATGAAATCGCCAGCGGTAACGGAAGCACAGAAACCCCTGACCCGCCTGGAGATTGAAGCGCGGAAAAAATACAACGCGGCAATGGAAGCGTATGCCCTGGAAAAAGAAATTGCAGATATGGGGATCAAGGCCCTTAAACAAAAGCTCAATGAAGCAATCAAACAATCAGATACATCTGAAATTGAATTAATCAAGCAAGAACTCGCGGCCACACGCCCAGTCGAGCCGATAAGGACACGCTATCAGACACAGGATGGCACAGTAGAGAAGATCGGCGAAATTCTGATTGAAAATCCAAAAGGTCTCTTGATCAATCGCGACGAATTGACAGGATGCCTAAGGGGACTCGACAAGCCCGGACATGATGGAGACCGTAGCTTTTTCTTGGAATCGTGGAACGGCGACAAAGGTTTTACCTATGACCGCATAGGCCGCGGAACTTTAGACGTCGAAGCATTGTGCCTCTCAATTTTCGGGTGCTGCACTCCCGGAGGAATCATTGACTATATCCGCAGCGCAGCCGAAGGCGGACGCGGCGACGACGGCTTGATACAGCGTTTTCAGATGATGGTATGGCCGGACGGGCAATCAGACTGGGTGAACGTTGATCGTTGGCCGGATACCGCAGCAAAGAATCGGGCATGGGAAATATTTCAGAAATTGTCGAAGCTGGAGATCGGACATGAATGAGGTTTTGTCAGTTTTGTCAATTTAGAAAAAGGTTTTGTCAATTCATTTAAGCTAATGTTTTTATTATATATAATGCCAATTGTCAGTTTTGGCAGTTATTTCGGAGGGACACATGGAAAAAAACAGTAAGTATGACTTTAATAAAACAGACAACGAATTTAATCATGAAGAGAAGATACCTTGCTTACGGTTCTCGCCGGAGGGGCAGCTTGTATTTGATCAGTGGAGAGAGAGACTTGAAAATCGTCTTAGAGGGGATCATGGCTTATCACCATCCTTAGAGAGTCACCTCACGAAATATCGGAAATTGATGCCTGCATTAGCACTGATATTTCATCTCATTAATTACGCAGATGGAAGAACAACATCTTTAGCGGTATCCGAAGAAGCAGCCCTTATGGCCGAAGCATGGTGTGATTACTTAGAGACACACGCAAAGCGCGTATATGGCTCGATCAGTATCAGTAAGGATGTACTGGCGGCTAAAGAGTTAGCAAAACATATCCAGAAGAAGCAAATCTATGATCGGATTCCCACGAGAGACATATTAAGAAAAAACTGGTCATTATTATCAACAATAGATGAAGTAAATAAAGCTCTTAGTGTCCTAGAAGATCACCACTGGGTAATGATCGAAACATCGAAACCAGGTCCTAACGGGGGCCGCCCATCACAGGTTGTTCGATTGAATCCAAAACTGAAAATTGAGGGGGATTTATGAAATCAACTGACAAAACTGACAAATGGTTGAAAACGTATTAAATACAATAGCTTAATCTACTTGACAAAACTGATGTACAAATCGACAAAACTGACAAAACCTCAAAGGCAGGCAAAAAAATGACTTCGTTGGAAAGATTGAAAAAATTCAAACAAGCTCAACGCGAATCGGAAGTTCCCAGGGTGCCCGAACCGGCTGTGGTTTCTCTACCCGTTAGCGATGACGAACAAATCCTGGTTGACTGGTTCCTAACTGCCGCCCTGCCAACGCAGCCCTTCAACCTAGATGCGGCCCGGCGGGTGAACGACCCTGCAAAATTCTACGACGTGCTCCGGCGGGAAATTGAAGGAACATCATCCGCACGATGGCGCTGCGGGGCTACACAGGCGGACCTACGGGCGTTAAAGGCTGTTTTTGAGTAAACATTTAAAAATATGGACAAGCACTTGGGAGTAATCCATTGACAGTTAATTTCTCATATAGTAAGCAAAGCCATTCTCAAAAAGGTTTGGGGAGTGAGATCATGGCTGAACTTATCGCGCGGGGATCAATTAGCTGTCAGCGATGTGGCACAACCAGACGCGAAAGGGTTTGTCCTAAGTGCGGTTATGATGCCTGCCTTATTCGTATATCTGTCAAAGGTAAGCGACTTAGAATCTATCACGACAAAAACGGGATTGCCCTCTCCTTCTCAATGGCTTTTCAGGCCTTAACTCAAATCAACAAAGAAATTAAAGACCGCTCTTTTAATGTAAATGATTGGCTGCAACCCGCGATCATAGAAAACAAATTCAAAAATAAATATGACGTTTGGATAAAGCAGAAAACCATTGAAGCTGATGCCGGCCGCTTTTCGCATGAAACCCTAAAGCTCTATCAGTCATATAAAAAGAATCATTACGGGCCAATTTATGAACTTGACGTGCGGGAAATAGAGCTTGCCCCACTTCAGGAGCTTGTAAACGGCTGGACAGGGCTTTCAGAGAAATACGTTAAAAACATGGTTGACTGCCTCAAGACTTTCTTTAAATGGCTGAATAAATGGGAGCGGGTAAGGTTGCCTATTTTCCCGGATATTGAAATCACCACCGGCGAAACACAAAGAGCTATTTCGTATGAAGAGCAAATTGAAGCCATTGAACATTTCCCCGCAGAGCATCAAGATATTATGCTTTTCATTCGCGAAACCGGACTGAGAGTATCTGAAGGTTGCGCTCTTCAGGTCCGTGACATTGACCTGTCCGGAGCGCGGGCGTTAATTCAACGGACGTATTCAGGCTATCGTCTTGTTGAGAAGACGAAAGGCAAACACAAAAAATGGATTCCTCTGTCAAAACGCGCCTTGGGAATAGTGCAAAAATACGCCACAGGACGTTTTGGGGCAGAATTTCTTTTCATTAATCCATCTACGGGTCGAGGATATAAACCGGCTTATCTGCGCGATTTGTGGGCGGTGTATGGCATCACAGGGCTGAAGCTATATGAAGCGACACGGCACAGCACTATAACCGATTGGTCAAAGAACGCTTCAGCATTTCAGGTGAAGGATCTAGCCCGTCACGGCGATATAAGAACGTCTCAAAAGTATGTGCATAACGCCATGACCGATTTGCGCGAGATTGTGGACCGGGATAATGTGAGACCGTTTCAACCTAATATGGTTAACAAAAAGTAAATAGTGCACTATTTCTTTCTTCCTGTAGTCAGTAAAATGACAACCTCTACAAAGATGCTAGACTTCAATCCTTAATAAATGAGTACGTGTATTTATCTCTTTTAAAAAAAATTAATAATGCTATGATGATAATCAATCCATCAAGAAAACGAAGTTTACATATTATATTAATTGTTAGCTTTGATAGGATTTCACCATGCATTATGTAATTAATGTTCTAATCTATTTTTCCCTCTATATTTCTATTCCACTAGCAATACGATATGTAATTTTGCGAAAACCAATAAAAAGTAAATGGGTTACCATTGGAATTTTAATACCCATTTTTATTGGTTTCTCTATTATTATTAATATTCAAAGAGATGAAGCACAAAAGAATATTTATCAAAAATTAAACTTACCATACAAGTCAAGACCTCATATGTTAGGTTCTCCAACCCTTGATATTGCTATGATACTTTCATATATTATTTTACGCAGACGAAATAGAAAGTCAGAAGGATTAAAAAACGAAGTCTTAATAGATGCGGACACAGTCATGAAAAAGAAATCGTGTAATATAGAAGAACAAGCATTGGGAAAAGTTGAAAAAAAAGAATTTTCTCAAGAGAACAAAACACAAGATATTTCTAAGTATGAAAACTCTTCTTCTACAAAAAAGGATAAAACAGGTGGGAACTTTACAAAGTTCGCTGAGATTTTCATTATAGCCATAATTATCTTATTAACTGTATTTGTTATTTTTGATAAGGCAAAGGTATCGGATAATGAAAGAACAGTCACCGAGAGCACTAACTCGTTAAAAGACAAGCAAGAAGCGGCTGAACAGGGAGATGCCGATGCGCAAAATGAAATGGGTTTTATATATTATATGGGTTTGGATGGCGTACCGCAAGATTATAAGGAAGCAGTTAAGTGGTACACCAAGTCCGCTGAGCAAGGAAATGCAAGTGCACAATATTATCTTGGCAAATTGTATGAGGATGGTAATGGCGTACCGCAAGATTATAAGGAAGCGGTCAAGTGGTACACCAAGTCCGCTGAGCAAGGAGATCAGGCCGCTCAAGCCACTCTGGGCTATTTGTATGAGACTGGCAAAGGTGTTTCAAAAAATATTGTTGAGGCGTATAAATGGTTTAACCTTGCAGCAGCCAATGGGGCAGAACTCTCAAAATACTCGCGTGATGAATTGACGAAAATTATGACTCCAAAGCAAATCGCTGATGGTCAAAGGTTAAGTAGAGAATTTACACAAAAAATACAAAAGTAATGTTCACCTTGCAACTAATAATCATCAATTTTATTTAATCTATAAAAGTGTGGACTTGTAGGTGTAATCTTCAGCTTAAACAACTTTTCAATAATGAATCCTTTTGATAAAAATCAAAGTGTGCCGATAGCGTGCCGATAGGCAAAATTACATAATGCTAATTCAGATACTTAAAGCGGATTGCAAGTTTTCGATTCCCATGCACTTCCGCCAATTTTAATTGATTTTATTATGGTTTTGGCTTTCATAAACCCGCCCGGCTTAAAATCATCACAGGACTAATTTTTT
>Ga0208195_1004280_pt1 | contig 11350 bp, 17 predicted proteins | sample AD_UKC077_MetaG_FD_184441 | JGI IMG/M metagenome (GOLD analysis project Ga0208195, IMG submission 184441) | Active sludge microbial communities of municipal wastewater-treating anaerobic digesters from USA - AD_UKC077_MetaG (SPAdes) (version 2) | ecosystem: Engineered > Bioreactor > Anaerobic >...
ATACAGGAAGCAATCGAAGAAGCTTTAAAGGAGGATATATCATGAGATATACAATTCATACAAAATGGGAAGGATCCAATGGAACATATGTAGCAGTTTATAACACTTTCGCTGAGGTGTTATCTTACATTCAGGCAGTGTGTGATGTTAACTGTGATACTGCAGGTCTGGCGGTCAAAATCATAGACAACGAAAAGAAAGATGATGTATATGATGGACCTCTGAATCCTATCATACTCGCAGGTCTGAAATATAACTATGAGAAAGGACTGATATAAATGGACAACATCAAAGGTAAATTGATAACAACCCTCAAATCAGCAATGCAACCGGATATTGACAAATGGGTAGCATCCGATGATAATCATGTTGCTACTTTCGACCTCAAACCTATTGGTGCATTATGGTCGTTTCATGATTTAGGGGTTACACCAACTGACCACGACACCATATCAGTTATACAGGAAGGTGCGTATTTTAGAATTAAATACAATGCCGCAACAAAATACATCATCACGAAACATGGTGATGTTTTCCTTATCGGTTACAATCTCGGTGATCCAAATATCCAAATCAACAGCCGTATCGTAACTAATTCCGCAATTAGTAAAGCATTATATACAACATTTTTCCATCCGGATTCAACAGATACCATATTTATGAATGAAATTTTCAAGACAATCGGTGATTGGGTAAAGACCCATATGACTGATGCAAATTGGCAAACCAATGGAATAGAGTTTGCCATAACGAAAGCCGGCTTTCGTTCAACCATTGACATTAGATCTGCCGTAAACAATGCGAAAGCACGTTGTGTCAGAATCAACGGCTCGATTCTTGCAATCTGGTCTGGAAATGAATGGATATCCAATGATCCATTAAAAGGTAATGTTTGTGCACGCGGATTAAGCATCCATGAAGTTGGATGTTTACGAGATGTAATTGTAAATATCAAACCCGAACAGAAACCATCGGATTCGAAATTGTTTGAAGAATACCTTGAGAATCTTAGTCCAGAAGACGCCAAATATTTACCAGAAGCATTACTTAAAATTGATCTACATAAAGTGGCTTCATTTGATACATTCAAAAACATTATGGATGATTTAATCTCACACGGCAACACCACAACACAAAAACCAGATTCAACTGATGAACAGTTACTGAAATCATCAAATGCAAAATCATTTGATGAACTGTTTGAACAACTCGAATCCATCAAACACGTTGTAGTACCACCATCGATGATTGGAATTGATCCATTAACTGATGATTTTGATACGTATAAACAGATTACAGATGATTTAAAATCACTTGTTAACGCAACAGGACAGCCAATCATAACTGCAGTACAGAAACCTGACAGAAATCGTCAGATGCTGAATCGTATCAAACCAATCATCTGCAAATGGCTGAAAGACATTGTCTACTCAGCAGGACCGTTTTCAACTATTACGGTTATTAAACCACCGCAACTTTTGTATGCTGAAGAAGATCCATGTGTAATTCCAGACTCATTAGCCAAAAGCTTATGCCGTTCTGATAAAGTTATAACACCAATCAGATTTACCCCATCGACCCATAACTTCAAGTCATGGTATCCGACGAGAAGAATGATTGCGGAAGCCGTTAACTTAAAAACAATGCCAGAGGGCGCTGGCTTAATAATGGAAATAGTAAAGGAGAGAAATAATATGATTAAGATTCCAGGAATAAAGAACGTGTTATTCAACGACACAAAACAGACAACCACTGTATTGTTTGACGATGGTACAATAACCATGTCAAAAACAATGGATGGTGAAACATATGACCGTGAGGTTGGTTTCGCAATGTGCATCATGAAAAAGATGTATGGAAACCGCACACGTTTCCAGAAGGAAATCAAACGTTGGACATCAATATGCGAGAACGCCAATAAGAAGATCGCAGATAAAGCAGCAAAGAAACAGGATAAAGACAAAGATGATACCGTATCATGAAAAATGTAAAATATATTTTACATTTATCGGTACTATAAGATACATCAAATGTTAAGAATGGCAGCATAAGATTATCTCCATTCAGATATGTTGAAATCTCTAATGCAGCTAAGGATTAAGTTCCACCGTTTGATGCCAAGAGATGTGTGATGGATACAGCAGTAAAAAATGTTATACATCAGCAAATGATCCATCACACATTATATGCGGATATTAGCTCAGTTGGTTAGAGCACGTTAAGGAATCTAGTTGTAGATTCGTACAGCAAACCAAATTGCAAATGAAGCACGTGGTCACAGGTTCGAGTCCTGTATATCCGCCTCCGGTATCCACGACCACACACGTGGATACCAAACAACTCCAACCCGGGTGCCAAACATCCCTTCATCGCCCGGGTATTTTTTTTCGCATGTTAGCTCAGTTGGTAGAGCATATGATTCATACCCATATGGTCGGTTGTTCAATTCAACCACATGCGACCAATGAAAGTATACGGTTATCATTGCTCCGGCATGAACGATAAAATGATGATCGTAAAAAGAAATCCATGGACTAATACCAGTCCTAATCGAATCTCGTCAATTCGTGTACGCGGTAGGTGGATCTCCAAGATCGTAAATCCAATATACTTTCAGTATATTCAGATCGAAGAAGAATTATTCAATAGGTATTGATTGATAGTTTAACGTTATTGATACTTGACAATTCTACTAAGAGTATCATTGCTATAAAACATCTTCGGTCGAGTATATCCCGATTTGGTGGAATTGGCAGACACAGGAGACTCAAAATCTCCCGAGGTAAAACTCGTATCAGTTCAAGTCTGATAATCGGGACCACACAAATAATCAAGTAACCTCTGATGGTCAAATTAGGTTAAGACACCGATGTATGGTTGAGCTAGCTAGATACCATACAAATCGGAGATGGTGTGTTCGAGTCCACCTCGGGGGTGAACGATTATTTGATACATGTGAGAATATAGCGCAGTCGGCAGCGCAACGCTCCTTTAAAGCGTGGGTCGAGAGTTCGAGCCTCTCTATTCTCACCATTCGGTGGTCTTCAGACAACCACCAGATATCTTCCTAACAGCCAGCGTATCTAATCAATGCGCTGGTACATATGTACATTCTTAAGTTGGTCGCTTAGAATGTGCTCCCCCTAGCGACATTCATGGTCGCAACATATCCTTTCAATATGGCTCCTTCGGGAGCCATATACCTCTATTTTTATACTGGATTATAAATTTTATATGAAAGGAGAGTTTCTATATGAAACCTGAGATTGAACAGAGAATGCAGACAGAAATCACAAACGCAACCAAATGGAATCAGTTGTTTGATACCATTGTTGGTGTGACTGAAACTGTATTCGAAACAACAATGACATTCGTACCTGACAACCTGTTTGAAGGAACTCCAACAGTTGGTACAACCAGACTCAAAATCGGTATTATATGTAATGATAATGTGTGGGATACAATCACCGTATCAATTAACAACTTTGAGACTGATGAAAGATATGAATCTCTGACAATTGACCTCCAGGGTAATATCAGAGAAGAAGGAGTTCGTATACCGAGATCCATCAGATCAACCATCTATGAATACATCGATGAGATTCGATCTTGCAATCAACCCCGAAGAAGAATGACTGTGAATATTCCGGGGATTATCCCCGGAATATATTTTTTATTTTAACAACATTAAAGTATATGATTGGGTATCATCTGTTGATGGTCCTATTCAATATTAGAGCTTAGCCAAGCGGAAAGGCAACAGACCTTGACTCTGTCATCGAGGGTTCGACCCCCTCAGCTCTAGAACGTTCCGGCATGTACCGTTTATATATTTTAATCAGGGGGACTCCCCCTGATTAATCATTTTGAAAGGTTTGTTTTTATGAAAATTTACTGGAAACATTTACACCATCCTATTATTAACGAAGGATACTTGATCTCCAATATCGGCATGATACGTAATGAACATTGTTGTGAAGATGAGTCGTATGGAGCAACTTATCATGCAAGTAATGGATATGATTTTGCAAAAATGGTTGTTAAAGAATCGGAACGATACAATGACAATCCTATTCGTTTATTCCCTATTGATGAAATAGTTGGATATGCGTTTATACCAATACCAGAAGATTTAATTGATAAACCGAAAATCATTAATCATATTAATGGTGATACCAGAGATATATCGTTAGACAATTTGGAATGGATCGAGGATGTTGAAGAATGGAGAATATGTACATATCCAGGTGTTCAACCAGATGCATATGAAGTCTCTTCATGGGGAGGTATAAGAGATAATATAAGTAAAGAAAATCTGCCAATACGTTTCAACACTTTTGGATATGCGCATGTACATTTGCATAAATCCAATATGACTTCTCATATGATACACCGTTTGGTTAACTGGGAATTTTGCATACATGACACTCAATTTATAGAAAAACAAGTCAACCATATAGATGGTATAAAATCTCATAATCATTGGAAAATCTTGAATCTGTTACAACTGCAGAAAATACCAGACATGCGGTTATTACGGGATTGGTATTAACTGGAGATAAAAATCCAAGTGCTAAATTATCAAATGAAACTGTTGAAACCATATGTGATTTAATTGTAAAATACGAAGGACACACGCCAACAATCCAAAACGACCTTATCAAACGAAACATCAATGTTGATAACAGAACGTTGTCAGCAATTAAAAATAAACGCATATGGGTGACGGTATCGGATAAATTTTTTAAAACTGGAATATATCGTTCGTATAAAACCAACATCGGTAAAAAAGAAGTGCATGAAATGTGTAAAATGTTAATTAAATACAATATGGATGTCAATAAAGTTATCGCTCAAATGGCATCAAAAGGAATTTATGTTTCAAAAAGTTGTGTTAAACATATAAAATACAAATGTAACTGGACTGGTATTTCTGATGAATATTTTTAATCAGATAACTTGCACTTATCTATAAGAGGTGTATTCCTCAAAATATTATCCAGTGAAATTTATCCAACACTGGAATAGTGTCTCTTTCAATGGTTTAGGAACTGGTTTAACCATTCCAACTCATTCAATCGTTTTTCGATTGTCTCCTTAACTTATATGGTTGGGTGTTTTCTATACCGGCATCCAACCTACCACCTTTTCATTTTCATCTTTGTTTACCCGGGTTCATTCCCGGGTAATCTATTTTTTCATAATTCCATATTTATATTATTTAATTGCAATACGAATGTATTGTTAATAATTAATGTTGGAGGAAACAAAAAATGATAATCGTAAAACTTATTGAATTCATAAAAGGCATACTTGGATTTTTATCCGGAATGCTTTTTGCACTGAGATAACGAAGGAGGAAAACAAAATGCAAATATTATTAGAAGGCAAATCACTCGCAGAAAAAATAGCACATGTGGATGCTGTAGAATGTGTGGCATCATGTTGTGACCATTATGGATATGATGCGTTTCATAATGTCACAATTACAGAAGACGGTCTTGAATTTGATGTAGATTTCTACATTGGAGATCCATACGAAGTCAACTGGGATCTATCAAAGCTTGATACGGAAACTGTCAGATTCAGATTTGATGAATCCGATCTGGAACTTATCAAAGAGACTTCTAATGCTAAAGAACTCAATCAGACAGTTCATAAACTCTTTACAACATACATCGATAATCTCAATAAAGAATTGAGTTCTTTGATCGGTGAAGGATATGTTGACTTCCAAACAATGATACATTATAATGGATATGCTGAAGTCATCAGAAGTTGGAAAACACTTGAAACTCGTTATGGTTGGCAGATAGCATGTCCAGAAAATTATAATGCATCCAGTAGTGTAAAACGCGGTGACAACGATTGGGGAATACTCCAGTTCATATGGGGAACTGCGGTCTACAAGTTTGGAGACTATGGTACTTCACCAAGATTCGGATGGATAGACATACGTGAGCATCCCGAGTTCTATGAATGGGTAGACGCCATCTGTTTAGATGATATAAAATATTCATTCAAGACCGATGAACATACCGATGAATTTAGAAAGGTAGTGAAAAAGTTGGACCGTCAGTCTTAAAAATGATGAGAACAATTGATGTGCGGACACTAATTGACTTTGGTGGAATCGCAATTTGTATGCTGGTATTGATCCGCTATAGACAATTAGAAAGAATCAAAAAGAAAAGAGGTGGAACCAATGGACGATAAGATTTACGTTCATTATGGATCGAATAGATTTGATCCAGATAAATTCAAAGATCCATATTATGAAGATACTCTGAGATTCAAACCATGGGGAGGTTTGTGGGCTTCGGAAGATACTGACAGAGAAGGCTATTGGTCATGGAAAGATTGGTGTGAAGCAGAACGATACCAGATTGGATGTTTGGACAGATGGTTTAGATTCAAACTCAATGACAATCAGAAAGCTTTCGTGATCGATGATACTTCAGTGGTTGATACACCATATGCTTTCTATCAGTATCCGTTTAAAGATTCAACAGCATTTTCAAGAATATGGGTCGATATCGAGAAACTTAAAGAGGATGGATACACCCATGTCGAATTCCATGAAAACGAGAAAACTCACTACCCGTTCTGGTCGTGGGACTGTGATTGCATATTTATCATAGACCCAACAGTAATAAAACCAATATGAATTGAGGTGAATAAGAATGGTTATAAATGATATTGATGTTATTCCAAAGACAGAAAAAGAAACGGAATACATTAGTAAAGAAAAGGAGTTAACAATATTCAACTGGGGAATCGGTTTACGGTTTGAGGCGACTGTAAACTTTGATGAACACTGTTGGATATTTGGAGACAAACGACCAGAGAAATTCGACACTGCATTCCAAATTGCATTGTATGAATTTCTGAGAAACTATATCGTTGATGACGATGATGATGACGAGGAGGAAAATGAAGATGAACAAACTTAAAATCACAGGTAGTACACCTTTGAATTGTACGGGTCTGGTGGCCGGGGACTATTATCTTCTGGAGAACGGTACTACCGTAAAAATCGGTCAATTGATGGATGCGACAATTCTGAATATAACATTCAGAATATATGTAACGGATAACCGGATTGTATATGACGAGTTGAAATTGCCGACTATCAGTCTCATCGATAGTCCCGTTACATTAACTCGCATTGGAGATAATTTGCCAACAGCAGAGTTAGCAGAAATATTATGTGGTATTCCTAAAGATGAGATGATGTAATATGAAACTGTATAAAGATCCGAATGCGAAAAAACCCATTAATATAAAAGACATCGTATATATGACATCACAACTCGACAAATTCGTGAAGTTATATGACAAATGTATATGGGAACAAGATACGGAACAACAAGAAACAATCAAAAAACTTGGAACAATAGTTGATATGTTAAAACGTAGAGACTATGAAACCTTATTCGAAGATTATGTTGGAATGATATCGTATGATGTAACCAATGTGAAATTCGAACCTGAAGAACTCAAAGCGTGGCATGAATTCTTTGGACGTAATGGAATGCCACATTAAACGAAACGAAAGGACTGATAACATTGGACATCACAAAATTCAAATCATTCGTAATTGAGAAACTGCTGCTATCACTGGTACATAGACACACCATTCGTGATATTGTAGTAAACGATAATAAGTTTTCAATATCAACAGAAACCCATATCATCAATGGTATTGAAACTGAATCTAATGGTGTTCAATGTTTATCAATCTATATTGAACGTAATGGACAATCAGAGATTCTGATTAAATTATTCTATTCGGATATTAATAAATATTATGAAATGAATAAATCCAGAATCTCAACATTTGATGCTGATGTGATATCACCATTGAACAATGTGTTTGATGATTGGGATCGCGGTCGATTGACCGTCATATCATTTGACCAGCGTGATCCGATTGCGAATCTATTTCGATATCGAATTGCCATATCTCAACAGAATAAAATGTTGATTGCCAAATCCAAGAGTGGTTTCTATTATGCATTCTTGGATACTGACATGAAACAATTTATAGAGAACCGATTCAATGGTGTTGCATCAAACATTATCCTGAGGAGGTTAACCGATTTGAAGTATGAACCCATCACACCGGAGATGCCGTTCCAACCCGCAATTGAATTGTTTGAAGATGAGGTTCAAAAACCCGTTGACAAACCATTTAAATATGCGCCGGTGGTCGTTCATGATCGTCCACTGTATTGGATGAAATCTCCAACCCGTGATGTGTGGATTGTTATATTGGATTGTGACAAGAACCATTGTCGTTCATGTTATATGGACATGGAACCAAACATGTGTCATTCTGAATGGTCTGGTTACAGTGTCAGAAAAACAAATGTTCATTATAACAATCAACTGCATCGTTACCAAATTATTCGTGGTAAGGATTGTGTTGATATCACCCATTTATTAAAACGATAAATATCACACCCGGGTTTAACCTGGGTGTATATAAATTTATCACGAAAGGAAAATGTAAAATGAAATTTAAACATCGTCCCATATGGACATATAACGTCACAATCGATGAATTCAAAATTGATGACATTCCTGGGGAGGCAAGGACATTTATTCAGAGGGGAGTAATTCCACAACTCGAAGAGAATAGTTTAGAGTGTGATGAGTTCGATGTCATAGTATGTTTTGGACCGCGACCCGATACAATGAATCTCAATTTCATGTTGTTCAAAGAACATAAGATTGGATTACTGGAGATATCATTGCCATCCAAACTGGATCAATATGAGATATGTGAGAATCTGGATAATTTGATTGCCGATGCTTTGGAACCAGAATACCATGATGTTATCAAATGGACCCAGGAAGAAGTCAATCTCAGATACTTAGAACTCTTCATCGAATGTATAAACAAACCAACTGATGAAATATTTAAAAACGGTTTGATCAATATATCATTTGATGAAAAATATGTTCGTTCAACGTCTGTATATCATAACGGTATTTTCAGAGGTATTGTTGAACAAACATTCATACGCGACATTATCGATGTCGCCAAAGATGATCTTATGGAATTCATGACTGAAGAACGTATGATGTTAATCAGATCGAAATATAATCGGTTTTATCAGAAATACATACTTCTGCATCCTAATAACAATCTGGATTGGAAAATGAAATTGGAGGACTACAATGTCGAACATAAAATACATGAATAAAGAAAACACACAACCGTTTATGACAACATCTTGTCAAATCGTGTTCTCAACAAAATTCACCCCATCCGAAATCAATGATATGGTTTTCAATGATGAAACATTGAAAGAAATATTCAAATCAAGATGGGTGTTGCGTCGAATTGGTGAATATGATGACATCAGATGTGGTTATTATTCATATGAACGATTCATCACAAAATACTCTCGTCCGTGTGTGATGATAGATGATATCGTTGAAATGGATCATACATATTTGGCAAATATAACTGTACCAGATCAATATTTGTCAATATTCAATGGAATAAAACAACCCGTCATACATCCGGTTGTTTTAGGAGATTTAAAAACACGAACCGGATTTAAGATCGCATACTTTGTATTGTGTGACAAATCTGAATTGAAATCAGAAAATATATATTCCGGAAAACATTGGGACTATGGGTCCATTGATGAATTTAAACCCAAGGAGGATAATCATGAAAAATAAATGGTTCAGAAAGAAAGAGAAAGAATATAAACCAAGATACGAAGAGTTCATACGTCTTCGTGTGAAGACATACGATTACACGAGAGGATTACTCAAAGTCACTGATGGAATCAAAGGAGAATATTACTTTGATTCAAGAGCATATCATCGTGCGATCGCATACCACAAACGTACAGTTATAATCCCCGAAGCCAGAGAGATGAGAACAAAACACATCAACTGTGGACGTATGTTTTATGGTAAGAACTTTGCATGAGGTGATTGAATGAATAAGCGTATTAAAAAGAAACATAGTATGTATGGTGAAGTATACTTAAAATCGTACGATCGACAATACGTTTTACCATTTGCATGGTTCGAGTTATGCAAGAAGATTCGAAATGATCTTGGACATCGAATCGATAAAAGGAGATACAAACTGTTACAACGGTATTTTCATCGTAAATATTATTGGTCCGAGAAACAGATCCGGAGCTTTTGGAATAATCCTGTATATAAACTCAAAGATTGTGGAACTCCAGATGCGTTTTATGGTATGATGGTGGATACCATTGTTACCGAACGTGAAAAATATGAAGATGCTATGGTATTAGATTATCTTGAAGAACGAGGTGATTAAATGAAACTCAATATCGACAAATATCTGGTGTCCTATAAACGCGGACCATCAGTGACAGTTAAAAATGTCAAAGAAATTACAATTGCAACAAATGTGTTTCTTAAACAGACAGAAGAAACTTTAAAACATGAAGGTGCCAATGTTAAAGAATATACACCGTTGATCAGACCCGTTCATGGTACAACTCTGAATCTGCAGATGTATGTATTAAATGATATGGCATTATTACATATGGAGGTTCCATATATAGCATTTATGGATGACTATGATGGAATGAAAACTGTTGAGAATTTCAACAACATGAAATTGGAACTGATAACAGAACTGCAGATGGAGGAAACTAAAAATGAAGAAACGCATCAAAAAGAAACGCATGCCACGTTTCAATCTTAGAGTGCTCGGATATAGTTTCTTTGAACTTGAACAGGTACTGGAACATGATATCGATCATAAAATAAAAAGATCACTGTCAAATCGTAGGTACCGCGAATCTCGAAAAGAACCAAATAACACTGAAATGGTTGAATTTACAACAAGGACATTGAAGCTGTTCGTATACCCACGCATTATATGTCAACAGTTCATGATAACATTTCATCCAATGATGGATTATTATGAAAACAAATCAATGGAGGAAACCAGTGATGAATAAACGTATAAAGAAAAAGAAGTCACGCCCACTTTTGAATCCGGTAGCGGTTGCATACATCGTTGCGGTAAAACTAAACACCCAGTGTCCGGGTTTCGCATCAGATTTTAAATTAACTCGCCAGTCTCTCAAAAGATGTTTGAGGTATCATTACTATATACTCAAACACAAAAGAAACAGTTTATCTCATTTATATTATACACGACGACTACTGAACGAACGTTATTACTCACCGGAGCTCTGGGCTGATGCAATCTGTAGATCTCACAGACGATATAAAGGTGAACATGAACATCCTGTTGGCGGTGAACCTGATTACGATGGTGGCCCCAGATTCTTTGAATTCAGTATTGATCTTTGTAAGGAGGAAAATTAATTATGTC
>Ga0208195_1004282_pt1 | contig 11347 bp, 13 predicted proteins | sample AD_UKC077_MetaG_FD_184441 | JGI IMG/M metagenome (GOLD analysis project Ga0208195, IMG submission 184441) | Active sludge microbial communities of municipal wastewater-treating anaerobic digesters from USA - AD_UKC077_MetaG (SPAdes) (version 2) | ecosystem: Engineered > Bioreactor > Anaerobic >...
GGTAATAGAAGAAGAAGAAGAAGAAGAAGAAGAGACACCTGCAGAGCCAGAGCCAAAGTCTCCACAGATTCAGGATGTACAAGCTGTAAGAAGAGCTAACAATGCTGTTGGTGGCATTCGTGGTATTGTCTCTGATGACGAGCTGCAACAGGAAATAGAGAACTTCTCAAAAGCTTTTTCAGAAGGAGATGAAGCTTGGAAAAAATACGCGGTTGACTTTAATACGAGATATCGTTTAACAGGCAAAAATGCAGCTAGTCTTTCTCGTACTGAGTCTACGGCTGGAGATTATGTAGGCAAATGGTCAGGAGAAACTGGAGAAATTGTTCCTCCAGACTCTCGTGTTAAACGTATTATAAACGCAGTTCATAGGAGGTTCTAATGTCGCCAGCGTTAGCTATGATAATGGCTCGTATCTCTACAATGAGACCTTCTGCTAGAGCTATGATAATGGCTCGTATCTCTACAATGAGACCTTCAATGGCTCGTATCTCTACAATGAGACCTTCTGCTAGAGCTAATGTAACAAGAGCAGCTAGAGCAGCTACTTTAGCTAAAGCAGCTAAAGATGCAAAAGTAGCTAAAGCAGCTAAAGTAGCTAAAGATGCAAAAGTAGCTAAAGCAGCTAAAGTAGCTAAAGATGCAAAAGCAGCTAAAGCAGCTAAAGCAGCTAAAGTAGCTAAAGATGCAAAAGTAGCTAAAGGTGCAGAAGCAGCTAAAGATGCAGAAGCTATAAGCAAGGGGGCAAGGGTACTTAAAAAAGCGAAAGCTGTCGTCTCTAGGGTTCTTCCTTGGTCTTTACTACTTAGTGGCCGTGGTATACAAGGTGCTTCTACAGCTGCAGGCTCTTTGACTGCTGGAGCTGGTGAAGCAGCTGGTCATGTAGTTAGTGCTTTGAGTCAGGTTCCTCGACAGTTAGGAACAGCTTCTCAATCGCAGATAGAACGTTTCGGTAAAACGCCTACAGCTGCTCTAGGCGATGTTATTGGTGGTCTTGGTTCAGCAGCCGGTCAGGGCATTGCTGCAGTCAGTCATGGCACAGGTAATGCTATTTCAGCTATGGGTAACGCTGTAGGCTCTTCAGTGTCTGATGCTTCTGACGCTATGCGACTGTCAACTCTTCAACAGCAGCTTAATAAAAGGCGTCTTGAAGAAGCTGCAAAGTGGAAAGCTCTTGATCTTAATCCAGCAACAGCGAAAGTTGTTACTCAGTCAATGGTAGGTCAACGATGAAAGAAAGTTTACCAAAGATGGCTGCTGTACTGCTTAGGCAGTATGGCGATATTTTAACAAATGCTGAAAGAGATGAAATCTACTCAGCTGTTCCTGACTTACGTAAAATAGCTCAATACACATATGAACTAGGAGCTCCATTTAATGCTCGTGAAACTGAGCTGCTGTCTAAAGTTATCGATAACATGCCTGGCGGTTATGACTTTAACAAAGATGGTGATATATGGAGAGATGACATACTTGACAAGTATGCTGACTTTATACACAACTATGAGTATACGTATAATGAAGAGTCTCATAAAGTTGACCCAAGTATAGACCTTGAACAGCATCATGTAGGACCTATGGCTCAGGACCTTGAAAAAGTAAATGAGGCTGTAGTCATCACTGACGAAGAGTCTGGCTATAAAACTGTAGACACAGGTCGTTTGGCAATGATGAATGCTGGAGCTATAGCTGATTTAGCTAGGAAGGTAGAGGACTTAGAAGACAGTGACGAATAAATATGAGCTACAAAGTAGAGGTCAGGCTCTTTCTAGTACCGCTGAGGAACTCAGGCGTAAGCTTTCAGAAAGTAAGAAAGAAGGCTGGGATGCTAGTGGCAAAGAGAAGTCAGGTAATAGAGCGTCTCAAGCAAGAAAAAAGCATAGTCAGTATACGAAAGAACTTGAAAAAGTTACAAAGCAGCATGAGCAAATAAACAAACAGCTGCAGATGACAGATGAGTGGCTAGATGTAGAGCCCTCTGTACCTGGTGGCTATGGAGCTATAGGCTATAAAACGCAATATGACCCATGGTCTAAAAGAACACAGTACAAGCAGCTGGATGAAAATGAACGACAAGAGGAGTTACCTCCAGTTAAAGTGTCTCTTGAGAAAGAGAGTGCCAGTAGTATACCTAGGTCCTCTTCACAAGAGGAGGCATTGCTTGAAATAGACGTTCGTAGAATACCGCGAAAGGATTTGTTCGATTATAAGAAACGACTTGAAATATTCGGTAGTAAGTTGATACGTCAGATTAAAGAAAATCAAACAGTTGATCAACAGAGTGTCGTAACTACAGCTTTTCAAAGATTCGTAAGCCCCTATTCAAATCTTGATGTGCAGATGTTCGTACCAGAGAATGATCACAACGGCATCTTTATATATGAGCATAGAAGCCGCATACCTCAAGATGCAGCGTACTACGCTAGTGAACTACTCAAAGTAAATAAAAAGCTGAAAGAAGTAAACGCTCTTGAAACTCAGTACAAACAGGCAGCTTCTTCTATAGAAGAAGACGTAGCTACAAAAGAAAATAGAGATTCTAAGACTGTAGAAGGCTATAAGAAGTTCGTTGAACTTTTTGAGCTTGCAGGAATACATGCAGATGATATCGTATGGGAACGGTCTGTTGGAGAGCCTATCCTTAAAGAGCTGACGCCGATAATGTCGAAAATAATAGCTTATGGTAGGCAAAATAATCGTTTTATGAACGAAAGAGTCGTTAAGGAGATTTTGCAGCGATGACAGAGTTTCAAGAAAGACTGATCAAAATAATGGAAGACGCCTCTGGAGAAACAAAAGCCACGCCAAAGAAGTCACAGCAGCTTTATCAAGATGATGTAAGTAAGGGCGGTGCAGGTCCTGAGCCTGGCAAGCAATATCAAGAGACATCAGTAAAGCCAGAAGGCATAAAGCCCGAGTATATGAATGACGACTATTGGTCTCGACATCAGGAAGCTGTACAGCAAAACAGACTCATGCTTGAGAGCAATCCTGACATGAACTCCAGAGAAGACTTAGCCAGAGGTAGCAGAACACGTAATGTAAGTGATATGACTCCGGAAGAAACTCTGAGATATTCTCGTCTTGCTGATGCTCTTAACAACAGATATTATAGAGGTATGCAGCAGCTTCGTTCTGGAGTTGCTTTACGTGGCGGCCAGTACTCAGGCTCTACAGGTTCTCTTGGTGAACTCTATCGTATGCCTATTGAGACAGAAGAAATGAGACAACAAGTGAGGTCAAGAGACTATGAGACTTTCGTCAGAGCTGCTGAGATATCTCGTCAGCAGGCTCTTAAAGGGCTACCTTTAGACCAAGCTCAATCACGTCTTGCTGCGCAATTACGTGAGTCTACAAATATGAGTGATGCTCAGATTCAACAGTACACGGATATCTTTAAGTATCAACTTCAGTATGACTTGCTTAGACAGCAGCAGGCTTTTGCTCGTCACTATGGCGCATTCATGAGCTTCTTGCAGCAGGTTGATATACCTCATACACAAGCGAATCTTATTGCTCGTAGCACGCTTGTTGACCCTTTGTTAGCTTCAGCTTTCTCGAGCATGACAGGCGGTGGTATTACAGCCAGTCCCGAGCATGCTATATTCTATAACGCTCTTGCTAACAAGCTTAAAGACGTTACTGACCCTGTTGAGGCTCAGCGTATACACTATAAGACAATTGTCGAGCTTGGCGCTGAAGGTCTTTCTCAGATAAGCCGCATGGCTCCTACTGAAGCAGCTGATATTGTTGGCGCTGCTAAAGAAGGCCTCAAAAGGTTAGGTGAATAATGCTACAAATAGACGTAAAGTCTTTTGCCTCTGACGCTCTTGAAGACGCTATGCGTCTTGCTCAGACTAAAGCGATGAACTCTTATTCATGGTCTGATTGCTTGAATTACTTGAATTACTCGTGGTCTGACCTGTATAATAGAATAGCTATGATAGACGATGGCTACTATTCTAACACAGTTCGGTTGACAAAGAAACTGACACATTTGCCACCTTTTGTTAAAAATACTATTAAAATCTACGCTGCTCAGGATCCTATTGGTTTTAATCGTGATGTGTTTAGATCTTCAGGAATGAGTGATATGCGTTCACGTAGCACGTACCATCTTTCTGGCTTCGATCTTTATTGTCCAGATGCAGAGAGCAGGACTGTATGGTTAAACTATGTGCCTATGGCTCCAATGCTTTTCTTTACAAGAAATAACAGAGACCCTAAGCTCTACGAGCAAGATGTTGAAGTTATTCAAAATAACGATTACGACTTATATAGATTAGTTAGAGTTCCTGAAGAGCTGAGTGAGCTTGAGCCCGTATACACAAGTCTAGAGCTGCAGCATAAGAACGCTGCTTTAGGTGAAACATTCAATCTATTAGAAGTCATAGATAGGTCAGAAGACGACTGGGATATCACATACATATCTTGTGATTTTCCTTATATTTTTGTTACGTATAGACACAGATATACTGAAAAATATCTGTCTGGTTTCTACAGCAACGTCATCGACAACGCCTTTTTTAACGAGTATAATCCTTTTGCGTTTACAGGTCGAGATTCTAATGTAGAGTATCTGCAGTGTAAATGGAACGACAAAACTGGCCTCGGTGTTATCATAAGGGACCACAATGACTATGACAATAAAGAACGTAGATTCAGAGTTAAAGAACTTGGGTGGACACCAGACACTTCTCTCGAGTATCCTTGTCCAGAGATGTTTCGTTATCTTGTAGCCAGACTTGCAGACAAGTTTGCAGCGTTTAACGAGTCTTCTGTAATGGCTGTAAGTGCTGAACTAGTCGAAGCTAAGTATGCTTTTGAAGCATTTTGCAAACGTGACAAAAGCTCTTGGCAGCGTATTGATAATGTTAATGGGCCTGGCATAGGAGATTTCTTATAATGTGGAAAGCTGAAAAAACAACACCTGGAAGAACATTCTTTGTTAAGGGTGACCTTATAGCAGAAGTGCTTACGCCTGCTCAAGGGCCTGCTGTTATTAAGCAGGTTAAGAGTTTCAAAGGTGTCGTAGGAGAAGCTGATGAAGAGCTTACTGAACTTGTTGAAAAATTGAATACAGGTAAGTCAGCTTCTACACGTAAGCTTGAAAAAGATACAGCTCTTTTGACTGATGTTTCGCCAGTAGAAAGAGGTTCACATCTTGGTAAAGCGCATGACCCTACTAAAAAAGTAGCTAGACTAGCTAAGACAATCGGATCTATGAGATACATATAAAATTGTATATTCATAGTTTTATAACAGTAGTGTATAATTATAGTATACCATTGGAGGTAGTCTTATGACATTAGAAGACCTTGCAGAGCGTCTGTCTAACATTGAAAATGCAGAAGCGGCTCGTGCAGCTGAAGCTGAGCAGAAAGGCTTTATAGACAAATATGGCGCAATGTTTTCTGGTGATGAAGGGATAGGAATGGCTATCCTTGCTGAAATGAACAGACGAGGAATCTCTTCAGCAGCTGTTGGAGCCGACAGAGCTGTACAAGAGATTCTTGACCAGATACGTGAAGAAGCAACAATGGTTCTTGACAAAATCAAAGCCGATCGTGACACTGTTAACGAGCTTATAGACGAAGTACAAGACGTCCAGGAAGCTGTGTCAGCGGCTCTTGGAGAAGATATGTCTACTGGAGGTAACGGCGTTGTTGAAGAACCTGATGTAGATGCAGCTCTTGATGAAGAGCTTCCACCACTACCTCCAGAAGGTGAAGAGCCACTGCCTCCAGAAGGTGAAGAGCCACTGCCTCCAGAAGGTGAAGAGCCACTGCCTCCAGAAGGTGAAGAGCCACTACCTCCACTGCCTAATACTGTCGTAAGTGATGCTGCTGTTAAAAAAGTTATACCTTTCAAGGTAAAACCTAGAGTTAAACATTCTTCTGAACCTAAAGGTTGGAAGCCTGCGTCGCACCTCTTGGACGCTATAAAGGGAGGCAAATAGTGCCTTTTGTTATTAAAAACCTTATGGACATGTCTAAGGAAGAAGACCCAAAAGCTCTTATAAAAGCTTTTAGAGATGGCTTTGGCATAACTCTTACGACAAATGGCGACGCTATAGCTCCTTCTATGGACGAAATGACAACGTTTATAGCTGCTGCTGTAGAAAGCAGCAGAGAAGCTGGCATAGAAGATGAGGATCTTGATAAGTACTATCTCGACAGTGTCGAAGAAATTGAAGATGCAGCCAAACCTGAGCCTGAGCCTGAGCCTGAGCCTGAGCCTGAGCCTGAACCTGAGCCTGAACCTGAGCTTGACATCGGTGTAGTTGATTCAACAGACGGCTTCAATGAAATCGAAGAAGACCAACTATATGACATGATCATGGAAATGACTGAAGAGCAGAGGACAAGCTTCTTAAACAGGTTTAACTCTGAGCCAAAAGAACCTGAGCAGCAGCTCGGCGCTGTAGATATCATGCAGCAACAGAAACCGAAGAGTGGTAATAGTCTCGCCAAGCTCATTGGTAACTTGAAGTTTTAATAGGAGTGACGCGTGGCTAAATACGAAGTAATAACAACTGAGAAAAGGTCGTATTACATAGAAGCGGGCTCTAGTCAAGAAGCTGAGCAGAAAGTCATAGACGGCGGACATAGCTTAAATGAAGATGAGTATACTCTAGACGTTGAATCTACCGAAATAGAAGAAGACGCAGAAAAAGGCAAGATGCGAGTATTCTTCAGAGACGGCAGTATTGTTGCTGCTGTAGACAATGACGATAGTTTTGCGTATCGTCACTACAGTAAAAAAGCAACCGACCACGGCTTCTTTGCTGACGCTAGTTCAGCTGCTTCTTTTATATCAGACCCGATGAACACAGGTATGGCTACAATGAGTAAAGACACGTACAACGAGATGGACGCAATAATTGGTAAGCCTAAGGAACCCGAGATAGAAGACAATGAGCCAAAAAATGGTAACGCGCTGGCGAAGTTAATCGGCAGCTTAAAGTTTTAATAGGAGGAATAGACTATGCCTATTTCACAAGATCAGCTGGTTGGATTAACCAAGCAGGTATTCATTCTTGAGTATCTGATAAATGGATTATTTCCTTGCCAGTCGGACGTTGTTCGTCTTATTCGTGCCAAAAAGCGCGAATGGAAGTTCAATGACAAATTTGAATACAGGATGCTTTTGGCTGTAACAAACTCAGGAGGTACTCTGAACAGCCAGGTATTCCGTGAGAATGTTGGCCTTAACAGGCCTGGTTCTCTTGACTACGGTATCTATCGTGCAACATACGGTACAGTAGCTGATGGTTTTGATGTTGACATGATGCTCAACCTCGAGACTAAGGAAAAGCAAGCTGCATTTGAAAATGACTATGCTACTCGGATGCACTCTTTGAGGACCAACGTAGCTTCTCTTTTCAAAAACTTCGCGATTCATGGCCAGTATGGCGTGTTGCACCAGATTCGTGAGTCCATCCTCGCTCCTTCAATTTCCGCAGGCTACAATCCGCAAAACAACGTGTTCACTCCTGTCATTGACACGCCTTTCACGATTAAGGTGCCAATCAATGTATTCCAGAGCAACTTTAAGCGTGGGCGCATGCTCATCAAAACGCAGGAAGCTACCCCCTGGGGAGCAACAGACGTCGCTGAGCTGTATATGGTACTTGACAACCAGCCTGGCCTCCTCAGTCTTCTGCCCTGTGGTACAGCTGTAAGTGCCTGGGAAGATGGTCAGTTCCTTGAAGTACAGGGAAACAGAGAAGTCGTCGGTGGTGGTGACCCCTTCCGAACCTCGTGGTCTTTTGCAGACTTGACAGTAGCAAGTGGACCGTTCCAGGGAACCTACGACCGATTTACCGGCACTGGTTCGTACACCTCGTACTCGTCTACTGGCGCTCCTGGCAATGGCTCCCCTGCTGGAGCTGTTGTTGGTGCTATGGAAGGTCTTGCTGACCTCTTCCCATGGTACACAGACCCTGCTGACCCTGAGACTCGTCTTGGTATCAACCTCCCTTTCCGCGACCAACCAAATCGGTTGCTGTACAGCACAGAACAGGCTGGTGGCTTCGTATTGCAGCAGGATGGTGAAAACATCATTGATGCTGTTATGCGTGGAGCTTTCCTAACGAAAGCGACTGTGCCCTACGCTGAAGTTGGCGTCTGGATGAACCCGGTCACACGGATTCAGATGGGTTATGAAGAGGGCGATAACGTTCGCGTACTTCGTGATAACTTCGTACAGGGAGCTGTTGTATGGCAGCGTGGTACAAAAACCACTGACTACCAGATCGGTAACCAGGTTGTCAAAGAAGTTGTTGAAGACCTCAACATGCCTACTGATGTTATCATCATCGGTCCGAAAGACGACTTGTCGTACAACTGCTGGGACAACACGACCTTCCAGATTGACGAGTACATGCAGGAACTGTGGTCGAAGACTCCGCCCAAGCGTGTTGAAGACATCTCAATCCCAGATGAGTTCATGACGAAAATGGACCTTTCCAACCGCATCATCTTTGGTACTCCTTCAATGAACGACGGAAAGCTCGGCTCATTCAACTACGGCAACAACATCCGCCACCCGAAAAACAGTATGCCAGTAGCTCTCCAGGAAATGGGAGCTCTGTTTACTGAGTATCCGTATACGTACACAGTTGTGAAACTGCGTAACCCGATTACTGATATTGCTACGGTATAGCTTATGATTACCGTAACATATCTTGATTCTTTGGATAACGTTATTACTGCGGACAATGTTCGCAGTATAACGCTTACTCCACATCATGACAGGTCGTTACCAGAGTCAATCACTCTTAACGCGGGGATTGGCGGTGGTGATCAACTGAGTCGTGGTACTATTGTACCTATTGAAAATGTACAGAGTATCACTGTAGAGTTAGCCGGTACTGCGTTAGAAGAAGACGATAACGGTCATATCGCCTTCCCGTAGAACATGGCAACAGTAAAATCAGGGCTTTCACCCTGGTCTGAAGGATATAAACGAGTGACCAAGAGAACCCTTGCTAGGCAGGGGGTCGAATGGTCACTCGACTCTGGCTATCGTGAAATACCGAAAGGCTCAAAGCCTCAAAAATATAAGACCAAGAAGATACGTCTCTACAATGGACGAATTGTAGAAGTACCTGATGCTGATTTTGAAGACTTCATAGGTCATCGAGCTTCACCAAGCAGTGACCCTTATAGCGACATAAGCCAATACATAGATAAAGCTTTTGAAAATCTTGATCGTATTCAAGATGTTGAAGGTGTAGGACACATAACATATATAGAGTACTCGCCTACATATCAACTACTACGCGTAGAGTTTGCAACAGACGGCGCTGTAGTCGTGTTTTTCAGAGTGCCAAAAGAAGTATATAGTGAACTGAAACATCTAGCAACGTCTGGTCAGACGATGATAAGCGCTGTAGATGGTAAGCAACGTCATGTTCTAGGAATGAGATTCTGGGACATCATTCGTATACGAGGCCAGAGAGAAGGTTCGCGATATCGATATGAATACGCTATAGAAGGCATACGCATAGGCTCAAAGTTTGAACGTCAGATGGCTGCCGATCGAGCTGAAGCAGCTACTGAAAAAGCTCACAGCCTTGAAGAAAAAGAAGCTATGTCAAGAGGTAAATCAGCTGATGAAGAGCTGTATGATAACTTTGCGAAAAACATGCTGTCTGGTAGTAAACTAGATAGCTATAATAAACTCAGTACACTCAAAGAAAAAGAGGCGTACTTACATAAGGCAGGTATACTATGAGAACTTGTTCTCTTAACAATCGCAGAATGCGAGCCATGCGCAAGACTGAAGCATATCAAGCAGTGATGCTTGACTTGTATCTTATCGGCGCTCTTGAAAAAGACGTCGTAGAGCAACTGATTGGGGCGTCTATTCCTTCTCATCTCACGCAGCCTATAAAAGAAGACAACCGACATTAACTGGAGACGCAAATGAGCACTTTCTCGAAAGACAATACTCCTTACTCTCAAGGCTTTCGTGGTCCTAGAGGTGAGTCAGCTTATGACATTTGGATACGCAAAGGGCACACAGGCTCTGAACAAGACTTCTTGAACTGGCTCAGAGAAGGTCCTCAGGGAGCTACTGGGCTTACTGGAGCAACAGGTCCTGTAGGTGCTACTGGTATTCCAGGTCCTCGTGGAGCTACTGGTCCTGGAGGTCCTCCTGGAGCTACTGGAGCTACTGGTCCTGCTGGAGCTGCTGGTGGACAGGGTCCTGGTGGTCCATCTGGTCCTGTTGGAGCTACAGGTCCTGTAGGTCCTCGTGGAGCTACAGGACCTGAGGGTCCTCGTGGAGCTACAGGTGGTACTGGTGGCACTGGCAGTGTAGGCGCTACAGGACGAATTGGAGCTACAGGTCCTCAAGGTCCTCGTGGAGCTACTGGTCCTCACGGCTTATCTGCGTATCAAGTAGCTGTACTACGAGGATATTCTGGCACTGAAGAACAATGGCTTGAATCTCTTAAAGCTGTAGACGGCAGGTCTATATTCTTAACATCTGCAGAAATCTCTTTTAGCTCCTTGACAGAAGTGCCTTACAGCTCAGTCTTTAATCCTGCAGGTTCTGAGGTAGACATACACGTTGGTGATATTCTCATATCTATACATCCAGATTCTGCAGGATACGGTGGCACAATCAGTGCAGCAAGTGAGCCTACTAATCAACTCTTCGTGAGCAACACTGCTCAAATCGCTCCTTGGGGTCTATCTCTCGAATGGCAAGGCTCTTTCCTTGAACCACCTGAAAATCCTCAGCTGAACTGGGCTTACTATGACATTGGTCTTAGAAAAGCTTTTGTATGGAATGGCCTCGAATGGAAGATTATTTCTGAGTCTTGTTCTATCGGTCGTGTTCTTGGTTACTTTGAAACAGTTGAAGACCTTAGAGCGTGGGTCTCATCAAGGACTGACCTCTTTCCTGACGGCGTAGGTTTACCTGGTGATGCTGCTGTTATTGGCTTCACAGATACTATCTGGATGTGGGACCTTGAAGTTGATGATTGGTATGATACAAGTAAACCTTTTGAAAGTGTTCAGGGACCTATTGGTCCTGATGGACTAAGTGCTTATCAACTCGCTGTAGCTCAAGGCTATTCAGGAACTCTTGAAAGCTGGCTTGAATCTCTTAAAGGTGGTCCTGTTGGTGCTACTGGTCCTGTTGGTGCTACAGGTCCTATTGGAGCTACAGGTCCTATTGGAGCCACTGGAGCTACAGGTCCTGTTGGTGCTACTGGTGCTACTGGAGCTACTGGAGCTACAGGTTATATTCCTTTAGATGAATATGAAAAAGAGCATTTTCCTGTTTTACAGGTAACAGCTGTAGGTAAACGTGAAGTAGAAATTGATGT
>Ga0208195_1004285_pt1 | contig 11340 bp, 6 predicted proteins | sample AD_UKC077_MetaG_FD_184441 | JGI IMG/M metagenome (GOLD analysis project Ga0208195, IMG submission 184441) | Active sludge microbial communities of municipal wastewater-treating anaerobic digesters from USA - AD_UKC077_MetaG (SPAdes) (version 2) | ecosystem: Engineered > Bioreactor > Anaerobic >...
GCTCATGATCCCGCTGCTCATCACGCCGTTGCTCTGGTACGTCTTTGTGCCGCTCTATACGCGCCTGGGGGTGCGCAGCGTGTACGAATATCTGGAGATCCGCTTTCATCCGCGCCTGCGCCGCTTGGGCGCGCTGCTCTTCTTCGGCTATGCCTTCGGCTGGCTGGGCAGCATGCTGTACACGCTGATCGTGATCCTCGATGCGATCATCGGCTTGAGCCCGACCGCCTTTATGCTGACCCTGATCGGCGTCGGGCTCGTGGCGATCCTGTACGCCTGTTCCGGCGGCCTGAAGGGCATCATCTGGCTGGACGTGCTGCAGGCGATCACCCTCGGTGGATGCGTCATCGTGATCCTGTTGTTGGCCGTCGGCAGCGTAGACGGCGGTTTCGCAAAGGTTATCGAGATCGGTCACGCCCACAGCAAGTTCCAACTCGCGGACCTCTCCGCTGGCTTGACGGGGCAAACCAGCATCTGGTGGGTGTTGGCACTCGGGCTCTTCGTCTACCTGCCCGGCTACACCACCTCGCAAATCACCGTGCAGCGTTATCTCAGCATGTCCGGCCGCAAAGAACTGCGCCGCGCTTTGGTGCTCAATGCGGTGGTCGCGACCGCCGTGTACTTCCTTTTCATCCTCACCGGTACCGTGCTCTTCGTTTATTACCAGCAGCGCGCTGGTGCCCTGCCGGCGCTGGCTAATCAGGACCAGATCCTACCATACTTCATCGTGCATGATCTGCGTGTGCCAGGCATTGTCGGATTGATGTGTGCCGGTCTGCTTGCGGCGGCTCTGAGCACGCTGGATGGCGGCATCAACAGCATTGCCTCGGTGTTGACCTTCGATGTGCTGAACCGAAGCGAAACCTCGGTGCGCGCCAGTCGGCTGCTGACCACGTTAATCGGCGTAGGTGTCATCGGTGCCGCGCTGCTCGCGCCCCACATCGGCAAAAACTTTATCGATCAGATCACGGCGGTAGCCAGCACCTTCCTCGGATTGCTGCTGGGTGTTTACGTGCTGGGCATGTCCTCGCGCCGCGCCAACACCGGCGGTGCCGTGATCGGCCTGGCCGCTGGCGCGGCGGGCATCGCGCTGGTTCATCTCCATCCGGACATCCCGACCTGGTGGAGTGGCGCCTTCGCCTTTTTCCCGACCTTGCTGGTCGGATGGCTGGCGAGCGGGCTCTTCCCGCCGCCGTCGGCGGATCAGCAACGCGGGCTGTTCTTTCAAGGCCGGGACGCGGAAAAACCATCAACTTAAAAAGGAGCCATCAGTGAAGATTGAGCGCAGAAAACCGCTGACCGCAAAGGTCGGCATCGTCGGCGTGGGCCATCACACCTACTGGGCGCAGTTCGAAGGCCTGCTCGACGAGATGCACCGCAAGCTTGAGGTCTTCGACGGCAAAGTCAAAACCCACGGAGTGGAGACCGCCTGCTTCGGCCTGCTCGACAACGCGGAGACCGCCTACGCGGCACTGCCCGCGATGAAGGCCGCCGACCTCGACCTGCTGTTCATCGACATGGTCACCTACGCCACCTCCTCCACCTTCGGCATTCTCGTGCGCGACCTGAATGTGCCGATCGTGCTGGTGGCACTTCAGCCGCTGCGCGCAATGCCGTATGAGACGGCCAGAACCTATATCCAGCTCTGCAACGACGACTTTTGCTCGGTGCCCGAGTTCACCGGCGTGGCGATCCGCATGGGACGCCCCGTGGCCGACGTGATCCTCGGCGTCCGCGAGAACGATCCGATCGCCGACGGCGAAATCGCGCGCTGGTGCCAGATTGCCAAGGTGCTGCACGACCTGCGGCGTGCGCGCATCGGGCTGATGGGCCACGTGCTGGAATCGATGTATGACATGCACGTCGATCCGACCGCCGTGACCGCGGCCTTCGGCTGTCACATCGCGCTGTGCGAGCCGGACGAGATCCTCAAGCACTATCTGGCCGACAACCCGCCCGCGACTGAAGCCATGAAGCGGCGCATTCTCGACTTCTTCGACACGCCCGACCCGGTCTCCGACCCGATCACCACCAAGCTGACCGAAGGCGACCTTGATGTCGCCGCCCGCGCCGCCGTGGCGCTGGAAGCCTTTATCGCCGAGCGCAAACTCGACGGACTCGCCTACTACTACGAGGCGTTGCCCGACACCCCGATGCGCGAGTTGGTCACCAACTTGATCGTGGGCAACTCGCTTTTGACCAGTGCGGGATTCCCGATGTGTGGCGAGTACGATTTGAAAAACTGCATCGCGATGATGATTATGGACCGCTTGGACATCGGCGGCAGTTTCGCCGAGTTCCATCCGATCGACTTCGACCGCGACACGGTGCTCGTCGGCCATGACGGGCCGCACCACCTCAACATCGCATCGCGTAAACCGGTGTTGCGCTCACTCAAGACCTACCACGGCAAGCCCGGCAAAGGCGCGGGCGTTGAGTTCAACATCAAGGAAGGTCCAATCACGATGCTCTCGATCGGCGTCAAGGCAGACGGTCAGATGAAATTCATCATCGCCGAAGGCGAGTCTATGGCCGGGCCGATCCCGCCGACCGGCAACACCAACACTCACGGCAAGTTTCTACCTGACGTGCGCACCTTCCTGCTGCGCTGGGTGGCCGAGGGGCCGACCCACCACTTTGCCTTGGGTGTCGGCCACCACGCCGAAAGCCTTGTTAAACTTGCCAACGTGCTCAACATCGAAGCAGCGGTGGTCACCCCACAATTGCACACGGCTGACGCATCCAGTTTTCGACACACCCAAAAACAGGAGGTCCTACGATGAACACACACATAACACGCATCATGCTGGCGGTCGTCATGAGTGTCTGCGCACTCATGTCTGCCTTTGCTCAACAGAGCCAGACAACACGGCCCGAGATCGCCGTGATCTACTACCCGCACTGGCACCCCTACGACCACGGCAGTGCCTGGAAGGGCGAGGGCTGGACCGAATGGGAGTTTGTCAAGACCGCCGTGCCGCGTTTCCCCGGTCATGTTCAACCGCTCAAACCGACTTGGGGCTACTTCGACGAAAGCGACCCGGCGTGGACGGCAAAGGAGATCGATCTGGCCGCCGACAACGGCATCGACGTATTCGTCTATGACTGGTACTGGTACAGTGGCGTGCAAAACATGCAGGAGGCGTTAGAAAACGGTTTCCTCAAAGCGCCGAACCGCTCGCGCCTGAAATTCGCGCTGATGTGGGCCAACCACGACCGGCGCGACCAGTTCCGTCCAGAACACGGCCAGCCGCGCAACGTCTGGTTGCGCTCGTTCCATTCGGAGAAGGATTTGCTGCGCATGATCGACTACTGCATCGAGCACTACTTCCGTGAACCCAACTACTGGCGCGTCAACGGGGGGCTCTTTTACAGCATCTTCCAAACGCACGAATTCGTGCGGCAGATGGGTGGTCCCGAGAAGACGTGCGCCGCGTTCCAAAAGGTCGACGCGCGCCTCCGCGCCGCAGGCCTACCGCCGATGCACTGGAACGCGATGGTAGGCTCGCCTGCGCAATCCGCCGCTGCGAAAGAAGCCGGATTCCACAGCACATGCCGCTACAACGTAGCCTCAGCCCGCAAGGTCCGCGAGGACGGCACCGAGGATTACGCTGACGTCATGGAGGCCCACCGCGCACACTGGAAGAACATGCTCTCGGCCGACCTTATGAACATCCCGGTTGTCACGCGCGGCTGGGACTCATCGCCGCGCTGCCGCGCCGATGTGCCGTGGCCCTTCAAGCCCTTTGCCTACCCCTACTCCCCGATTGTCACCGGCGTGACCGCCGAACGCTTCGAACAGTTGCTACGCGATGCCGCGCAGGCGGTGCGCGACGATCCCAAAGCACCGCCTGCCGTACTGATCAACGCCTGGAACGAGTGGACGGAAGGCCAGTTCCTGTTGCCCGAGGAGCACTATGGTACCGCGCACCTTGAGGCCGTCCGCAAAGTATTTGGAATTCGGAAGGAGTAACCTGAAACCCATCACCCGTCGAAAACGCAAGGAGCGTAGGACATGGTAAAAGCTTTGGTTGCTGCGGTCGTCTTGAAAGGAGCGTATCCGCTGTTGGTTACGCCCTACACGGAAAAAGCGGAACTGGATCACGAAATTCTGGTCCGAGAGGCGGAATACGTCGACGCGCAGGGCGTAGGCGGTGTGATCTGGCCGACGGCAAACGAAATCAACATTCTCGACGAGTTGGGCGAGTACGAGTCGGGACTGACCGCGCTTGCCGATCGCTGGGCAAAGGGCGGGATGAAGTCCCGGCTTACGGCTGTCTGCTGCGGAACCAACTCCGCTGCGGCGCTGAAACGGGTTGAGCTTTGGGACGCTATCGTGAGCAAGCGCGGCATTTCGGCGGCAATTCTGGCACGTCCTCCGGACGACGCCAAAACCGATGCCTCAATGGAGGCGCACTATCGTTTGCTCGCGGCGAAGACCTCGCTTCCTGTGATTATTCAGACTTTCTGCAAAGGGTCGAATCCGCAGCCATCGGTGGATCTGCTGGTGCGGCTTTCTCGGGATTTTCCGAACACCTACGGTTATTTCAAGGAGGAGTCGAATCGGTCGGATGTCAACGACCGTATCGCAGCGATGATGGCCGCGAAACCCGTTGTGAAGGGCGTCTTTTCCGGTTGGGGCGCGACTCAGTTTCTCTATCAGGGACCGCGACTCGGGACGACCGGCATCATCACCCAGCGCCCCATGTACGCGGGGCTTCTCCAGAAGATGCTCGATCTGACGGCAGCCGGAAAAACTGCCGCCGATCCCGAACTTGCGGACACCTTTGGACGGTATCTCGTGATGGTCAATCTCGGCGAAGTTTTTAAGTCGCCGGGAACGGACGGCGGTACGATGCGGGGACCCCATCTCGTGGTGTTCAAGCGACTCGGCGTGCTCCGCAACACGCTCACGCGTACTGTCGATAAGAATGGACGCAAGAGCGTAACGTCTTTTGATCTCCCTCCAAAAGCCATTGAAGAGATCGACGCTCGCATTAAAAGCGCGGGACTGCAAGTTTGGTGAGAAATCGCTCATAGAAAGGGATGTGCAAAATGAAAAAAGTTGTGTTTTTTGGAATCGTTTTGGCGGCGGTGCTGGGAACGGGTGCCGACACGTTGGAACAGGGTTTCCGCGAAGTGCCGATGGCGGAGAGGCCCTGGTGTTACTACTGGTGGGTCAACGGCAACGTGGACACCGAAACGATCACACGCGATCTGGAGGCGATGCGGCGCATCGGCTTCGGTGGCATCCTGCTCTTTGACGCGCGCGGATACCACGAGGACGTCAACCACCTCATCTATCCCAAGCCGAAGATGGAGTTCATGAGCGATACTTGGCGCGCCATGGTCACGCATACGGTGCGCGAGGCCGCGCGGGTCGGGCTCACCGTCAGTGTGAACCTGAGCAGTTGCGCGGGCGCACTCAAAGGCCCTTGGGAGGTCGGTGCGGACGCGCCCAAACGATTGGTCTACCAACTCCTGCCACTACGCCCCGGACTTGCGGAGCTGCTGGCCAAACCCGCGCCTCTTGCCCATTTTAAGGATGTGGCCACCTTCAAGGTCCACTACACAGGTGACGAGCTGTCCGCCACCGAGTGGCGCAACGCGGGTGATGGCCCGTTTGACGACTGGTATGGCAGGCGCGTTGGCAATGCGATAGACGCGGTCACCCACACGGCCGTGCAGATCCAAGAACTCACCGGACCGGTCACGGCGGCCAAGGAAGAAACGCTGCTGAATGAGATCTTGCCTGATGGCGTCCATGCCGCGTTGCTGCGCTTCGGCTACACCGTGATGGACGGACACGAGTATGACGTGGACATCCTCGACGCCAAGGCTGTCGAAGGTCACTTCAACCGCATGGGCAGGGCGCTTCTGGAGGATATCGGACCGCTCGCCGGCAAAACCCTCACCCACTTCTACAACGTAAGTTGGGAGGGTGCCGTACCCTCTTGGACGCCCTCCTTCGAAGCGGATTTCAAGAAATTCCGCGGCTATGATGTGCGTCCCTGGCTACCGGTACTAGCGGGCTTTCGGGTGCAGGGCGATGAGCAGACCGCGCGTTTCGTGACCGACTACCGCCGCACGCGCAACGACTGCTTCCTCCACAACTTCTACGGCACCATGGTGCGCCTCTCGCATCAGTACGGCCTCCAGTGGCACTCAGAATCAGGGGGGCCTTGGACCCGCAAGCCCGCTGTTCTCGGCGAGGCCGATCAACTTGAGTTCCTGGGCGTCAATGACATGCCGCAGGGCGAATTCTGGTATACTGGCGCGAACGACCGGCGCGGCCGGCAACTCAGCCGCCCGCAGGCCATCACTGCGCACATCTACGGACGCCGACGCGCAGCGGCTGAAGCCTTCACCCACATGGTACGCCACTGGACCCCCTACCCCGCGATCCTCAAGCGCAGCGGCGACGAGAGTTTCATCGACGGCGTCAACCATCTGATCTGGCACACCTTCACCTGTTCGCCCAAAGCCTTCGGCAAGCCCGGCATCGAGTACTTTGCCGGCACGCACCTCAATCCCAACGTCACTTGGTTTGAGCAGTCTGCGCCCTTCATCACCTACCTCGGCCGCTGCCAACACCTGCTGCAGCGCGGTCTCTTCGTAGCCGATGTCGCGGCGTACGTGGGTGACCTGCCGTATCAGCACTGGGGACGCCACACCACCAACTGGAGCGCCAACGCCACGCTCACCCTGCCGACCGGCTACGGATATGACATCTTCAACAACGAGGTGCTGCTCACGCGCGCGTCGGTCAAGGACGGTCGGATCACACTGCCCGATGGCATGAGCTACCGCCTGCTCGCAGTCGACTTCGACAACGAGCGCGCCACACCGGCCGTCTTGCGTAAGATCGCCGAACTACGGAAAGCTGGCGCAACAGTCCTTTTGGGCGCGCGCCGACCCACGCGCGTGGCCGGTCGAAGCGGCAGCGATGACGAGGTCAAGCGTCTGGCCGCTACGCTGTGGGGAGAGTCCACCGCACCCGCCGCGAGTGTCGCTGATACGTTGAAAGCACTGAAACTCGCGCCCGACTTTGAAGGTCCGTTCGAATACACCCACCGGCGCGACGCCGACACCGACATCTACTTCCTGCTGGGCAGCGGCCAAGCCGCCTGCACCTTCCGTGTCAGCGGTCGGCAACCCGAACTATGGGACGCGGTACACGGCACGATTAAGACGGTGCCCTTCGAGACCACACCCGACAGCCGCACGCGTCTGACGCTCGACCTGCCGGAACACGGCTCAATCTTCGTGGTGTTTAGAAACAGCCCCACCCCCAGCGCTGAAACCCTGAAACCAGAAACCAGAAACCCTGAAATCCAGAAACCAGAAACCCTGAAACCAGAAACCCTGAAACCAGAAACCCTCCCCGGCCCGTGGGAAGTGGCGTTCCAGGCGGGTCGCGGCGCTCCTGCCAAGGCGATGTTCGACACGCTGATCGACTGGAGCAAGCACAACGACCCCGGCATCAAATACTTCTCGGGAACGGCCACCTACCGCAAAACCTTCGAAGTCACCGCTGAACAAGCTGGCCGTACGGCCGTGTTGCATCTCGGCACGGTGGCGGCGCTTGCGCAGGTGCGGCTGAACGGCAAAGACCTTGGCGTGGTCTGGACCGCGCCGTGGCAGGTCGAGTTGACCGGTACGCTGAAGGCCGGAGCCAACGCATTGGAGATTGAGGTCACCAACCCGTGGGCCAACCGGTTGGTCGGCGATGCCGCCCTGCCTCCGGAGCGACGCATCACGCAGAGCAACATGGCGTTGCGTAACGGTCCCCGCAAAGGCGGAGAATACACGCTGCGGCCCTACGCCGGTTTCTCCTCCGAAGACATGCTCCAGCCCTCGGGCCTGATGGGGCCGGTGACTCTTTCGTTCTCCGATCCATAACGCGCCCGTTCGCACACATTGAACTGTCTTCATTGACAGGATTTGTTGGTGCCCTGTATGATGACCGCACTTGAGAGATGATAGAAAGCGTGTACAAAAGGACAATCCATGACCGCTGAAAGACAATCGATGGAAGCCGATATCGTGTGCGTGGGGTTCGGCCCCGCCACGGCCGGATTTTTGACCACCCTGAGCCGCGCCATGATGAACCCCGATGGCACGCCTGCTTTTGAGAGCAAGGTGATGCCGGGCATGCCGCTGCAGGTGATGTGCTACGAACGCGCCGACGACATCGGGTTCGGTGTTTCCGGCGTCGTCACCAAAGCCCGTCACATCCGCGCCTCGTTCCCCGATCTCGATCTGGTGAAAGAGATTCCGAACGCGGCTGAGATCAGCCATGAGGCAGTCGCCTATCTTTTCGACACCACCGGCGCGAGCCGCCGCAGTTCAGGCACGCGCTTCGCGGATGGGGTCTTTCAGTACGGCCAGTTCGCCATGCGCAAGGCACCTTCGGCTACTGAATTGCCTTGGATTCCGCCTTTCCTGCGCAAGGAACCGGGCATGGTGATGTCGATGGGCGCATTCATGTCGTGGTGCGGCGCGCAACTCATGGGTTCCGGCCTCGTTCAGATCTGGCCCGGCACACCGGTCAGTGCGCCGTTGCTGGAAGGCGATGCGGTGGTCGGCGTGCGGCTGGCGGATCAGGGCGTAGACACAAAGGGCGCACCCGAAGCCGCCTACATGCCGGGCATGGACATCCGCGCACGGCTGACGGTGGTAGGCGATGGCCCGGTCGGCGCGGTCGGCCGCAAGTTGGATCGCCATTTCGGTCTGCCGACGGGGAACCACCAGCACGATTGGGCCGTGGGCATGAAGATGGTGGTTGAACTGCCCGCCTCCTGCGATCTCAAGCCCGGCACCGTCTTGCATACGCTGGGTTTTCCAGAGCCGGAGATTTTCGGTTTCCTGTACACCTTCCCCGACCGTACTGCTTCGCTCGGCATTTTCGTGCCCTCGTGGATGGACAATCCGATTCGCACCACCTACCGCTATCTGCAACACTGGATGCAGCACCCCTACCTGTGGCGTTATCTTCAGGGCGGCACGCTGCGCTCCTGGGGTGCGAAGTCGCTGCAGGAATCCGGCGTGCGCGGCGAACCGTATCTGGTCGGCGACGGCTTCGCCCGCATCGGCGAAGGCTCCGGCACGACCAACGTGCTCACCAACTCAGGCGTGGACGAGGCGTGGCGCAGCGGCGTGCTGTTGGCTGAAGGGGTGATCGATCTGCTTAAGCGCGATCAGCCTTTTTCCAAGGCCGCGCTGACCGGCGCGTACGTGCAGCGGCGACGTCAGGATCCGCTCAATGCCGAATTGCAAGCTGCTAAGAAGGCGCGCGACGGCTTTGGCAAGGGCTTCATGCTTGGCATGATGGGCACCGGCATGACCGGTATGACCCGCGGCATGCTCAACCTCTCGGTCGACTCCGTCCCCCCTTCGCAGCGTATTCCGACGCTGGCGAGCGTTTACGGCGAACGCATCGCGCCCGCCGCACTCAGCGAAGCGGTCGAGACCTGCGCCAAGGCGCGGCAGCCGCTCCACGATGCAATCATGACGCTGGCCGGCTGGCCCGAGATTCCGTATGACGGCACATTGTTGATGTCGCATCAGGACGCGCTCTTCAAGGGCGGCAAGGTGCAGGCCGCGGCGGGTTTCGCCAATCACGTAACCTTCGCCGATCCCGCACTCTGCGCCTCCTGCACAGAGCGCACATGCATTGAGATTTGTTCTGCGCAGGCTCTAATGCCTGGAGAAGAGGGCGCCCCGCCCGAGTTCGACCGCGAAAAGTGCGTCCATTGCGGGGCCTGCATCTGGAGCTGCTCCAAGGCGCTGCCCGGCGATCCTGAACGCGCCAACATCGAGTTCGACGCCGGTTCAGGCGGACTGCACTCGAACGAGAACTGAACCTCCTTGCCCTCAAGGTTTGGGAACTCCCCGGCTCTCAACTGCCACCTCTGGGCACAGCGCAAAGGACAGTGTAGTGGCTTCTGCGAGCCCCTGCGTGATTGTACAAGCAGAAGACCGACAGACGACCGGCGGCGATAACCAATGGCGAGCAATGAAACCTGAAATCGAAGCTCCCACGCCCGGGTCACATATTCGAATATGTGACCCTACGACACCCGCCGTACCCACCACTCCCCGTATCGCCTTAGCCCTGTGGATCACAGTCGGTTCTCACGGTAAAACCCTCTTTGTCCCCCCGGGTCACATATTCGAATATGTGACCCGGGGGTGGTGGAATGCGGATGGCGAGGGAAGAGTGACGGACGGGCAGTCGACGGGGCGGGTCACGCGAGGATGATGGCGCGGAGGGATTCCGCGAGACCCGAGCTGGGCTTGGCAAGGGAGTAGGTCTCGTCTTTCAATCGGACGACACCGAGTGTCTTCAGTTTACGCAGGTGGCGGATCATCGCCTCTCGGCTTATGCCCAACATGCTGCCAATCTCGTCCCGCTGAAGATTGTCCTCGTGCGCCAGCGCCCTCACTATCGCGATGCGGCGCGGGTGGGTGTAGGCTCGCATCGCATTGCTCATCTCCCGCTCGGACATGTGATTGTCAATGAGGGCACTTTTGGCGGCGCTCAAAAACTGGCTGGCCGCCACGACCGAAGCATCTGCCTCTGGGTAATAATGCGCCCATCGACTCCTGCGGCGGGACGACAAAATGCCGCGCGACTGCAACGCCCGCAAAGCGAGGCTCGTCTGAGGCTCTGTCAGCCCAACTACGGTGGCGACGTCCTCTACGGTCCGCCCCGGCACCGCCAGCACTGCCTTGAGGCAACGCAACCGGTCGGGATTGGCCAGCACCCGGCATGTCCGCCAGAGGGTTGGCGCCAAGTTCGCCCCATTCTTTCCCTCTCTCATTTTCCATGCTCCTCCCCGGGTCACATATTCGAATATGTGACCCTAAGACGCCCGTCACGCCCGCTACGCCGCGCACTGCATTGGTCTAGCGGATGACCGTCAGCTCTCACGGCAAAGCCTTTGTTCACTGCTCACCGCCCGGGTCACATATTCGAATATGTGACCCTGAGGCGAGGCACAAACAGGATGCCCCCTCCGCCCTCGAGTGTTGAGACCTAAACACTCCTTCCTTGCCTACAACTTGGACATTTTGTCGCAGTTACTCCATGGTTTTTTCGTGGCGAAGCCGAGCGGCAGGCTAACTCCTCCTTCGGTTGCAATTCAACGTGTTGAATCGCAACCGAGGGGCTACCAGGTCAGCCACTCGTCGTCCGGTGCGCGGTCATGCGCGCGCAGCCACATCATGATGGAGATGCGGAAGTCGTTGTCGCGCTCGCTGATGCGATCGATGCGCTCGAAGTCGTTGATGTATGCCGCACGGAGTTGGAAGACTAGGCAGTCGAGGCTGTACTGG
>Ga0208195_1004286_pt1 | contig 11339 bp, 9 predicted proteins | sample AD_UKC077_MetaG_FD_184441 | JGI IMG/M metagenome (GOLD analysis project Ga0208195, IMG submission 184441) | Active sludge microbial communities of municipal wastewater-treating anaerobic digesters from USA - AD_UKC077_MetaG (SPAdes) (version 2) | ecosystem: Engineered > Bioreactor > Anaerobic >...
ATTGCCACCCGACGCTCCCAAAGTTACCGCCCCCATTTTCGCCCGGCACCCCGGGTGGTTGGCTTGTCTGTTTCTGGATTCCGTGCGCACATAATCCGCAGGCTTTTGTCATTTGGTGCGTTCGGCCTGCAGGCGGCGCATGCCGGCCAGCGGCAGGGTGGCGCTGGACATGTAACCGCCCGGCAGCGCGACCTTTTCTCCGAACACCCATTCGCCCACGCCCCGCTTGGCAAAATCGTTCACCATGTCGATCAGCGTCTGATTCGCCATCGCGGGATCGGCCCGGTTCAGCGTGTAGGCGTACCAGCCGACCGGCGTCGCCCAGAAACCGCCGTTCTGATAGGTGTCCCGCCCGCACCCCTGCTCCCCGTACACGCCGGGAGGGGTGTGGCGGATCTGGCCTTTCTGTGTCAGTCCCCCATGGTTGGCCTTGAACCCGGCGGCGAGCTTGTCGGCGCGCTCGGCGGGCGCCACGCCCAGCCACACCGCGAAGGCCGAGCCCCAGACGTCGCCCTCTCTGCACTGCACGGTCGCCGCGCGGTAGAGCCGAAGGCTCTCGTCCCAGAATACGGCGTTGATCCGCTCGGTGACCGCATCGTCCCGGCGCGTGTACCGCAGCGCGTCCTGTGACCGTCCGGCGGCGGTCAGCAGTTCCGCCAGACGGCGCGAGGCCTCCACGTCCAGCAGCGATTCAAAGAAACAGTCGCCGGTCTTGCGGACCGAGTCGGTGAAACCGTAAGCGCACCGGTCCTACGCTTTGGAGGGGGCGATGAACACCAGCCCGGTTGCGGGATCGCGCGGCACCGCTTCCATGGCCAGCGCCAGCGCCAGTTTGTCCAGCGTCTCCGCGGACAGGAGCGAAGCGTCAGCCGTCGCTTTCCAGGTCAGGTAGACGACGGCGACGGTGAACTGCGAGCCGTCCTGCATCTCCCGGCGGCAGGCGGCGATCATGTCCACAACAAGGCCCACGCCGCAGCCGTGCTCGGCGCGGGCGCGCCCGTCGTGATCGTGGACCCGCTCAAAGAGTATCTGGTGCCGTCGAACCCGCTTTCGCGCCTCAGCCGGGTCGCGTGCGACAGCCGCGAGATCGGGCGCGTGGCGGCCGACTATTTTCTTGAGCGGCACTACACGAACTTCGCGTTCGTCGGAGAAATCAACGATATCCACTGGTCGCGAGACCACCAACCCGCCCATGTCCAGCATCCAGATGGGCGCGGAGGACGCCTGCTACGAGGGCGCGAAGGTTTTAGACGGTCTCATGCGCGGACGGACGCGCGGACAAAGGATCATCCCTTACGGCGCGGTGCGCGTGGTGACGCGCCGCTCGACCGAGGCCATCCGGATCGGCGACCCGCTGGTGGTCAAGGCACTGGAGTTTATCTGGCTCAACACCGGCGCGCCGATGACCGTGGCGGACGTGGCCCGCCAACTGAACGTCTCGCGCCGGCTTTTGGAGATGAATTTCCGCAAAGAGCTGGGGCGGACGGTGCACGGCGAGATTCTGCGCGTGCGTCTGGACCGAGCCCAAACGCTGCTGCGCGACACGCGCATGACTGTCAGCGAGATCGCAGATGCCTGCGGCTTTGCGGGTCCCAGCCATTTCGGGCGGCGCTTTCAGGACTCCCTGCATCTCACGCCGTCCGCCTTCAGGCTGCGCTCGCGCCCGGCTTGAAACCGTGCGGCACCAGCCACCTTGCGTCCATGCCGACCATCGCTGTGAGGTAACCGCCTGCGGATATTCCCGTCACAAAGATCTTTTTCGGATCGCCGCCGTAGTTCCCGATGTTCGCGAGCGTCCAAGCGACGGATGCCGCCGCATCCGCTATGCAGTCGGCGGGTTTCACAGCATCGGCCCCGTCAGTCGGCTACAGACGGTACTGCACCGCCACATGAGCAACATGATCGTTGTCCTTGGCCTCTTTCGGCCAGGGCGCGAAATGCTTCCTGCCGCCGGTGAGGCCGCCGCCGTGGAGATTGACCACCGTCGCGAAGCCTTGCGCTTCGGCCGGCCATTTCAAATCCAGGACGCATTTGTCGGACGCGGCGGAATAGCAGATGTTCACTTCTGTCTTGAATTCATGGTCTGCAGATACCGCGCAACTGAGAAAGGCGGTGAGCGTGTACGCAAGCAGGGTTTTGTTCGCTTTCATATATCGTGATGTTACAGGATTAAGCCATGGCGATCAAACGATCGTCGTTTCTAGCGGCGATTCGGGTGCGATGCAATGCGGGTCTAAGAGTCATTGGATGCGACCCTTAGTGAATCCGACGGGATGCTAGTGCTTCTGGATATCCATGCGTGTCGCGCCGCGCTGCTCGTCATGCGATGGAACTCGGCAATCCGCCCGCAAAACTGTAAACCGTGTTTGTGAACGGCTTCTAAGCTGACCGAGGAGACTGGGCTGGCGGGCGTCCGGGACGTCCGCCCGTACTGGTATGGACAAGGTTGTCGGCTATTCCGATGTTTGAAAAAAGATCATGGCCGAAATCGAACGCGGGGGGGCGAGAAATCGCGTAAGATAACGGTGTTTTCAATAATAGCGAGGGTTTATCCATGGCGATTACGCAAACGGCGATCAGTTATTACGGCTTGAATTATGTGGAGCATGCGGAGTGCGACTTCAAGGAGATGAAGGCGCACGGCTGCACCACGGTGATTCTGGCGGTCACAGAGTTCGACTTCGACTTCTGGCGCCCGAACATTCCCAAAATCGTGGTTTCGGCGCACACGGTCGGTCTGCGTGTGCTGCTCGATCCCTGGGGTATCGGCAAATATTTCGGAGGGGAACAGGTGAGCCTCTTCCTGCAGAACAACACCGAGAACCGCCAGGTCTCAGCGCTGACCGGCGAGAAGTTGGTCCATGCCTGCTTCAACACGCAGGCGTTCCGCGATTATTTCCAGCGCTTCTGCCTGACGTTGGCGCGTGAGACCGACGCGGACGGCTTCTTTTGGGACGAGCCGCACTATGCCCTGCCGAAATCCTACGCCTCGATCACCGGCGGCGCGGGCGAGGACTGGGCCTGCCGCTGTCCGGTCTGCATGCGGCGTTTCCAGGATTACTACGGGTATGAAATGCCGCGCCTGATGACCGATGACGTGAAGCAGTTCCGCTGGCGCGAGGCACTCTTTATTCTTGAAGACACCTCGCGGAGGATTAAAGAGATCAAGCCCGGGATGGAGATCACCTGTTGCGTGCATGCCACGCTCAACACCTATTATGTCTGCGAGCATCGCGGCTACGATAACTGGGACATGGTGGCGGCGAGTCCGTATTTCGATGTCTTCTCGACCACGATCATCGCGTGGGAGTTGCCGCAGGCCTTTTTTGAGAACATCACACGGCGCACGGTTGAAGTGGCGAAAAAATACGGTAAGCAGTCCGAGCGCTGGCTGATGGGTTACTACAAGCAGCCTGCGGATTTCGCGCAGATCGACCGCGTGGTGGATCTCTATGCCGCGGCCGGCGTGGACCGGCTCGGAACCTGGACCTACCGCGGCGGCTACGGTACGGTGCTGGCGGCACCCGATGCATTGAAGCTGTGGGACCGCATCGGCGAGAATTACAGGCGGGTGTTGAAAGAAGTTCATTAGTGCGTTAGTTAATTCGTGCATTAGTGGATGAGGAAAGGAGAACGACAATGTTGAATGATTTCGGGTATATGGAGCAAGCCGTGGCGCTGCTCAAGCGGGTGAAGGATGAGCAGGCGGAGAACATTCAGAAGGCCGCCGGGCTGATGACCGAGGCGATCCGGCAGGACCGCCTGATCAGCGTCTATGGCGGCGGCGGTCACACCACGCTGGTGATGGGCGAGATGTTTTTCCGCGCGGGCGGGCTGTGCAACATCAACCCGATCATGGAGACCGGGATCTCGGTCTTCAACCAGGCGCTGAAATATCTGGAGCTGGAGCGCTGCGTCAACTTCGGACGGTCGGTGATGAAATACTACGACTTGCAGAAAGACGATCTGCTGATCATCTTCCACAATATCGGCATCAACGCCGCCACGATCGACGCGGCGCTGGAGGCGAAAGTGCGCGGGGTCAAGATCATCGCGGTGGCCAGCTCGCTGTGGCAGCAGGAGATGCCGGCGGATCACTTCATCCGGCACCCGTCGGGCAAGAACATCTTCGATCTGGCGGATGTCTGCATCGACGACTACAACCCGGTCGGCGACGCGATCGTGACGGTGCCGGGGCTGGAGACGCCCATCGCGCCGGTTTCGAACATCGTGGATTTCACCATCGCGCATTGGCTCGAGATCGAGACCGTGCGTCAATGCGTGGCGGCCGGCATCGTGCCGCCGGTGTGGAACAGCGCGAACACGCCGGGGGGCGACAGCAAGAACGCCGCGTATGTGGCGACGTACAAGCCGCGGATCAAATCTCTTTGAGGGCAACCACGCAGTGGTTGCAAATACGAGTGTAAAAAAGGCAGCGCCCGGGATGGTGCCTCACACAAAGGCACAAAGGGCACGAAGGGGTATAGAAATGGATGTCGAGGGGATGAACGCGGCGCTGCGGCGTCTGTGTGACAAGTATGGGGTGGCGGTTGACGGCCGGCTGGTCGCTGACGCGGAGCAGGTTGCCGGGGTGCGGCTGGAAACGGCTGGCAGCGCGGTGCCGCTGTTGCCGTGGCGCGTGGAACGGCGGTTTGCGGAGCTTAAGAAGATCATCGACAGCCGGACGCTGGAGCATGTTTCGACCTTGCGTTTCGCCGTGATGCGAAGTGGCGCGCGACTGGAGCATTTGGTTTATCGCGAATTCGACTTGTGCGAGTGGATGGCGGGTTCACCGATCCGCAAGACCTTCGCGTCGGTCGCGGGTGACAAGGTGGCGAACGTGATCGTGACCTTTGCGAACGGGATGAGCGCGAGCGTCGAGTGCTCGGCCGCGCTGCCGGAAGGCGCGGCCGAGATCGACCGGCATGAGATCATCGCGCGCCGCGGGGTCGCGTGCGATCGGGTGGTGGACACGCAGGTGCCGCAGGCCTCGATCTATGCGGTCACGGCGGAAGGGACCAAGACCTACACAGACACTGATGCGGAGCTGTTCGGTTTCAGCGATGCGGAAATCTGGACCGTCCGCGCGGCGTTCGCCGTGCTGAAAACCCCGGCGCTTGCCGCCGAGTGGAAGAAAGCTGCTTGCGGCGTGAAAGAGAAGGTGGCTCAAACGCTGGCTTGTGCCGAGACCTGCGTCCCGGCCGTTTTTCCGGAGGATATCCACGTATGAAACCGGTCAAGATCGCGATGATGTCATTGACGCACGGCCACACGCGCAAGTATTACCAGACGTTGCTTGAGAACGCCAAGCTGGATTGGGTGGCGTCGTGCGCGGAAGACCAGCGGGCCAAAGAAACGTATGAGCTTTATCAAACGGGTGTGCCATGCTATTTGAGCGAGGACGAGATGTTCGAACGGCATCCTGACATCGAGGCGGTGGTGCTGGCTTCGGCCAATGACAAACATATGGCGCAGGTGCAGGAGTGTGCGCGGCGCGGTGTGCATGTGCTCTCGATGAAAATCCCATCGTTCGATATGGCCGAGTATGACGCGATGATCGCGGCGGTGGACAAGGCCGGGATCGTGTGTCAGATCGAGCTGGAGATGCACTACAATCCGGTGGTGCACCGGCTGAAGAAACTGATCGCGGAGGGCGCGGTCGGCAAGATCGTTTCGGTGCAGGCCACCAACATCACGCTGTCGCCGGTCTGGGCTTTTCCTTGGCAGGGCGTGCCCGAGGCGAGCTACGGCCGGCGCGTGCCGCTGAAAGCGGGGGATGCGCGGTGCCGCGGCGGGGCGTTGTGCGACCATCCGCACATCTTCGATCTGATCCGGCATTTGACCGGGGCTGATTTCGATTTTGTCTATTCGTCTGTCGCGCCCAACCTGCGGCCCGAGCTGCAGGTCGAAGACATGCTGCTGGTCAACGGCAAGCTGAAGGACGGCACTGCGTTTCTCTTCGATCCCTCGTGGTCGCGTATGGAGGAGCGGCTCAAGGTTCCGGGCCCGGGATGGGAGGTGTTTCCCAAGCGCATGGAGGTGAACGTCACGGTGGTGGGCGAGAAGGGCACGCTGGTGTGCGACTGTTTCGGGCCGAACGTGTATCATAACGGTGCGCCCAGCGACCGCTACACCGTGCAGTACACCTACTTTGACGAGTGGGTCGGCATGATCGACGAGTTCGCGGGCTGCATCCGCGAAGGCAAAGAGCCGCTGATCAATCTGCGCTGGCACCGGCCGACCATCGCGGCCATGAACGCCTGTTACGACAGTGTCGCGAGCGGGGGACCTTGTACTGTGAAGTGAGTGAAGAGGCGCGCGAATATTACCCGCCTGTCGCAGGTCGCCTGTCGCTTGTCGGGAAAAAGGGATGAGGCATGTTTAAGCTGACACTGTTGGATTTCAGCATCATTGTCGGGTTTCTGGTGGCGGTGGTGGGGGTGGGGGCGGCTGCGGCGCACCGGTCGAGCCGCAGCGCTTCGGACTACTTCCTGTCGGGACGCTCGATGCCGTGGTGGCTGCTGGGCATCTCGATGGTGGCCTGCACCTTCTCGTGCGGCACGCCGAACCTGATCACTGACATTGTGCGCAACGACGGGGTGGCGGGCAACTGGGTCTGGTGGGCGTTTCTGCTGACCGGCATGCTGACGGTCTTCGTGTACGCCAAGCTGTGGCGGCGCTCGGAGCTGGACACGGACTTGGGGTTCTACGAACTGCGTTACAGCGGCCGCGCGGCGGCGGCGCTGCGCGGATTTCGCGCGCTGTACCTCGGTGTCTTCTTCAACGTGATGTCGCTGGCGATCGGCTCGCTTGCGGCGATCAAGATCGGACAGGTGATCTTCGGTTTGTCTGCGGTCGAGACGCTGTTGTGGGCGTCGGTGGGGGTCGGCATCTATGCGACCTTGGGTGGTCTGACCGGTTCGATCTGGGCGGATTTTCTCCAGTACGCGATCGCGATGGGAGGCTCGATCGCGGCGTCGGTGTATCTGATCAGGGCGGACGTCGGCGGTACGGGCGTGACGACGCTGGCGGGGTTATGGGATCGGCTCCCTGCGGACAAGCTGAGCTTCTTCCCGAGTGTCGAGGGCGGCGACACGGCGCTGCTTGTGACGGTGCTGGTGCTGCCGCTGGCGGTGCAGTGGTGGAACGTCTGGTATCCGGGCGCGGAGCCGGGCGGTGGAGGCTACATCGCGCAGCGCATGCTGGCGGCCAAGAACGAGAAGCACGCCATCGGCGCGACGCTGCTCTTCAATTTCATGCACTATGCCGTGCGCACGTGGCCGTGGCTGCTGGTGGCGCTCGTCTCGCTGGTGGCGCTGCCCAAGGAGACGCCACAGCAGATGGTGCGATCCCAAGCGTGGCTGTCCGAGAATGCGGCGCTGGTGCAGACCTGCCGCAGCGGCGGGGTTGCGGTTTCGCCGGAAGCGCGCATGGAGGTGCGGTATCATACGGCGGCCGCGCGCGGGCATGGCGCACTCGCGAAGGCTTTTCCTGAGGTCGAGGATGCGTTTTTGCGTGACGACATTGCGTATCCGGGAATGATCGCGCGCCTGCCGGCCGGGTTACTGGGCTTGGTCGTGGCCTCGCTGATCGCGGCGCACATGTCGACGGTGGCGACGCATCTGAACTGGGGCGCGTCGTATGTGGTCAACGATTTCTATCTGCGGTTCATCAAGCCGGACGCCACGCCGCGCCAGCAGGTGCGCATGGCGCGCATCGCGACGGTGCTGCTGCTGGTGGCGGGCAGCGGGGCGGCACTGCTGCTGCAAGGGGCGAAAGGCGCGTTCGACGTGCTGTTGCAGGTTGGCGCCGGCACAGGGCTCATCTACATCCTGCGCTGGTTCTGGTGGCGCGTCAACGCCTGGAGCGAGATCGCGGCGATGGTCATTTCGTTTCTGGTCGCCGTGGTGTTCAAAACCGTCGCTGAACCGTTGGGGCTGGAAGGCGCGATGCGTGAGGCCGGGTTGCTGAGCGTCATGGCTTTCAGCGGCTGGAAGCTGGTGATCGGGATTGCGGTCACGACGGTCGGGTGGCTGGCGGTGACCTATCTGACGCCGCCGGAGGAGATGGCTGTGCTGGCGACGTTCTGCCGCAAGATCCGAGCGGGCGGTCCGGGCTGGCGCAACGTCGAGCGGTGGGCCGCGTCGCGGGGCGAGACGGTCGGCGCGGGCGACGGGCGTTCCGGCCTGCCGTTGGGCATCCTCTGCATGATGCTGGGGTGCGCGGCGGTCTGGGGACTGCTCTTCGCGATCGGTTACGCGCTGTACGGCAAGTGGGGGTATGCGGGCGCGCTCGGCGCGGTTGCGGCGCTGGCCACCATTTGGCTGATGCGGCTGGTGCCGCGGATCAGGTTCGGTTGAATGTTTCAACTGTTAATTATGGAGGGACAGGTCATGAAAAAGACGGCACTAGGATGGCTGGCCGCAGTGGCGGCCGCAGGCGTTTCTTGTCTGTCAACGGCCGTGCGGGCCGAAGTCTTCGATTGGGCCGACGGCGCGGTCGTGGATGTGGGCTGCCAGGGCGCGGGCGACAATAACCTGAATCTCAACGCACACACGATGCGCTTTCTGGGCTCAGGCACGATCCACGGCACCTATACGCCTGCCGCGAACAATCCCACCTCTTGGGCGATCTGGCGCAACTATCTCATCACCAACGGCACGGTGGTGGTAGACGCGACGGATGTGTACAAATTTGCGCCGCTTTTCCAGCGTAGCGTCATTCTCGGCTCGACGGGTGCGCTTGTCATCTCGAATGCGACGTCGACGACGCTCGGCTGCACAACCGCCAACCGATATCCCTTCTACGACGTTCCGGACATTTCGTTCGTGACAGCCGCCGGCGCGCCGTACACCGGCAAGGTGAACCTGAAAAGCTGCACGATCAAGGGCTATCCGCAAAACGGAGTCGCGGCACCTGTCATTATCGCGGGCCACACCGTCGCGATCGCCGGACCGGACTTCATGAGCGTCTACGGCACCGCGTTTACGAATCCGATCGTCTATATCTTCGACGACGCTTACATCCCCGCCGGCAAGACGCTTGACATCGGCGCGGGGTGCGACTGCCGTCTGGCCGGATACGAGATCGACCCCGATTTGAGCGATCTGCTGCAAACGGACAAGGATCACGAAACGCGGCCCTGGAGTGCGCTCGGCGAGTACGCCGTGTCGACCCATCCGATTTCGGTCGGCGGCACGCTGACCCTCGAATCCACAGTCGGCTGCACCTTTTCAGCCCGGGTTTCGGGAAGCGGCATGACCAGCGCGGTCAACCTGCCGGGCGACCTCACCCACACCTTCGCGGAACTCGGCGGCACACTCAGGTTCGGCCGGACCTCGGGCTCGACGGCGACGGGCGTCGTAACCGCCGTGAGCGCCGGAACGAAGCTCTTCAAAGGCCCCGGCGTGACGTTCCAACTGCCTGCGGGCCAGACGCCGGTCGAAGTCCCCGCCTCGGGAGGTACGTGGTACGTGTTCCCGGACGCGGACGGCAGCTATGATTTCCAAGGAATCGACATCGCGGATGTGACGGAGCATGTGACCTTGACGAACGGCATGACCTTCACCGAACCCGCCAAGTTCGGTACGGTCAAGGTCGCCGCCGGGGAAGGCGCGACCGTTTCTGCCCGCGTGGACACCGTCAGCACGCCGCAGTTCGTGGGCGGGGCGGGCCTGCTGAAACTCGCTGAAAACGTCTGCAACCGGGCGCTGTTCTGGATCGACCCCTCGGACGACTCGACATTCCGCAAACTCGGCACGGCGATTCCGGATTACATCCGCGCGAAAGCTGCCGGCGGGGTGACCCTGACCACGACATACAACGGCAACGACCTCGTGGAGGCGTTCGCGGATACGCGTTCGCTCCAGACGACGTATTTCCTTCGCCACATACGCCATTACCAGAGCCTTTTTGGAAGCGGTACCGATTTCGAGGATCTGCCGCAAGTCTTCCCGTACCGCGTACAGAACAGTCTGAACGGCCTCGCCACCTTCTCCTGCGGGCCCGTGGGTTCTTCCCGCCGTATCCAGACCAGCGCGGGCTCGCTCGACGTAACCAGTCTGACGCAGCCCTCCAATCCGGCGCTCGCCGGCACGAAGTTCGTGACGATGGTGTTCGGGTCGCAGAACGGCGGCGGCAAGGCGCTCGTGGGCCTGTCCGACGGCGCGCTGGCGCGTTCCGCGTTCACGAAGGACGATCCCATCGCGCCGATCGCGATCGACGCCTGGGTGGACGGCGTGAAGGTGAACCCCACGTCGACGGGACTTTCCGGCGGCTGGCAGATCATCTCGCTCGACATCACGGGACACAACGTCAACGCCTTTGGCTGGGCCGCCGACTACAATACGTGCGGCGGACAGAACTACGGCGAGATCCTTGTCTTCAACGAGGTTCTTGCCGACGCAGAGCGTGTGAGCGTGGAGACGTACCTCGCGAAGAAGTGGGGGCTCACAGGGCAGTACCAGGGTGTCGCGGCGCGCACCGCGCAACCGGCCAAAGCGTTCCTCTACGGCGGCACGGGCAACGTGGAGATCGAGGGCCACATCCAGCTTTCCGGCACCTATTCTGGGGCCATCACGGTGAACGCGGGCGGCACCCTCGCGGTGACCCCGAAGTACGCGCCGGAGATTCCCGCCGAGGGTCGTGTCGGCTGGTTCGACCCCGACGCCGCGGATGCGCTCCACACGAGCACCGAAGACGGCGCTTCGACCGTCTACGGATTCTGGCCGCAGGGCAAAACGGAAAGCACCATGTCTGTCGGCGACCTCTTCTTCTACGGCGTGGGTTCGAGGCGCCCGTTCGCGCAAACGCAGGCGCGCGGGTTCGGTAGGACGCGCACGTGGATCGATTTCGACCATCCGCAAGGGCATGTGCCTTCCGAAAGTGACGGCAACACGCTACGCTTCAAGGCGTGGACGGAGAACGGCCTCGCTGATGCCACGTACCTGTCCGGCAGTTCCGACAAGCAACTCGACGTCCGGACGGTCGTGTTCGCGACGGACTCCTTCCGTGGCGGCGGCGACCCGCTCCGCAACAGCGTAACATCGGGCGGTGATTTCGGCACTCGTGGCAAGGTGTCCCACACTTCGCCGATTTGGAGCGGCGCGGGCAGCGCCGTGACCAAGGGCGCGACACGGCTCAACAGCAAGGCGGTTGACGGAACGACAACCGGCTACACCGGCGCGCCCGAGGTGTTGTCGCTCGTGGCGACCAATGCGGTGAAGCTCGGCAATCTCGGTAATTACATCAATTCGGAGAAGGTTTCGGGATACGCGGAAATGCTGGGCGAAATCCTGATGTATTCGACCGAACTCACCACTGAACAGGTGAAGACGGCC
>Ga0208195_1004301_pt1 | contig 11306 bp, 7 predicted proteins | sample AD_UKC077_MetaG_FD_184441 | JGI IMG/M metagenome (GOLD analysis project Ga0208195, IMG submission 184441) | Active sludge microbial communities of municipal wastewater-treating anaerobic digesters from USA - AD_UKC077_MetaG (SPAdes) (version 2) | ecosystem: Engineered > Bioreactor > Anaerobic >...
TCCAAACATTAACTTCAATCCCATATTTATGACACGTCTCAACAATCTCCTTAGATAATTGGTGATAGTTGATATCAAGTCCTGCTTCTAGCTTTCTTAATTCATTTAAAATAGCTTTATTAAAATCACTTGTTAGAAACTGGATCTTTACATTTGAGTTATATTTGCGAATGTATTGTAAGTTCTTTAAATAAAAACTAATAAAGATTACATTTTCTTCTTTTAAATACTGAAAAGTAGTATCAAGTAAATTTACAACATCTTCTTCACGATAAACTTCTTTTAATTCAATAACAGCAACTTTATCATACTTCTTACAAATACCTAAATACTCTTCAAGTGAAGCTAATCTTACATGCTCTTTTCTTTCTTTGCTATCGAAATCATATAAAGAATAACTCCTTAACTCTTCATATGTAGCCTCAGAAATCTTAACATCAATACCAGAAATCCTTTTAAGATTATCATCATGACACAAAATAAACTTCTTATCTTTAGTGATCCTAACATCAGTTTCAATCCCAAAATAGCTTCTATTGCCAGCCGCAATAAAAGCTAGAACTGTATTTTCGGGTTCAAGTCCACTTAATCCGCGATGAGCTATCATCTTTGTATTTTGTTTATCAATCTTTAAAGTTTCCATAAGCTCCACCTTGGTATATTATAACTTTAATTGGGAGATTTGTAAAGAAAAGAAAGAAAATTAAAAAAGCATCGTTATAACAATGCTTTTATAATATTTTATTAAATTCAAATTTTATGTAATCATCTTGTGCCTCGAGTATATCATTAAATTTTTCTGTTGTAATAACTCCTATATCAGTTATTTTAAAATCACTTTCTAAATTGCTTTCTTTAATAAATTTAATAGCAGATATAGATAAACCGGATTTAAGAAGTTTTAATTGCTCTGAATCCCTAGTATTATACAAAAATTCATCATAATCCTCTTTATTTATTATTTTCAAATCATATAATGTTTTAACAAACTTAGTCAATTTAAAACTGATAAAATCGTCTTCTATTTTCGATTTAATTACTGCTAAGTTAATCAATTCCTTTTTTGTTTTGTTTTTAATATTAACATAAACTTTTCTTTGCGGTGCTGGATATAAAACACTATAATATGGGACTTCGCCAAAAGATTCACCTATATAATATAAGGGTTCTTCCTGTTGCGCAAAAGCACGCATAAAATAGTTAATTTTGTTTTTTAAATCGGAAAAATAATGATGCGGATAATAATTTTTGTAAAAATTAATAGCAGGTTTTTGAACTAATCTTGCAACTTCTAAATCACCAAAATCACAATATACAAATCCTTTTATAAATATATCCTCAATCAAATTTATTATATTTCTCATATCAACTTTATTTGTTTCTTTACTATATGATAGAAGATTATTACGAATTTTTTCTACAGCGACAGAAAAATCAGTATAAACAAAATTAATACCATTTTTCAACAAAATAATTTCTAAGTTATCAAGTTCATTTTTTTCTATAATTAAATTTTCAGTTCCCACTAATTTTTCGTCATAATTTTTCGAATTAGGTAAAATTGGATTTGATATATAATCGATAGGTTCTAACGTTCTCAATAATCTTATTTTGTTTTGGAGATTTGTATTGCCAGTAAATTTTTTGGTATAGACAAAATGAACAGGTGTAATTAATTTATTTAGATCTTTATGCTCAATAAAAATTTGATTTAATCTATTAACTCTACCTATTAAGTTATTTAAATCATTTTTAGTTAACCCATAACCATTAAAAATAAATAGAGAATCAATTGGAAAATTTACGCCTTCAAGAACAGATGTATTAGATACCAAATATTTAATGGAATCAATATTTTTATATTTATCTGTCAAATAATCTCTAATTGAATCCGGCATTTTACCATGAATATATATGATTCCTTTTCTGATCAATTCCACTAGATAATAATCTTCATGAACATATTTTTTCAATATTTGAATTAATTCATTTATTTTCTCGTCTTCAATATTAGGAAGTTGTTTGCTTAAAAATAAGGCAAATTCTTGAACATGTTTGGGGCGATTTAAATAAAGCAAAGTTTTGTTAGTCGACTTTTCTTTTATATAATTAACCCAATTCATTTCATAATAGCTATCTTTTAAAAAATCATTTATAAATCTATTATATTTCCACACAATATTTTTTTCATCATAGTAATAAATATCTGGAACTTTAATATTAAAAGTAATTTTGAATTCATCAACATCTATATCTTTTTCTACAATCAAATTATTTGAATCTCTAATTAAAGGCGATAAATATAAAACATTATGATTCGGATTATATTTTCTATTTAAACGTATTAATCTTAAAAGCAAAATATTTCTTTCATCCTTTTCGAAAATATTGTGAGCTTCATCTATATATAGCACATCAAAATAAACCGCATTATCTTGAATTAATCGAATTGCCCTTTCCTGAGTAAAAATGCCTATAAATCTCTTTTCTTCATTATACTCCGAGTCATGCATCATTATTTTGTAATTCTTTTCTTTAGCAGTAATTTTGAATCGACGAAAATTTTCCCAAATTAAGGCTTTTTTGGGAACAATGATGCCAATCTTATCATAGTTATTTTTTACAATATCATTTTTAATCAACTCTGATTTTCCATATGAAGTTGGAGCAATAAATGATTTATATTGATTCTTTGAGTCTAACACCTCTTTTTTAACTTCAATTTGTTTTTTTAATTCTATTCTATCATCAAATTTATATTGATCTAAACCTATATTAAAAATCACATCAAAAATATTCAAATTAGTCATATATTTAGATAAAATTAATTTCGTAATTGGATATAACCCATTATTAATACTGAAATCGTATAGTGGTCTGATATCTAAAGTATTTAAAGAATATTTTAATGTTAAATAATAAGAAAACTCTAAATAATATTCTTCTTGAGTTTGTTTATACCAATCATAAAAAACTATGCTTAAACTTAACACATAAGAAAGTTCATTATTATCTAGATCTTTATTTAAAGTTAATTTCTCAAGTGTAGTTTTAAAATATTTATTTTTTGATAAATTACTAAACTCAGTTTTTATATTTGCCATCAAAATATTACTCCTCTAAAGATTTTATAAAAGAATCAAATACGCTATTATCTATACAAATAACTATAATATCTTTAAATTCTTTTTCACCTAACAACTTTTTGGTTTCTATGATTATTTTTTCAATGCTTTGCCCATGATCTATAAAAATTGTGGAAACAGGTATTATATTAAATTCGTTAATTGAATGAAAAACACCACATTCATATTCTCTTGACAAATCTAAAATAGTCTTGTATAAAGTTTTGTTATAATCTTCTCTCACAACTCTAATATGATTCACAGCATTATCAAAAGGATTATTAGGAGTTTTTCCCTCTACTTTATTCGTAATATCTTCAATTGCTTCATTAATTTTTTTCTTGTGTGTCACACCAATTGTATTGCCGGATTTACTTTCCATCAACCAAAATACATTATCTTTAGTAAATAATCCATCAAAACCTTTTTTAAAAGAATTATCTTCTAAATTGCTAAATATAAATTCCTGTTGAAATTTCATATCTATCAAAAATAAATGTGTAAAAAACTCAGCTACTGCTCCTTTTTGTTGATTTGATGTTTTTTTTGCTAAAAAATGTAATAACTGTTGTTTTACAGTTTTAATATTATACTTTTTATCACCAGCATAAATTTCAACTAAATACTTTTCTAATAGCTTTTTAAGAATTGAAAAATCATTCATCAAAACATAATAAAATGTGCATTCTTTTTCAATGCCATTTATATTCATAAATTTAATTATTTCTTTAGTGTAATAAATTTCCTGCATTTTTCTCCTTAGTAATATTATATTTGCTTATTGATTATCAATTAAAAAACTTAATTCTTTGATTTGTGGGATTAGTAAATCTAATTTTTCAACAATTCTTTTTTGTTCTTCAATCGGTGGTATTGGAATATCTAAATCTCCTAAAATTTTTAAATTAATGTTTTTTTGTGCCATTCCGCGCGATTTTTTAAACATATAAGTTTTCGAATGTAGTAACACATAATAAAGATATTCAGTTAGGCAAATTTTTTCATTTGGAACAATTCCAGCAATTGCTTGATTAGTTGTAGCATCAATATTTAAAATAGTACAATCTCCTATAGTTGCAAATATACTATATAAAATAGTTCCTTTTTTAAACAACTTGGCAGAAGAATTATTTAGCCCTAGTTTTGTAATATGCTCTTCAGTTTCATTCAAGTATTTGCCTTTTATGTCTTTAATTTTAACCCAAGGTATTGTACCATTTACCCAATATAAAGGGTTATTACGCAATGGAGTTCCTCCACTTTGAACAATTGCAATATCTTTTAATTTTGCCCAAATCCAAGTTTTTGGTATTTCAAATGGTCTTTCACTATTAATATGATTTAATTTTATTTTTTCATTTTTAACATTATTTATTAAACTAACATTTACTTTCTCTGAAGATAGTTGCTCAGTTAATTTTCCTTCTATAGAAGATTGTAAAATAGATTGAGCCAATTTATTTGGAAATTTATTCATTAAATGTTGTAACGTTTGAGAATCTTTTGTTGATTTATAAAAAAAATTATCATCGTGTTTTTCAACTTCTTTATTAAATATTATTTTTTCAATTGTTTTAATTTTTTCTTCTATCTCAAAAAGCAATAATTCTATTTTTTCATTAAATTGCATAATTGTCTCTTCAGGTGAAAATATTTTTTCTTCTATAACATGATACCCGCATAAGTCTAAATCATAGTTTCTTTCTTTCAGTTCATTGGCACTATATTCTTTAGCTTTATATGAATTACTATTTTTATCTTCTATTTCTACTCTATTATCCCACCAAACAATTGCTTCATGAAAATGTTTTAATAACATAGGTTTAGTTTTAGAAAATGCTTTATAGTTTTCTGGTAAATCAACTCTATAAAACCAAGTATTTTCTGTTTTTTTAGTTTGATCAAAAAACAAAATGTTAGTTGTTATTGATGTATATGGTGCAAATACGCTTTTTGGTAGTCTTATAATTGTATGTAAATTAAACTCTTCAATAAGTTTTTCCTTTAAATTGATTTTTGCATTATCTTGCCCAAATAAGAATCCATCAGGTAATATAACTGCAGCTCTACCATTCCTTTTTAACCTGTACATTATAACAGCCATAAATAAATCAGCAGTTTCGCTACTTCTTATATCAGCAGGAAAATTACTTTTCACAAGCTCATTTTCACTTCCTCCATATGGCGGATTCATTAAAATAACATCAAACTTTTCATGTTCTTTATATTCTCTAACATTTCTTTCTAAAGAGTTTCCGTGAATAATTTGAGGTGATTCGATATCATGGATTAGCATATTTGTTATAGCAAGTAAATACGGTAATGGTTTTTTCTCTATTCCATAAACACTTTGATCATATAAGCGTTTATCGCTTGCTGATTTAACTTGGTTTTCTAAATACTTTAAAGATGATGTTAAAAAGCCTCCAGTACCACAAGCGAAATCGGCAATTGATTCGCCTAATTGTGGCTTAATCATTTGTACCATAAAATCTGTAACTGCTCTTGGTGTGTAAAACTCACCAGCATTGCCAGCACTTTGTAAGTCTTTTAAAATTGTTTCGTAAATGATACCAAAGGTGTGTTTTTCTTGATGATCAGAAAAATTTATTTCATCAATCACATTAATTACTTTTCTTAATTGAATGCCATCTTTCATATATTGGTTAGTATCTTCAAGAACAGCTTTAACTATTCTTTGTTTTACTGGCATACTATCATATATTGATAAGTTTTTTAGTGTTGGAAAAAGAATGTTATTTACAAAATCTAACAACTCATCACCAGTTATTGATTTACCATCTTTGTTGTCAACTGCCCAATTTCTCCATCTTAACTCTTCTGGTATAATTGATTGATATTGCGGGTCATGAAATTCCCAGTCATATTCTTTAGTATCATATACTTTTAAAAATAGTAACCATGTCATTTGCTCAATTCTTTGAGCATCACCATTAATACCATTATCTACTCTCATAATGTCTTGTATTTTTTTAACAAAACCATTTAAACTCATATTTTCTCTCCTAAACAGCTAAATATAGCTGATTGTTTAATTCTCTTACTGCTTCTAAATATCCTTTTCTACCACCAAATAATTTAGCAATAGCTGCAGGACTTCCAAAGCTTGTAAATGGTTGAACTTCTAATACTTTAGTATCTTCAATTTCTTTAATTCCACCATCCATATATTTTTCTAATAATGAATCTAGTACTTCACGACAAATGCCACTATATTTTTCTAGATATCCTTTTTCTCTAACTTTTTTAACTCTTTCCTTTTTTGTTAGTGGTTCTTTATCATATGCTATATGCAATATTAAATCAAAATCATCATAATCAGTTTGAACTTCATCTCTTAAAGCATCAAGTAAAACACCGTGTTCATATAACTCTTCGATAATTGCTGTTTTTTTATCCGCTTTATTCCACTTATTAATAAAGTCAGACATTGATGCGTATTCATTTAATATATTTCTTTTAGTATAATCTACTAAATCTTCTACAATTAATTTTCCATCTCTACCATAATACTGAACTTTTTCACTAAGAATTGTTACATTGATATCATTGATTCTATATTTTTTAAGATGGCTAGGAGTTTCGTCCGTTTCAGTTTCTTCCCCATTATCTTCTTGATCTATATCGTCTTTAGGTGGTTTACCTGGATCTTCTTCATAAACAGAAATAGGTTCACCATCAAATTGTTCGTCTGCAAACAATCTTGTAGCGTTTCTAAAATCCATAATAGTGAAATAATATTTATCTAAATCTTTATATAATCTAGTCCCACGACCAATGATTTGCTTAAACTCTGTAACAGAATTAATAATTTTATCTAAAACTATTAATCTTGTTGTTGGCGCATCTACTCCTGTACTTAATAATTCTGATGTGGTTGCGATAGCTGGATACTTTTCAAATGGATCTCTAAAGTAATCTAATTGTGATTTACCATATTCATCATCACCAGTAATGCGAACTATATATTTTTCATTCTCTCTAACTAAATCTGCATTTTCATTTACCAATGCCTGTCTTAATCTTTCTGCATGTTCCACATCGACACAAAAGACCATGGTTTTACTAAATCTACCATTTCTTTTTAACCATTGTGTAATTCTTTGAGCAACTTTTAAAGTTCGATCATCAATAATTAATTTTCTATCAAAGTCTTTAGATGTATATTCTTTATCTTCTATAACTTGACCATAAATATCAACTTGACCAGCATATGGTCTAAATCCTTCTAAGTCTTTGTCAATGTTTACTCTAATAACTTTATATGGAGCTAAGAACCCGTCTTCAATACCTTGCTTTAAACTATATGTATAAATAGGTTCACCAAAATATTCTATGTTACTTACATATTTCGTTTCTTTTGGTGTCGCTGTCATTCCAATTTGAATTGCGCTTGAAAAATACTCCAGGATTCTACGCCATTGAGAATCTTCTCTCACACTTCCTCTATGGGCTTCATCTACAATAATTAAATCAAAAAAGTCTGGTTGAAAACTGCGAAAAGTTTCTTCCCCTTCATCTCCTGTTAATTGATGATATAGACTCATATATATTTCATAAGCGCTGTCTAAAGTTCTATCTCTGACTTTAGTCATAACTTTAGAAAAAGGAGCAAAATCTTTTTGCATCGTTTGATCTATTAAAACATTTCTATCAGCTAAGAATAAAACTCTTTTCACTTTTCTTTGATTCCAAAGCCTATGAATTATTTGAAAAGCTGTAAATGTTTTACCAGTACCAGTGGCCATAACTAATAGCAATCTTTTTTGACCTTTTGCAATAGCTTCAAGTACTCTTTGTACAGCTATTCTCTGATAATATCTTGGGTTTTTGGCACCAAATGGTGGATAATAATAAGGTTCGGAAATCATCTCACCAAAACCTTGTAATTCTTTACCATTTAGATATCTTTGCCATAATTTTTCTTCAGTTGGAAAATCTTCTAAGGAAATTTCTCTTTCTCTACCAGTAAAAAAATCATGTTCTAAAAAGCCTGTCCCATTTGAAGAATAAGCAAAAGGAATATCTAATATTTTTGCATAACCAATTGCTTGTTGCATTCCTGCACCAAGAGTATGAGTCATATCTTTTGCTTCAATAACAGCTAATTGAATTTCTCCTCTTTCACTAAGTAAAATATAATCAGCCTTCTTACCTTCTTCTTGTTTTACCTTCTTCCCAACAACATTAATTTTACCATCTGTAAAGTAGTGTTCTTTTCTTATTTGCTTTTTCTTCCAGCCACTTTTCTCAAGATTAGGTTCAATATATCTAAACTTTACATCTTCTTCAGTTAGTTTCATTGAGTTGTTTAATAATTAAAAAACATTTAGATTAAATTCTAACTTTTTAATTACTTTCTCCTTTCTCTAAAATTTGTAAAAAGAAAACTCTTATTCATTTTATTTTATATTAAATTGCATAAAATGTCAATTTAAAGGAAGAATATTGTGGTTTTTTAAAAAACGAAAACGACAGTTGAGGTGTACTGCCGTTAAAAATAAATAGGTAATTAATTTTATGTTTTATTTGGTTTTCAAATAGTTTAAATAAATGCCATTAATAACGCATAAAAATAAAAAGAAAATTTGAGATATAAAGCCATTAGTCATATCACAAAATTTATAATCACTATTATGCATTAAATTATTTCTAATATTATCTCCTATGTTAGAATTATTGGTTTTAATTAATAAATATTCTAATGATCTAATAGTTTCAATATCGAAAATTTCAAGAAGCTGGTTATCCTTAAAGTCAGTTCCATTATTATTTCTGGTTCTTAAAATCTCTCCCAAGGTTGGTCTTTTCGGAATATATACTTTTTCATCTTCCATTTTTTTTAAAACTGCTATTCTCAGTATTTTTTCTATTAGTCCTATCAAAAACATTGATGTAGTAACAACATTATATTTTTGCGTATTTTCTTTTGCTTCCGTAGTAATAGCTGTTTTCAAACTATTAAACATGCCTGTAAAAGATTCTACTAATTCAGCATTGCCTTCACATTCATTTTCTTCAATATTTTTGAGAATATGACATATTTTTTTAAATATGAAGTTCGATGTTTCATTATCTAATATTAATCGGAAAATCAAATATGTTTTGCAACTTAAAAATAATCTAAGTTTAAAAACATAAGAAGGCAGAAAATAATCATCTGTATAAAAAGTAAAAGCTAATATGTCTGTTAAAGCAGGTTTATCTGCAAAAACTTCTTTAAACATACTACTTATTTTGTTGTTTTTAACATTTATAATATGCGTTATGCTAAAGTAATGATTAAAAGAATTAGGAGAGTTTAGCCCATTTTTAAGATTTTCAAAATCTTTTGTAACAAATGATAAATCAACTTCTTGTTTTTTACCATGTTTTTTTAAATACTTTTCTAATACTTCTTCTAGCTTTTGATCAATTTTCTCTAATTCATTTGCACTAGTAAAAGAATGTTTTTTTTGTTTTACGATAGATAATATACCTTTAATTTTATAATAATATTCTATACAATTGTCTTCATCGATAGCATCTAACAATTCTTTTGCTGTTGCGAATATTTCTTTGGTTTTTTCTATTAATAATTTCTTGATACATTTGTATGATAATTTATCTAAATACCTATATGTATCAATAAATTGATTGACGTCAAATAATTTTGAATTTTTTGGCATTTCAAAAATTTTCAAAAAATCATCTTGATTTTTATCATAATATTTAGTACATTTCTCTATGTTGTGCAATATTATGTGACTATAATTTTTTTCTATGAATCTGAAAATTTCTAAAGGGAAAAAAGCATAAGTTTTATAAATTTTTTCAAATGTAAAATCTCGAACTGTATATAAAAATAAATTATGATTGTCTTCTGGTATATTAAATATTGCTATATAATTTTCCTTTATGAATATTTTAATTTTTTCTTCATCATATTGAACATTTTGAAAACTATTGACTATTTCTATAAAATCTTCTTGTTTGCTTTTTTCGACATAATTTGCAATTTCAGTTATTTCTTTTATATTATTGACCCACACATACTCATAATAAATGTTAATATCGTATTCAGTATATTGTTGATTACTAAAATAATTTATTATTTCTTTCTTATTATTTAATAAATGCTTAACTAAATGTGGTGTGCTTAAATCTTCTTGCCCATAATACCTATGCACTCCATTTTCCCAAAGTTTTTTAATTATGCTCATTATTTCTTCTCCTATCAATATAATTTTAATCATTTAAGATTAAAAAGTCAATTTTAAAATAGTTTAAGATTCATTTATAGTTATAATGGTATACTGCCGTAATTTATATTATAATCAACATTTTAAGTGGAGGATAGTATGGCTAAAAAACAAAAGAAATTCAAACAAGATCGTAAAGCTTGGTATCGCGGGCTTAAAAATATCATTAAAATTAGATATAAAAAACCTTAATTTATTTACTTAGGAGATAAACCAACTAAGAACGCAGTTATTTTATCTAATCATGTTGGAACAGATGCTCCAATGTCTTTAGAGATCTATGCAGATTTTCCTTTAAGAATGTGGGGAACTTATGAAATGAACTCTGGTTTAAGAAAAATGTATCGTTATCAATCTAGAGTTTACTATCACGAAAAGAAAGGTTGGAACTTACATCTAGCTAGACTATTTTGTTTGCTAGCAAGTCCACTTACTAATCTTTTCTATAAAGGTTTAAAACTTATCTCTACATACCAAGATACTCGTTTTCGTAAAACCTTAAAAGAAAGCTTAGAAGTTTTAAAAAACGGAGAAAATATTGTCATATTTCCAGAAATATCCGATGAAGGATATTTAGATGAAATGAAAGGGTTCTATGCTGGTTTTGTAATCTTAGCTGAACTATGTTATAAAAATGAGATAGATGTTTCCATCTATCCTTCATATTTTAAAATTAAAGAAAAAGTATATTTATTTGATAAACCAATCCTTTATAGTGAACTTAAAAAGATTGCTCCAACTAGAAAAGATATGACTAAATATCTAACAGAAAAATGCAATGCTTTAAACAATATAGAATTATAAAGATAATTACTTTAAGACTTCTTTAATGTTTATACCTTAAACTATTCTTAAATTAGAATTTTATTTCTATTTTTTATATAATACTCTTTGAAAGGTGATATTTATGGCAAAAATT
>Ga0208195_1004310_pt1 | contig 11286 bp, 8 predicted proteins | sample AD_UKC077_MetaG_FD_184441 | JGI IMG/M metagenome (GOLD analysis project Ga0208195, IMG submission 184441) | Active sludge microbial communities of municipal wastewater-treating anaerobic digesters from USA - AD_UKC077_MetaG (SPAdes) (version 2) | ecosystem: Engineered > Bioreactor > Anaerobic >...
GGGGATCTGACGAAATTCATTCACTATGCCGTGCAGGGTTTCCGTGACGGTCTGGCCGAGGCATTGAGCGTATTCCAGAACAGCGTTCTTCAGACTGCCTGGAAGAACTACATCTATGATGCCCTGGACAGCAAGAAGGCCCAGGGGAAGTCAAAGGCCATTGTCAAACGAAGGAGGAACGTAGCCCTTCATTTCCCGGTGGACAGGTTTTACGGGACCGATGAGCTTCTTGATCGGGAGCCGGTGTTCATCAAAGAGTATTCCGGCCTTTCCAATGTCACCAGGGCAAGGGATTTTCAGGAATTGGAACGCCTGGAATTGATCGTCAGGGACGGGAACAAATACAGAGGCAATATCCAGATATTAAGATGCCGGTGATCCTCCTGATCCACTTGTTTACCAGGAATGGGATTGTTTAACTGGATTCTGAATCACGTTCCAGCAAGGATGCAACGAGGGCAATCACGCTCCTGTCGGTTGCAATCGAGGAAAGCATCCGGGCGGCTTGTTCCTCCAGGTTTTCCCTCTCGGACTGATCCATGCCCACCATGCGCTTCTGCGCTTCGGTCATGATGTGCTTCCATGTCTTTGCTTCGAGTTCCGCATTAAGCATAGCCCGGTCCCTGTCGGAAGCCTTTCCCCATTTCAAGAACAGAAGCTCCTTCCGGGCAATATGGGCAAAGGTCTTGTGATACAGGGAGAATGCCTCCTTGAGCATGGTCTTGAACGATTCCATCGGATTGCCGGGGAGCTCTCGCGCATTGCCGTCTTTGCGATCTTCCTGCTTGGAAGGCCTGGGAGGTGTGCTGGAGGTCTTTTTGAATATGAGATCAGCTTTCCCCCACCGGGGCTTCTCTATTTGGAGATCCACGTTCATGCCTGATTCCCGGTTGGTTCTTTTTACTGCAGCCTTGACCAAGGGGATAATGTGCGAAGGAAACTTATGTGTGATATCAGGGATCTTTTTCGCCAAATCAATGGCATCTACACGCCATTCGGACTTGTCGGAGAGCTCGTGTGACAAAAGTTGATTCAGAACAGGAGCAATGTTTTTCTGGCTCATGTAGTGTTTTCCTTTTAGATATTTTGAAAGACAAAGCATGTTGCCTGATAAAGACCAAGTATTGAAATTAATATACAGATATCGGTGAGAAGTCAACAGAACCAGGATCAGGGTTCCTCCCGCTGGTAGTGACAAGACAAGTTACAACCTGACAAGTTTAGGATTTAATTATGGTTATTTCTCTTGATATGAAAGATGAGTTTGACAGGCTTGCAAATTGAGCCTATGATTCAACGTCTTAATTTTGTAATAATTTATCTAGGGAGCATTCATGGGTCGCATGCTTATTTCTTGGAAAAAGATATTAGGCGGTATCTGGGAATGCCTTAATTTGTTTCAACCAATACCACGCGCATGCATATGGAGTAATTAATGATCAATTTCAGCGAGAAGATCAGCTTTATCTGGTCTGTTGCAAATCTGCTTCGGGGTCCATATAAGCCAAACCAATATAAAGACGTTATGCTTCCAATGACAGTGCTTAGACGACTTGACTGCGTACTAGAGCCCACCAAGGATGCGGTCCTCGCAAAGCTCAAAAGCTTGGAGGGTGGCAAGATCCAGAACCTTGAGCCGATACTCAACCGGGTTGCGGGGCAGCAATTTCATAACACCAGCTCCTTTACTTTCGAAAAACTCAAGGGAGACCCGAATAATATTGCGGCCAACCTGACCCAGTACATCAAAGGCTTCTCCAGTCGTGCACGGGAGATCATCGAACATTTTGGTTTTGAGGAACATATCGCTAAGCTCGACAAGGCGGATCGTCTCTTCCTGCTTGTCTCCAAGTTCTGCTGTATCGATCTCCATCCCGACAAAGTCTCGAATATCGAGATGGGCTACATCTTTGAAGATCTAATCAGGCGTTTCAATGAAGCAAGCAATGAAGAGGCAGGAGACCATTTCACTCCACGGGAGGTCATCCGTCTGATGGTCAACCTGATCTTTGACCCTGATAGCGATACCCTGACGACCAAAGGCATAGTCAAAACTCTCTATGACCCGGCAAGTGGGACGGGAGGTATGCTCTCCGTCTCTGAAGAGTACCTCAAAACTCTCAATCCGGATGCCAAGCTGGAAGTCTTCGGACAGGACTATAACGACCAGGCCTATGCGATCTGCGGGTCGGACATGATGATAAAGGGCCAGGGTCTGGACAACATCCGTTTCGGCGACAGCTTTACCCAGGACTATATGGCGGACAAGAAGTTCGATTACATGCTGGCCAATCCACCCTTTGGAGTGGAATGGAAGCCGGAAGAGAAATCCATCCGGAAAGAGCATGAAGAGCAGGGCTACGGCGGAAGGTTCGGTGCCGGCTTACCCCGGATAAATGACGGCTCTTTCCTGTTCCTGCAGCACATGATCAGCAAAAGGAAAGACCCGAAAGAAGGCGGCACAAGGCTTGCCATTGTTTTTAACGGATCTCCACTATTCACAGGATCGGCTGGATCAGGAGAGAGCAATATTCGTCAGTGGGTCATCGAAAACGACTGGCTGGAGGCCATCGTCGCCCTTCCTGATCAGCTCTTTTACAACACCGGCATCAGCACCTATCTCTGGATAGTCACCAACCGCAAAGAAAGGTACCGAAGGGGAAAAATTCAGCTCATCGATGCCACGAGCTTTTTTGTCAAGATGAGGAAGAGCCTGGGCAACAAGCGCAATGAGATCGGCGACGGCACAAATGGGAAGCCCGATCAGATTGGAGAAATCACCCGCCTCTATGGAGAGTTCAAAGAGGGGGAGCATGTAAAAATTTTTGATGACGCTGATTTCGGCTATAGGCGCATAACTGTCGAGCGCCCGCTAAGACTGAATTTTGCCGTCACGCAGGGTCGTCTTAAAAAGGTGCAGGAAACAAACCAGTTCATGGGTCTGGCTACCAGCAAAAAGCGGAAAGATGTCGCTACAATTGATGCCGATATCGCTGCCGGAAAACGTCTCCAGGAAGCCATTCTGAATGCTCTCAGAGAACTGGAGCCCCTAGGGGTCGTGAAGAACCGTGACGAGTTCAGCAATCGGATGAGAGCCACCTTCAAGAAAGCAGGCACAGCCGTCCCCTCAGCTCTCTTCAAGGCAATCCTTATGGCGTTGGCTGAACGGGATGAATCAGCAGACATCTGCCTCGACAGTAAGGGAAATCCCGAGCCAGATCCCGAGCTTCGGGACTATGAAAATGTGCCTCTCAAGGAGGATATACAAAAGTATATGGCCCGAGAAGTCCTGCCCCATGTTCCCGATGCCTGGGTGGATGAGAGCAAGACCAAGGTAGGCTATGAGATCAACTTCAACCGATATTTCTACAAGTACACTCCTCCACGGCCTTTGGAAGAGATTGAGCATGATCTGAAGCTGATCGAACTGGAGATCGCGCATCTGCTGCAAGAGGTGGCAGGATGAACCAATTGGGAGCGCGAGGATCAGTCGAAACTACCAGAAGATGGGGGCCGTACCCATATTACAAAGATTCCGGGGTTGAGTGGCTGGGGGAGATCCCCGAGCATTGGTCTATTATGCCAATAAAGCGTATCTTTTACATTCTTAATGGGTCAACACCGAAAAGTAGTGAACCAAGTTATTGGAGTGGAAGCATACCATGGGCAACTCCAGATGATTTAGGAAGTCTTGAAACTGATACACTAAAAATAACCAAGCGCATGATAACACAAGAAGGTTATGAGAGTTGTGGAACACAATTGGCACCAACGGGCAGCCTGGTTCTTTCAACTCGTGCCCCTATTGGACATCTAGCAATAGCGGGGGTGCCGTTATGTACAAATCAAGGATGTCGTTGTCTTGTTTTTCGTGGAAAAACTCAAAATCGATTCTATTACCATCAGTTACTCGCTGCAAAGCAGGAACTAGAATCCTGGGGACAAGGTTCTACTTTCAAAGAATTAAGTAGAGATAAATTAGTTTCAGTCTCTCTTGTCTCACCAACACTTGATGAACAACAAGCCATTACAGCCTTCCTCGATCGTGAGACCTCACGCATAGACACCTTGATTGCGAAGAAGCAGAGGCAGATCGAACTCCTCCAGGAGAAGCGAACTGCACTCATCAGCCATGCTGTAACCAAGGGGCTGAATCCAGAGGCCAAAATGAAGGATTCTGGTATCGAGTGGCTGGGGGAGATTCCTGAACATTGGACATTACTATCAATAAAACGACTCACATTGGTAAAACGTGGAGCGTCGCCAAGGCCAATCGATGACCCGAAATATTTTGAAGATGAAGGAGAATATGCTTGGGTAAGAATTGCAGATGTGACAGCGAGTAACCGTTACTTGGAAAAAACGACGCAACGTTTATCAGAACTAGGAAAGAGCCTAAGTATTCCCCTTGAACCTGGTGATTTATTCTTGAGCATAGCAGGCACTGTTGGAAAGCCAATAATTACAAAAATCAAATGTTGCATACATGATGGTTTCGTTTACTTTCCACAATATTTCGAAAACAAAGAGTTTTTATATTATATCTTCGCTAGTGGCCAACCATATAAGGGTCTTGGAAAATGGGGTACTCAGCTAAACCTTAATACAGATACCGTTGGAGGGATACATATCGGCCTTCCTCCAAGAGATGAACAAGATAAGATAGTTACTTTCCTCGATTTCGAAACTCAACAGGTTGATGTAATGATTAAAAAGGTCAACAGTTCTATCAGCTTGCTCCAAGAATACCGAACCGCCCTCATCTCCGCAGCGGTTACCGGCAAGATCGATGTTCGCAAGGAGGTGGCATGTACCCATATGAACCTGCTGTGTTGCCCCTTGATGGGATAGACTGGGCCGCACATGTCCCGCTGATCGGGAAGGCGAACGCCTCCCTTGCGCGTTATGACGGCATGCTACAGGGAATTGTCAACCCGGTTGTGTTCCTGTCTCCGCTGACCACCCAGGAAGCAGTTCTCTCTTCACGCATCGAAGGCACCCAGGCAAGCATGGAAGAGGTCCTTGAATTCGAGGCGCAGGCGATTGAGCCGGAGGACACTTCCAAAACTGCTGACATTCAGGAGATCATAAACTACCGGGCAGCCATTGCACAGGCAATATTGGATAATCGACCACTGTGCCTTAATATGTTGAAAGACCTGCACGCGACCTTGCTCAACAGCGTGCGAGGAAGGAACAAGGCTCCTGGTGAATTCAGGCGCGTACAGAACTATATCGGACCACCTGGCTGCACCATGGAGACTGCCACATTCGTACCCCCGGCGGTCGATCGTATGGTGTCAGCCCTGGATAACTGGGAGAAGTACCTCCATTACGAAGAGAGAGACCGTCTTGTCCAGCTGGCAGTAATCAAGGCCCAGTTCGAGCTGATCCATCCCTTCCTCGATGGCAATGGGCGTATTGGACGCATGCTGGTGCCGCTTTTCCTGTATGAGAAAGGCCTACTTTCAAGCCCTGTGTTTTATCTGAGCGCGTATTTTGAACAGCATCGTGACATCTACTACACACATTTGCAGGCCATATCGAAAGAAGGTGCATGGAACGGATGGATCGAGTTTTTCCTTACCGCTGTGTATGAACAGGCGAATAACAATGCCGAAAAGGTACGCGGCGTGCTCGCTCTCTATGAAAAAATGAAAATCGAGGTCTCGAAGGCAACCCATTCCGAGTATGGGATACGGGCATTGGACGCTCTTTTTTCTAAGCCAATATTTCGTGCATCCGATTTTGCCTTGAGCTCAACAATCCCTACCAGGCAGACAGCTGCAACCATTCTCAGAAGGCTCCAGAAAGAGAGGATAATCAAAACGCTGAGACCAGCCAGCGGGCGAAGGTCTGCCGTGCTTGCCTTCCCATCATTGATCAACTTGGTGGAAGGAAGGCGTGTTTTGTAAAGCAAAAAACCAACAAAGAACATTGTGTAAAGAATAATGTAAATGGCTTTACGCTAAATATGTAGACGGTGTTGGACGCGACACAAAGAGGTATTGTCCCGAGTAGTGTTGTGTGCATGAAAAGGAGCGGTACATGACGATTGACCACAGCGAGTATGCCTTTGAATCTGCCATAGAAAGCCATCTTTTTACAAAGGCAGGCTACGCAAAGGCAGACAGGAACGCCTTTGACCCTGAAAGGGGACTCGATCCTTCTATACTTCTCCAATTCATCCAGGAAACCCAGCCAAAGGAATGGAGTTATTTGTCAGGCTTCCAGAAAAACAAGGCTGAGAAGACCCTGATGGACGATCTTTGCAGGGCATTGAACTCCGAGCATGAAGGCTGTCTAAAAGTGTTGCGCCATGGATTCAAGTGTTTCGGCAAGCTCTTTCGAGTAGCTTACTTTGCTCCGGCCAGTGGTCTCAACCCAGAGACCAAGAAACTCTATGCAGCTAACAGACTGACCGTAACCCGGCAGCTCAAATACAGCAGCAAACACAATAACACCCTCGATCTGGTTTTAAGCCTCAATGGCATTCCTGTTGTGACCGCTGAACTCAAGAACCCCATGACCGGGCAGACATGGAGAAACGCTGTTCATCAGTACAAGAACGACCGAGACCCGAAGGATTTGATCTTCGACTTCAAGAAACGAACCTTGGTACATTTTGCTGTCGATCCGGATGAGGTCTACATGACAACAAGGCTCTCCGGAAGAGCAACGCATTTCCTGCCCTTCAATCTGGGTAATGGCACTGGAGCAGGTAATCCAGAGAACCCATCAGGTTATAAAACCGCTTACCTCTGGGAGCAGGTATGGCAACGCGACAGTCTCCTTGATATCCTGGCGCAGTTTATTCATCTGCAGGTCGAGGAAAAGAAGCTGGGGGGCAAGAAGATAAAGCGAGAAACCATGATCTTCCCTCGATACCACCAGCTCGATTCTGTCCGTAAACTTGTCCAAGATACTCGTGAGAAAGGTGCAGGAACCAACTATCTGATCCAGCACTCCGCAGGGAGCGGCAAGAGCAACTCCATTGCATGGCTTGCCCATCGCCTGTCTTCCCTCCATAACGATGCAGACGAGAAGGTATTTGGCTCGGTGGTGGTGGTCACGGACCGCCTTGTTCTTGATCAGCAGCTGCAAAATACCATCTATCAGTTCGAGCACAAACAGGGAGTGGTACAAAAGATCGATACCGACTCTACGCAGTTGGCAAATGCACTGGCCTCGGGAGTGCCGATTGTCATAACCACACTGCAAAAGTTTCCTTATGTGACAGAGAAGATCGGGGAACTCCCCAAGAGAACATATGCAGTTATCGTCGATGAGGCCCACAGCTCCCAGGGAGGCGAGAGCGCGGCTGAGATGAAGGGTATTCTGGCCAGCGCCGCCATCAAGGAAGAAGCCAAGGCCCAGGCTAAAGAAGAGGGGCTGACCGATCACGAAGAAGAGATCATCAAGGCCATGGCAAAACGTGGCAAGCAGCCGAATATCAGCTTTTTTGCCTTCACTGCCACACCCAAGTATAGAACACTGGAAGTCTTCGGCCAGCCGGGTCCGGACGGCAAACCGCTACCCTTCCACCTCTACAGCATGAGGCAGGCCATCGAAGAGGGATTTATCCTGGACGTGCTCAAGTATTACACCACGTATAAGAGATACTTCGGGCTGATAAAGTCGATCGAAGATGATCCAGAGGTAGACAAAAAGAAGGCGGCCAAGGCCCTTGCGCGGTTCATGAACCTGCATCCACACAACATCTCGCAGAAGACCGAAATCATGGTGGAGCACTTCAGGCAGCACACCCGCCATAAGATCGGAAGCAGGGCCAAGGCAATGGTCGTTACTTCTTCACGACTTCAGGCGGTCAGATATAAGCAGGCATTTGATAAGTATATTGCACAGAACGGCTATACTGACATCAAAACGCTGGTGGCATTTTCCGGTACCGTGGTTGATCCCGATATCTCGGGTGTTGAGTATTCCGAGGTCGGTATGAACCAGGGTATAAAAGAAAAAGAACTGCCGGAGAAGTTTTCAACTGACGACTACCAGGTGCTTCTAGTGGCCGAGAAGTACCAGACAGGCTTTGACCAGCCTTTGCTGCATACCATGTATGTGGATAAGAGGCTCTCGGGCATCCAGGCAGTACAAACGCTTTCTCGATTGAACCGTACTCACCCTGGCAAGGAAGATACCTTTGTGCTGGATTTTGTCAACGAAACCCAGGAGATTCTCGATTCCTTTCAACCCTACTACGAGCAGACGACCATTGGAGAGCAGGCCCAGCCCCAGCAGCTTTATGAGCTGCAAGCCAAGCTGGATGCTCGGCAGGTGTACTTCAAAAGCGAGGTAGAGGAGTTCAGCAAGGTATTCTATAAGCCCAAGGAGAATCAGACAGCATGGGATCATGCCAAATTGAACGCCTGCATAGATCCTGCCGTAAACCGATTCAAAGAACTTGATGAAGAGGAACAGGAAGAGTTCAGGGGGTGGCTGACCGCCTACAGGAATCTTTACAGCTTTCTCTCCCAGGTGATCCCTTACCAGGACTCGGATCTGGAGAAACTGTACTCGTATATCCGCTTCTTGCTCTACAAACTCCCAAAGCGCAATTTAGGCCCAGCATATCACTTCGATGATGAGATCAATCTCAAGTATTACCGGCTCCAGAAGATCAGCGAAGGGTCCATTGCTTTACAGGCAGGAGATGTCACGTCGATATACGGACCAAAAGAGGTGGGCACAGGTACAAGCCATGAGCAGAAGGTGCACCTCTCTGAACTCATCGATGTCCTTAATGACCGGTTCGGTACGGATTTCAAACCTGCCGACCAGCTATTTTTCGATTCGATCAAGGAAGATGCCATTGCCAATGAAGAGCTTCGCCAGGCTGCTGAGGCCAATACGAAGGAAAATTTTGGCTACGTCTTCCTGAAGGCGCTCGAAGATCTATTCATCGACCGTATGGACCAGAACGAGGAAATTACTGCTAAGTTCTTGAATGAGAAAGCTTTTCAGAAGGCTGTGGGGCAACATCTTCTGAACCAGGTTTATGATCACTTCCACGCGAGGTAATACGTCTTGCGTATCGGGCTGTGAGATGTAGCCTTAAAAATAGATTGAATTGCCAGAGGTTTGCCTGCGTGAATACTGAGTTTCTGCTCGGCTAATGCAGGAGAAAGACAAACATGATAAAAATCATAATTGGTGAGGCTGAGAGGGAACTTGGCGCTATTGATGAAAGTTGGGTTACCCAGCAGATTAATCGTCGCCGTGCCGATGGATTGTCTGTTTGCGTGAGAGTGTTCGTTAAGGAAGGGGGCTTGGACATGATTCTTTCTACTCCAAATTGCGAGCCCATCGGTGGTGGAAGAAGGCCTCCTCGTCCCGATGAAAAGTCTGTTATCAACCTTTGGGAACAAGAGAAGTTAAATGAGCCTGATTTTACAGGGGGAAATTTGATTGCTTTTCTTAAGCAATTAAGACAAATTGTTTGATATGAGGGGAGTACTGCTATGATAAGCCTTTTCTTTTCATATTCACACAAAGACGAAGATCTTCGAAATGAGCTAGAAACTCATCTGGCATTACTTAAGCGTCAAGGAGTTATCTCATCCTGGCATGATCGCCGAATAACTGCTGGAAGTGATTTAGACAAACAAATTAGCACTGAACTTGAATCATCTCAGATCATCCTCCTTCTTGTCAGCGCTCACTTTCTCGCGTCGGATTATTGTTACGAAAAAGAGATGATGCGAGCCATAGAGAAACATAATGAAGGTAGCGCAAAGGTTATCCCTGTAATTTTACATCCCTGTGATTGGCAGTCGGCTCTTTTCGGGCATTTGAGAGCTACACCGACAGATGGGAAACCGGTTTCAAAGTTTGCCAATCAGCATGAAGCGTTAGCTATTATTGCTAAGGACGTACGAGAGGCAATTGAAACAATGCCATCAACTGTTTCGACTGAAAGAAATGGCAATACTGCGATAAAATCCAAGTCAACTATAGCACAAGGAGAACGCTCAAGTAACTTAAGAATTAAACGAAAATTTGATGACCATGAGCGAGATCAGTTCTTGGAAGATAGTTACGAATATATGGCACGGTATTTTGAGGGATCGCTTCAGGAACTTGCAGATCGGAACCCACAGATCAAGACAAGATTCAAGCGGATGGATGAGACAAGTTTTATGGCATGCATCTATGAAATAGGTGAGAGGGTTGCTGAATGCTCTGTTTATTATGGAGAATCTGTTATGAGCTCTGAAGGGATAGCATACTCACATTCTGCACATGTTCAGAGAGATAGCCTCAATGAATTATTATCCATAGTGGATGATGGGTATACTCTACAACTCAAACCCATGGGCATTTCATTATACGGTGTTAATCGTGAGGATGCCTTATCTCAACAAGGGGCGGCGGGGTATTATTGGAGCCTGTTTATAAGACCATTACAGTAGTTATATTGAGCAACAAAATAATTCTACAGATATAAACCTTTTCTAGATTATGCAACAAGGAGGTAATGATGGATCCGTTCACATTGGCGACATCGTTCGCAACTATAGTCGGTTTGCTAGGAGCTTATAAGGCTGAAAGACGAGAGGCGGCTGGAGATGAATTCCAAGATTTCATGCAGTGGCTTATAGAAAGAAACCATACAGAAATTAGAAGCCTTCTGGAATTAAATACACAAGCAACAATCGGTATCAAATCGCTGCTTAATCAAGACAGAGAATTATTATATCAGAGATTACGTTCTATTGACGAGATTCTAAGTCTCATCACCAGCAGGATTGAAGGGTTCAGTCAGATTACAAGCGCACTTCGTCCGAATGCGGAAATATCTGAGCAGGCTGTATCTGTGTTGAGACAGTTGATCGAATCCGGTGGCAGCAAATTACTTAAGTCAGGTGGGTTAAATAGAGGACCAAGTTTACACATTATCGATGGCAAAGGAAAAATCGAATATAAAGAAGGGCAATTCATCGATGATGATTTACAAACATTGGTAGATCTTGGGTTGTTAAATCAAGATTACAGCAGCAAGGGTGATCCCCTTTACATAATTACTAGGACGGCGGTAAAATTTCTTGCAGCGCTACAGTGATGTGGGAGAGTCAGCCAGGTGAACCTCACCTGTAGTAGTTAAGGCTCGATCTGACATTTGGCCACCCTTTCTGAAGTTCTGTCTGGTCTGATCTTAAGCTGTCAGATGGTCATCGATAAGAATACCATCGACATGTCCAACATCCATATACTCGGTACATTTTTCTTTTGCCATGGGAAGGTTGTCATTGAAGGTATCCATAGGAA